>Ga0213872_10000963_pt1 | contig 20150 bp, 20 predicted proteins | sample VelepicomBERX_R2_FD_160071 | JGI IMG/M metagenome (GOLD analysis project Ga0213872, IMG submission 160071) | Rhizosphere microbial communities from Vellozia epidendroides in rupestrian grasslands, the National Park of Serra do Cipo, Brazil - RX_R2 | ecosystem: Host-associated > Plants > Roots >...
GTGGCCCGCCTGGGCGATGCGCCGCGGCGGATCGTCGCCAACCTGCCCTACAACATCTCCACCGTGCTGCTGACGCGCTGGCTGACCGAGGCCGACGCCTTCGAGAGCTTCACCCTGATGTTCCAGAAGGAAGTGGTGGACCGCCTCGCCGCGGCACCCGGTTCGAAGGATTACGGTCGCCTGTCGGTGGTGACCCAGTGGCGCTGTCTCGTCAAACCGCTGTTCTCGCTGTCGCGCGAGGCCTTCACTCCCCCGCCGAAAGTGGCCAGCACGGTGGTGAAGCTGATCCCGCGCGAGACGCCGCTGGCCCCGGCGCGCATGGAGACGCTGGAAAAAGTCACCGCCGCCGCCTTCGGCCAGCGCCGCAAGATGCTGCGGTCCAGTTTGAAATCCCTCGGCGACGCGGAAGCGCTGCTGGCGACGGCCGGCATCGAGCCGACGCGCCGCGCCGAAGAGATTCCTGTCGAGGGCTTCTGCGCCCTCGCCCGCGCAGTGGATTCCGCCGCTTAAGTCTTGCTGCGCAGCCCGTTGACGAAATCGGGCAGCCCGACCTGACGCTCGCGCTTCAGCCGCTCGGCGGTGAGGATCGCCTTGACCGCCTGGACCGAGCTGTCGAGGTGGTGGTTGACGACGATATAGTCGTACTCCGGCCAATGGCTCATCTCGTCGCCGGCCTTGGCCATGCGCTTCTTCACCACCTCGTCGCTGTCCTGGGCGCGCGATTTCAGGCGGCGCTCCAGTTCCTCGACGGCGGGGGGCAGGATGAAGATCGAGGCCAGGTCGCTGCGCGCCGCCTGGCGCATCTGCTGCGTGCCCTGCCAATCGATGTCGAACAGCACGTCCATGCCCGAGGCCAGCGCTTCGCGCACCGGCTTGGCCGGGGTGCCGTAGTAATTGTCGAACACCTTGGCGTGCTCCAGCATCTGGCCGTCCTTGACCATCTGCTCAAAGGTGGCGATGTCGACGAAGTGGTAATCGCGGCCTTCCATCTCGCCCGGACGCGGCGGGCGGGTGGTGGCCGAGACCGACATCACCAGCTTGTCGTCGGAGGCGAGCAATTCACGGGCGATAGTGGTCTTGCCGGCGCCGGAGGGCGAGGACAGCACCAGCATGAGACCGCGGCGGCGGACGGAGGGAAGGGTGTCGATCATTCGATATTCTGGACCTGTTCGCGGAATTGTTCGATGGCGGCCTTCAGCCCCAGCCCGATGCGGGTCAGGGCGATGTCGTTGGCCTTGGAGCACAGGGTGTTGGCCTCTCGGTTGAATTCCTGGCAGAGAAAATCGAGCTTGCGGCCCACCGGCTCGGGGGTGGCCAGCATCTTGCGGGCGGCGGTCAGATGGGCCGAAAGGCGGTCGAGCTCCTCGCGTACGTCGGCCTTGCCGAGCAGCAGGGCGACCTCCTGGGCCAGCCGTTCCTCGGAGAGGGTGGCGCCGGACTCCATCAATGTGGCGACCTGCTGGCGCAGCTTTTCCTTCACCTGGGCCGGGTCGAGGGCGGCCGTGGAGCTTGCCTCGGCGACCAGGGCCGTGATCTCGTCCAGCAGGCCGGTCAGCACGGCGGCCATGCGCTTGCCCTCGTCGGCGCGCATCGCCTCCATCTGGGCTAGCGCCTTGTCGCACTGGACCAGCAGCAGCTTCGACAATTCGGCATCCTCGCCCGCCGGCTCGCCGCTCTCGGCGCTCTCCAGCACGCCGCGTAGGGCGAGCAGGCCGTCGAGGCGCGGCGGGGCGAGGTCGGGGGCCATCTCCTGCCAGCGGCGCGACAGGGCGACCAGCTGTTCCAGCAGCGCCTCGTTGACCGCCAGCGGTCCTTGCTGCGCCTTGTGCTGGATGGCGAGATTGACGGTGACGTTGCCGCGCTTGAAGCGCTTCTGCACCGCGTCGCGCACCGGCAGGTCGAGGAAGTCGTAACCGGATGGCAGGCGGGTGCGCACGTCGAGGCCGCGGCCATTGACGCTTTTCACTTCCCACACCCAGCCGAGGCCGTTTTCCTCGCCGCTCACCCGGGCATAGCCGGTCATGCTGTTGATGCTCAAGGATGTCTCCTCCCCACAGCCGCGCACTCTCCCGCAATCGGGGATGGGCGTCAACGTTGCGACAGGTCCAGCAGCCGGTCGAGATCGAGATGGGTTTCGAGATGAGCCGCCAGATCGTCGAGAATTGCCTCGACGCGCGCTTCATAGGCCAGCTCGCTCGCCGCGCCGGCCGCCAGCCGGTCGAGGAAGCGGCGGCGGAAGCCGTCGGCGGCGAAGATCCCGTGCAGATAACCGCCCATGACGCTGCCGTCGGCCGATATCGCCCCGTCGGGCCGGCCGGCCAGGGTGCAGAAGGGCCGCGAGCGGTCGGGGCCGTCCGTCACGCCCATATGCATCTCGAAGCCATGGACCGCTTCGCCCAGGCACTCGCCGTTCACGGCCTCCAGCGTCTTGTCGCTGCCCATCACCGTCTCCACCGCCAGCAGCCCCAGCCCCGGAGCGTTGCCCTGACTGCCTTCGACGCCGTGGGGATCGGCGACCAGGGTGCCGAGCATCTGATAGCCGCCGCAGATCCCCAGCACCTGGCCGCCGCGCCGGTGATGCGCCAGCAGATCGATGTCCCAGCCCTGGGCGTGCAGGAAGGCAAGATCGGCCAGCGTGGCCTTGGAGCCGGGCAGGATGACCAGATCGGCGTCGGCCGGCAGGGGCTGCCCCGGCGGCACGAAGGACAGGTCGACGTTCGGTTCGGCGGCCAGCGGATCGAAATCGTCGAAATTGGCGATGCGCGACAGCATCGGCACGGCGATCCTGACCCGCGCCTCGCGCTTGCGTCCTTGCGCCAGGCTGACGCTGTCCTCGGCCGGCAGACCGGCGGCGCCGGCGAACCAGGGCACCAGTCCGATAGGATGCCAGCCGGTGCGCTCGGCGATGATCCGCATGCCGTCGTCGAACAGGCTGGGATCGCCGCGGAACTTGTTGACGATGAAGCCCTTGATCCGCCGTCTTTCGGCCTCGGGCAGCAGGACATGGGTGCCGACCAGCTGGGCGATGACGCCGCCACGCTCGATGTCGCCGGCCAGGATGACGGGAAGATCGGCGGCCTCGGCAAAGCCCATATTGGCGATGTCGCCGGCCCGCAGATTGACCTCGGCGGCGCTGCCGGCGCCTTCCACCACGACGAGGTCGCGGTCCTCGCCGATGCGCTGAAAGCTTTCCAGCACGGCGGGCAGCAGGGTCGCTTTCAGGCGCTGATAATCGGCGGCGTCGGAACTTGTCAGCACCTTTCCCTGCACCACCACCTGCGCGCCGCGATCCGATTGCGGCTTCAGCAATACCGGATTCATGTGATGGCTAAGCGGCAATCCCGCCGCCTTCGCCTGCAGCGCCTGAGCGCGGCCGATCTCGCCGCCATCGGCGGCGACGGCGGCGTTGTTGGACATGTTCTGCGGCTTGAAGGGCGCGACCGACAGGCCGCGATTGCGGAAGGCGCGGCACAATCCGGCGACCAGCAGGGACTTCCCGACGTCCGAGCCGGTGCCCTGAATCATCAAAGCCTTAGTGGGCAAGAATGTCCCGCAACGCATCCGCCTTCGGATTGCTGACCGAATTATCGAGCACGATGGCGCGCGAGGCGACGTTCTGGCCGTAATAGGCGGCATTCCAGGATTCGCGGGCCGACAGCACGGTGCCTTCCAGCGACAGCCCGCCATAGAGCCCGACCCCGGTCAGCGAGAAGGCATAGATGTCGGCGCCGAGATTGGAGGTGGTCGAGGCGCCCATGCCGGCGCCGACGATCAGCACGGTGACGCCGGTGTCGGCGCCGAACCGGAACTGGTTGTCGAGCACCGCTTCCAGGCCCTTGTCGTTCATGATGAGAAACAGCACGGCGGTGCTTTCGAGGCCGATCTGCAAACCGAAGCTGCCGCCTTCCATGGTGTAGAAGGCCGGATAGCTGAAGCCGCCATCCGACGTCCGCACCAGCAGCACGCCATTGCCGTACTGGCCGCCGAAGATGAAGCCGCCCTTGTAGAGGGCCGGCACGATCAGCACGGCGCGCGCCTTGTCGAGCTGGGGCTGGAACCCCTCCTTGAAATTATTGTTGTTTTTCATCCGCTCGATGGTCGTCAGGGCGGAATTGACGGTCTGCTGCTGATCCTGCTGCGCCAGCGCCGGCACGGCGGCGAAACAGAGCGTCAGAGCCAGGAGGAGGCGCTTGAGCGGGGCGATCATGGGCCGAGATGCTAGCGGCGTTTCAGTCTTTAGGCAATCGGCCCTCCCTGTGCCACAATGGCGAAAAAGCCTTGGGGAGGCACGGATGAGCAACAAGATCGTCTCGGCGGACGACGCGCTGGCCATCATTCCCGACGGTGCCACGATCTGCACCTCGGGTTTCGTCGGCATCGGCACGCCGGACGGGTTGCTGGCGGCGCTGGAACGGCGCTTCCTCGACGGACGCGGGCCGCATGGGCTGACCCTGGTGTTCGCCGCCGGCCAGGGCGATGGGCAGAGCCGCGGGCTCAACCGCTTGGGCCATGACGGGTTGCTGAAACGGGTGATCGGCGGCCATTGGGGCCTGATCCCCAAGATCGGCCATCTCGCCATGGAGAACCGCATCGAGGCCTATAATCTGCCGCAGGGAGTGATCTCGCACCTCTATCGCGAAATCGCCGCCCACCGTCCCGGGCTGCATTCCAAGGTCGGATTGCGCACCTTCGTCGATCCCCGTTTGGAAGGCGGGAAAGTCAACGCCGCCACCACCGAGGAGCTGGTGCGGGTCGTCGAGATCGACGGCCAGGAATGGCTGTTCTACAAAAGCTTCCCCATCCATTTCGCCCTGATCCGCGGCACCACCGCCGATCCCGCCGGCAACATCACCATGGAGCGCGAGGCGCTGCCGCTCGACAATCTGGCCATGGCGATGGCGGCCAAGAACAGCGGCGGCTTCGTCATCGCCCAGGTCGAGCGCATCGCCCAGCCCAATTCGCTCAATCCCCGACTGGTGCAGGTGCCGGGCATCATGGTCGATTGCGTGGTGGTGGCCGAGCCGGAACATCACCTGCAAACCTACGCCACCGTCTATGATCCGGCCTTCGCCAGCGAGATCCGGGTGCCGCCGGCCGGGGTGGCGCCGATGGCGCTCGACGAGCGCAAGATCATCGCCCGGCGCGCCGCCTGCGAATTGCCGCTGGGCGGGGTGGTCAATCTCGGTATCGGCATGCCGGAGGGCGTGTCGGCGGTGGCGGCCGAGGAGCGCACCCTGTCCTATATCACCTTGACCGCCGAACCCGGTGTGATCGGCGGCATGCCGGCCAGCGGCCTCAATTTCGGCGCGGCGGTCAATACCGACGCGGTGATCGAGCAGAATCAGCAATTCGATTTCTACGATGGCGGCGGTCTCGACATGGCCTGCCTCGGCATGGCCGAGTGCGACGCCGAGGGCAACGTCAATGTCAGCCGTTTCGGCAGGAAGCTGGCCGGATGCGGCGGCTTCATCAATATCAGCCAGAACGCGCGGCGCCTGGTGTTCGTCGGCACCTTCACCGCCGGCGGGCTGGAGGTGGCGGTCGAAGAGGGCCGGTTGCGCATCGTCGCCGAGGGGAAAAGCCGGAAATTCATCAAGGCGGTGCGGCAGGTCACCTTCAACGGCGCCTATGCCGCCGAACTCGGCCAGCCTGTCCTCTATGTCACCGAGCGCTGCGTGTTCCGCCGCGGCAAGGCCGGGGTGGAGCTGGTCGAGGTGGCGCCCGGCATCGAGATCGAGCGCGACATCCTGCCGCACATGGACTTCCAGCCGATCATCGACTCGCCGAAGCCGATGGATCCCGCCTTGTTCCGTCCCCAGGCGATGGGCCTGGTGCGTCGCCTGCTGCGCCTCGACATCGACAGCCGCATCACCTTCGACGCGGTGCGAGAGGTGCTGTTCCTCGATTTCTCGGGGTTGGTGGTGCGCCGCCTCGAGGACGTCGAGCGCATCAGGTCGGCGGTGGAAGCGCGCATCCGTCCGCTCGGCCGCAAGGTGGCGGCGGTGATCAATTACGACCACGCCAACATCGCCGACGAGGTGCTGGACGCCTATGTGAAGATGGTCGCCCACATGGAAAGCACCTGGTACACCCAGGTCGCCCGCTATACCAGCGACGCCTTCCAGCTGATGAAGCTGGGCAAATCGGTGCTGCGCTCGGTGCCGACCCGGGTCTATGCCACGCCGGACGAAGCCTGCGCCAGCCTGCAACCGGCCGGCGGAGGCCGCCGGCCTATTTGAGGGTCAGCGGCAGGCCGGCGGCAACCAGCACCACCGAGTGCGCCACGGCGGCCACGCGCTGATGCAACTCGCCCGCCCGGTCCCGGAATAGGCGCGCGAGGGCGTTGTCGGGAACGATGCCCCAGCCTACCTCGTTGCTGACCATCACCACCGGGCCGGGCAGGGACGGCAGGGCGGCGAGCAAATCGTCGAAGGCTTGGCCGATATCCAGTTCGGCCCCCATCAGATTGCCCAGCCAGAGGGTCAGGCAGTCGACCAGGATCGGCTGGGCCGGCCGGCTTTCGCGAATCAGGGCGGCGGTCAGGTCCAGGGGTTCCTCGACCGTCCGCCAATGGTCGCCGCGCCGCGCGCGGTGGCGGGCGATGCGCTCGCTCATCTCGCCGTCGCCGGCAAAGCCGGTGGCGAGATAGACCGGATGAGGGGCGCCGTCGAACAGGCTCTCGGCATAGGCGCTCTTGCCAGACCGCGCGCCGCCCAGGACCAGGGTCAGGCGGTTCATTCGCCCACCGCCATGTTCACCCCGCCGATCCGCCAGCCTTCGCCGATACAGTCGAGCCGGGTCAGCGACAGCGGATCGATCACGAAGGACAATGCGGCGTGGGGCGTCAGATCGAGGGCCAAAGCGAGGGCGGCGCGGATGGTGCCGGCATGGGCAACGGCGATCACGTCGCGCCCCTCGAAATGCCGGGTCATCTGGGTGATCGCGGCGCGAACGCGGGCGATCAGGGCGACGAAGCTCTCGCCGCCGGGCGGCGCGGTGGCGGCGGGATCGCGCCAGAATTCCGCCAGCAGCGGGTCCTTCTCGGCATCCAGCTCGGCCCAGCGCCGGCCCTGCCAGCGGCCGAAATCCTGTTCCTGCAAGGCCGGCTCGACGATCGCCGGGGCGACGGTGAGGCCCGAGGATTCGATCGCGCCCAGGGTCTGGGTACAGCGCAACAGGCCGCTCTCCACCACCACCGCCTGGCGCGGCAGGCGCAGCGCCAGAGCCGTCAGCCGGTCCTGGTCGGACAGGTCGCAGGGAGGATCGAGGCGTCCGATAATGCGGTTCTCGGGATCGGGCACCGGGGCGTGGCGCAGCCACCACCAGCGGGTGATCGAAGCGGTCATGGCAGCGCCAGGATAACCAGGAGGACGGCGATTTCCACCACCTGTTCGGTGGCGCCGAGCACGTCACCGGAATAGCCGCCGATCTGGCGGCGGGCCAGCAGCGCCATCGCCATCGAGGCCAGGGCGGCGGCGGCGGCCACCGCCGCCAGATGCAATCTCAATAGGGGCGCGCAGATCAGCGCGGCGACCAGCAGCCCGACGGCGACCCCGGCCGGGGAAGGGCGACCGGCGCTGGCGGCGAGGCCGGTGGCGCTGGCCGGCGGCAGGGCGAGCATGAGTCCGGGCAGGCAGACGCGCGACAGGCAATGGGCGGCGATCAGCGCGCCGGCCGGGTTGTTCAGCGAGATCAGCGCCGAGGCCCGCAAGGAGACGGAGAGAATCAGCGCCAGCGCGCCATAGGCGCCGACACGGCTGTCGCGCATGATGGCGAGCTTGCCGTCCTTGTCGCGACCGCCGCCAAATCCGTCGGCGCAATCGGCCAGGCCATCCTCGTGCAGCGCGCCGGTCAACAGCATGCCGAAGGCGATGGCCAGCAGCGCCGCCGGCAAAGGCGGCAGCAGCCGGGCGGCCAGCAGATAGATGGCCCCCGTCATGGCGCCGATCAGCGCGCCGATCAGCGGGAACAGCCGCATCGAGCGCGCCATGGCGTCGGGAGCGACGGGACCGACGAGGGAAACCGGAACGCGGGTCAGAAAGCCGAGCGCCAGCCGGAAATCGCCGATCACGGACGCCGCCGGGTATAGGCACCGCCGCGCAGACGCTGGGTCTCGGCGGCCAGCATCTGCTCGACGTGGCGGCCCTGGAACAGGGTGATGCCGACCGACTGGCCCACCTGGATGGCGTTGGCGGCGTCGCAGCGGCACAGAATGGTGCGGGACGGACCGCATTTGCGCACATAATCGGCCAGCAGATTGCCGTCGGGTAGCTTGCCCTCGACCAGCGAGGCGTCCCAGGCCAGCTTCAAGAGATCGATGCCCAGGCGGCCGCGGTCGATGAAGGGCAGGCTGTCGACGGTCACCCCGTCGATGCAGATGCGATAGCCGCGCTCGCGGGCGAAATCGCGGGCGAACAGGAAGGCGTTGAGGTCGGCGAAGATGTCGACCTTCTGCAGCTCGATGACGATGGTGCCGCGCTGGCTCGATTTGATGCCGTCGTCGAAGGTGAGGAAATCCTGCGACAGCAGGGTCTGGACATTGAGATTGATCGACACGTCGCCCTGCAGCGAGCGGTCGTCATGGCGGTTCAGCAGCGACAGCACCCGATAGTCGAGAGTTTCGGTCAGCTCCTGGAACAGCCAGGGGCTGGTGTCGAGCCCGACATTGGGCAGCAGCGTCTCCTGCAATTCGCCGATCGAGAAGAACAGCTCGTAGAACAGAGGCTGCGGCGGCGCCTGGCCGACCATGGCGCAGATCGCCTGGCGGCGCATCATATTGGCGAGATCGGCGCCGATCAGGGCGGTCTGCAGCTTGGCCAGCAAGGCCGGCGTCAGGGGATCGCGGCGCTTTTGCCGCTGGGCCGGCTGGCCGGCTTCCTCCGAGCGCTGCTTGTCCTGCGTGCGGCGCTCGATATCCTCGTTGACCATGCTTTGCGCCATGCGCAGCAGGGTCTGATAGTCCTTGTCGACCACATACCATTCGACGAAGGGCGGATGTTCCTCGCTGCTTTCGTTCATCAGCAGCGGATCGTCGTCGAACAGGAAGCGCAGCTTGATCATCGCCGCCTGCACCTCGTCGAGCGCCACGTCCTTGAACACCACGACGATGTCGGAATTGGTCAGGGCGAAGACCTGCCCCTTCAGCCGGCGGATCAGTCCTTCGAAGGTGGAGAGGGCGGCGCGCACATGATGCTCGCGCCGGTTCTGCGCCTGCAGCAGCGACAGGCGGATGCGGCAGGCGCTGCGGCCATGGCGATGCCGCTCCAGCTTGTGGATATAGTCCAAAAGAAGATTCTCGGTCGACGGAACCGGCGTCCCTTTGGTTTGAACGTCGGCGCTCATCTAGCCGGTACCTTTCTTTTCGGCGCCCGCATCGGAGGGGGCGTGTCGAGCATCAGGTTATTGCCGCAGTCCTGGCGGAGCTGTCCGCCGATCACCGCGTGGCGCTGGGTGCATTGCGCCAGGGTGCAGGCCGACGCCTTGTCGCATACCGCCATGGTGGTGGCGGCCAGCATCGCCTCGACGTAGCGGCCCTGGAATTTCTGCAGCCCGTGATCGATGCCCCACGAGATGGCGGTCTCCGACTCGCAGCGGGCCAGCAGCAGCTTGGCCGGATCGACATGTTTGAGGGCCGAGAGGACCACGTCGCGCCGGTGCGGCTCCTGCAATTCCGGGGTCCAGTCCAGCTTGAACAAGTCGGCGCCGGTTCGTCCGACATCCATGAAGGTCAGCGTAGCCTCGTTCAGCCCGTCGATCACCAGATGGCGGCCGCGCTCCTTCAGCGTGCGCTGCGCCTCGAAGAAGGCGCGGCTGCCGGCCAGCACGTCGAGGATCTGCACCTCGACGCCGAGGCCGGTTCCCTCGGGCAGCGCGGCTTCCATGGCCTGGAAGGCCGGCTCGGACAGGGTGGAGATGTTGAGGTTGAGATGGACCGCCGGCGGATGCCGGGTCAGGCGCATGCGGCGCATCGCTTCCAGCAGCCGCTGATCGAGCGTGCCGGAGAGATGCTGGAACATCCAGCGATTGCCCAGCAGATTGGCGTCCGGCGAGATGGCGCGCTGGAGATCCGCCATGCTGATGAAGAATTCTTGGAAGATCACATTGGCGTTGGCGCCGCTCAGCTCGATCGCCGATTGCCGGCGCACGAAGGGGCCGGCGTCCAGCATGGTCAGGCGCTCGAGCACGGCGCCCAGCCCGGCCGCGTCGATCGGTTTAAGCTCGGGCGCCTGGGTGCCGCGATTCCTGCTGCGGGCGTTGGCCAGGCTTTCCTTCACCATGGCGATGAAGGCGTCGAAATCGAAGGTCAGGTCGTAGGTGGTACAGAACAAATCGGTGCCGTCGCCGCTGTCGTCATTGGTCAACGGATCCTTGGCGAACAGGCCGCGCAGCCGATGGATCTGATCCTTGAGTTCCAGCGCGCTGGGCTGGTTGACCAGGAAAACGATGTCGGCGTTGCTGAGCAGGAAGATCTGGCCGCGATAGGCGCTGACCATCGGTTCCAGCATGCGGCCGGCGACGCGCAGATAGCCCTCCTGGCGGTTCTGCGGCCGCAGGCGCGACAGGTGCAGGTGCACGGCCAGCCGTCCCTCGCGAACGCGGCCCGCCCGCTCGGCGGCATCGAGCAGGAGATGCTCCTGGGTTATGACTTCCGGTCCTCCCGGGTCGCGCGGCGACAGGTTCATGGAGCCTCGTTCTTCTTATGGTGAAATGATTTTATAGCGGTATGGGTCGATTTGTCATCGCTGGCCGCGCTTGCGTCATTCCGGCGAATAAGATAGCCAGACAAAGGACATGTTTTCCTGGGTGACGAAGAGATGAGCGAACCGCACGCGCTGCTGGATCTGATCGGACGGCTGGAGGGCGGCCGGGTGCTGTGCATCGGCGATGTGATGCTGGACCGGTTCGTCTATGGCGACGTCGACCGCATCTCGCCCGAGGCGCCGATCCCGGTGCTGCGCGTGCGCCGCGAGGAGGCGATGCTGGGGGGTGCGGGCAATGTCGTGCGCAATCTGGTGGCGCTGGGCGGCAAGCCGCATTTCCTCGCCGTGGTGGGCGACGATTTCGCCGGGCGCGAGATCACCCGGCTGATCGGCGAACACGAGACCGTCGACCCGATGATGGTGGTCGAGCCCGACCGCCAGACCACCATCAAGACCCGCTTCATCGGCGGCACCCAGCAATTGCTGCGTGCCGATCACGAGACCCAGAGCATGCTGACCTCGGCCAGCCGCGACCGCCTGCTGGCCGAGGCGAGGAGCCTGATCGCCGAGGCCGGGGTCGTCATTCTGTCCGATTACGGCAAGGGCGTGCTGGCCAGTGGGCTGGCGCAAGGCGTGATCGCCGCCGCGCGGGCCGCCGGCAAACCGACCATCGTCGATCCCAAGGGTACCGATTACACGGTGTATCGCGGCGCCACCCTGGTGACTCCCAACCGCAAGGAACTGCACGAGGCGACCGGCCGTCCGGTCGGCACCGACCAGGAGATCGTCGACGCCGCCCGTCAGCTCATCGAGCTGTGCGGCATCGAACAGGTTCTCGCCACCCGCAGCCAGGACGGCATGAGCCTGGTCTCGGCCACCGAGGCGGTGCATCTTAAGGCCGAGGCGCGCGAGGTGTTCGACGTCTCGGGCGCCGGCGACACGGTGGTGGCGACCCTGGCGGCGGCTTTGACGGCGGGTGCCGGTCTGGCCGACGCGGCGCGCCTGGCCAACATCGCCGCCGGCATCGTGGTCGGCAAGATCGGCACGGCGGTGGCCTATGCCGATGATCTGATCGCCGCGCTGCATCATTCCGAGGTGGCCGCCGCCGAGCATAAATTCGCCAGCCGCCACGCGGCGCTGGAGCAGGTGGCGCGCTGGCGCCATCTCGGGCGCAAGATCGGCTTCACCAATGGCTGTTTCGATCTTCTGCATCCCGGTCACGTCTCGCTGCTCGACCAGGCCAAGGCGCAATGCGACAAGCTGGTGGTGGGACTCAATTCAGACGCCTCGGTGAAAAGGTTGAAGGGCGAAAGCCGCCCGGTGCAGACCGAGACCTCGCGCGCCACGGTCCTGGCCTCGCTGGCCGCCGTCGATCTGGTGGTGATCTTCGAGGAGGACACGCCGCTGGAGCTGATCAAGCTGTTGAAGCCCGACGTGCTGGTCAAGGGTGCCGACTACCGTATCGACCAGGTGGTCGGCGGCGATGTGGTGATGGGCTACGGCGGCCGGGTGTTCCTGGCGGATCTGCAGGCGGGGCATTCCACCACCGCAACGATTGCCCGGATGGCGAAGTAAGGCCCCCTCACCCCGGCCCTCTCCCACAAGGGGAGAGGGAGACCGATGCCCCTCGCCCCTTGTGGGAGAGGGAGGGGCCCGCGAAGCGGGAGGGTGAGGGGACTATCTGAAAGGAATGATCAAATGACCAAAAAATCGGCCGTCGTTCTTCTGTCCGGCGGCCTCGATTCCGCCACCTGCCTGGCCATCGCCCGCGATCTCGGCTTCCGCACCCTGGCTATGTCCTTCCGCTACGGCCAGCGCCATGCCGTGGAACTGGCGGCGTCGCAGCGGGTGGCGCAGTCGTTGGAGGCGGACCGGCATCAGATCGTCGATATCGATCTGCGCGCCTTCGGCGGCTCGGCCCTGACCGCCGACATCGCCGTGCCGAAGGACCGCGCCGAGGCCGAGATGGAAAGCGGCGTGCCGATCACCTATGTGCCGGCGCGCAACACCATTTTCCTGTCCTTCGCCCTGGCCCTGGCCGAGGTCGAGGATGCCGCGGACATCTTCATCGGCGTCAATGCCGTCGATTACAGCGGCTATCCCGATTGCCGCCCCGAGTTCGTCAAGGCCTTCGAGGCGATGGCCAATCTCGCCACCAAGGCCTCCGCCGTCGACGGGCGCAAGCTGACCGTCCACGCGCCGCTGATGACCCTGACCAAGGCCGAGATCATCCGCGCCGGACAGAAGCTGGGGGTCGATTACGGCCTGACCATCAGCTGCTACGATCCCACGCCCGAGGGCGAGGCCTGCGGTCATTGCGATTCCTGCCAGCTGCGGCGCAAGGGTTTCGCCGATGCCGGCGTGGCCGATCCGACCCGCTACGCTTGATTTTCGGCTCATTTCCGTAGAAAATATCGCGTCGATATTTTTCTGGAGAAAAGAATGATCGACCGCGCCGCCAGCGCCGATCCCGACCTTGCCAAGCGCCGCGAGAAGGTGCTGACCACCGCCACCTTGCGCGCGGCCGAGATGATGGGGCTGTCGAACGGCGATCTGGCCCGGGTGCTCGGCCTGTCGCCGGCCTCGACGACCCGCATGCGTCAGGGCAGCTTCACCCTCGATCCCGCCGGAAAATCCTTCGAACTGGCGCAGATGCTGGTGCGCCTGTTCCGCTCGCTCGATTCGATCCTGGGCGGCGATCTCGACTCGATGCGCTCCTGGCTTCTTTCCCCCAACAGCGCCCTGAACGGCACGCCGCTGGCGCTGATCCAGACCGTGCGCGGACTGGTGGCGACGGCAGACTATGTGGACTCCCGCCGAGCTGTCCTCTAGCGCGACCCCTTATGGCGGCGAGATCTGGCGGATGGTGGAGAGCCAGAGCCGCGCCTCGACCCTGAAGCTGACCGACACGCTGGAGGAACAGGCCCTGCTGGAGGAAATGATCGAAGAGGTCAAGCCGCCTTTCCCCAAATCCTGCGATGGGCTGCACTACCTGTTGAAGACGCCGTTCCGCTACGCCCCATATCCGCACGGCTCGCGGTTTCGCCGCGCCGGCCAGTCCGAGGGGGTGTTCTACGCGGCGAGGCGGATCGAGACGGCGGTGGCGGAACTGGCCTTCTATCGGCTGCTGTTCTTCCGCGAATCACCCGGCACCCGGCTGCCGGCGCGGCCCGTCGAGCACACCGCGTTCAGCGTCCGCGCCAAGGGCTCGGCAGTGGATCTGACCACGCCGCCGCTCGATCGCGACCGGGCGCGCTGGGAGGACTACACCGATTACACCGCCTGTCAGGATCTCGCCGATCAGGCGCGGCAAGGCAGGGTCGAGATCCTGATCTATCGCTCGGTGCGCGATCCCGGCGGCGGCGACAATGTGGCACTGCTGACACCCAAAGCCTTCGTCGATCGCACCTATCGCCGCCAGGAGACCTGGCAGCTGTTCGTCCGCCCCCGCGCCGTGCAGGCGATCCGGGAGTTTCCGCCCGCAGCGCTCGAATTCGCCATCGCCGATTTCGCCGGCGACCCCAGAGTGACGACATCATGACGACGCCGATCCTCGCCCTGGTGCTGCTCTCCGCCTTGCTGCATGCCGGCTGGAACGCCCTGATCAAATCCGGGCCCGATAAGGGCCGCGACGCCGTGCTGGTTTCGACCGCCGCCGCCCTGATTTCGGCGTCGATCCTGCCATTCCTGCCTTTGCCGGATATCACCGCCTGGCCCTGTGTCATCGCCTCGGCGGTCATCCATGGCGCCTATTACTTCCTGGTGGGCGCCGCCTATCGCCATGGCGACATGAGTTTCGCCTATCCGCTGATGCGCGGCCTGCCGCCTTTGTTGGTGGCGCTGGCCAGCGGTCCTCTGATCGGCGATTCCCTGCCGGCGGGCGCCTGGGCGGGAATCCTCTGCCTGTGCGGCGGGGTGCTGTCGCTGGTCAGCCTGCGCCGCGCGCCGGGCGGAGCGGCGCTGCTCAATACGCTGGTCATCGCCGGCTACACCATCGTCGACGGGATCGGGGTGCGCCGGTCCGGTCAGCCTCTGTCCTATACGCTGTGGGTGTTCCTGCTGGGCGCGATCCCGCTGCTGGCCTGGACGGCGCGGACGCCGGGCTTCGCCTCTTATGCCCGCCGGCGGAAGTGGCATGGCCTGGCGGGGGGAATCGGGACCCTGGTTGCCTATTCCCTGGTATTGTGGGCGATGACCCGCGCCCCGGTGGCGATGGTGGCGGCGCTGCGCGAGACCGCCATTCTGTTCGGCACCGGGATCTCGGCGGCGGTGCTGAAGGAGAGGATCGGCTGGAACCGCGCGGCGGCGGCGCTGATGGTGACACTGGGCGCCGTTTTGCTGAGGATCGGCTGATGGAGGATTTCGTCGCACTGTTGGAAGAGATTCGCGCCTGCCGGGTCTGCGCCGAATTCCTGCCGCTCGGACCGCGTCCGGTGCTGCGCGCCGATCCGGCGGCACGGGTGCTGATCATCGGCCAGGCGCCGGGCACCAAGGTGCACGAGACCGGCATTCCTTGGAACGACGCCTCCGGGCGGCGGTTGCGCGACTGGCTCGGCCTGTCCGAGGAGATCTTTTACGACGTCTCCCGTGTCGCCATCGTGCCGGCCGGCCTGTGCTATCCAGGCCGCGACGCCAAGGGCGGCGACAAGCCGCCGCGCCCGGAATGCGCCCCGCTGTGGCATCCCCGCGTGCTGCCGCATCTCGCCCGGGTGGAGCTGACCCTGCTGGTGGGCGGCTACGCGCAGAAGCTGGCGCTGGGTGAGCGGGCCGGCACGGTAAGTGGAACGGTGCAGCGCTGGCGCGAATTTTTGCCCGACTATTTGCCGCTGCCGCATCCCAGTTGGCGGACATTGAGTTGGGAGAAGAAGAACCCCTGGTTCGAAGCGGAATTACTGCCGGAAGCCCGCCGTCGACTGGCGGCATTGCTAACCAATCCTTAGTCTTCTTGCCGTAAAACCGCACCATGATCGCGCGGAAACTGGCCGCCTTTGCTCTGCTGTGCCTGCTCGGGGCTTGCGCGTCCAAGCCGCCGCCGCCTCCCGCTGCCTCACCGCCTCCGCCGCCGATGGACGCCACCGCCGCCTGCCTGCACGGGCTGGATCAGCGTCATGTGCAGTTCGATCGCAGCACCGATTTCCACACGCCGGAAGGCTGCGGCATCGACGGCGCGGTGAAGTTCAAGGCGGCCGGGGTGCCGCTCAACCGGCCACTGCTGCTGGCCTGTCCGACGGCGGTCAGCCTGGCCGATTTCGAGACTCAGGTCGTGGCGCCGGCTGCGGCGGCGACGCTGGGACGGCCGGTGACGTTGATGACCAGCGCCGGGTCGTATGATTGCCGCGGCCAGCGCAGCGATCACCCGGAGCGCCTGTCGGAACATGCGCTGGGCCGCGCCGTCGACATCACCGGCTTCACCCTCGACGATGGCAGCCGAATCACCATCCAGAAGAATTGGTGGGGCAAGGATGCCAAGGCCGACTTCCTGCACAAGGTGGCGGCCGGCGCGTGCAAGATGTTCTCGGTGGTGCTGACCCCGAAAAGCAACAAGCTGCACCGGGACCATCTCCATCTGGATAACGGCCCCTACAAGAAGTGCGACGCCTGAGCGGTCAGTCGAAGGGATCGGGGATCGCGGCGACCGTCCCGCCGTCATAATCGGTCAGCCAGACGAGTCCATCGGCGACGCGAAGCGAATCGCCGCCCGGTCCGACCCATTGCCGCAGCGGCCGATTGGTGGACGGATCGATGGCGGTCAGGGGAACGCCGGCCACGGTGATCCAGACTTTACCGTCGCCGAAGGCGATGTCGCCGCCGTGGCCCGGCAATCTCAAAGCAATGGTGGCGACAAGCCGCCCGCTCTGCTGATCTAGGCGCGAGACCGACCCGTCGCCTTGGTTGAGGACCCAGATCGATCCGGCGCCGCTGGTCAGGAAACGCGGGGCCGGCCCGGCCGTCGCCAGGATTTCCAGCCTGCCGGTCCGGATATTGATGGCCGCCACCCGGTTGTCGCCGTTGACGGTGACCCAAAGCCGGCCGGCGGCGAAGATCGGGTTGAAGGTGTTTTTCGGCAGAGCGATGTGCTGACGGATCCGGCCGCTTTTCGGATCGATCCGCACCAGCCGACCCTGGCTTCCCAGCACCACCCACACGCTATCGCCGCCTACGGCGATGCCGCCCTCGGCGTCCGGGCCAAAAGGCAGGACACGGATCAGCGAATGGTTGGTGAGATCGATCTGGCCCAGGCCGCGAGCATCGCCTGCGCCACAGAGCGGCACCCATAGTGCCCCGAAACCAGAGGCCAGACCGGCGCAGGGAGCGCCCGGCAAAGCGACGGCGGCCATCTCCCGGCGCGACCCGGCGTCGAGGGCATGGACCGCGTTGGCCCCGGTGGAGCCGACCCAGACCGTCGAGCCGGCGATCTCGACCCAATCCGCAGTCTGGCCGAGTTTCACCACGGCGGACGGGGTCAGGTCGGAAAAGGACCGTTGAAGCGAGGGGAGTCCAGATTTGGTGGGGACTTCGGCCCCGCCCGGAGCGGGAAGGAGGATCGCGGCCGCCAGGGCGGCCGCGATCCCGATGGTTACTCTCAAAGTACGGTGAGCATCGAGGCCACCAGCGGGTGGCGGACGATATCCTTGTCCTGCAGTTTCACCACCGCCACGTCCGGCACGTTGGACAGGCGCTGGGCGATGTCGGCCAGACCGGACATGCCGGGCAGCAGGTCGGTCTGGTCGGGGTCGCCGGTCAGCACCATGGTGGAGTGCCAGCCGAGACGGGTCAGCAGCATCTTGATCTGGGTGTAGGTGCAGTTCTGCACTTCGTCGATCACCACGAAGGCGTTGTTCAGCGTCCGGCCGCGCATGAAGGCTACCGGCGCGATCTCGATCGAGCCGTCGGTCAGGCAGGCCCTGAGCCGCTTGCCGCCCATCCGGTCGGACAAGGCGTCATAGAGCGGCCGCAGATAGGGCGCCAGTTTCTCCTGCAGATCGCCCGGCAAATAGCCGAGGCTCTCGCCGGCTTCCACCGCCGGGCGGGACAGCACGATGCGTCCCACCGTCCCGGCGTCCAGCGCCTCGACCGCGGCCGAGATGGCGAGATAGGTCTTGCCGGTACCGGCCGGACCCAGCGCCATCACCAAATTCTTCGTTTCCATCGCCTCCAGCAGAGCCTTCTGATTCGGGCTCATGGGCCGGACTTTTTTCACATAGCTCTGGTCGCGCTGCTCCTCTCCGTCCAGAGGATTCCAATTCCCATGGGCAGCGCTGCCATACAGCGGATGCACATTGTTTTCGGGCTTGGACTGGAGCACTTGACGGGTACGTTTGGCCATTGAGTTCTCCATCAGGGGAACGCCAAAAGAAAAAGCCTCCCGGTGAAGGGAGGCTCTACCAACTGGCTTGAGGCAAAGGAAGCAACCGGACGAAGGACGCGCGGCATTGGCTCGGTACGCGTCTTCAGGCATCGGACGTGCGGCTTGTGACTGAATTCACCCACGTTTCGACGGACCTCCTGATCGAGGTTGCTACATCGTCTAAGCTATCCTTTTTTACCCGCTGATGTCACTGGTTATTGTGGTTGTAAAGAAACATTAACGCTAGATCTTGGATTTCCGATTCAGGGCCGACAGCACGGCGCGCAGGCTGGCGGTCACGATATCCTCATCGATTCCGGCGCCGCACGGATCATGATCCTTGGCGCCCTTGATTTGGACATAGGCCGCCGCCTTCGCCCCGGCGCCGCGGCCGATGGCATGCTCGTGGAAATCGAGCAGTTGCAAGGGGATGCCGGCCGCCTGCAGGCCATTGATGAAGGCGTCGATCGGGCCGTTGCCGCGGCCTTCGATCTTCTTGTCGGCATCGCCGACGCGCAGCGTGGCGGTGGTCCGGCCGGTGCCGCCGACATGGTCGAACTGATGCTCGATCAGCGTATAGGCGCCGGTTCCGGCCAGATATTCCTGGTCGAAGGCCTGCTTGATCTGGGCCGGCGACAGTTCCTTGCCGGTGGCGTCGGCGATCCTCTGCACGACGCGCGAGAATTCGATCTGCATCGGGCGCGGCAGCACCAGGCCGAAATCGCGTTCGAGGATATAGGCGACGCCGCCCTTGCCCGACTGGCTGTTGATGCGGATCACCGCCTCGTAGGTGCGGCCGAGATCGGCCGGGTCGATCGGCAGATAGGGCACTTCCCAGAAATTGGCGCCGGATTTCTCGAGCGCGGCCAGGCCCTTCTTGATGGCGTCCTGATGCGAGCCGGAGAAGGCGGTGAAGACCAGCGCGCCGGCATAGGGATGGCGTGGATGCACGTCGAGCTGCGTGCATTCCTCGGACACTTCGATGATGCGGGCCATGTCGGCGGTGTTCAGCTGCGGATCGACGCCCTGCGTCGCCAGGTTCATCGCCAGGGTGACGATGTCGACATTGCCGGTGCGCTCGCCATTGCCGAACAACGTGCCCTCGACCCGATCGGCGCCGGCCATCAGCGCCAATTCGGCGGCGGCGACGCCGGTACCGCGGTCATTGTGCGGATGCAACGACACCGTCAGATTGTCGCGTCCTTCGACATTGCGGCAGAACCACTCGATCTGGTCGGCATAGATGTTGGGGGTCGACATCTCGACGGTAGCCGGCAGGTTGATGATCATCCGGTCGGACGGGGTCGGCTGCCAGGCCTCCATCACCGCCTCGGTGATGTCCTTGGCGAAGTCGAGCTCGGTGCCGGTGAAGCTTTCCGGCGAATATTCGAATTTCAGCTTGCCGTCATACTCCTGGGCGCCGATCTCCTTGACCAGCTTGGTGCCGGCGACGGCGATGTCGATGATGGCGTCGCGGTCGGCGTTGAACACCACCCGGCGCTGCAATTCCGACGTCGAATTATAGAGATGGACCACCGCCTGCTTCGAGCCGCGGATGGCATCGAAGGTGCGGCGGATCAACGGTTCGCGCGCCTGGGTCAGCACCTGGATGGTGACGTCGTCGGGGATCAGCTTCTCGTCGATCAGCTGGCGCAGGAAGTCGAAATCGGTCTGCGAGGCGGCGGGGAAGCCGACCTCGATCTCCTTGAAGCCCATATCGACCAAGAGGTCGAACATGCGCTGCTTGGCGGAGGGCGACATGGGTTCGATCAGCGCCTGGTTGCCGTCCCGCAGGTCGACGCTGCACCAGGCCGGAGCCTTGGACAGCACCTTGTTCGGCCACTGGCGATCGGTCAGGGCGATGGGGGCGAAGGGGCGATATTTGCCGAAAGGCACCTTGTTCATGAACTCTCTCCTGAAAACCTCTGGCGGCGAGGTCTATTCGGGGATACGCGGTGCTCGAACCGCGACTAAGACCTGGCCCTAAAACGAGCGCGCAACAGCGATGTCCCGGACCTCCATGGAGGCCGGGCCAAGAAGTCGCAGAAGCGCAAAAGGGGCGGTCGAAGCGTTCATTTGAGAAAGTCTCATAACACTCACTT
>Ga0213872_10000964_pt1 | contig 20143 bp, 17 predicted proteins | sample VelepicomBERX_R2_FD_160071 | JGI IMG/M metagenome (GOLD analysis project Ga0213872, IMG submission 160071) | Rhizosphere microbial communities from Vellozia epidendroides in rupestrian grasslands, the National Park of Serra do Cipo, Brazil - RX_R2 | ecosystem: Host-associated > Plants > Roots >...
TCTGTTCTGCGGCGCCATGGAAAACTTCTACGCGCCGGCCATCGCCCGCCTGATCAAGCGTAAGGGATAAGCACATGACTTTCGAAGACCTCCATATCGCCAGCGTGCTGGTATCGACCGTACGCAATGCGCCGCTGCTGATCTTTGCCGCCATGGCCGGCCTGTTCGCCGAGCGCTCGGGCGTGATCGACATCGGCCTGGAAGGCAAGATCCTGGCCTCCGCCTTCGTCTCCGCCGCCGTCGCCTTTGCGACCAAGAACCCGTGGTATGGCGTGGCCGCCGGCATGGCCGTGTCGGTGGCGCTGGCCACCCTGCAGGCTTACGTGGCCATCAGCCAGAAGGGCAACCAGCTGGTGGCCGGCATCGCCATCAACATCGCCATGAGCGGCCTGACCTTCGTGGTGGCGCAGTACTTCTTCCAGCAGGGCGGCCGTACGCCGGACCTGGGCGAGGCGCGCCTGTTCGACGTGGTGCTGCCCGGCTCCGCCGCGCTTGAAGGCGTACCGTTCATCGGCTGGCTGTATGCGCACCTGATCGGCGGCCATTCGGTGCTGGTGTACCTGGCGTTTGCGCTGGTGCCGCTGGTGCACTGGGTGATCTACCACAGCCGCTTCGGCCTGCGCCTGCGCGCCTGCGGCGAGAACCCGCACGCGGCCGATGCCGCCGGTATCAGCGTCGAGCGCCAGCGCTACATCGCGATGCTGATCGCAGGCGTGCTGTGCTCCTTCTCGGGCGCCTACCTGGCGATCGTGCAGAGCGGTTTCTTCCTACGCGATATGTCGGCCGGTGCGGGCTACCTGGCGCTGACCGCCATGGTGTTCGGTAACTGGCGTCCGTTCCACACCTTCCTGGGCTGCCTGATGTTCGCGCTGTTCCAGGCGATCCAGATCCAGATCGAAGGCGTCGACCTGCCGGTGATCGGCCGCATCCCCGGCTCGCTGATCCAGATGGTGCCTTACGTGGTGACGGTGATCGTGCTGGCCGGCCTGATGGCCAAGTCGGTGGCGCCGAAAGCGCTGGGTACGCCGTTCGTCAAGTCGCGCTAAGCGGTCTCTTCTTCAGGAATAATTGCGGTGCGGCGTTGAAGTACTGAGCCAGCCGTACCGCAATCTCCTCGTCCATGTCCTTGCTGCCGGCAAGGATCTCCGCCAGGGTGGCGGGTTCCACCACCTCCGCCAGATCAGCTGGCGACAGCGCCCCCTGCTCCATCAGAAATTGCAGTGTTTCCGAATGAGCCAGGCCAGCACGAATCCGTACCTTAATGAGCGCTGCGCAGATAAGCCAGCAGGTCGGCGATCTGCTGCGCGTCCTTGACGCCCCAGAAACGCATCTTTGTTCCCGGCACCACCTCATCCGGCGCACGCATAAAGGCGGCCAGGGACTGCTCGTTCCACACTATGCCGGACTTCTTCATCGCCTCCGAATACTTGAAGTCCGCCGTGGCGCCAGCCTTGCGGCCGATGATGCCGTTCAGCTGCGGCCCATAAGCCGCAGTGGCATATGGCCCGATCTGATGGCAGGACGCGCAAGGTTTGAACAGCCGCTGCCCGCGCACAGCATCGCCAGCGGCCATGGCCTGCAGCGGTATGACAGCCAGCAGCAATACTATTTTCCACATATTGGTCTACCATGCCGGAATAGCCTCATCTTGGTGTAATCTGCCAGATCAAATGGACTGAATTTAGCCAAGTCTAGCTCCGGAAGGTGAAGGATAATGTTCGCCTTTATTTTATCCGAGCAGATACAACCATGCTGTCCCGGTACACTGGGCGCGTTTTTTTAGCGGCGATTGGGAATGGAATTGAACAAGGCATTACGCGCGGGAGCTTTGCTACTGGCCTTGTGCATGGGTGTAAGCGCGCGCGGCGCCGACCAGATCGTTTATCCGCTCTCCAACGGCGGCATCGACAGCCGCTACGACTATGACTGGGACGTGCTGCGCACCGCCCTCCGCAAAACCGACGCCCGCTTCGGCGCCTTCTCCATGCGTCAGTATGAAATCGCGATGTCGCCGCAGCGCATCCGACAGGAGCTGCACACGCCCGGCGGCCATATTAACATCCTGGCGCGCGCCACCGAACCCGGCCTGGAACAGGACTTCCTGCCGATCCGCCTGCCGACCGACCGCGGCCTGCTCAGCTACCGCGTGTTGCTGGTGCGCGCCGACCAGCTGCCGCGCTTTGCCCGCGTGCGCACGCTGAACGACCTGCGCACCTTGCGCGCGGGCCTGGGCAAGGACTGGGCCGACATCCCCATCCTGCGCGCCGCCGGCCTGCCTATCGTGGAAGGCCAAACCTACGACGGCCTGTTCGCCATGCTGGAAGCGGGACGCTTCGACTATTTCTCGCGCGGCGCGGATGAGGCCTTCCGCGAACTGGGCGAACGCCGTGCGCGCCATCCGCAGCTGGCGATCGAACCCACCCTGCTGCTGCGCTATCCCCTGCCCCATTACTTCTTCGTGCGGCGCGACGCCGAGGGCCAGCGCCTGGCCAAACGCATTGAAGCGGGGCTGGAGATCATGATCAAGGATGGGTCGCTGAATGCGCTGTTCGAGCGCTACAAGCTTGGCGTGATCCGCCAGGCGGACCTGAAGCGGCGCCGCGTGATCGAGATTCCCAATCCGGAGCTGTCGCCGCAGACGCCGCTGGCGCGCAAGGAGCTGTGGTACAACCCGCTGACGGGAAAGTAGTTCAGGGGAACAGCGCGAGCAGCAGTTCGGCCAGATGATAGCCGCCCTGCACCAGCTGGCGCTCCGCCAGCACGCCGCCTGCGGCTTCATAGTCCGGCGGCAGCGTGACCGGCCAGGCCGGACGCGGCACGCCATGGTCGTCGGGACGCATCTGCATCGGCCCCAGCACCACGCCACGGAAAGCGGGTTTGGATACGGCCAGCGTGGCATCGGCCCAGCCATAAGGCCAGCGTTCCGGCGCGCCCGTATCGGCGGCCGTCAGCGGCCCGGCTTCGATCACTTTAGCCGCATAGCGCTGCGGCGCATCAGGGGTGGCTCCCACGCCCGCGCGGCGCAGCGTGGAATCCACCAGCACAAAGTCCCAATAGGTATGCAGATTGCGGTCCGCGCCCACCAGCAGATCCTGGCCGCCGTGCGTTTCGTCGAAGCTGCCGTCCTTGAGCTGATTGCGCGTCGCCGGCACACCCAGGCTGCCATCGCGCGCCACGTAGGCGCAGCCCACGTGCAGCGGCTGGTGCAGATCGCCCACCAGATGCGCCACCATCTGCAATGCCTGGCGCGGCGTAAACTGGTGCGGATTACCCGCCACTTCCGGATGCCCCTGCAGCACGCCGATGGCCTGGCGCAGGATCTGCACGATGTCGTCGGCGCGCGTGCCCAGCGCGTGGTCCTGGTAGTGCTCCAGCTGGAACGGTACGTTGGTGTAGTGATAGCCGGCCTGGCCGGGGTTGGCGGCGAGGAAGGCCTTCATCTCCTCGGTCTGCGGGCCACAACTGGCCGGCGCGGTGGTCTTGACGCAGTCGGCCCAGAAGGACAGCGTCTCCAGGCTTTCACCAGGCTGCAGCAGGGCCGCCACGCGCTGCTGGGTGGGTGTGCCGGCGATCAGCTGGTCGGCAATGGCGCCCACCACGCGGTGGCCGTCGCTGCCCCAGGCCAGGGCGTGGCCGCTGGCCAGCACGCCAAGCAGCGCGCCCGCCGCGGCCAGCGCCGTGGCCAGCCGCTTCATTCCTGCGTGCCTTTGACGGGGCGCGGATAGTCCTTGTTGATGTCGAGCGGCTGGGTGTAGGCCGAGCTCCATTCCTGCTCATGCACGGCGGCCAGGCGCTGCGCCATCTTCTCGTTGCGCAGGACGATCTCCAGGTTGCGCGACAAATCCAGGTAGCCGCCGGCCCAGTTGCTGGTGCCGACCCAGGCGATCTGGTTATCGATCACCATGGTCTTGCTGTGGGTGACGCGGGCGAAGGGAATGAAACCGCCGGAGAACTGCGGCAGCGTCACGATGCGCACTTCCACATTCGGCAGCACGGCCAGCGATTTCAGATAGGCCTGCGCCGGTTTTTCCAGGTTCCAGTTGGAGACCATCAGCTTGATCTTGACGCCGCGCTGGGCCGCCGCGCGCACGGCGTTGTCGATCACCGCGTAGTAAGGGCGGGTGTGATTCGGGCCGTAGCTGAGCGGCGCGTAGTCCAGCAGTTGGATGCGCACTTCGCTTTTGGCCTGGGCCAGAAGCGCCGGCAAGCCGGTCTCGGAATCGCCCACGCCGGCCGGGTTGTAGGCGTTCGGGCTGGCCAGCAGGAAGGCGTTCTGGCTGTAGTCGGCCTGCGCGCGCTCGGTGTTCAGCACCTTGGCCTTGCCGCCCGCCGCAATCGCCGCCTGCGCGGCCCAGTCCTGCTCGAACACGGCCTGCACCTGGCTGGCGATTTTCGGATCGGTGACGCGCAGGCCGGTTTCGTGGATGTGCTCGAACGAACGCCAGTCGAAGTTCTGGCTGCCCACGTAGGCGGTGGCGCCGTCCACCACCATGTACTTGGCGTGGATGATGCCGTTGCCGGTGACCTTGTTGAAGTCGATGATGCGCAGCTCCAGGTTGGGAATGGCCTTGAGCTGGTCGATGGTCGGCTTCTCCGACAGGTTGACGCCCTTCGCGTCCAGCAGGAAGCGGATCTTGACGCCGCGCTTGCCCGCCGCCTCCAGATGCCGCACCACTTTCTCGAACTTGCTGCCAGGCTGGTTCACCACGTAGAACTGGCCCAGCACGATTTCCTTCTGCGCCTTGTCGAACATCTCGCTCCACACGGTGGCTGGGTCGCGCAGGTCGTCGCTGTGCAGGGTGGTTTCCACCGGGGCGGTCTGCACCAGCTCAAAGCCGGGGATGGAAAACTCGGCGTGGGCGGCGGAACAAGTCGCCAGCAGTGCGGCCAGCAGAACGGAAGGCTTAAAACGAAGCATGAAGAAATCCTCAGGGTCGGGGAAGAATCAGATAATCATCAGGGCAGGCGCTGGATGCGGCCCAGCGGCCCAGTGGTGCCGGCTGGCTTGCCGTTCTGGTCGCGCTGCACCAGGTAGGCGGTCAGCGCGTCGATGTCGCGGATGCCGGTTTCGGCGCGCTTGCTGCCGCCGACAAAGGCAGGAAAGGCGTCGCCGCCTTCGGCCAGGAAGTTGGTCACCATGACGCGGTACGGCGTATCCGGCTCCAGCGGGACGCCGTGCAGCATCACGCTGCCGGGTACGACGCGGCTGCCTTCGGGCTGGTGCGGGTCGTATTGATAGGTAAAGCCTTCCGATGGCTGCAGCATGCCGCGCCCGGTATTGCGGCCGCCGGCAAACTGCTGCTCCAGCGCGGCGACGATCTGCTTGCCGGTCAGGTTCATGGCCACCAGCGTGTTCGCATACGGCAGCACCATCTGCGCCTGGCCGGTGGTGGCGATCAAGTTCGGACCACTGGCCAGATCCTGGCGCATGCCGCGGCTGTTCATGAAGGCGATCTGCGCGCCAAAGGGACGGCCGGCGTACAGGATGGCGTCGGCCACCAGGTCACCCAGCGCCGATTCATCGCTGCCATGCTGTTCGCGCAGCACCGGGCTGACCGCGAGGCGCGCCACGGGACGCGACAGCACTTCCTCGCTGCGCGCACGCACGCGCGCCAGGTAGGCCGACAGCGCTGGATCGGCGGCGTAGCGGCCCGGCTTCACAATCTCGTTGCGGGCGCTGGCCGAACGCAGGGTGTTGGTGGTGGTGTCGACTTCCAGCCGGATGCGCGACAGCATGTGGCCGGCGAATTCCGCCTCCGTCACCAGGCGGCCGTCGACGCGGCAGACGTAGCCCTTGTGGCTATGGCCGCTGACGATCACGCGGATGGCGGGGTCGAGGCGCTTGACCAGGTCGACGATCGGCCCGGTCAGATGGGTGCAGTCCTGCTGGTCGAAGGGATCGACCGTGCGGCCGCCCTGGTGCACCAGCACCATGAACACGCCTACGCCCTGCTTGCGCAGCTCGGGGATGGCGCGGTTGATGGCGCTGGCCTCGTCGGCGAATTCCAGCCCGGCGATCCCGGACGGCAGCGCCTTCTCGTCGGCGTCGCGCAGCACGGCGCCGATGAAGCCGATCTTCACGCCGTGGGCTTCTTCGATCTTGTAGGCGGGCAGCACCGGCTTGCGGGTGACCATGTCGATCACGTTGGCCGCCAGGAAGGTGAATTTGGCGCCATCGAAATGGCCCTCGAACTGGCAGGCCTTTTCCGGACGGGGCGATTTGCAGCCGCCCTTCTGCAGGCGCAGCAGTTCGGCGCGGCCGGCGTCGAATTCGTGATTGCCCACCGAGCTGACGCGCATGCCCAGCAGGTCCATCGCGCCCAGGGTCGGCTCGTCGGCCCACATCGAGGACATGGCGGGGCTGCCGCCCACCAGGTCGCCGGAGCCCACCAGGATCAGTTGCGGATCGTCCTTGCGCCAGGCTTGCAGGGTGGCGCCGATGGCGTCGATACCGCCGGCCTGCATGCTGCGCTCCTGCGTGCCGTCGCCGCTGATGTAGCTGAAGCGGCTCGCTTCCAGGTTGCCGTGGAAATCATTGAGCGCCACCAGCTGGACCTGGACGATACCGGGATCGGAGTGTGGCAGCAAGGCGCAGGCGCTCAGCGCCAGCAGCGTGGCCAGCAAAGTGAGACCGCCGTAACGGCGCGGCAAAGACAGCTTCATTACATTGACCTCAGAGGGACGCCAACGGTGGCGCCAATCCTCAACACCCACTGCGGGAAGATGCTCAAGATTGGCCTATGACCTACGACGCATGGCCATATTGAAAACGACAACAGACCCCAAGGGGCCTGCTGCGTTCCTATCATAACATCCGGCGGCGATGCGTCCTGCCGCCGGAGTTCAAGCGCTTAGAAGTCTACGCGCAGGGTGGCCGACACGAAGATCGGTGCACCCAGGTTGTAGAACACGTTGGCTGCCTTGATGCCGTTGATGGTGGTGGCGTTAGGCTGCTGACTGGTCGGATTGCGATACTGCTTGTTGGTCAGGTTCGACACGTTCAGGGTCAGCTTGGGGTTCTTGAAGGCGCCGGTGGTCGGGAACTGATAGCCGGCGTCCAGATCCCACAGGGTGTAGGCTGGCACTTCCTCGTCGTTGGCCAGCGTGGCCTGCTGCTTCGCGGTGTACTTGCCCTTGATACGGACGTACCAGTTGTTGGTCTCGTACGAGCCGCTCAGGCCAGTCTTCCACTTCGGCGACAGCGGGAACTCGTTGCCAGCGGTTGGCAGATACAGCACCTTCTTGTTGACCGAATCGAAGCCGCCAGCCAGGTTGTTCTTGACTTCGGTGTTCAGGTAACCCAGCGAGCCGTAGAACGACCAGCCGTTGACAGGCGTATTGCCGGCTTCCAGTTCGAAGCCCTTGTTACGCACATTGCCCACGTTGGTGTAGGTGCTGGTCTGGGTGTTCGGATCGGTGGCGTTGGCCTGGCGATTCTTGAAGTCGGTGAAGAACACGGTGGCCGACGTGGTGATCGCTTTCGACTGGTGGCGGTAGCCCATGTCCAGGTCCCACGAGGTTTCCGGCTTCACGGCGCTGGCCAGAACCGGCTGGCCATTCTGGATCACCACGTTGTTGCCGGTGGTGGCGTACACGAAGTTAGGCGGTGCGCGGAAGTTCTTGGCCAGGCTGGCGAACAGCTGGTCGTCGGCGGTCAGGCGGTAGCGCGCGCCAAACTGCGGCAGCACGGCCGACGACTCAGGTTTCAGCTGGTAATAGACGCCCGAGTTGAAGCCTTCGCTCGGGTAGTTGGTGAAGTCGCGCTTGACGTGCGGGTTACGCACGCCGACGTTGATCAGCACCTGGTCCTGGAACAGCGACACGGTGTCCTGCAGGAAGGCCTGGTATGCGGTGCTGATGGTGCGCCAGTTGCGCGACTCGTAAGGGGTGCCGTCCGGACGCAGCACCTGGTCGTCACGCAGCCAGGCGTCGGCCGGGTTGCCGTTGGCGTCGATCAGGCCCATTGGACCGGTCTGGCGGTGGGTGGCACGCTCATACCAGACGCCAGCCAGGATCTGGTGGTCGCCGATGTTCTCGATCACCGAGGTGGTGATACCAGGACGCTGGGTGCGGGTAACGCTGCCGCTGTAGACCAATACCTTGTCCAGGGTGTCGCCGTCGCCGTTCAGGTCCACGCCCGCGGTCAGCTTGCCGGTGGCCGGATTCAGGAAGCCCGATTCCGACACCAGTTTTTCCTGCACGCCGCCGGTGCCGTAGCCGTACCAGAAGTAAGGCACGATCTTGATGTCGGTGCTGTCGTTCAGGCGGAACTTGGCGGTGGCCGAGGCGATCACGTTCTCGAACGGGTTCAGCGCCAGCTTGTAGTACGAGTCCGCGTTGGCTGGCAGGGTGTCGTTGCCGGCCTTGCCCGGGCTTGGCGCAGCGCGGCCGGTGAAGACGGTCGAGTAGTCGTAGTAGTAGCCGTGCGCCTTCAGGTCAGCCAGATTGAAGGTGCTGATGTTGTTGTTGATGGCGTGGTTGTACAGCAGCGTGCCATGGATGTAGTTGAAGCGGTCCCAGTCGTAATTAAAGCCGATATCCATGTGGTCGCGGAGCGCCTTGCCCATGCCCTTCCACTTGCTCGATTCGGCGTGCGAATACGACACGAAGACCTTGGCACGGTCGTCCATGAAGCGGCCGGTGTCGTAGCGCAGGTAGGTCTTCCACATGTTCAGGCGGCCGCCGGTCTGCATCAGACGGATGCGCTGTTTGTCTTCCGGATCGCAGGTGGTGATGCCGAAGTTGCCACCGGTGGCGCCAACCTGGGGCGAGTCGACATCGGTGGAACCCTGGGTCACGAACTCGGAGCAGGTGTTTTCCTGATCGACGAACTCTTGTGGGAAGACGGCGAAGTTGCCGGAGTCGTTGACCGGCACGCCGTTGATGGTGGCGCCGATCTGGTCGCTGTTGAAGCCGCGCAGGGTCAGGCCGCCGCCGAACAGGCCGGTGGCGTCATAGCTGTAGCTATTCACCGAAGGCATCAGGGCCAGGGCATCGTAAGCGTTGCCGGTAGGACGCTGCTTAGCCAGCTCTTCCGCGGTAACCGTGCTGCGCGCCTTGGGTGCATCTTCCTGCACCATCAGGCCCATACCGACTTTGCGGCCGGTAATGGTGACCACTTCAGCGGCGGCTGGCGCGGCGCTCGCCTGGTCGGCGGCGGCATCAGCGGCGTCGGCGGCGTACGCGGTGGCGCAGGCCAACTGGCAAGCCAGCGCCACCATGGTCAGGCGCAGCTTGGGGTTCGTGTGAAAAGCGGATTGCATTTTTTTACTCCCAGTTTATGAAATTTTTTTGTTTCTTGTGCTACAGAGCTTTGGGCGCCACTACGTTATTCACCTACAAAAAAACGCAACGACACCCTTGGACGGGGTGCGAGTGTATAGAAGAAATATTTCAAGGATGTGACATCACAATTACAACTTTGTGACATCGGAAAACGGTGCATCTGAAGCGAAATACCTGCCAGATCAACAAAAATCTTGCCTTTTAGACCCAATTTCCCGGAACTATGAAGCAACGCAAAAAACCTGACAAATACGAAATACTTTAAGGATTTAGACGTTATTGATATAAATCTTCGTTTTTACCTTAGGGCGCTCGCATAAGAGCCAAAATCCGGGGCCAGACAAGTCAAAATGCCCTGGACGCACCATTTGAGTGAATTTTATTCATAGAAGAATTCTTGCGGCCCAGGAGAAGGCCGCCAACATTTGTCGCATCTATACGACAAAGTTCTGCCGCCCGGCGCGGGGCCGGGCGGTGCTGCGGGAATTAATGTGCGGCGCGAGCGGCTGCAGCGATGTCGGCTTCAAATTTGGCGAATTTGGCGTCAAGTGCCTTGATCAGGCGCTGTTTGTCGCCTTCCGCCAGGAAGGAATAACGCAGGCTGTCATACGACAGCTTTTTGATTTCGCTGTAATCGGGCTTGTAACGGCTGGCAAACAGCACGTACTCGCCCGACAGGTTGTTGCGCGAAACACCCGCGTCATCCGTGGAAATGACGAAGGGCACGCCGTATTTTTTGTACAACGTGACCGGATGGGCATCGCCCTTGACGCCGAGGATGAAGTCGTTGCTGCTCAAATTGACTTCGACGGCGATGCCCTTGTCGTGCATCTTTTTCATGGTGCCGAGGGCGTCGGTTTCATGCGCGATGTCCATGCCGTGGCCGATACGGCTGGCGCCGGCCACGTCAATGGCTTCCTTGATGTGGAAGGTCAGGCCTTCCGGCGGCACGTTACCCAGGGCCAGCTCACCTGCATGCAGAGCAAGCTTGACATCGGGATATTTGGTTTTCAGGAATTTATACATTTTCATGTGCATGCTGTAGTCGCGCATGGACACGTTGGCGCTCTCCTGGCCGACGATATTGGCGCCGACGATCTTCGGCTCGGCCTGCACCAGCTTGAAGCTCGCCACCATCTGCGCGAACACCTGCGAGGGCGTCAGGAAACGCAGAGTGAAGGGCTGGAAGCGCATGGTGAAATTGGCGTCGTCGATGCCTGCGCTGCCGGTGCGGACGTTTTGCAGGTAGGCGGCGATCCAGCCATTGTAGGCCTGGTCCTGCTCCAGCCTGGCCATCCAGCCGGCCAGCATGGCGTCGTTCACGCCGCCGGCCAGGGCTTGCTGGTCGAACTCGGCGTCCTGGGCGAAGGGCGCAATCTCGAACACGGTTTCGATATAGCTCAGGTTTTCCTGGATGGCGCGCTGCTTGAGGCGCTTCAGGCCTTCCGCCGCGTGGTCGGAAGCCACCGGATTAAAGTAGGGGAAGACGTCGAAGAACTGGCGGTCCGGCGGCGACTGCAGGGCGATGTGGTTGTGGAAGTCCTTGACCGACCAGCGCTGCAGCAGGTTGACCAGCATGGCGTTGTCGTTCATGACCTCGGCGCCGCTCACGCAGCTGCGCTCGGCGGCCGGCTTGGCCAGCGCCGCCGCCACCGCCTTGGCGTCGGTTTCGATCATGTAGTTACTCTTGTTGACGCAGTAGTGCTGCAGGTCGACCCATTCCAGGTATTGCTCGGCGTAGATCGCGCCGGAATAATGGTGGTGCAGTTCGCCGCCCTTGGGGAACATGGTGAAGAACATCGTCAGCTCGGCCAGCTTGGGCTGGCCCGCGATCAGCGCGGCGTAGTGGCGCTTGGTGATTTCCTCGTTGCTGGCGGCATGTGTAACGTTCGACAGCAGCGCAGCGGCGGCAAGGACGGTGAGGCTGGCGATTTTTTTGGACATGGATGGTTCTCGCTAGTGAGTGTGGTTTCAGGCTTCGCGTGCGTGCACCTGGCGTCCCGCGCTGAAGGTGGCCGCCACCGCGCGGTCGTCGCCCAGCAGGGCCAGTGCGAACAGCAGCTCTTCCAGACTGGCGCAGCGGCTGGTGCGCCGTTGCAGCAGCGGCGTGGCCTGCGGATCCAGCACGATGAAGTCCGCTTCCGCGCCAGGCACAAAGCTGCCGATCACACCCTCCAGCTGCATGGCACGGGCCGCGCCCAGGGTGGCCAGGTAGAACATGCGCAAAGCCGGCAGATAACTACCGTTCAAGCGCGCTACTTTATAGGCTTCACCCATGGTTTGCAACATGGAGAAGGAGGTGCCGCCGCCGACGTCGGTGGCCAGCGAAAGCAGCACGCCGGCGCTGTCGGCGCGCTCGAAATCGAACAGGCCGCTGCCGAGGAACAGGTTGGAAGTCGGGCATACCGCCGCTGCCGTCTGCGTTTGCGCCATGCGCGCGCGGTCGGCGTCGTCCAGCCAGATGCAGTGGCCGTAGAAGGCGCGCTGGCGCATCAGGCCATAGCCGTCGTACACGTCGAGATAGCTGCGCGCCCGCGGGAACAGCTGCATGGCCCAGGCGCATTCGTCCCGGTTCTCGGCCACGTGGGACTGGATGAAGGTGTCGGGATAGCGCTGCGCCAGCTCGCCCGCCAGCTGCAACTGGAGTTCGCTGGAAGTCGGCGCAAAGCGCGGCGTGATGGCGTAGAGCTGGCGGCCCTGCTTGTGCCAGCGCTGGATCAGGGCCTCGCTATCGAGCACGCCGCCTTCGGCTTCGTCGCGCAGGAAGTCGGGGCTGTGGCGGTCCATCAGCACCTTGCCCGCGACCATGCGCAGGTTGCGCTGGCTGCTTGCAGAGAAAAAGGCGTCCACCGATTGCGGGTGCACGGTGCAGTAGACGATGGCCGTGGTGGTGCCGCAGCGAAGCAGCTCGTCGAGGAAGAATTCGGCCACCGCCGCCGCGTGGGCCGGGTCGCTGAAGGCGCGCTCGGTCGGGAAGGTGTAGGTGTTCAGCCAGGGCAGCAGGCCGGGCGCGGACGAGGCGATCATGTCGGTCTGCGGGTAGTGCACGTGGGTGTCGATGAAGCCGGGCGTGATCAGCTTGCCGCTGTAGTCGTGCAGCACGCAGCCGGGCGGCAGGCTGGCGTGCAGACTGGCGTAGTCGCCTGCGGCCTGCACCTTTCCACCATCGACCAGCAGCAGGCCATCCTCGTGCCATACGTGGTTCTGGGCGTGGAATGCGGGATCGGCGGTGAAGTACAGCAGGCTGGCGCGGTAAGCTTCCATGACTGCCTTTCCAAAGGATAGTGGGCTAGTGCGCGGCTGCGGGTTGCGATAGCTTTGATTGTACGTCAGCGACAGCCTGCTGCGCTTCCCATACCATCAGCAGCTGGGCGCTGACGGAGATGGCGATGGCGGCCGGGGTCTTGTTGCGGATGCCGGGCAGGCCGATGGGACAGGCCATGGCGTCGATGCGGTCGGGCGGGATGCCGCGCTCGCGCAGGCGGCGGGTGAACTGGGCGCGCTTGGTGGCGGAGCCGATCAGGCCGAACCAGCCGACGTCGGCGCGCGCGAGGATGGCTTCGCTCAGGCGCTGGTCCAGGGCGTGGCTGTGGGTCATGACGAGGTAGCTGGCGCCGGGCGGCGCGGCGGCCACCAGGGCTTCGGGCGTGTCGGTGGCTTCAATGCGGACGTTGGCGGGCAGCTGGGCTGGGAACATGTCGTCGCGTTCGTCGGCCCAGGTGACGGTGCAGGGCAAGTGCGCCAGCTGCCTGACCAGCGCCGCACCGACGTGGCCCGCGCCGAACAGCAGTAGATGGGCGCGCGGGGCGAGGCAGGCGTCGATCAGCCAGCGCTGGCCGTCGGCGTCGCGCACGATGCAGGTGCCGCGCTGGCGCAGCGGGGCGGGCAGCCATTCGCGCGCGCCCGCGAGCAGCGCGCCCTGTGCATCGTACAGCGCGGCGCTGGCAGGGCCGTCGATGGCGCTGACACGCCACAGATCCTCGCCACGGCGGGCGCCCAGTGTGGCCAGCACTTCACGCAGCGGCGCGTCGATGCGCTCGAAAGCCAGATGCACCACGCCGCCGCAGCACTGGCCCAGTCTGGGGCCGAGGGCGAAGCGCTCCAGCCGCGCGGCAACCGGCGCCTCGCCAGCCGCATGCCCGGCGCCCGCTACCGGCGCCTGCGCAGCCTGCTGCAACATGCTGCGCCCAATATCGACCGCGCACATCTCGAGATGCCCGCCGCCGATGGTATCGAATTGCCCGTCCGCCGTGACAAGCATCTTGGCGCCCGCCTCACGCGGGCCGGAGCCTTCCACGATGGCGACCGTCACCAGTACGGCCGGTGCATCGCTCAACGCTGCCAGCCAGGCGTCCATGGTCAGGCCGCCGCCTCGACGGCAGCAATCGCACGCAGGATTTCCTCGCTGGTGGCGGGTGCATTCAGCGGCGGATTGACCTTGTGCCCGCGCACACTGGACACCGCATCGCGGATCGCAAAGAACACCGAGAACGGCAGCAGCAAGGGCGGCTCACCGACCGCCTTGGAACGGTGAATGCTGTCCTCCACGTTCCGGTTCTGGAACAGCTGCACGCGGAAGTCGTCCGGACAGTCGGACACCGCCGGAATCTTGTAGGTCGACGGCGCATGCGTCATCAGCTTGCCCGCCGGGTTCCACCACAGCTCCTCGGTGGTCAGCCAGCCCATGCCCTGGATGAAGGCGCCCTCCACCTGGCCGATGTCAATGGCCGGATTGAGCGACTGGCCCGCATCGTACAGCGCGTCGGCGCGCAGCAGCTTCCATTCGCCGGTCAGCGTATCGATCACCACTTCCGACACCGCCGCGCCGTAAGCGAAGTAGGAGAACGGATGCCCGCTCATGGTCTTGGGATCCCAATGCAGATGCGGCGTGGCGTAGAAGCCGTCCGACCACAGCTGCACGCGCGCCAGATAAGCCTTCTGCACCAGCTCCGCGAACGGCACCGACTGCCCGTTCACATGCACCGCATTGTCGAAGAACTCCACGTCGGCGGCATCGCCGCCATACAGCCTGGCGGCATGCGCGGCCAGGCGCTCGCGGATCTGCCGCGCCGCGTCCTGGGCCGCCTTGCCGTTCAAGTCCGCGCCGGTGGATGCCGCCGTGGCCGAGGTGTTGGCGACCTTGCTGGTGTCCGTCGCGGTGCAGCGCACATGCTCCAGGTCGAGGCCCAGTTCATGCGCCACCACCTGGTTCACCTTGGTGTTGATGCCCTGCCCCATCTCCGTGCCGCCGTGGTTGACCAGCACCGAGCCGTCCACATACACATGCACCAGCGCGCCCGCCTGGTTGAGGTGGGTGACGTTGAAGGCGATGCCGAATTTGACCGGCGTCAGCGCCAGCCCTTTCTTCAGCACCGGGCTGCTGCGGTTGTAGGCGTCGATGGCGGCGCGGCGGGCGCGGTACTCGCTGGACTGCTCCAGCTCCGCCACCAGCTCGTGGATCACGTTGTCGACAATCTCCTGCCCGTAAGGCGTGACATTGCGCTCGCTCTTGCCGTAGAAGTTCAGCTTGCGGATATCCAGCGCATCGCGCCCCAGCGTGCGCGCGATCTCGTCGATCACGTATTCGATGGCGATGGCTCCCTGCGGCCCGCCAAAGCCGCGGAAGGCGGTATTCGACTGCGTATTGGTCTTGCCGCAGGCGGCGCGGATGTCCACGTCCGACAGGTAGTAGGCGTTATCGAAGTGGCAGACCGCGCGCGTGGCGACAGGCCCGGACAGGTCGGCCGAGAAGCCGGCGCGCGAGGTCATGTCGACCCGCGCGGCAAGGATACGGCCGCTGTCGTCGTAGCCCACCTCGTACTCGTAGTAGAAGCAGTGGCGCTTGCCGGTGACCAGCATGTCGTCATCGCGGTCGGCGCGCAGCTTGACTGGACGGCGCAGGTGCCGGGCCGCGATGGCGGCGCAGGCGGCCCACAGCGCCGACTGCGATTCCTTGCCGCCGAAGCCTCCGCCCATGCGGCGACACTCCACCTGCACCTTGTGCGAATGCAAGCCAAGGGCGTGCGCGACCACGTGCTGCATCTCGCTGGGGTGCTGGGTCGAGCATTGCACCAGCATGCCGTCGCCCTCCTTCGGCACGGCGTAGGCGATCTGGCCCTCGAGGTAGAACTGCTCCTGGCCACCGACGTAGAGCTGGCCGCGCACCATGCGCGGCGCGCGCTCGAAAGCGGCCTGGCTGTCGCCGCGCTGCAGGCGCATGGGCGGCAGCACGTAGGATTGCGCGGCCTTGGCTTCCTGCGGCGTCAGGATGGCGGGCAGTTCCTCGTAGCTGATGACGGCCTTGCGGGCGGCGCGGCGGGCGTAGTCGTGGGTGTCGGCCACCACGATGAAGATGGGCTGGCCGACGTACAGCACTTCGCCCGCTGCCAGGATGGGATCGTCGTGGATGATGGGGCCGCAATCGTTCAGGCCGGGGATGTCGGCCACCGTGTAGACCGCCACCACGCCCGGGCAGGCGCGCACGGGCCCGAAGTCCATGGCGGTAATGCGCGCGTGCGCCTTGGCCGACAAGCCCAGCGCCGCATGCAGCGTGCCTTGCAGCTCGGGGATGTCGTCGGTGTAGGTGGCCTGGCCCAGCACGTGCAGCTCGGCCGATTCGTGCGGGCGGGCCACGCCGACCGCCCGCCATTGCAGGCTCGATTTCAATTCGGGGACGCCGGGATGGTTCATGATGGCTCCTTGATTCAGGCGCGGCAGGCGAAGACGTTGACGGCATCCAGCGCCAGCGGCGCGTCGGCACGGGTCTCCAGCCAGAAGCGGCGCAACAGGTTTTGTGCGGTTTTCATGCGGTAGGCGCTGGAGGCGCGCATATCGCTCAACGGTGCGTAGTCCTGCGCCAGTTCTTGCATGGCGCGGTTGAGCGTCGCTTCGTCCCATGGCTGGCCTTGCAGCGCGGCTTCGGCGCGGGCGGCGCGCTTGGGGGTGGCGGCCATGCCGCCGTAGGCGATGCGGACTGCGGCCACGCGGCCGCCGTCCAGTTTGATGGCGAAGGCGGCGCAGACGGCGGAGATGTCCTGGTCGAAGCGCTTGGCCAGCTTGTAGGTGCGGAACTGCACGCCCGCGCGCGGCAGCGGCACGCGCACGGCGGCCACCACTTCGTCGGGACGCATGTCCTTTTTCTGGTAGTCGAGGTAGAAGTCTTCCAGCGCCAGCACGCGCTGGCCGGCGGCGCTGTGCAGCACCACCTGCGAGCCCAGCGCGATCATCCAGGGCATGGAGTCGCCGATGGGCGAGCCGTTGGCGACGTTGCCGCCCAGGGTGCCGGCGTTACGGATCGGCAGCGAGGCGAAGCGCTGACACAGCTCGCCCAGCTCCTGAGGATAATGCTGGCACAGCGCGGCGTAGGCGTCGTTGAGGGAAACGCCGGCGCCGATTTCGAGCATGCCGTCCACCTCACGCAGGGCTTTCAGCTCAGCGACCTGGCCGAGATAGATGATGTCGCCCAGGTCGCGCATCTGCTTGGTCACCCACAGGCCGACGTCGGTGGAGCCGGCCAGCAGCGTGGCCTTGGGATGCGCGATGCGCAGGCGCGCCAGCTGGTCGAGTGTGCGCGGCAGGTGGAAGCTGCGGCCACCCGCGCTGTAGCAAGCGCCGTCGGCCTCCGGCGCACGCTGAAGGGCCGCCAGCTGCTGCGCCAGCGCGGCGCGGTCGAAGTCCGCCCTGGGCAGCTCGGTCATGCGCTGGGCTGCGTCGATGATGGGACGGTAGCCGGTGCAGCGGCACAGATTCCCCGAGAGGCAGTCGTCCACTTCCTTGCGGCTGGCGGGCTGGCCGTCCTTGTCGATGTACATGCCCCACAGCGACATCACAAAGCCCGGCGTGCAGAAGCCGCACTGCGAGCCGTGGCACTCCACCATGGCCTGCTGCACCGGATGCAGCGCACCGTCCGGCTGCTGCAAGTCCTCCACCGTGAACAGCGCCTTGGCGTCCAGCGTCGGCGTGAACTGGATGCAGGAGTTCACCGCCTTCATTTCCAGCTGGCCGGCTTGGTTCAGGCTTCCCACCACCACCGTGCAGGCGCCGCAGTCGCCCTCAGCGCAGCCTTCCTTGGTGCCGGTGCAGTGCTGCTCCTCGCGCAGATATTGCAGCACGGTCTGGGTCGTGGCCGACCCGTTCAGTTCCTGCAGTCGGCCGCGGTAGTAAAAGCGGATCGGGTCGGACATGGACTCTCCTTAACCGGCAAACGGGTGGACTTTATGCCAGTGTTCGGCGATGTCGATGCGGCGCGTGATCCAGACGTTGTCGTGCTTCTGCACGTAGTCGAGGAAGCGCGCCAGCGCGGCGGCGCGGGCCGGACGCCCCGCCAGGCGGCAGTGCAGGCCGATCGACAGCATCTTGGGCTGATTCAGGCCGTTCGGATCGCCCTCGGCGTACAGCACGTCGAAAGCATCCTTCAGATAATCGAAGAACTGGGTGCCGGAGTTAAAGCCCTGGGCAGCGGCAAAGCGCATGTCGTTGGTGTCCAGCGTGTAGGGCACCACCAGCTGCGGCGCCACGGCGGGATGGCCGTCCTGGCCGGTATAGGCCACCTGCTTCCAGAACGGCAGGTCGTCGCTGTAGTCGTCGGCGTCGTAGCGGAAGCCGCCGTGCTCCACCACCAGCTTGCGCGTGTTCGGCGAATCGCGGCCGGTGTACCAGCCCAGCGGCGCGCTGCCGGTCAGCTCCTTGATGATCTCCACCGCTTCCTTCATGTGGGCGCGTTCGGTGGCTTCGTCCACGTTCTGGTAGGAGATCCAGCGCAGGCCGTGGCAGGCGATTTCGTGGCCCAGCTGCTGGAAGGCGGCCACCGCCTCCGGATTGCGCTTGAGCGCCATCGACACGCCGAAGATGGTCAGCGGCAGCTGACGTTCCTCGAACATGCGCAGCAGCCGCCACAGGCCCGCGCGCGAGCCGTATTCGTAGATGGTCTCCATGCTCAGGTGGCGATTGGGGAAGGCTTGCGCGCCGATGATCTCGGACAGGAAGGTCTCGGAGGCCGGATCGCCGTGCAGCACATTGTTCTCACCGCCCTCCTCGTAGTTCAGCACGAACTGCAGCGCCACGCGGGCGCGGTTGGGCCATTGGGCGTGCGGCGGCTTGGGGCCGTAGCCGATCATGTCGCGCGGGTAGTTGTCGTAGGTCGTCATCGTCATTCAAAAAAAGGGCATGAAGGATATATGCCCAATAATATATTGGCGCAAAGGCATCGGTATATGATTTGCTGAATACGCATCTTTACTTCCACATATAGGACACATCATGGGAAAGCTCAGCACCCACGTACTTGATATCACTGTAGGCAAGCCCGGCGTGGGCGTCAAAGTGGCGCTGTATGCCGTCGGCGCGCAAGGCCGCACCCTGATCAAGACCGACGAAACCAATAGCGACGGCCGCTGCGCGCCCTTGCTGGAAGGCGAGACCATGAAGGCCGGCAAATATGAGCTGGTCTTCAGCGCGGGCGACTACTTTGCCGCGCGCGGCGTGGAGATGCCCTCGCCGCGCTTCATCGACGAGGTGACGCTGGCCTTCGGCATCGCCGACCCGGCGCAGAACTACCACGTGCCGCTGGTGGTCTCACCCTGGGCTTATTCGACTTATCGCGGCAGCTGAGCCCGCTGCACGCCGCGCGAAACTGGCGTATATTCAGTTTTTCTCAATTGGGAGAACCCTATGCCATTCATTCGTATTGCTGTAGCCAAGGGCACCACTGCCGCCGTCAAACAGGCGGTTTCCAATGCCATTCACAACGCGCTGGTGACTGCCTTCAATGTGCCGGAGGCGGACAAGTTCCAGCTGTTCAGCGAGGTCGGGCCGGAAGACCTGGTCTGCACGCCGGAATACCTGGGCATCCGCTACTCGCCCAAGGTGACCTTTATCCAGATCGTCGCTAATGAAGGGCGCACGGTGGAGATGAAGAAGAACCTGTACCGCAGCATCGCCAGCGCGATTGCCGAGACCACCGATATTCCGGCGGCCGATGTGTTCATCAATCTGGTCGAGGTGAAGAAGGAGAACTGGTCTTTCGGTAACGGTCTGGCACAATATGCGCCTGCTGAATAAAAAGGAGAACATCGCCATGCGACAATTCATCGCCACCCTGTTGCTGCTGGCCGCGTCCAGCGCCTTTGCCGACGAAGCGGCGCAATGCAGCGCTGACGGCGGCAGCTATCTCACGGGCGTCGTGGTCAAGGGTCCCAAGTTTGCGCATGGCCAGTTCCGCAAGGGCGTGGAGCTGTCGCATACCCATTTGAAGGTGAAGGCGGACCAGGACGGACAGGTCTATGACGTCGCCATCGACAATGTGTTCGCGGCTGGTTTCACGCCGAACACCAAGAGCGTGCCGGCATCGATCGGCAGCATCCGCGTAGAGGATCGCGTTTCCTTGTGCGGTCAGCTGTACACCAATGGCGTGGGCATCCACTGGGTCCACAACAACTGCGGCGAGAAGCCTTCGGCCAAGCATCCCAATGGCTGGATCAAGACGCTGGCCGCCAACGGCAGCGCTGGCCCCAATCTGGAAGACAATACCCAGTACTGCTCGCTGTTCTGAGCACGCCAGCCTTAGTCGACGTCTTCCATCATATCGGCTACGCGGCGATACCTTGGCAAACGTCGCTCAAGCTGGTTTTGCGATTGATTGTTGGCATGCTCGACCAGCGTGAGCGCGGTAGTCAAGGCATCGCTCATGGCCTTGGCGGCTGCGGACATGGCTTCTTCAGGCGATTTGGGCGCGCAGGCCGCCTGCTTGTTCAGTCGAGCACGCAGACGGTCGGCATTGCTCCAGTCGCGCTCTCCGGGCAGCCGCACCCACAATTCGCGCCAAGCATTGCGGCCATTGCCCGCAATATGCAACACCATC
>Ga0213872_10000965_pt1 | contig 20131 bp, 20 predicted proteins | sample VelepicomBERX_R2_FD_160071 | JGI IMG/M metagenome (GOLD analysis project Ga0213872, IMG submission 160071) | Rhizosphere microbial communities from Vellozia epidendroides in rupestrian grasslands, the National Park of Serra do Cipo, Brazil - RX_R2 | ecosystem: Host-associated > Plants > Roots >...
GAAGCGTTTCGCCGCTGGGCCCACCATACGCAGCTCGCCGACTGCGTGAAGGCCATATTCGGCACCGCGCATATTGCGCTGACACAGGCGCACCACAATAGCCTGATGACCAAGCAGCCTGCTTACTCCAGCGTTACCCAGTGGCACCGCGATATTCGCTACTGGAATTTCGAGGACGACGACCTGATTTCGGTTTGGCTCGCGCTGGGGAGTGAAGTTCCTGAAAACGGCTCGCTCGGGTTCCTGCCTGGCTCCCACGCGTTGGAGCTCGACGCCGATCGGTTTGAAAACCGTGCCTTCTTGCGAAACGACCTGCCAGAGAACCAGCCATTGATCGACTCCGCGATCTTTCCGGTTCTGGAGCCGGGCGACGTAGTGTTCTTCCACGCCAAGACCTTCCATGCTGCAGGCTGGAATCGCACAGACAAGACCAAGTACTCTTTGGTATTCGGCTACCATCGGCAAGAAAACCGGCCGATCGCAGGTACGCGCAGCGCGAGCTTGCCGACCGTGCTGATCGACTGACAAGACAGTTCCCGCATTCCTACCATGACAGGGAAACGGGCCTAGAATTGCCCGTCCCTGTTAGCCGGACGCTTGGCGGCTGATACTCGCCTCATGCTGGCCTCGGTTTCGAGGCGCGAACTGCCCGAGGTCACGATGCCCAATACACTGCTGTACGTGCTTGCCACCTTGATCTGGGGCTCGACTTGGCTCGCAATCACCTTTCAGTACGGCACCGTTCCGGCAACAGCTTCGGTCGCCTACCGTTTCCTGCTTTCGGGCTCTGCGCTGCTGCTGTGGTGCCTTTACCGCCGAATCCCTTTACGCCTGGCTTGGTCGCAAGCGAAGTGGGTCGCGCTGCAAGGCGCGCTGATGTTCGGTCTTGGCTACATGCTGGTGTACGAGTCGGAGCGCCATCTTTCCTCGGGGCTCGTTGCGGTCCTGAATTCGAGCATGGTCGTGTTCAATTTGCTCGGCGCACGCCTAGCATTCGGTCGACCGATTGACGGCAAGTCAGCCTTGGGCGCCGCACTGGGTATCATCGGGATCGTGCTGGTATTCTGGCCAGAGCTCTCGGCCGTCAGGGGCAGCCAAGCGCTTCAGGGCGCCGTATGCACTTTGCTGGCGGCAATCAGCGCTTCGACCGGTAATATGGTTGCCCAGCGCAACCGCAATGCCCAGGTGCCGCTCATGCCCACCATCGGCTACGGCATGCTGGTCGGCGGCGGCGCAGCGCTGATCACCACCGCAGTGCTTGGCCAGCCCATCGTATTCGATTGGCGACCGAGCTACCTGCTCTCCCTAGCTTATCTTTCGATTTTCGGCTCGATCCTCGCCTTTGCGGCCTATTTGACTTTGCTCGGGAGAATCGGGGCCGCACGTTGCGGCTATATCGCAGTCGCCGTGCCGGTCATTGCGCTCATTCTGTCGTCGCAGTTCGAACACTACGTATGGCATACGGTGACGTTGTGCGGCATTGCAGTGGCGGTCGTCGGCAATATCATCATGCTGGCCGACGTGCGGCAGCTATTGGCACGCCTAACCAGCAGGGTGGTGGCCCGCACCTGACTTGGCCGGCCTATCGAGCCGTCGATTGGCGGTAGCGTTCATAAAGGCAAACCGCCGCAGCCGCGCCAACATTCAGCGACTCGATACCCGGTTGCATAGGAATACGGATTCGTAGCGTCGCAGCTGCCAGTACCTCGTCCGAGACGCCCTGCCCTTCGCTGCCCAATACCATGGCCAGGTCACCCTGTAGATCGGCCTCGTACAGAGGCACACTACCCTCCAGGCTGGTCACGACGATCTGCCCGGCAAAGGCCGTCAAGGCTGCCGACAGGGGCAGGCGCTCGACTACCGGCACGACAAACTGCGCCCCCATCCCGGCTCTTAGCACTTTCGGCGACCACGGATCGGCACTGCCCATACCCAGCCAGACCTGATCGACTCCGACTGCACTGGCCGTCCGCAGTATCGCGCCGACATTGCCTGGGTCTTGTACGCCATCGAGCGCCAGCACGAAGCCCGATGCAATCGCTGCCGGCGATGCGGGAATCGGCCACAGCCCCAAGAGGCCGGTCGACGATTCCAGATCTGACATCTCACCAAACAAACCGTCGTCGATGATAGACACGATCGGCGCGTGCTTCTCCAGCAAGGCGGCGTAATCGCCGCGCGCGGCCCGGGTCTGCGATACCAAAAGGCGTTCCAGCGGCTCACCCGCAGCAGTTGCGGCTTCGATCAGGTGCTCGCCATCCAAGAGCGTCATGGCTTGTTTGCTGCGCTCGCGCCGACTTTCGTGAAGCTTGATGCAGCGCTTGATCAGCGCATTCTGGCGCGAGGTAATGATATCCATGGGGTGTACGATCGGATAAATGGCGCGAAGCGCCAAAGGGAACGGTGCTGGCTGCGGGTAGGCCACAGCGCGCTTGGTTGAATCGCTTAGTTGCCGAGGTCCAAGCGCCTGGCCTGTCGAGTCAGGCATTGCCCGGTCAACAGGCTCACTTGTTTGAACGCATTGTATTGCGCTTCGCTCTGCGTTGCGCCGACATTGTCCGCAAAGAACAAGCCGACCGGGCGGTCATCGACAAAGAGCGACATCGCCATGAAGTCGCCCTGCCCAACGGCGGCACGCAACCCGCGTGGTAAGAGCGCTTCGAATTGCGTCCGGTTTGTCTGGTTCAGCCATATCGACTGCGGCTTTTGCATCAACCGGGTAAACAGATGCGGCGCGGTCAGGTCGACCTGAAATGCGCGCAATGGGTCTTCTTGCGAGGCACCGACGATATAGCGTGTCTTTAGCACATTCTGCCCAGCCAGCAGTAGACTGAACACGATACGCCTTAAGCCGATACCGTCCGACATGGCACGCACAGCGAGGCCCATGGTCTGGTTGAACGATGCACCTGCATCGCTGCCGCGATTCAGCTCGCGCATGATATCGGCAAGCGAGGCCTTGGCGGGTACCGCGCTCACTTGCGGACTCTGCGCAGGCGCAGCTTCCTTGGGCTTTGGCTTGGGCCATTCGCCGGGGATCATCACCAGCCAACGTGCAGGCGGGAAGATTTGCGCAAACGGCCAGTCGTGGCGGGCAAAATGCAGCATCGCATTGCATACGAGACGCCAGGCTGCACTCTGCGCGATGCCCAGCATATGCGCAGCCATATGGATATCGGCTTCGATACCATCTTGCCACCAGCCGAGTTGCAATCGCTCTGCCAAGCGCAGGGCCGCTTGGTGCAACAAGGACCGCTGGCTGGTAGAGCCGCTTTCATCCAACAGGGTGACGAAAACATCCGGCAAGTGCCAACGGCCGAACAGTGACAGCGGCACGCTCTCTACATCCACGGGCGGCGCCTTGTCTGCCATGCCGACTTCCAGATGGCGCAAGAGATTCGGCAGATTGGCCATCAGGGCCGTGATATAGATTTCATCAAGTCGCGCATCGTAGCGGATCAGACCGAATTCGCGTGCCAGGCGAGCAGCCAACCGTGCCGTTGCAATATCGCGCAACAAAGCAAAGTATTGCGGCGCATGCTTGGGCAGCAGCACCGATTCGATCGTCGTGTGCCGCGAATAGAGATTCAGGAAGGCCTCGACACCCACGAGCAGAATGACGCTCTCGACCGACACAATATCGGCCGCCAGGCTGCTGCGCTCGCGCTGGTTGATATGCCGCAACGCATGGGCCGTCAGGAGCGGGTCGCGCAGTACGACGTCGACGAGTTCACTGGTACGCACCTGGTCGGCTCGATCCGCCATGCCTTTGAGTGCAGCGCGCGTGGATTCGAGAATCGGCAGCGGCCGTTGCGCCCAGAACCGGAGCCACGCTTCGTTATCGTGTCCCGGCCGGCCTTGCGCCCCAGCACCTTGTGTCGTCACGGCATTTGCCATAGATAAAGCCTGGCGTCCTTCCAATCATTCAACTCAATCACCCGGTCTGCCGGCACACCGGGCACCTCAAACGTATTGCTGATCAACAGGCTGCCTGCTTGCATCTCGGCACGCGCTTTCGTCCAAAGTGCGGGCATGGCTGCTGGCGAGAGAAATGCGTACACCACATCGTAAGGTGCCAGGCTGCAATCCTCGATCTCGCCACGCACCAAGGTTGCACGTGATCGGTTCCATGCAAGTCTGCACCGGCCCAAGGCCCAGGGAAGCCAAGCATGCTCGACCCCAACGACCGTCAAACCCGACCGCTTGCCAAGTCGCAGCAATACGGTCGCAGTTCCCGCACCCAGGTCGAGCACCGCCGCGCCATCAGGCACAAGTGCATCCAGCGCATCCAGCGCCTGATGGTTGCTCAGGTACAGCGGTACGCGACTTTGATCTATCCGCCCAAATACCAGCCAGGCCACAACGAACGCAACAAGATATACCCAGGATGGGATGCCAATCTGCAGCGCCAGATACACGGTGGGTGCAAACAGCAGGTGAATCACCAGCCACCAGCGCGGTTGCCGCATCCAGGCAGATATCCCCATTGCCACGGGCACCTGAATCAAGAGCCAAAGACCCAGCTCACCCGCTACTAACCATGTCGCGACGCTGGCGACGCCAACCGCGGCGCATTGCGCGATAGCCCCTGCCAGGGCGGGCCTCACGGCTTGGTAGCGGCCGCCGGCGCGCCTGCACCGGCAGCAATCGCCGATGCAGCATCGTCAACAGGTGGCGCATCCCCCGCCTGTTTGCCGGCGAGCTTCATGATGTTTTCTTCGGCATCCTTATTCAACACGATGATGCTGATACGCCGATTGACCGGGTTGGCAGGATTCGCGGTATCAAAAGGCACGGAATCCGCCAGGCCGACGACGCGCAGCACCTTGGTATCTTGCAAGCCACCGGTGATCAGCTCGCGGCGAGATGCATTGGCGCGGTCTGCCGACAATTCCCAGTTGCTGAAATTCCGGTTTCCGCTTGCAAAGCCCGCTGCGTCGGTATGGCCCGACAACGAGAGGCGGTTAGGCACGTCATTCAGAATGGCAGCAATCTCGTGCAGGATATCGCTTGCGTAGCCTTCCATCTGCGCGCTGCCGCTCTTGAACATCGGCCGGTTCTGCTGGTCGATGATCTGAATCCGCAAGCCTTCAGGCGTGATATCGAGCAGGATCTGATCCTTGTATTGCGCGAGCTTACTGGATGTCGATTCCTTGATCGTCTTTTCGATCTTTTGCTTCAGCTCATCCAAGACTTTCTTGTCGCCCTTGACTGGGCTGCGGCGATAAGTGCCCGCCTTGTGCGAAAGATCAAGCCCTCCGCCTTGCAGCACGCTGGTCGAATCGCCCGCACCCGAGCCGCCCCGCATGGATACCTTAAGCGGATTGCGGAAGTATTCGGCAATGCCGCGCAGGTCACCCTTGGTGGCAGAACCCAGCAGCCACATCAATAGGAAGAAAGCCATCATGGCCGTCACAAAGTCGGCATAGGCGATCTTCCAGGCACCGCCGTGATGGCCGTGCCCACCTTTCTTGATCTTCTTGACGACTATGGGCCGTTGCGAATCGTCGCTCATCGCGTTCTCTCAAGCTGGCGTGCGAAGGATCAACCCTTCTTGTTCTTCACGTGTTCTTCGAGTTCGAGGAACGACGGCCGGATATGGCCTTCCATGACCTTACGACCGAATTCGACGGCGACTTGCGGCGCATAGCCATTCAGACTGGCGAGCAGGGTGACCTTGATCGTCTGGAATACCCGCGTACTGTCGTTGGCTTTGGTCTCCAGCACAGTACCCAGCGGCCCCACAAAGCCGTAGGCCAGCAAGATACCCATGAAGGTACCGACCAGCGCGGCGCCGATCAGTTTGCCCAGCTCTGCCGGCGGCAGGTGCAGAGAACCCATGGTATGCACCACCCCCATCACCGCCGCGACGATACCAAATGCGGGGAGCGCATCGGCCATCTTGGCGAAGAAGGTGGAGGGCACCAAGGCCTCGTGATGGTGGGTTTCGATTTCCACATCCATCAGGTTCTCGATTTCGAACGCGTTCAGATTGCCCCCCACCATCAGGCGGAGATAGTCGCACAGGAATTCGATGACATGGTGATCCTTTGCCACCATGGGATATTTGGCGAATAAGGGGCTGGCGTCCGGCGTTTCGACGTCGCCTTCGATCGACATCAAGCCTTCCTTACGCACCTTGGACAGCACTTCGTAAAGCAGTGCGTACAGATCAAGGTAGAAGGACTTCGAATAGGCAGAGCCTTTGAACACATTCGGCACAGCCTTGAGCACTTGTTTCAGGCCTGGCCCGAAAGCGACAACCTGGGCTCCCAGCCCGCCGCCAAAAATGATCACGACTTCGGATGGTTGCCACAGCACGACCAACTCGCCCCCGTGCGCGGCATAGGCGCCGAAAATACAGGCGGCCATGAATATGTAGCCGATGATCACAAACATCGAGCGATTCTCCCCTCAGCTCGGCTTCCAAGCTGGCTTTGAGCGCCTCTTGGTGGCGCAACGGTTGAATATTAGAGGGCGGGACGGTCCGTTGACAAATCTACTTGGAATATTTTTGCACAGAAGAGAATAAATCAACGCAATTGCGGACGGGTCCGAAACTCAGGCGGTGAGCGGCACACGGCCCAAGGCGTTGTAATGCTTCAATATGTTGCGGCGTGGGATAACCTTTGTGCACTGCAAAACCATAGCCTGGGTATTCGAGGTCCAAACGCTGCAATTCATCGTCGCGTGCAACCTTGGCGAGGATGGAAGCCGCTGAGATCTCCGCTACGGTTGCATCTCCCTTGACGATGGCACGCGATGGGCAAGGTAGCATCGGTGGGCAGCGATTGCCGTCGATCAAGGCTTCCGTCGGCGCAATCTGCAGCGCAGCAACCGCGCGGCGCATTGCAAGCATGGTTGCGTGGAGGATATTGAGCTCATCAATCTCCGAGACCGATGCAGATGCAATGGCCCAAGCCTTGGCGTGCATCTTGATCTGTGCGGAGAGCTGTTCGCGCTTGGCAGCTGTCAGCGCTTTTGAATCGGCCAAGCCAGCGATGCCGTGGTCGTCCCCCAGAATCACTGCGGCGGCATACACGGCGCCGGCCAGGGGCCCCCGCCCTGCTTCATCGACGCCGCAGGGAAAACTCACGCGTAGCGCCCTCGCAGATGCTTGATAACCGCATCGGCCGCCCGCTCGGCAGCACCCTGCCTGAGTTCGACATGCGCATCGCGGAACAAATCACCCAATTGTGCGGATAGATGCTTATCGTCCACAAAATTACCCAGTGCCTGGGCGAGGTTCTCTGCCGTCGCCTCATGTTGCAGCAATTCGGGCACAACGAAGCGGCCAGACAGTACATTGGGCAAGCCGACGTAAGGCAGCTGCATCTTCTTACGCACCATGCGATAGGTGGTATCGGAAAGCCGATAGGTGATCACCATGGGGCATTTGGCCAGCATGGCTTCCAAGGTCGCAGTGCCGGACGCAACGAGCACAGCATCGGCTGCTTGCAGGGCCTCGTGAGCGTGGCCGAACATCAGCCGTAGCGGCAAATCCAGCGCGTTGAGGCGATAGCGGGCGGAATCGAACAAGTCGCGCGTCTCACGCGTCACCAGCGGCACGAGGAACAGTGCCTTAGGGTAACGCGCATACAACAGGCGCGCCGTCTCGATGAACAACTCCGCGTGGAACTCAAGCTCGCTGACCCGGCTGCCCGGCAGCAGGGTGAAAACAAGCTGATCTTGCGTGACGCCGATCGACTCGCGTACCGCAGCGCGGTCGATATCCACTTCGAACGCATCAGCCAGCGGATGACCGACATAAGTCGCCCGTGCGCCCACTGCGTCATACAGCGGCTTTTCGAACGGGAACAGGCAAAGCACCTCATCGGTTGCCGCCTTGATCTTGTGCACACGCTCACCGCGCCAGGCCCAGATCGACGGGCTGACGAAATGGATGGTCGGAATACCGGCTTGCTTCAACGGCCGCTCAAGCCCTAGATTGAAATCGGGCGCATCGATACCGATGAACAGGTCAGGTCTTTCCTTAAGGCAGGCTTTGCGCAAGCTCGCACGGATACCCAGCAGCTCGCGCAGGTGCTTCAACACCTCGACATAGCCCCGTACGGCCAGCTTTTCCATTGGGAACAGCGATTCTGCACCGGCCGATTGCATCTTGGGCCCGGCAATGCCGACGAAACGCGCGTTAGGCAACCGACGCTTGATCGCCTCGATCAGGTCGGCGCCTAGCAGGTCACCGGATGACTCACCCGCTACGATTGCAATACGAGGGCCGGCATGGCCGTTGAACATGGACAACATATCGATCCGGGGAAAACGCTGGTCAGGAGCCGGATTACCGGATCAACCCACGGGTGGCAGTCGGGAAAAACTCGGCGAAGGGTTGCAGCTCTGGGCAGGCGGCGGCGCGTTCGGTGATCTTCGCGACCGCGTCTTCGTAGCTGAGGCCTTCTCGATAAAGCGTCTTGTAGGCACGCTTGATCTCGGTGATCTGATCGCTCGTAAACCCGCGCCGGCGCAAGCCTTCGCTATTGATACCGGCCGGCGCCGCACGATTGCCGGCAGCCGTCACAAAGGGCGGCACATCCTGCGTCACGGCGGCCGTGAACGCCGTCATGGCGTGTGGGCCGATCTTGCAGTACTGATGCACCGTCGTAAAACCGCCCAGGAACACCCAGTCGCCCAGATAGACGTGACCCGCGAGCGTCGCATTGTTCGCCAGAATGATATGGCTACCTAAGCGGCAATCGTGCGCGAGATGGACGTAGGCCATGATCCAGTTGTCATCGCCCATCGACGTCAGGCCTTCATCCTGCGACGTGCCGGTCGACATGGTGACAAACTGAAAGACCGTATTGTCGTTGCCGATAATCAAGCGCGTCGGCTCGCCCGCGTATTTCTTGTCTTGCGGCGCACAGCCGATATGGCTTGATCCGTGGAATACATTGTTGGTACCGATGGTGGTGTGACCATCGACCACGCAATGCGGGCCAAAGCGCGTACCTGCACCGACCACCACATGTTCACCAATGACACAGAACGGCCCTACTTCTACATCGTCGGCCAAGCGCGCGCCGGGATGGACCACCGCCGAAGCATGAATTTGCGCCATGGCAGCTCCTAGACGGGGACCTGCGCACACATCAGATTGGCTTCGGCAACCACATTGCCCGCCACGCGTGCAACCGCAGTGTACTTGTAGATATTGCGCAGTCTGCGGTCGAGTTTCACCTCGATGAGCATCTGGTCACCCGGCACGACCTGGGCCTTGAAGCGCGCGTTGTCGATGCCGGCAAACAGGTAGAGGTAACCGTCCTTCGGCTTGTCGCCCGAGGTCTTGAAGCTCAATACGCCTGCTGCTTGGGCCATAGCTTCGACGATCAACACACCAGGCATCACTGGGTATTTCGGGAAATGGCCCACGAAGAACGGTTCGTTGTAGGACACGTTCTTAAGCGCGACGATGCGTTCGCCCGGTACCAACTCGGTGATCCGGTCGATCAGCAGAAACGGGAAGCGGTGGGGAAGATATTCGAGGATGCCTTGAATATCCATCGTTTCTAGTTCTTGTGTCATGAGGAATCTCACTCCTTGTCGTCGGTGCCATGCGGCCCGACTTTACGTTCCAATTCTTTCAGGCGCCCTGCCAAGGCATCGAGCCGCCTGAGATGCGAGGCATTCGCCAGCCAATCCTCATGCGTCTGCACGGGATACTGGCCCACATAGGTACCCGCCTTCTTAATGCTCTTACCCACCAATGTGCCCGCCATGATGTTCACCCGGTCTGCAATCTCCAGGTGACCGAGGATCATGGCACTGCCACCAAACGTGCAGTACGCCCCGATCCGGGTACTGCCTGCCACGCCTACACAACCCGCCATCGCGGTGTGCTTGCCGATATGGACGTTGTGGCCGATCTGAATCTGGTTATCTAACCGCACGCCGTCTTCGATCACCGTGTCGCCCAGTGCACCACGGTCGACGGTTGTCGAGGCGCCGATTTCGACATCATCGCCAATCACCACGCGACCGAGTTGCGGGATCTTGAACCAGCCATCGCCCTGCCAAGCATTGCCAAACCCGTCCGAGCCAATCACCGCACCGGGATGGATAATGACGCGTGCACCCAATCGGGTCCCCGCGCACAGTACAACGTTTGGATGACAAAAGCTGTCGGCACCCACGACGACATCGGTGCCGACTCTGCAGCCGGCTTCCAATACCACGTTGGCACCGATTTCACTGCCTGCGCCAATGGTGACGAACGGGCCGATATGGCAGCCCTCACCCAGCGTAACGCCATCACTGACGACGGCGCTCGGGTGCACGCCCGGTGCAGGCCGTGCGGGTGGGTTGAGCAGTGTTGCGGTACGTGCGAAGAACAGATAAGGGTTGGAAACCAGAATCCGCGGCAGCGTCGTCAAGTCGACTGATGCGGCATTGACGATAACCGCCCCGGCCCCGGTGCCTGCCAGTTGCTTGGCATACTTGGGATCGCCGACGAATACGATGTCGGTGGCGCCTGCCGCTTCCAGCGTAGCGACGTTATCGACGCCGATATCTTCACCGATCAACTCGCCGCCGAAGCGCGCAACGATATCAGACAGCAGATAAGTCACTGCCACAACCTTACTTGTCGACCAAGGCCTTCAGCACCTTGTCGGTGATGTCGAGCTTGGGGCTGATGTAGAGCGCTTCTTGCAGAATCGCATCGAATTTCTCGGCCGTCGCGATCTGCTGGATCGTGTTGTGGACGCGTTCCTGAATACCGGCCAGCTCTTCGTTGCGGCGGCTATTCAGGTCTTCGCGGAATTCACGCTGAAGGCGGGACAGATCCTGCTGTTCTTTGACCAGTTCCCGCTCACGATTCTTGCGGTCGGCTTCTGGCATGTTCAGGCCGCCCTTATCGAGATCGGCCTGTTTGGCACGAATCTGCTCTGCCAGCTTCTTCAAGTCCGCTTCGCGCCCGGCAAACTCTTTTTCGAGCTTCTTGGCGGCTTTCACGGCAGGGCCGGACTCGCGAAGAATCCGGTCGAAGTCGACATAGCCAATCTTGACCTCCTGCGCGGCGGCAGAGGCCATCACGGCCAGACCCATAACGATTGCAAGCAGACGTTTCACGATAACACCTTCAAATCGAAGCATAGTGCAGATTAGAACAGCTTCCCGAGCGTGAACTGGAAGCGCTCAGGGTGATCGCCATCTTTCGCATTCAGCGGCTTAGCGTAACTGAACTTCATCGGGCCAACGGGTGCCAGCCAGCTGAAAGCGATACCCGTCGAGTAGCGCATGTCACCGAAGTTGAGTTTCTGGCCTTCGCCCCACACCGAGCCACCGTCGACGAACGCAGACAGCCGGGTCGACTTATCCGAGCCCATGCCGGGCACCGGCATCAGCAATTCAAGATTGGTCACGATACGCCTGTTACCCCCGGTCGCGCTACCCGTCACATCACGCGGGCCGAGGCTCGATGTTTCATAACCGCGCACCGAACCCACGCCGCCCGCAAAGAAGCCGGAGTAGAACGGCAGCGTTTGACCGCCGTAACCATGACCCCAACCGGCTTCGAAGTTCCACATACCGGTGAAGGTTTTGTTGATCGGATAGAACCACTGCTCCTGGCCCGTGAGCTTGTAGTACTTGATATCGCCGCCCGGCAACGCAACTTCACCCGTGATGCGGGTCAGGCGACCACGCGTTGGGAACAATGAGCTATCACGCGTATCACGCGCCCAACCGGCCGAACCCAGCAACGTCAGGTTGAGATCGCCATATTTGTTAACGAAGTCAATATAGGCTTGCGGGCTATTTGCAAACACTTGCAGGTGAGCACGCTCACCCGTCAGCCCAAGGCTGACGCTGTCGTATTCGCTAACCGGCACACCCCAGCGAATGCCAAGGCCGGTCGTATCGTTCACATACTCGCCCACCGAGGTGCTGCTCGGCTCATAGTGGCGCTGGTAGATATCGTAACCACGCGAGACCCCATCCGGCGTCGCGTAGGGGTCGGTATATGACAGCGCCGCCACGCGGCTCACCTTACTGGTGTTGAGATCCAGCTGCAGGAACTTACCGCTACCGAAGATGTTGGCCTGGGAGATCGAGCCCGTCAGCACGACACCGTCCGACTGCGAGTAACCGGCGCCGACCTGAATATTACCGGTCTGCTTCTCGGTCACCGTCACGTTCACATCCACCTGGTCAGTACTGTCCGCCACCAGCGGCGTCTCGATATTGACTTCGGAGAAATAGCCCAAGAGATCCAGGCGCTCCTTCGAACGCTTGATCTTCCAACCTGCGTACGGGCCCGATTCCAGCTGGCGCAACTCGCGGCGGATGACTTCATCACGCGTATGGCTGTTGCCGCTGATGTTCACGCGGCGCACGTAGGTTTTGCGGCCTGGGTCCACGTAGAAAGTGAACACCGCTTCTTGCTTGTCCTTGTCGAGATCCGGCACCGGGTTGACGTTGGCAAATGCATAGCCTTCGTCCCCGAGGCGGGCCGAGATCGCTTCGCTGGCCGCATTGATCTTGGCGCGCGAGAACACTTCGCCCGGCTTGATGTCGACCAACTTTTCGAGCTCTTCGACCGGCACGATCGTATCGCCGGCAAACTTGATGCCTGTGATCGTGTACTGCTTGCCCTCACTCATATTGATGGTGAGGAAGATATCCTTCTTGTCGTCGGACAAGGCCACTTGTTGCGAATCGATATTGAATTCGAGGTAGCCACGATCCAGGTAGTAGGAACGCAGCGTTTCGGTATCGGCCTGGAGCTTAGGCTTCGAATACTGATCGTTCTTGGTGATCCACGAAAACCAGCCCGGGGTCTGCAGCTGGAACGGCTCTCGCAGTTCCTTTTCCTTATAGGTCGAATTGCCGACCAGATTGATCTGCTTGATCGTCGCGGTCAGGCCTTCCGAGATATCGAACTTGATCTTGACCCGATTACGCTCTAAGCGCGTGACCGTTGTCTTGACCTGAACGGAGTACTTGCCGCGGCTGAAATACTGCTTCTTCAGCTCTTGCGCAGCTTCATCCAGAATCGCCTGATCGAAGATGCGGCTTTCGGCGAGGCCATTGTCGCGCAGCGCCTTCAGCAACTGATCCGACTCGATTTCCTTCGCGCCTTCGATTTGGATATCGGCAACGACAGGTCGTTCGTCGACGGTCACCACGAGGGCGTCGTGATCGGCCTCAACGCGGACATCGTTATAGAAACCAGTGGCAAAGAGCGCCTTGACTGCGGCGCTAGCCTTCTCGTTGTCGATCCGGTCGCCGACCTTGACGGGGAGATAGTTGAATACAGTGCCCGCCTCGGTGCGCTGAATGCCCTCGACGCGGATTTCCTTGATCACGAAGGGTTCAAACGCATAAGCGGAAGCGGAAAGACCGAAAATAGAGAAGAGTGCAAGCGAGAGCGTGGTCGGTTTCATAAACGAATCCGGCGGCTGAGCAAGGCGCTCGCGCCGCCGCTGGATTGAGTAAAGGGATCAGTCGCCGCGTTACCGCTAGTGGCTGACCATTCGCAAGATGTCGTTATACAGCGCTACCGCCATCAACGCAGCGAGTAATCCGACGCCCGCGCGCTGTCCAAGTTCCATTGCGCGCTCCGACAGGGGCCGGCCCCGCAAAAGTTCGGCGGAATAATACAACAAATGTCCGCCATCCAGCACCGGGATAGGCAATAGGTTGAACACACCCAGGCTGATGCTGATGATGCACAGGAACTCGATATAAGCCTTGAGCCCCAGGCTCGCGCTCTGTCCGGCATAGCCAGCGATCGCGACCGGGCCAGAGAGCTGCTTGACGGAGACATGGCCGGTCGCCATGCGCCATAGCATTTTCAAAGAAAAGACCGAGGTGTCGATGGTACGCCATGCGGCCTTGCCCAGCGCCGCAATCGGCGTCAAATCGACGTGTTGCGTGATTTGTTGTATGGATGCCTCATCCGCGTAGCTACCCACTTCGGCGCCAATGCGGCCCACCACTTTGCCATCGACGGTAGCCGAGGTCGGTGTGATCGTCAGATCGAGTGTCTGGCCTGCGCGCGTCACGCGCACATGTGTGGGCAAGCCTGGGCGCGCCCTGACTGCTGCCGTGAATTCTGATGCGCCTGGTACAGCCTGCCCTTCGACCGACACCATGACGTCGCCGCGCTGCAGACCCGCCTTCTCGGCAGCCTCTCCCGGCAGCACCGCCGAGATACGCGCATGGTATGCCACGGGCGCAAGGCCCACTCGGTCAGCCAGCTCACCGTCGTACTCGGCCTTGGCAATGCTCGAGAAATCAACCACGCGCACAATATGCCCACCACCCGTGCGTCGTAAGTTGACGTGGGCCAGCTCACCCGCAGAGGCCCGGTCGATCAGGGCGAGGCGGACGTCGTTCCAGCTCTCGACTGGAATCCCATCAACGGCATCCACGTCTTCACCGACCACAAAACCTGCGCGCGATGCGACGGAATCGGGCGCGACATAGCCAATATGCGGACGCACGACGTCGACGCCACCAAGGAACAGGCCCCAGTAGAGCAAGACCGCCAACAGAAGATTGGCCACAGGGCCCGCCAAGACAATGGCGACACGCTTCCCGAGGGATTGCCGATTAAACGCCCGGTCCAGTTCAGCCGCCGCAACCGGCCCTTCGCGCTCGTCGAGCATTTTGACGTAGCCGCCAAGCGGAATCATCGCGACCTGCCAACGGGTTTCGCCAATCGACCATGCGTACAGGGCCTTGCCAAATCCGATGGAAAACGTCAGCACCTTGACGCCGCAACGCTTGGCGACCCAATAGTGGCCATACTCATGCACCGACACCAGAACACCAATAAGCACCACAAGTGCGGCGATGGCGTGCAAAATCGACATACCCAAACCTCACTAAGCTGCAATGTTGCGCACGCCCCCTCTCGGGAGGCTAAGCGTGCGCGAGCCGTGTTTCGGCGTAGCGGCGGGCTTCGCCATCCGCTTCAATCAGACTGGACAGGCTTTCCGCGTCATAGTTCGACGCGACATGCCGCATGGTTTCTTCGTTGACACGGGCAATCGCGTTGAACGCAATACGATGATCAAGGAACGCCGCGACGGCAACCTCGTTACTGGCATTCAGGACCGCCGGCGCCGCGCCACCCAGGCGCAAGGCTTCGAATGCGAGGCCAAGACAAGGGAAGCGCACCAGATCGGGGGCTTCAAAATCCAGGCGTGCAATCTGGAACAGGTCGAGCGGCTTCACGCCTGCCTCGATACGCTCCGGCCAGGCGAGACCGTAGGCGATCGGCGTACGCATATCGGGATTGCCGAGTTGCGCGAGCACCGAGCCATCTACATACTCGACCATGGAATGAATCACGCTTTGCGGGTGCACCACCACATCGATCCGTTCTGGCGGCAGGTCAAATAGCCAGCGCGCCTCAATCACCTCAAGGCCCTTGTTCATCAGGCTGGCCGAGTCAACCGAGATCTTGCGTCCCATGCTCCAGTTCGGGTGACGTACCGCCTGCTCAGGCGTCACCGTCGCCAACTGCGCGGCGTCAAACTGACGGAACGGCCCGCCAGACGCCGTCAGCAGAAGGCGTCGAACGCCCTGGGCAGGCTGATCCGAAAATGGCTGCGGCAGACATTGGTAGATCGCATTGTGCTCAGAATCGATGGGCAACAAGGTCGCACCACCCTGGCGTACGGCGTCCATAAAGAGCCGCCCCGCCATAACCAAGGTCTCTTTATTGGCCAGCAAGACACGCTTGCCCGCCCGCGCAGCAGCCAGTGTCGGCCGCATACCCGCAGCACCGACAATCGCCGCCATGACGGCATCGACTTCCGGCAGCGTCGAGACAAACTCAAGCGCATCCGCCCCTGCCAACGCCTCTACCGATGCGAGGCCAGCATCCGCCAATTGCTGGCGCAGAGCGGGTAACGCCGCCTCGTCGGCCAGCACCGCATAGCGCGGCCGATGCTGCAGGCATTGCTCGACAAGGCGTGCGATCTGCCCATTACCCGTCAGGGCAACGACCTCATAGCGGTCACGGTGCTGTGCCACCACATCAAGCGTGTTGACCCCAATACTGCCGGTCGCACCGAGGACGGTGAGTTTTTGTTTGTTCATGAGAAATAATGGTATGCCAAAGCAGCGGCATACAGGAGCGCGCTCGATACAGGCGCCAAGGCTAGCAGGCTATCGATCCGGTCCAGCACGCCACCGTGGCCCGGCAGCAGATTGCTGGAATCCTTGATACCAGCCTGACGCTTAAGCAACGACTCCAAGAGGTCGCCGACAATACTGACCGCCGTGAGACTCACACCGAGCGGAATCAATACGACGAGCGGAATCGACGCAAACAAGGGCATATTGCACTGACGCAACACGAAGAGGTAGATCGCGACGGCCAACACCGCACCGTAAACGCCCTCCCAGGTCTTGCCAGGGCTGATGCTGGGCGCCAGTTTTTTACGGCCAAACGCGCGGCCTGCGAAATAAGCGGCGATATCTGCCACCCAGGCAATCGCCAGTACAAACAAGAGCGTAACCGGCCCGCCATAGCGCGGCATTTGGGCGAAATGAAGTTCACGGAAACGAGTGACCGCGACAAGTGCGGCGAGCAACAGCAACCAACCCACCAATGCCGCCAGCCACTTGTGGCGCAACGTCCATTTTCGCGCTAGCCAAAGCGGCGCCAAGACCAGCCAGAATGCCAGGGAGTAGACATCAAGCAACAGCGCCCAACTTTGTGCAATTGGCAAAAACAGCCACGCCAGACCCACGGCCAGGAAGCCGGAGACAAACACCAGCATTTCCCCCCGATCGAACCGAGCCAGCCGCGACCATTCCCACCCGCCGATCGCCAGTGCGATAAGCGCAAAGCTGCCCCAAACAACAGGCGGCCCCAGAAACAAGCAGGCCAGTACGACCGGCAACAGCAACAGCGCAGTCAGAATACGGGTCTTCAGCATTACTCGGCCTCTCGGCGGCAATTTGCATCCAGCTGTTCGCTGGTGCGGCCAAATCGACGCTCACGGCGACGATAAGAACCGATTGCGTCTTCCAATGCCTCACGACCGAAATCCGGCCAGAAGATGTCGGTAAAAAACAATTCGGTATAGGCCAGTTGCCAGAGCAGGAAGTTGGAGACGCGCGCTTCGCCGCCGGTACGAATGAACAAATCCGGTTCTGGCGCATAAGCCATGGCGAGATACGGACTGAGGTCATCCTCGGTGAAGCCCTGTTGGGCTAGTTCCGGCCGCGCCGTAAGCATCGCCTGGGTGGCCTGGAGGATATCCCAGCGACCGCCGTAGTCAGCAGCGATGGTCAGCGTCAGACCCGTATTCGCAGCCGTCTTGGCCTCTGCCGCTTCGATCATCTTGACGATATCAGGCGCAAAACGGTCGCGACGCCCGACGAGACGCAGGCGAATGCCATTCCGATCGAGCTTTTCAACCTCACGCTGGAGCGCCATCAGAAAGAGGCCCATGAGGAACGAGACTTCGTCTTCTGGACGACGCCAGTTCTCGCTAGAGAAGGCAAACAGGGTGAGATAGCCCACCCCGAGCCCGGAGCAGGCCTTCACCACTTCACGGACGGTCTCAAGGCCTTGCTTGTGGCCCGCGACGCGCGGCAAGAAGCGTTTCTTTGCCCAGCGCCCGTTGCCGTCCATGATGATCGCAATATGCTGAGGGACCGGTAAAACCGTGGGCACCTCGCGAGTAGAGCTTTGAAACAGTGCCACGTAAGTCGCCCAGTTAAACCGTCAGCAGTTCTTTTTCTTTTTCGGCCAGCATCTTGTCGATCTCGGCAATATGCTTGTCGGTCAGCTTCTGTACGTCGTCGGATGCGCGGCGCTCTTCGTCTTCAGAGATCAACTTATCCTTGACTGCCTTCTTGAGCTGCTCGTTCGCATCGCGGCGCAGGTTACGTACAGCCACGCGGCTGTCTTCCGACTCGCCACGCACAACCTTGATCAGGTCCTTGCGGCGCTCTTCGGTCAGCGCTGGCATCGGCACGCGCACCACGTCGCCCATGCTGGCCGGGTTCAGGCCCAGGTCGCAATCGCGAATTGCCTTCTCGATGGCCGCACCCATCTTCTTTTCAAATGGCGACACGCTCAGCGTACGCGCATCCATCAGCGTCACGTTGGCGACCTGAGCGATCGGCGTCGGGTTGCCATAGTAATCAACCATTACATGGTCCAGCAAACCGGTATGCGCACGGCCGGTACGGACCTTCTGCAGGTTGGCCTTCAGATTTTCCACCGATTTCTGCATTTTCTGCTCGGTGTTCTTTTTCACGTCGGCGATCATGTTCTCGCTCCTGTGGGATTCAGGGAATTCAATAATGGAAACGCGGACGTTGCACGCCCGCGCGATATAGCCAGATACAGCGAATCTCAGCAGTGTACCAGCGTACCCTCATCTTCGCCGAGCACAACGCGACGCAGCGCGCCGGCCTTGAAGATGCTGAATACGCGGATATTCATGTTCTGGTCGCGGCACAGCGCCAGCGCCGTTGCATCCATCACCTTGAGATTCTTGGCAATGGCTTCGTCGAAAGTCAGCGCGGAGTAGCGCACTGCGTCTGGGTTCTTCTTGGGATCATCGGTATAGACACCATCAACCTTGGTCGCCTTCAGCACGATATCGGCGCTCATTTCCATGCCACGCAGGGCAGCGGCCGTATCGGTCGTGAAGAAGGGGTTACCGGTACCCGCACCGAAAATCACCACCTTGCCTTCTTCGAGGTACTGGATGGCCTTGGGGCGGATATACGGCTCAGCGACTTGCTGGATAGTCAGGGCAGATTGTACGCGGCTCACCAGCCCTTGCTGGCGCATGGCATCCTGAATCGCCATCGCGTTCATCACCGTCGCCAGCATACCCATGTAATCGGCCGTGGCGCGGTCCATGCCGGCCGCTGCCGGTGCCACACCGCGGAAGATATTGCCGCCACCGATGACGACAGCAACCTGGATACCGAGCTCGGCAACTTCCTTGATCTCTGCAACGATCCGCTCAACCGTGGCCCGATTGATGCCATAACTATCATCACCCATCAGCGCCTCACCCGAAAGTTTGAGAAGAATGCGTTTGTAGATGGGGGATTGGCTCATAGGGCACCTATAGAGAGTGTGGGATCGCTTATTTGTAGCAGGCGGACACGCAAAAGTTCAGCATCTCCGGCCGCTTTTTGCAAAACAACCGCCCGAGTTGCCCCGGACGGTTGTTGGCACAACACGGTCGATTAAACCTTCGCAGCAGCAGCAACTTCAGCAGCGAAATCGACAACCTTCTTCTCAATACCTTCGCCGACGACGTACATGGTGAAGGAATTAACCTTCGCACCCTTTTCCGCCAGCAGCTTCTCAACCGTCTGGTCAGGGTTCTTCACGAACGGCTGACCCAGCAGGGTGACTTCGGCCAGGTACTTGTTGATACGACCTTCCACCATCTTGGCGACGATATCGGCAGGCTTGCCCGACTCAGCGGCTTGCGCGGTGTAGATCTTGCGTTCGGTTTCGATCAGCTCGGCCGACACTTCGTCCTTCGACACACAAACTGGCTTGGAGGCGGCGATGTGCATCGCGATGTCCTTGCCCATTTGCTCGTCGCCGCCGGTGAAGTCGACAACCACGCCGATCTTCGAGCCGTGCAGGTAGTGAGCCAGTTGGCCTTGGGTGTCGAAACGCTGGAAACGACGCACGTTGATGTTCTCGCCCAGCTTGGCGATGATGGCCTTGCGGGTTTCTTCAACGGTTTCGCCAGAAGCGGTCTTGATCTCGCCCAGGGCTTCGACGGTTGCCGGGTTGCCAGCAACGATGGCATCGGCAGCCAGCTTGGCGAATGCCAGGAAGCCTTCATCCTTGGCCACGAAGTCGGTTTCGCAGTTCACTTCAACGAGTGCAGCGATCTTGCCGTTCGACGACACGACCACGGTACCTTCAGCAGCGGTACGGCCAGCAACCTTGCTTGCCTTGTTGCCGCTCTTGATACGCAGGATTTCTTCGGCCGCCTTGGCGTCGCCATTGGCTTCCACCAGTGCCTTCTTGCACTCCATCATGCCCATGCCGGTGGCTTCACGCAGCTCGCCAACCATCTTTGCGGTGATTTCCGCCATGTCGGTACTCCTTGGAACAGTGTCTTAGCGACACGATTTCGGGTTAACAAAAAGGGGCTTT
>Ga0213872_10000966_pt1 | contig 20115 bp, 17 predicted proteins | sample VelepicomBERX_R2_FD_160071 | JGI IMG/M metagenome (GOLD analysis project Ga0213872, IMG submission 160071) | Rhizosphere microbial communities from Vellozia epidendroides in rupestrian grasslands, the National Park of Serra do Cipo, Brazil - RX_R2 | ecosystem: Host-associated > Plants > Roots >...
TACCGGGACCAGGGCGCCGACCGCTCCCGTCAGACAGACCCCTACCCAATAGGAGGGAAACAGCCGCGAGAAGCGTGACAGGGCGAACGAGCCCAGAGTCGTGTTCTCCTTGACGCTCATCGAAATGACGAAGCCGCTGATCATGAAGAACAGATAGACCGGCAGCATGCCCAGCGCCTTCTCCGGGTAGTCCGGGATCTGGAACCAGAAAGCCGAGCGCGTTCCCGAATTATGCGAATAGATGAAGATGTAGTGATAGAGCAGCACCCAGAACGCCGCGATGCCTCTCAAGGCATCCAGTTCCGGCAGTTTCCGGTTCTCATGCTGCACCACGCTCATCGGACGCCCCCCACGTCGCTGTCAGAATTGAAAATAGAGGAACTCGCTGGAATTTCCGATCGACATCATGGCGGCGACCGCGCCGACACCGACGGCGATGGCCCAGGGCAGGTTCAACCGCCATTTCAGCCAGAGCTGGCGCGGCGGGGTGAACTTGCCCAGTGCCGGCTCGACGTCGCACATGATCTGCTGGGTGTTCGGCGCCCCCCAGACAATGACGTAGAGCGCGGCGATCCAGGCGAGCTGCCGGATACCGCCGCCGATCGTCGCGTCGGGGGCCAGGTGCAGCAGGGCCTCGGCGTTGGCGCCGCCGCCATGCAGGCCGATCATGCCGGCCAGCAGATGCATCGCCGAGGCGCAAGAGGGCGCCCGAAAGAAGATCGCCCCGATCAGCACCGCGCCATAGGTCAGCAAGACCTTGGAGACATGCACCGGCGCCGAATCCTCGGCGGCCTGGCCTTGCTGCTTCGGGCGGAAGATCCGCCAGGCATGGTTGATGGTCAGATAGAGGCCGTGCAAAAGGCCGAAAACGATGAATTGCAGACCGGCGCCGTGCCAGATGCCGGCCAGGAACATGGTCGCCATGGTCGGCAACAGCACCATGCCGGAAAAGCCGCCGATGGTCTTGTACGCCGCCTTGTTGGTGCCCAGCCCGGCCTCGGCGCGGCGGCGCATCACCGCCAGCGAGATCGGATTGTAGAGCAGCAGATTGAGATAGCGGCTCAGCGACATGTGCCAGCGCTGCCAGTAATCGATGACGCTGGCCGATTTATAGGGCGAGTTGAAATTCAGCGGAAAGCGCACGTTGAACATGCGCGCGATGCCGATCGCCATGTCGGAATAGCCGGAAAAGTCGAAATAGAGCTGCAGCGAATAGGACAGCGCGACGTTCCACGCCGAAAGCACCGGCAGTTGCGCCGCATCGGCGAAGCCGGGGGCCACGACCACCGAGGTCGGATCGGCCAGCAGGCATTTCTTCACCATGCCGATGACGAAGATGGTCAGCCCGATGACGATGTTGCGCGACGAGGCGCGATAGGTCTCGGGCCGCGCGAACTGGGGCATGATCTCGCGGTGATGCAGGATCGGCCCGGCGATCAGGTGCGGAAAGAAGGTGACGAACAGCAGGAATTTCAGGAACCCGCGCTCGGCCGCCGCCCCCTGCTTGACGTCGACCAGATAGCCGATCTGGGTGAAGGTGAAGAACGAGATGCCCAACGGCAGGGCGATCTTGCCGATCCCGCCCTCGAACAGGCCGTTGTCGCGGAAGAACTCGACGATGGCGCCGAGATATTTGAAATAGGCCAGCGCGCCGATATTCCCGGCTATGGCCGCCACCAGCAGCCAATATTGCAAGCTCGGCCGCTTCGCCGTCCGGGCGATCCCTTCGCTCATCAGATAGTTGAAAGTGATCGACCCCAGCAGGACCGGAAGAAAGCGGGGATCCCACCAGGAATAGAAGGCGAATGACGACAGGACCAGCACCGCACCCGCCAAACGAATGCTGAACCGGCCTGCCGCAAAGAACGCCACCAACGCGATGGGAAGAAACGCGAATATGAATATGTAGGAATTAAAGAGCACTAACCCCGCCCCCGGAAGATATCAGGCCGCTTTTTCCTTTAGCTTCTTCTCTATCAGAAGAATGAAGTCGCCAACATTCTTCAATTCCTCGATTTCCGAGGTCTGGAACTTGACGCCGAAGCGGCGCTCGGTCTGCACCACGATGGCGACGTGGTTGAGCGAATCCCAGCCATAGACGTCCTCGGCCGTGGTCGCCTCGGTCAGCACGATCGACGAATCGTCGAAAATCTCGCGAAACAGGTCGGTCAGCTTGAGCAAAATTTCCTGGCGATCCATCTGGTCACTCCTGAGTAAGGGTAATGAAGGTCGGCTTGGCTTCCGCGCCGTCCAAAGGCAGCTCCCAGCGCGTCCCCCCCTCGGCATTGTCGCCGAGCGGCGCGAAGCCGAGCCGGGGGTAATGTTCCTTGACCATCCCGTTCTTGGCGGTCGGGATGTAATCGCCGATCAGGCGTCGGGCGCCCATGCGGCGCGCCTCGGCGACGATGAGGTTGAGGGTCGCTTCCTCGGCCTGCCGCCCCAGCACCCGGCAGCTCATCAGCCAGGTGTCGATGGTCAGGTCGCCCGCATCGTCGAGCTTGCCGGTGACGATGGCGATGATGCCGTTGTCGCCGAACCGGTCGACCAGGCGGATCTGGAGGGTCAGGGCGCGGGGGTCGCCGATCAGCGCGCCGGCGGCCTCGTCGGTGATGCGCCGCGTGGTGAGGTTGAACTGATTGGTCTTGTTGATGAGCTGGACGATGCGCGCCAATCCCACCTTGTCGAAGGGGCGCCAGCGCATCTGCATCTCCAGGCTGCGCAGATAGCCTTCGATGTCGGTGGCCGAGGCCTTCAGCGTCTCGCGCTTGAGATTGTCCTGATATTGCCGCGCCCGTTCGAGATCCTCGTCGGTCAGGCGCAGCCCCTCGAAATAGCCGCCCTCGGCGACGCAGGCGGCATAGAGACCCGGATCCTCGGGCAGTTCCGGCACGGCGACCTCGGGCAGGTTCTGCCGGACGATCTCGCGCTCGGCGGGATTGTCGTCGGCGAATACCAGCGCGTCGGTGCCGATATTGAGCTGTTGGGCGATCGAGCGCAGATTGCCCGCCTTGTCCTGCCAATTGGCGACGAAGCAGGCGATGTCGTCGCGCTTCAGCACCATTTCCGGGTGTTTCTCGAACGGTTCGAGCGCGTTGGCCATGTCGTTCTTCGAGCACACCGCCAGGATGATGCCGCGCCTGGTCAGCGACTGGGCGTATTGCTGGAAGGCGATATGCGCCTCGCCGCGCGGGCTGCCCTGGCCGAGGACGATGCCTTCCAACCCGTCATCGCCGATCACCCCGCCCCACAGGGTATTGTCGAGGTCGAGCACCAGGCATTTGAAGGAACGGCCGAGCTGCGCCGCCAGCAGGCGGGCCACCAGATCGCCATAGAGCGGCGCGGCGATGTGATGCACCTCCTGCTTGGCCTTGAGCCACAGCATCGGATCGTACCAGGCGCGCATGCCGTCGCGCGCCACCCAGGGATCGAGGTCCAGCATGTCGACGCCGCCGGCATCGGCCCGCTCGCGCAACAGCAAATTGAGCTTGCGCACCAGATGGCTTTTGGAATTGGGCAGGCGGTGCTCGTTGCTGCCGAATTGGCTGGGATAGGTTCCCAGGATCGATTGCTGGATGACGCTGCAGCCGAAGGCGGCGCGCACCTGATCCCACAATTGGGCGATGTCGTCGGCGATGGCGTCGAGGTCGGGCGCGTCGGCATTGAGCCCGCCCAGCAGATGCGGCGCGTCGAAGGCGAACAGCACCGCGGTCGGCTTGAACTGATGCAGGCCGGAGGACGGATCCATGATCTCGCGGCGATATTGCCCGTAATCGCCGACATGAACATCCGCCCACATGTTCCGCCGGAGCGCGCCGACGCGCAGCGACGCCAGCAGGTGATCGGCGGTCGACGAGGACAGCACGGCCAGGCGTAACGGCTTGGCCGAAAGCCCGGTCGACGGCGCGGCCGGGAACAGCTTCCCGCGGCGGCGGTCGAGCCGCATGGTGGCCAGGCTGTCGAGGCGGCTATTGGCCAGCCCGACCAAAGCGCGCCAGGTGTCCTCCTCCGCCGTCTCGCCCAGCAGACGGAACCTGTCGTTCCAGTCGGCGCTGGGCGGCAGCCAGGACAGGACCGGCGAATAATCGTTCACAAGGGGCTCAGCCATCACGAAACTCCACCCAAAACCATGTCAGCGCGAGACGGCGTGACGAATTTGCCCCAGCAAATGCCGCACCCCGTCCTTGAGGGAGCGCACCAGATTGCCGATCCGATGTTTCAGCGAGCCGCTGGAGGTGATGTCGGTCGACATCCCCGACAGCTTGTTGTCGTTCATCAGCACCGACTCGCCGCTCATGTTGCGCACGAAGGGGATCGATTGGCCCGACTGGTTCTCGACGCTGTTTCCGGCGATCGCCAGCTTGCCGACCGGCTGGTCGCCGTCGGCGCCCAGCAGAATAGCGGCCTTGAGCCCGGCCTGCTTGGCGGCGATTGTGAAGTGGTTGTCCCGGAGCAGAACCGATCCCCCTTCCGTCGCCTCGACCATGTAGCTTGCCGTGCTCTTCTCTCCGCCCTCGAAGCTATTCCCTACCAGTTCCGTCACGGCGGCACCAGACTTGACGTCGGAGAAGCCGCGGGTGCCGACGAAGCGCGATCCCTCGACATGCAGACTGGCGGCGCGACCGATGCCGATGGCATGCAGCACCTCGGAACGTTCGTTGGCGCCGTTGTCGACGAACTGGGAATCCTTGACCAGGATGGCCGATCCGTCGGCATTGGCGAGAATGCCCATCTGGTTGTTGACGAACCTGACCTTGTCGATGGTCAGGTTCTTGCCTTCGCCGCGAATGCCGGCGCCGTTGCCGTAGGGGACACGGGCGCGGGCCAAGGTCAGGTTACGGATGGTGATGTCGTTGCCGACGGCGATCAGGATCGCCTTGCCGGCACAGGCACTGTCGGTCATGACCGCCGGCTCGCCACCCTCAACGCCCTCGATCAGCAGATGATCGGCCCGGACCAGGGCACAATCGAAATATTCACCGCCATCGATGCGGATCACGTCGCCCGATTGCGCCGCTTTGATGGCCTCTGACGGTTTTTGGTAGGTCTTGCCCTGCCCGACTTCGAGCTCGGCAGCCGACGCGGCCCCCCCGGCCAGCAGCAGCCCCATGCCGGCGGCACACAGCAAATGTCTCATGATCGCCCATCCCCGAACGAAAGAAGCGCCAGTTCGATTATCACACTTTGCCGTCCGGCGACAGTTGCCTGCCGCCATCCTGCTCGGCGATCCAGCGCGACAGAAGGCGGGCGCCGAAGACGTTCAGATGATCCTCGTTTTGCCATAAGCCCGGGTCGGCGAGAATCTCGCGCGGCGCCAGGATCGGGCCATAGCGCTCGAACATCGCCGCCTTGTCCGGCCACTCCGGTCCGTGGAAATAAGGCAAGTAGAGAAAGACGATCCGGCTGCCCTTGCTTTTGGCGAGTTCGAGCAGCCGCTCGAGATAGATCATGTTGTAGCGGCTGGTCAGGCTGTAGCGCATGCCCGGAAAGGTCAGCCGCCGCTCGATGTCCTGCTTGGACAGGCGGCTACGGTCCAACGCGTCGACCTTCGGCTGGAAATATGCGGCCGGATGGATCCCTTCGCGGATCTGCGAGGTGCCGTGCGGGCGGTAGGTATCATCCCAATAGGCTTCGTAGCTCTGCGGATCGAAGCGTGGGGACAGCCCGGACAGGGACGGAAACCATGTGTCGAGGAACAGCTTCATCTGCCGCAACGGCAGGCGGGCGAAATTGTCGAGGTAATTGACGTTGAAGATGGCCGGCGCGGCGAGGATATCGCCCAGATCGGCGATCTGGGTGAAGGCCGGGTGCGGGGCGCGGGGCTCGATGTCCTGCACCTCGACGACCAGGGTGCCGACTTTGCGATTTTCCAGCAGCTCCTTCACGATCTCGTAATGCAGATCGCGACCGAGCCAGGGAATGGAGAAATTGACCACATGGCCGCCGCGCCCCTCGTCGGCCAGCGCCTTTTCGACCAGTTCGGCATTGATCCCGCTTTGCGCGTGCGAGGTGCCGATGAAGGCGATGTCGATCGGCCGGGGATCGAAATGGATGCGTTCATAGACCCATTTCAGCCGCAACAGATAAACGCTTTCGCGCGCCGCCGCCTGAAAGCGGATATAGCGGTCGTGCGGCAGCAGCGTGATGCCCACCAGCAGGGCGACAGTGGTCGCCAGGACCGTGGCGAGGAAGGCGCGAAGACGGGGGGAACGCATCGGACCGCTTCGCCTCAGAAGTTGAAATAGAGGAATTCGGCGGGCTGCATCAGATTGACGATCGCCAGCGCCGCCATCGCCCCCAAACCGACCGCCCAGGCGAAGGCGGGAATCTCCACTGTGCGGCCGGCTTCGCAGATCAGGCGGGGATCGGCGGCGCGGCAGCCGAAAATGCGCGCGGCGAATTGCTGGGTGTTGGGCACCAGAAACGCCACCGCGCCGCAGACGACGCACCACCCCCAGGTCAGCACGATACGGCCAGGCTCGCCCTGCGGCGCGGCGACGCCGTTGCCGCCGGTCATGCCGCGCAGCATGGCGGCCGCGCCGTGGAAGGTGGCGGCGCGGAAGAACACCCAGGCCGCGACCACCGCCAGGAAGGTAACCGCCCAGCCGGCCGCCCGCTCGACGGAACCGGCCGGCCGCGCCGTCATTCTGCCCCGCAAGGCGCGCCAGCCGTGATTGATCACCAGGTAGCAGCCATGCAGCCCGCCCCAGACGATGAAGGTCCAGGCGGCGCCGTGCCACAAGCCACCGATCAGCATGGTGGCCAGCAGATTGCCATAGCGCCGGAAGGAGCCCAGCCGGTTGCCGCCCAGCGGGATGTAGAGATAGTCGCGCAAGAAGGTCGAGAGCGAGATGTGCCAGCGCTTCCAGAACTCGATGATCGAGGTCGATTTATAAGGCGAGTTGAAATTGAGCGGCAACGGCACGTTCAACAGCAGCGATATGCCGATCGCCATGTCGGAATAGCCCGAGAAATCGAAATAGAGCTGGAAAGTGTAGGACAGGGCTCCGCCCCAGGCCTGCAGGAAATCCGGCGCCGCCCCTTGCTCGGCCGCCTTGAAGACGGGGCCGGCGAAGGCGGCGACGCTGTCGGCCAGCACCACCTTCTTGAACAGCCCGACGATGAAGATGACCAGCCCCAGGACCATGTTGCCGGACTGGACCTCGAAGGTCTCGGTGCGGCCGAAGCGCGGCATGACGTCCTTGTGGTGGATGATCGGGCCGGCGATCAGGTGCGGAAAATAGGTGACGAACAGCAGATAGAGCAGCGGATTGCGCTCGCACGCCGCGCCGCGCGCCACGTCGACCAGATAGGCGATCTGGGTAAAGGTGAAGAACGAGATGCCGAGCGGCAGCACGATCGCCGGAACCGCGAACTCCCAGCCTGTCAGTTCCTTGACATTGCCGAGGAAGAAGCCGGCATATTTGAAATAGACGAGCACCGCCAGATCGACGCATATCGCCAGCGCCAGCAGCCGAGCGCGCCGCCGGTCGCCGGGTTGCCCGAACCGGTGGATCTGCAGCCCCATCGCGTAATTGAAGGCGACCGAAGCCAGCAGCAGCGGCAGCAGGCGGGGATCCCACCAGCCGTAGAACACCAGCGACGCCAGCGCCAGCCAACCGATCGCCATGTTGCGCCGGCTCCAGCCGAGCAGGAAGAATCCGCCAAGGGCCAGCGGCGCGAAGATGAGAATGAAGCCGTAGGAATTGAACAGCATGGCGTCAGCGCGGGCGCCCGATCGCGATGCCAGGCTTCATCTCCCGCGCCCTCCCGGCACGGGCCAAGCTGGCCAGGCGGTTCATCAGCGGGCGCTCAAAGACCACGTACAATAGGCATCCGGACAGGACGGCCAGCACGGATGCCGCCAGAAGCGTCGCTCCGCCCGGCAGCAGATGGGTGGTCCCGGTTCTCATGAGGAGTTGGGCAAAGAGCGTGATCGTCAAGGTATGCACCAGATAGATGGAATAGGAGGCACCGCCGAGAAAGGCCGCGAATGCCCCGACCCTGATCGTGCCTTGAGTTTCGGCCGATGCCAACCCGACGATCAGCGCCGCCGCGCACAGCCCGAACAAGACCTGGGTGGCGGGGCCGGCGACGGGAAACAGCCCGGCATTTTCGGCCACGCCGACCGCGAGAAAGCCAGCTGCCCCGATCACCGCCAGCAGGCGCGCCGGCTTGACGCCGCCCGATGCCACCAGATGTCCCGCCATCACGCCGAACAGGAACTGGAGATTATAGGAGTAAGCGACGAACTGCAGCCGCCAATCGTCGAATGGCGCCACCAGATTGACGGCGATCAAGCCGAGCCAGATGGCCGCGACCGCGACGCCCGCCCGGCGATTGAAAATGGCGACGGCAAACACGGCATAAAACAGAATCTCATGTCGGAGCGTCCACCCCACCCCCAGCACCGGGTCGTCGAACTCGGGCACCAGCAGCAGGGACTGGATCATGTGGGCCAAGGTCAAAGAGGGGTCGCGCTTCAACAGCGCAAGGACGATGAGGACCGCAGAAACGAGCCAATAATTCGGATAGATGCGCGTCAGCCTCCTCCAGCCGAAGCGCGGCAAGCGGCTCGAGCACCCGACATCACCACGATGCACGAAATAAATAATAAATCCACTTAGCGTAAAAAAGAAATCAACACCGCCATGGCCAAAGTTAAAGAAGCCATCAAACGGTATATATCCTACGTATTGCGGAAGAGAAATCAGTCGTCCACTGTGATGCAAGACAACCAAGATTGCGGCAGCTCCACGCGACATTTGAATCGACAACAACTTCTCGCCGCTCAAACCCGCCCCCATCGCGATATGCCCATCAGGGCCGCCCCAGCGGCGAATTATGTCACACCGCCCAAACGGAGAAAACCGGCTTGACCGGCAATCATTCAACTTTCGAAGGTGAGCGCATCCCGCTATCCTGACGCGCGACGGCGAGTCGTGAAAGGGGGGTCATGGCGAAACGCGGCGGTGAGAAATATTCGGTGGCGATCTCACCCATCGATTCTCCCATGAATCCCTTTGTCAAAAATTTTTCCAATTGCTTCAGAGACCGCGGCTTCGACGTAATCCTGTATGACTGGAGCTGGAGCGACTGCGGCCAAGCCGAGGCGATCATCCTGCATTGGCCCGACATGTTCTTTTCCGCCCGCACGCTTCGCCAATCGGCCAAGGCCTTGTGGATCCTGGCGAAGCTGATGGTGGCGCGGGCCAGGGGAGCCCGGCTGGTCTGGGTGGCGCACAATGCCAAGCCGCACGAATCCGGTGCCGGAAGATGGCTCGTCCAGCGTCTGTTCTTCTGGAACCTGGACGGGATCATCTTCCTGTCCGAGGCCTCCAAGGATCTGGTGTGCGGGCTTTATTCCCCCCTTCGCCGCACCCGTCTGGCCGTCACCGTACATGGCCATTACCGCGACGATGCCGTGACGCCGCCCACGCCTTTGCGCCAACCCGGCCAACCGATCCGGGCGATCTCGTTCGGCCAGATCCGCCCCTATAAGAATCTCGAGAAGCTTGCCGCCGTCACCGGGCGCGAGACCCCCGACGAGGTGCACCTCACCATCCTCGGGCGGGTCATCGATCGGGCGCTGGCCGGCCGCCTCGCCGCGTCGGCGGCGCCGCATATCCGCCTCGATCTGCGCGACGGCGTCATTCCCGACAAGGACCTCGAAGCCGCGATCGATGCGAGCGACGCCGTGATCCTGCCCTTTGCCGACATCATGAACAGCGCCACCGCCCTGATGGCGCTGTCACGCAATCGCCCCATTCTCACGCCGGCGCTGGGAAGCCTTCCGGAACTGCGTGAAAACGTCGGGCATGACTGGGTATATTTGTACAAGGGCGAGTTCGACGGCGCCGTGCTGCGCCGCTTCATCGGCGAGTTGCGCAATCGCCGGGGAAGCGCGGTCTGCGACCTGTCGAAATACGATTGGGGTCCGATCGCCGACACGTTGAGCACCTTCATCCGCGACTTGATAGACCACCCCCATTCAACCGGCAGACAACCTCAGAAAATATAATAAAAAAATCAATGGAGACTTTCGGTGCTCTTTAATTCATACCAATTCATTCTTCTATTTCTGCCAATTACGTTATTTATTTGTTTTTTCATTGCACATCGCGGCCGCGCCGACCTGGCGCAATTTTGGCTGATCGTGGCGTCGCTGTTCTTCTATGCGACGTGGAACTGGCGCTATCTACCGCTTCTGCTCGGCTCGATCACCGCGAATTATGTCGTGGCCCAGGCGATCAGAAGAAGCGACAGCGAAAAGACCCGATCGAGACTGCTGATCCTGGCGGCGGTCTTCAATCTTTCTCTTCTATGCTATTACAAATACACCGATTTCTTCCTGACCACCTCGAACGACGTGGCGGGAACGCATTTCTCCATACAGCACATCATCCTGCCGCTCGGCATCTCGTTTTATACCTTCCAGCAGCTCACCCTGCTGGTCGATCTCAGCAAGGGCAAGACGCACGATCTGCGCTTTCGCGACTTCCTGCTGTTCGTCATCTTCTTTCCCCATCTGATCGCCGGCCCGATCGTCCATCACCGCGAGATGATGCCCCAGTTCGAGAAGGCGACCTACCGCCTGGACTGGCAGAACATGGCGGTCGGGGCGGCACTGTTTTCGATCGGCCTGTTCAAGAAGGCGGTGCTGGCCGACGGCATCGCCAACCACGTCTCGCCCCTGTTCGCCGACGCCGCGGCCGGTCATCCGATGTCGCTGTTCTATGCCTGGGGGGCGGCGATCGGCTTCACCCTGCAGATCTATTTCGACTTTTCCGGATATTCCGAGATGGCCCTCGGCCTGGCGCGGATGGTCGGCATCAAGCTGCCGATGAACTTCAATTCGCCGCTGAAATCGGCGTCGATCGTGGAATATTGGAGCCGCTGGCACATCACCCTGACCCGCTTCCTGACCGCCTATCTCTATAACCCGCTGGCCGTCGCGCTCAGCCGCCGGCGCCTCGACAAGGGAAAGGGCGTACTTGCCGGCACCCGCACGACGCCGGGCGCGTTCTTCGAGCTGGTGGCGCTGCCCAGCACCTACACCATGTTCCTGTCCGGGCTGTGGCACGGCGCCGGCTATCAGTATCTGGTGTTCGGCCTGCTGCACGGCTTCTATCTGACGGTCAATCACGCCTGGCGGCTGTTCCGGCCGAAGCTGTGGAAGGACCACGCGCAGTATCAGCGCGTCATGCGCCCGTTCGGCATCGCGCTGACCTTCGTATCGGTGCTGGTGGCGATGAGCTTCTTCCATGCCGAGTCGGTGCCGGCGGCGTGGAATGTGGTGAGCGGCATGGCGGGCGCGAACGGCGTTGCCCTGCCCGAGTTCCTGTCCGGGCATATTCCCGCGTTGGCCGCGCTGCTGCCCAGGATCGGCGTAACGCTGGCGCCCGGCGGCGGGGCCGAGTTTCTCGCCCTTTTTCTGTGGATCGCGGCGCTGCTGCCGATCGTCTGGCTGGCGCCCAACGTGCTGGAGATCCTGCGCGATTACGAACCCGCCATCACCGCCGGCGCGCCGTCGACGCCGGGCAGCAAACCGTGGATCCTGCCGACGCTCTACGGCGCGTTGCGCTGGACCCCGTCACCTCGCTGGGCGGTGCTGGGCGCTGTCCTCGCCGCGGGCGGCTTCCTGGCGCTGAACCAGGTCAGCGAATTTCTCTATTGGCAGTTCTGAGGCGGCGATGACACCACGGAATTTCTTCACCGCCTGGCTTCTCGGCACCTGCCTGCTGGTCGGCTTGGTCGCGGCGGTCAATCTGGCGATCGACCCTTATTTCATCTTTGATTCGCCGCGAATCGCCGGTCTGAACCGCGACAAGCCCCAGGCCATCCTGCTCCCGCGCCTGGCCAAGACCTACCTGCTCGAGCGCCAACATCCGAAAACCCTGCTGCTGGGCAGTTCTCGCGTCGATGTCGGCTTCGACCCGGAGGGAAACGCTTGGCCCGAGGATAGGAAGCCGGTTTTCAACCTCGGCATCCCCGGCGCCGATTTCAAGCTGATGTACCGCTTCCTTCAGGACGCCCTCAGCGTCAGCCAACCGGATCTGGTGATCATCGGGCTCGGCTTGGAGGAATGCCTGGTCATGCAACGCCCCCGGGTCGCCTCGGCGGACCGCCACGCCTATTTCGAGTATGAAGGACGCTTGAGGATAGCCGAGGACGGCGGCCCCAATCCGGGCATGCTCCAGGCGCGGCTGGAGGATATAGGCTCCACCCTCTTCTCGTTGAAGGCGCTGGGCGACAGCATTCATACCATTGCCGCGCAAGGCGACACCGAGCGGGCGACCTTGTCGCCGCTGGGATACAACTCGGCCCGCGACTTCATTGGGCTGACGCGATCGGACGGCGCCGCCTGGCTGGTCGAGGCGAAGGACCGCGAGAAGATCGGGAAGATAGTGCAGTGGGCGAAAAGCCCGAAATACGATCTCGAATGGATAAGAAAGGCCGTCAAATACGCCACCGACCGCCACGTCCGCGTCATCCTCTCCATTTCACCGGGTTATGAGGACGAGCCTCTGATCTACCGCGAGGCGTCGGTGTGGGCCGAATATACCCAGTGGAAACGCGACCTCGCAGCCTTGGTCCGGGAATTCGATGGCGAAGGCCGTTCGGTGACGCTGTGGGATTTCAGCGGGTTGTCGCCCTATGTTACCGGGCGCGTGCCCGCCGTCCACGGCGAGCAGATGACCTGGTTCTGGGAGACCGACCATTTCAAGCCGAGCTTGGGCGACATGGTCGTCGCACGCCTGTTCGGCGGCGGCCCGGCGGATTTCGGGCAGCAACTGACGCCGGATACCCTGCCCGCGCGCGAGGCGGCGGAAGCGGACCTCTGGAACCAATTTCAACAGGATCGGGCAGAGGACATAGCCCGCGTGCGGAACCTGTTTCCGCGGACGGACTCGGGGGACACGGCACGATGAAAATCCTTATCCATCACCGCATCGCGTCGCGCGACGGCCAGGCCGTCCACCTGGAGGAACTCAGCGAGGCGCTGCGCGGCCTCGGGCACGAGATCCTGATGGTCGGCCCGGCCGCCATCACCGAAAGCGCCTATGGCGGCAGCTCCCGCCTCGTCGATCTGCTGAAGCGCCTGTTGCCGGCGGCGGCCTACGAAATGCTGGAAGTCCTCTACAATGTGCGCGCCTATACGCGGCTGCGACAGGCGATCCGCGACTTCCGCCCCGACTTCGTCTATGAGCGCTTCAGCCTCTATCTGCTGGCCGGCGTGTGGGCCCGCTCCCGGCTCGGCGTGCCGGTGGTGCTGGAAGTGAACAGCCCGCTATTCGAGGAGCGGCTGGAACATGACGGCCTTGCCGTGCGCTGGATGGCGCGTCTGTGCCAGAAGCACATCTGGACCCATGTCGACCGCGTCCTGCCCGTGACCGAGGTCCTGGCCGGCTATGTCCGCCGCTACGGCGTCCCCGACCGCAAGATCGCCGTCATTCCCAACGGCATCAATCCCGCCCTGTTCGCCGCCGTCCCCTCGCAGGAACAGGCCAAGCGCGAGGGCGGCTATGGCGACCGGCTGGTGCTGGGATTCACCGGATTCGTCCGCCGCTGGCACGCGATGGACCGCGTCATCGACTTCGTCGCCGGTCCCGGCAAGGAATTCGACCTGCATCTGGTGATCGTCGGCGACGGCCCGGCGCGCGAGGAGCTCGAAGCCCAGGCGCTGGCCCGCGGCGTCTCGGACCGGCTGACCATCACCGGCTTCGTCAAACATGACGAGGTGGCGGCCCGCATGGCCGCGTTCGACGTGGCGCTGCTGCCCAGCATCAACCATTTCGCCTCGCCGCTGAAGCTGTTCGAATACATGTATCTCGGCCTGCCGACCGTCGCCCCCGACATGGACAATATTCGCGAGATCCTCACCGCCGGGCACGACGCTCTGCTGTTCGATCCCGCCGCCAAGGACGGGCTGACCGAGGCGATCCATCGTCTGTGCTCGGACGCAGCCCTCCGCCGGGCCATCGGTGCCCAGGCGCGCCGCACGCTCGACGACAAGAGCCTCTACTGGCGGACCAATGCGGGACGCGTCGCAGGTCTCGGCGCCGCCGCGCGGGCCGAGAACGGCTGACGAGAACGGCTTTAATTGGCGAGGCAAATCCGTTAATTTCACAGAGCGGGAAGAGTTCATTCAATGATCGACACGCTGACAATTCTATACACTTCGGGCATGGTCCTGCTGGTCCTGATCAAGGCGGCGCAGCTCGACCGACAGATGCCCTGGTTCGCGCAGGGGGGGACGGCGAAAAAGACTGCCCGCTACAATTGGCGGCGCAATCCCGGCCCGGCGGACGAGCGCCCGACCGAAAACCCGACGCCTTGAGGCGCTTGACGTGAGAAACCTCTTCGTCGCGCTGGTTTATTTTTCTTTCTTCATCGTAGGCGCCAGCGCACCGTTCATCTTCGCGCTCGGCTATGTCTGGGTGGACACCTTCTACCCGCAATATGTAACCGACGGGCTGCTGACCCAAATCCCGATTTCCTTCCTGATGGCGATCGCAGCGATCGGCGGCTATTTCCTGGCCGATCGGCGCTCGCCGCCCAAATTCAACCTGTCGCTAAAGCTGATCCTGCTGTTCGCAGTGTGGACAACCATCACCCTGAGTTGGGCGGTGGTCCCCGCCGACGCCTGGTTCAAGTGGGGCTGGGCCTTCAAGTCGGTGCTCTTCGCCGTCTTCATTCCCTATGTGTTTCGCACCCGCGTCCAGATCGAGGCCTTTATCCTGGTCTTTTACTTCTCGTGCGCCGCGACCTTCATTCCCACGGGGTTGAAAACCCTGATGAATGGCGGCGGCTATGGCATGAACCTCGGCCTGATCCAGGGTCACAATGTGGGTCTGTCGGAAAGCAGCTTTCAGGCGGCGGCGGCGATCGCCTTCATTCCCATCCTGGTCTATCTGCGGGAATATTCGCTGATCATTCCGCCGCTGAAGACACCGCGCCTCATGATGTTTGCCGGCCTGATCGTCGCCGATCTGGCCTGCTCGCTGGGAACCTTCGCCCGGACCGCCATCATCGGCGTCATCATTCTTGTCATCCCGATGTGGCTGCAATCCCGCCGCAAGATCCTGTTCGCGCTGCTCGCGGCCGTCGCCGGCGTCGGGATTCTCACCGTGGCGACCTCTCCGGCCTGGGAGAACCGGATCTCGACGATCGGCACGTACAATAAGGACTCTTCGGCCTACACCCGCATCCTGATGTGGATGTGGACACTCAAATTCGTGGGCGAGCACCCACTCGGCGGCGGCTTCAACAGCCACGAGATCAGCGTCATCGAAATGCCGTCCTTGAACGGCGAGCCGGGATATGTCGAAAAGGGCCGCGCCTTTCACAACATGTATTTCGAAGTCCTTGGCGAGCACGGTTTTCCCGGCCTGGCCATCTTTCTGCTGATCCTGTTCAGATCGCTCATGCTGGCGACCCAGGTCGTCCGTCGAACGCGCAACCGACCAGATCTCGTCTGGGCCTGCAATTTGGGAAAAGCGTTGCGAACGTCGCTGATGGTGATGATGGCCTGCGCCAATTTCATCGGCATTGGTTTCCAACCGGTCCTATGGTATTTCATCGCTCTGCCTATATGCCTGCGCGAATATGTGCGCCGTGTCGAACGCGATGAACTCGCCGTCAAGCATGGCGCCACGGATCCGGCGGCCCCCCTTGCACCGCTGGCAGGTAGCTTGCCATGAGTTTCGACTTCACAGGATAAACGCCCTGAACGGAGTGTTTAGGGGTACCCGATATGACGATTTCGGCTTGAGGAGGTGACATGTTGACGACGCGCACTACTCTCAAATTCCTCGTTCTGGGCCTGACGGTCTGGGCGTCAGCTTCCCTCTGCGAAGCCCGCACGCTGGAAGTCGGCGAGGGCAAGGCCTACAAACTTCCGTCCGAAGCCATCAAGGACGCGAAGGACGGCGACAAGGTCCTGATTTACAAGGATAAAGAGGACTATTTCGACTGCGCGTTCGTGAACGCTCCCAACGTTACTATCGAAGGCGCCGCCCCCGACGCCGCCGTCGCCATGACCGATAAGGCGTGCGGCGGCAAGGGCCTGCTGGTGATCTCGGGCGCCAACGTCACGGTCCGCAACCTGACCCTCACCCGGGTGCGCGTGCCGGACGGCAACGGCGCGGGAATTCGCGCCGAAGGAAACGGCCTGACCGTCGACAAGGTGAAGTTCATCAATAATCAGGAAGGCATTCTCGCCGGCGTGAAGGGCGGCACCATCACCATCAAGGACAGCGAGTTCGTGAAGAACGGCAATTGCGCCAATTCCGGCGGCTGCGCCCACGCTATCTATGTCGGTGAGGTCGACCTGCTCCATGTCGAGCACTCCAAGTTCTCCAACACGCAGCAAGGCCATCACATCAAGTCGCGCGCGCTGCGCACCGAAGTGATCAATTGCGACATCCGCGACGGCGCCGACGGCACCGCCAGCTACCTGGTCGAGATTCCCAATGGCGGCGCCGTCGTCGTGCGCGACACGATCATGGAAAAGGGACCCAAGGCGGAGAACCATTCGGCCGCCATCTCGATCGGCGCCGAAGGCGTGACCCATCCGACGCGGGAAATCACCATCGAAAACAATACTTTCAAGAATGCCGGCGACTACAAGACCAACTTCGTACGGAACCTGACCGCCACCGAGGCGACTCTGAAGAACAACAAGCTTTCCGGGGAAGTGAAGCCGCTGGATGGCGACGGTTCCGTCAACTGAACGGGATTGCCGGTGTTTCGCGAAGCAACCCCGCTGCAGTACGCCGCCGCCATGCTGGCGACGGCGCTCTGCGTCATTCTTGTCTGTTGCCTTCTTCCGACCCAGCCCTATGCGCGGTTCCGGGCGGTGGCGAATACCGACTACATCAAGGCCGGCTGGATCTATGAGCGGCTGAACTTCGATCCGACGCCGATCGACTTCGCCTTCGTCGGATCGTCGCGGACGCTGCTCGGCATCGATAGCGAGCAGATCGAGAACGCGATAAATGCCGACGGCGCGCATTGGCATGTCGAAAACATCGCCCTGCCCCACCTCGCGCAGGATCTTCCCTATCTCACGGTACGCCTGCTGCTCGAGAAGAAGCGTCCCCGGATCCTCTTCCTCGAAACCGACTATATCGGGGATTGGCACGACAACCCGGTCTACCCCCTATTGTGCGACTTGGACGATCTGATCCCGACGCCGGTAGCGCTCATCAATCCCCACCTGCCAATGCAGATCGTCGAGTTCTCCGCACGGCGAGCCAAGCTGTTTCTCAGCGCTCTGATCGGGGCTTCGGCGGGAACCGACACGTTCGACGCTGCCGCCTATCGCGGGCAGCATTGGAACGACGTCTACATCACCACCAATCACGATGGCGTCCGCTCGACGCCCCGGCTCAAGAACATGGAGAAGGCGGCATTCGATAAGGCCGCCAAAGAATGGGTCGCCAGCACTCTCGCCACCAGCGCGCGGTACCGGGGCTGGGTGGGTCTGCAGCACGGCCGCGACGATTATTTCCTTCGCTCGCTTCTCGATGTGGCGAAGAACTCGGGCACCCGTATCGTCTTTCTCTATCAACCGGCGGTCGGATCGCCCGCCGATCCTTTCAAGAGCGACATGCTCAGACGCTATGGCGAAATCTGGCCGATGCCGGAGGCCGTCACGGCGGATTACACGCTCTGGAGCAACCCCACCCATCTGAATTATCGCGGCGCCGAAGCGTACTCGGCCTGGATATCGCAAGAATTGAAGAAGGTGGTCGACGCTTCGGCCGGCAATGCGGATGCCGGGAATACCATAGGATTGCAGCGTTGAGAATAATTCGCAGCACGTGAACTGATGTATAGGTCGCCGCTGCGTACCGTTTACAAAATTTGCAGTGTTCTTGCTTTTACTGTTTACTGGCGTCAGCCAGGCATAGAACCTGAGGGCAACAAGTTGAAGATATTGATCGTGTCCTGGTATTTTCCTCCATTCAACACGATCGGCGCGGTTCGGGTTGGAAAGTTCGCGCGATTCCTTCTTGCCCAAGGTCACGACGTCCGCATCCTCAGCGGGACGCCACCCAACCTCACCGAGACCCTGCCGCTGGAAATCGATCCGTCGCGGATCGTCCGCACCCCCTGGATCGATGTGAGCGCCCTGCCCCGCACCGTGCAGCGCTGGCGCAAGAAGATCCTGCCGCCGCCCCGGCCCAATTACGGCGTGGCGCCCGAAGAGATCGCCGCCGTCCTGCATCTGCCCGAGACCGAAGTCCGGCGTTCCCTGCCCGACCGCCTGCTGCATGCGGCGTCCAGCTTCTATCTCAACATCGTCTCGGCCCCGGACGCGATGGCCGGCTGGGTTCCCTTCGCCGTCGCGCGCGGGCGGAAGCTGTGCCGCGACTGGAAGCCCGACCTGATCTATGCCAGCGGCCCGCCCTTCTCGACCTTCCTGGTCGCCGACCGCCTGGCGCGCTCGTGCGGGGCTCCGTGGGTCGCCGAATATCGCGACCGCTGGGTCGACGATCCCTATTTCAACAATTGGCCGAGCTGGCGCAAACGCATCCTCACCCGCCTGGAACGGCGGCTGATGTCGCGCTGCGCCTCGATCGTCACCGTGTCCGAGCCCTGGGCCCAGCGCTTCGGCGAGAAGTTCGGCAAGCAGGTCTCGGTCGCCATGAACGGCTTCGACCCGCGCGACTTCCCCCTCGACGAGATGCCGATGCCGCCGCTGTCGCGCGACAAGCTGACCATCCTCTACAGCGGCTCGATCTATGCCGGAAAGCGCGATCCCGCGCCGCTGTTCAAGGCACTGAAGGCGCTGGGGGACAGGCGCCGGGACGTGCAGGTGATCTTCCTCGGCACCAAGGCGGATTACGTGACGCCGCTGGCCGCCCAGTTTGGCGTCACCGACACCGTCGAGGTCCGGCCGGCGGTCCCCTATCTCGAGTCGATCCGCATGCAATGCCAGGCCGACGTGCTGCTGCTGCTGCAATGGGACGGCGCCGAGGAACAGGGCCACACGCCGGCCAAGCTGTTCGAATATATCGGCGCCATGCGCCCGATCTTAGGCATCGGCCTGGAAGACGGCGTGCCGGCCAACATCATCCGCCGGCACGGCTTGGGCCTGTTCACCAAGGATCCCGAACTCATCCGCCAGCAGATCGAAACTTGGCTCGACGAGAAGCAAAAGGGCGGCGCGCTGCCCGATCACCCGACGGAAGTGCGCATCGGGTTCGAGCGCGACAACCAGTACAAAAAGATCGAAATCCTGCTGGAAGACATCGCGGCCCCGGCGCACTGAGGATTTCGCCATGGATCTCGAAAGATACCGGAACAACCCGTCGGAGAGGCACCGCGCCGAGGATATCCTCGGGCTGATCCCCGAGGTTCCGGGAGCGGCCCTGGATGTCGGCGCCAGGGACGGCCATTTCTCGGTCCGGCTGGCCGAAAGATTTCCCTCGGTGGTCGCCATCGATCTCGAGCGTCCGAGATTTCAGCACGACAAGGTGCTCTGCGAGGCGGGCGACGTCACCCGGCTGCGCTTCGACGACAACGCCTTCGGCTTCGTCCTGTGCGCCGAGGTCCTCGAACACATACCGACCGAGAAGCTGTCCACCGCCTGCGACGAGCTGGCGCGGGTCAGCGCGGGCTATCTGCTGATCGGCGTCCCCTACCGGCAGGATCCCCGCCATGGCCGCACCACCTGCTATTCCTGCGGCCGCAAGAATCCGCCCTGGGGACATGTCAACATCTTCGACGAAGCCAGGCTGCGGGCGCTGTTTCCGTCCCTGGCGGTGGAGAAGGTGACCTTCGTCGGCGAGACCCGCGACGCCAGCAACCTGATCTCCATGTGGCTGATGGATCTGGGGGGAAATCCCTGGGGAACCTACGATCAGGACGAGCCCTGCATCCATTGCGGGCAGGCGTTGATTCCCCCTCCGAAGCGCAGCATCCTACAGAAGATTTTCACGCGGATGGCAAGCTATGCGAGACTCATTCCGCCGGGGCGCGGCACAGGACATCCGACCTGGATCCACATCCTCTTTTCCAAACCCGTCGCCGGCTAGAGTCTTCTGGCTGGTTCCGGTCTTCCTGCTGGCCGCCGCCCAGACCGCCTTCGGCCAGCTGCCGGCCGCG
>Ga0213872_10000967_pt1 | contig 20041 bp, 18 predicted proteins | sample VelepicomBERX_R2_FD_160071 | JGI IMG/M metagenome (GOLD analysis project Ga0213872, IMG submission 160071) | Rhizosphere microbial communities from Vellozia epidendroides in rupestrian grasslands, the National Park of Serra do Cipo, Brazil - RX_R2 | ecosystem: Host-associated > Plants > Roots >...
CCGCAAAGCACAGCGACGCAAACGGCTGACGAAAGCGGATGCTGCGCCCCAGCAGATTGCGCAGCTCCAGCTGATGGCGCGGCGCGGCACAGGGAAAGCCCGCCGACAGCAACGGCAAGCGCTGCCCCACCATCCACGACATCATGGCGTACATCGTCAGCAAACTGACCTCATAACGCAGCAGCCGCTTGGGCGCGTCCTGCTCACGCTCGTGGAAGCGCAGTTCGATGGTATCGTCCTCCACCAGGCACTCCACCATGAAGGCGCCCAGCGCCACATTGCAGGCACGCGCCATCACCTGCGCGCACTCGGAAAAAGTAGACGTGGTGGTGCCGACGCGGCACAGCATCTCGGCCGATCCGGGCCTTGTGGCCACGCTATGCAAACCGAATTCCTCATCCTGCAACGCCGCCACAATCCCCGCGTACAAGCGTGAAAACGGCTTCAGGCTGAGTCGCGCGCGCGGGCTGTCCAGCAAGGCCTGGTCGATCGAGGCCAGGTTCAGCAGCTCCTCCCGTACAACGCCGCGCGCGACCGCTGCGTCGATCAGGTCGCGCGCATAGCGCATTGAAATGGTGATGCTCCCCGGCTTGGCTAACATGGCGATTTATGCAATAACAATGGCGAGTCACGCTATCACATTTTCAGCATGGGTGCGAGAAAATAGGCAATGACCCTGCACATTAATGGCAATTTCTGCCAATAAAATTCTAACGGAGACAAAAATGATCCCTCGCACCCTCTTCACCGAAGAACACGACATGCTGCGCGACGCCGCCCGCCGCTTCATGGAAGCCGAAGCCGCACCGCACAACGAACACTGGGAAGAGCAGGGCTATGTCGACCGGGAAGTCTGGCTCAAAGCCGGTGCGGCCGGCTTCCTCTGCGCCAGCATGCCGGAGCAGTACGGCGGCGCGGGCGGCGACAAGCTGTATAGCGTGATCCTGATGGAAGAACAGGCCCGCGTCGGCTGCTCCGCGCTGGGCTTCGGTCTGCACTCGGAGATCGTGGCGCCCTACATCCTCCACTACGGCAGCGAGTATCTCAAGTCGACCTACCTGCCCAAGATGGCGACCGGCGAAATGATCGGCGCTATCGCCATGACCGAACCGGGCGCGGGCTCCGACCTGCAAGGCGTCAAGACCAGCGCGGTGCGCGACGGCGACCACTACATCCTGAACGGTTCCAAGACCTTCATCACCAACGGCTGGCATGCCGACCTGGTGATCGTGGTGGCCAAGACCGATCCCAACGCGGGCTCGAAAGGTATCAGCCTGTTTGTGGTCGATACCTCGATGGCAGGCTTCACCAAAGGCCAGCGCCTGAAGAAGGCCGGCATGAAAGGCCAGGACACCTCCGAGCTGTTCTTCGATAACGTGCGCGTGCCCGCCCAGAACCTGCTGGGCGAGGAAGGCATGGGCTTCAAATACCTGATGACCGAACTGCCATGGGAACGTCTGCAGATCGCCGTCACCGCCGTCGCTGCGGTGGAAGCGGGCCTGGCCTGGACCGTCGAATACAGCAAGGAGCGCAAGGCCTTCAAGCGCGCCATCGGCGAATTCCAGACCGTGGCGCATGCACTGGCCGAGATCAAGGCGGAGCTGGACATCGGCCGCGTCTACGTCGACCGCTGCCTGGAGCTGATGATGGCCGGGAAGCTGGACGCCGCCACCGCCTCCACCGCCAAGATGTGGACCACCGAGATGCAATTCCGCTCGCTCGACCGCTGCGTGCAGCTGCACGGCGGCTACGGCTATATGTGGGAATACCCGATCACCCGCGCCTGGGCCGACGCCCGCGTGCAGCGCGTATATGGGGGCACCAACGAGATCATGAAAGAATTGATCAGCCGCAGCCTGTAATCCAATACGAACGGAGACAAGACCATGGAAGCCTATATCTACGACGCCGTGCGCACCCCGCGCGGCAAGGGCAAGAAGGATGGCTCGCTGCACGGCGTGACGCCGCTGCGGCTAGCAGAAACCGCGCTGCGCGCACTGGCCAGCCGCAATCAGCTGGACACCAGCATCATCGACGACGTGGTGCTGGGCTGCGTCGAACCGGTGGGCGAGCAAGGCGCCTGCATCGGCCGCGTCGCCGTACTGGCGGCCGATTACGCGGAAAGCGTGGCGGGCGTGCAGATCAACCGCTTCTGCGCCTCCGGCCTGGAAGCCTGCAATATGGCGGCGGCACAGGTGATGTCCGGGCAGTCCGATATGGCGGTGGGCGGCGGCGTCGAAGCGATGTCGCGCGTACCGATGGGTTCCAGCGGTGGCGCCTGGCCGGTCGATCCGCACAGCGCCTTCAAGAGCTACTTTGTGCCGCAGGGGATTTCGGCCGACGCCATCGCCACTATCTGGGGCTATAGCCGCAATGATGTCGACGCCTACGCGGTCGAAAGCCAGCAGCGCGCGCAGCGTTCCTGGGACGAAGGCCGCTTCAATCGCTCCGTGGTGCCGGTGCTGGACGTGAACGGCCAGGTGATCCTGGCACGCGATGAGCTGGTGCGTCCCGAAACCACGGTCGCTTCGCTCGGCGCGTTGAAAGCCTCCTTTGCCGATATGGGCGAGCAGTTCGGCTTTGATGCCGTCATCAAGCAGCGCTATCCGCAGATCGAAACCATGCAGCACGTTCACCATGCCGGCAACAGCTCGGGCATCGTGGATGGTGCGGCGGCAGTCCTGATCGGCAACCGCGCTGCCGGCGAACGGGGAGGCCTGAAGCCGCGCGCGCGCATCCGCTCCTTTGCCTCGATCGGCTCGGAGCCTTCGATCATGCTGACCGGCCCAAGCTACGCGGCCGAGAAGGCGCTCAAGCGCGCCGGCATGAAGGCCTCCGACATCGATCTGTGGGAGCTGAACGAAGCCTTTGCCTCCGTGGTGCTGCGCTTCATGGACGTGCTGTCGGTCCCGCACGACAAGATCAACGTCAACGGCGGCGCCATCGCCATGGGCCATCCACTGGGCGCGACCGGCGCCATGATCCTCGGCATCCTGCTGGACGAAATGGAGCGGCGCAATGTCTCCACCGGCCTCGCCACGCTATGCGTCGGCGCGGGCATGGGCACCGCCACCATCATCGAACACATTTGAGGAGACTGACATGATTGACTACGCACTCGATCAGCAAGGCATCGCCACGCTGATCTGGAATATGCCGAACCGCAGCCAGAACGTCCTCAATGGCGAAAGCTGCGACGCACTGTTCAACGCCATCGACCGCGCGGTGAGCGACGCCGCCGTCAAAGGCATCCTGATGACTTCCGCCAAAGCCGACTTCATTGCCGGCGGCGATCTGGAATGGCTGCTGTCGGCCGATTCCATCCCTGTCCTGTCGGAGCGCGTAACGCGCCTGCACCAGGCCCTGCGCAAGCTGGAAAGCTGCGGCAAGCCGGTCGCCATGGCCCTTCCCGGCTCGACCCTGGGCGGTGGCCTGGAAGTGGCGCTGGCAGGCCACTACCGTGTGGCGGCGGACAATCCGAAGGCGCGCTTCGGCCTGCCGGAAGTGACCCTCGGCCTGCTGCCGGGCGGCGGCGGCACCCAGCGCCTGCCGCGTTTGATCGGCATCCAGAAGGCGCTGCCGCTGATCGTTGAAGGCAAGCGCCTGAAGGCAGCCGATGCGCTCAAGGCGGGCATCCTGAACGCGGTCGTCGCACCGGGCACGGAGATGGCGGCCGCACGCGAATGGATCCTGGCGCAGACCGCGCCGGTGCAGCAGCCGTGGGACGTCAAGGGCTTCAAGATTCCCGGCGGCGCCGTATCCTCGCCAGCGGTGCAGCAAACCTTCATGGCCGCCAACGCCATGTTGCGCGCCAAGACCTTCGGCAATTACCCTGCGCCGGTAAGCATCCTGTCCTGCATCTACGAAGGCCTGATCACCGACATCGACACCGGCCTCAAAACCGAAACCCGCTACTTCGCCCAGACCGTGATGTCGAAGGAAGCCAAGAACATGATCCGCACCCTGTTCTTCAGCATGGGCGAAGCCAACAAGCTGGCCTCGCGTCCGCACGGCGTACCGCAGCAGAAGTACAGCAAGATCGGCGTGCTGGGTGCAGGCATGATGGGTGCGGGCATTGCTTACGTCGCCGCCAAGGCGGGCCTGCAGGTGGTGCTGATCGATATGTCGCAGGAAGCCGCCGATAAGGGCAAGGCCTACTCGCAAGCGCTGGCAACCAAGCAGGCGGAACGCGGCCAGATCACGCCGGAGAAAGCGCAAGCCCTGCTGGACCGCATCACCGCCACCACCGACTACGCCCTGCTGGACGGCGCCGAGATGGTGATTGAAGCGGTGTTTGAAGACCGCACCATCAAGGCCGACGTCACCCGCAAGAGCGAGGCTGTGCTGGCGCCGGGCGCCATCTTCGCCTCCAACACCTCGACCCTGCCGATCAGCGGCCTGGCCGAAGCCAGCGCGCGTCCGGCCAACTTCATCGGCCTGCACTTCTTCTCGCCGGTCGACAAGATGCCGCTGGTGGAAGTCATCATCGGCAAGCAGACCAGCCAGGAAACGCTGGCCCGCTCGCTGGACCTGATCAAGGCCATCGGCATGACCCCGATCGTGGTCAACGACGCGCGCGGCTTCTACACCAGCCGTGTGTTCTCCACCTACGTGCTGGAAGGCCTGGCGATGCTGAAGGAAGGCGTGGCTCCGGCGCTGATCGAAAACGCCGGTCTGATGGCAGGCATGCCGGTCGGCCCGCTGGCGCTGACCGATGAAGTGTCGAGCGAATTAATTGTCAAGATTGACCGCCAGACCCGCGCCGATTTAGGCTCCTCGTATCAGGCACGTCCCGGCCACGAGGTCGCATCCACCATGGTAGAAATGGGCCGCATCGGCAAAAAGGCTGGCAAGGGCTATTACGAGTACCCGCAGGGTGGCAAGAAGCACCTGTGGAGCGGCTTGAAGGAAGTATTCCCGCCCGCCGCAGAGCAGCCCGACGTGCAACAGCTGATCGCGCGCCTGATCGCCGTGCAGGCGGTGGAAACCGTGCGCTGCATGGAAGAAGGCGTGCTCACCACCGCGCGCGATGCCGACGTCGGCGCCATCCTCGGCTGGGGCTTCCCGCCCTTCCGTGGCGGCCCGCTGAGCCACATCGACACCGTCGGCGTGCGCCAGTTCGCCGCGCAGTGCGATACTCTGGCAAAGCAGTACGGCGAGCGCTTTGCCGCGCCAGCCTTGCTGAAGACCATGGCGGACAAAGGCGGGCCGTTCTACCGGAGCTGAGCATGAGTGTACTCACAGGGATCAAGGTCATCGAGATCGCGGGCATCGGCCCCGGTCCGTTCTGCGGCATGCTGCTGGCGGACCTGGGCGCCGATGTGATCGTGATCGAGCGCCCTGGCGGCGGCGAGCTGCAAACCGCAGGCATCACCCGGCGCGGCAAGCGCTCGGTGGCGCTTGACCTTAAGTCACCGGAGTCCATCGAAACGGTGCTCCAGCTGATCGAAGGCGCCGATGCGCTGATCGAAGGCATGCGGCCCGGCGTGATGGAGCGTCTCGGCCTCGGTCCCGATGCCTGCCTGGCGCGCAATCCGCGCCTGGTCTATGGCCGCATGACCGGCTGGGGCCAGGAAGGACCGCTGGCGCAGGCGGCGGGCCACGACAACAACTACATCGCCCTTTCCGGCGCGCTGTGGTACGCGGGCGAGGCAGGCCAGCCGCCAGTCGCGCCGCCAACGCTGGTGGGAGACCTGGGCGGCGGCGCGCTATACCTGGCGATAGGTCTGCTGTCCGGCATTCTCAACGTGCGCAACGGCGGCCAGGGACAAGTGGTGGACGCCGCCATCGTCGACGGCTCCGCCCACCTGATGAACCTGATGCTGGACCTGGCCGCCACCGGCCTCGGTCACGAACAGCGCGGCGCATCCCTGCTGGATGGCCCGCACTGGTACGCCACCTACCGCTGCGCCGATGATCGCGACATCACGGTCGGCGCGCTGGAACCCAAGTTCTACCAGCTGCTGCTGGAAAAGCTGGGCCTCGCCGACGATCCCGTATTCAAGCACCAGCACAAGGCCTCGCAGTGGCGCGACCAGAAGGAACAGATGGCCGAGCTGTTCGCGCTGCGCCCGCGCGATGAATGGTGCGCGCTGCTCGAAGGCAGCGACGTCTGCTTCGCGCCCGTATTGGCGCCATCGGAGGCGGCGCGCCATCCGCATATCGAGCAGCGAGGCGTCTATAATCGGGAAGGCGGGTTGCTGCAGGCCGCACCCGCCCCGCGCTTTTCGAAATCACCGCCCGCTGCAACCCGGCCAATACCGGCAGTGGGCCAACACACGCAGGAAGTACTCGCAAAAAAATAAGGAGACGCCATGCTGGGACAGATGCAGGACAAGCCACTGCTGATTTCAACGTTGCTGGAACACGCCGAACAATTCCATCCCAATGCGGAGATCGTGACCCGGACGGTGGAAGGTCCGATCCACCGCACCAACTGGCACGAACTGGGACAGCGCGTACGCAAGCTGGCAACGGCCCTGCAGGCACGCGGCGTCAAGCAAGGCAGCATGGTGGCTACGCTGGCCACCAACACCTACCGCCATCTGGAACTCTACTTTGCCGTGATGGGTCTGGGCGCTGTACTCCACACCATCAATCCGCGCCTGGCGCCGGAGCATCTCGACTACATCATCAACCACGCCGAAGACGAAATGCTGTTCTTCGATCTGCCGTTTGCGCCGCTGATCGCCAAGCTGCAGGACCGCCTGCCCAAGGTCAAGCGCTTCTACGCCCTGGCAGAGGAAGACACCATCGCCAAGGCAGCACCGCAGCTGCGCGACTTTGCCGGCTATGAAAGCCTGCTGACTGATGCACAGGTAGCGCCGGACTTCAGCTGGCCGCAGTTCGACGAAAACAGCGCCGCCTCGCTGTGCTACACCTCCGGCACCACGGGCAATCCCAAAGGCGTGCTGTATTCGCACCGCTCCACCATCATGCACAGCTTTGTGGTCGGCCTGCCCGACACGCTGGGCGCATCGGCCGCGGCCACCATCCTGCTGGTGGTGCCGCTCTTCCACGTCAACGCCTGGGGCCTGCCGTATGCGGCCGCCATCTCCGGCGCCAAGCTGGTGCTGCCCGGCCCGCACCTCGACGGCGCCAGCATCTACAGCCTGCTGCGCGACGAACGCGTGACCATGGCGGCCGGTGTGCCGACCGTGTGGCAGATGCTGTTCCAGTACGTCGACGCCAACAATCTCAAGCCGCGCGATGAGCTGTGCATGCACACCGCCGTGGTGGGTGGCTCGGCCGCGCCGCGCGTCATGATCGAGCGCTTCGACCGCGACTTCAACACCTTCCTGCTGCACGCCTGGGGCATGACGGAAATGAGTCCGCTCGGCGCGGTATGCCAGCTGCTGCCCAAGCACTACGCCCTGCCGCCGGAACAGCGCTACGACATCCAGATGAAGCAAGGCCGCGCCGTATATGGCGTGCAGATGAAGATCGTCGATGAAGACGGCAAGCGCCTGCCGCACGACGGCGTCGCGCGTGGACGCCTGCTGGTGGCTGGTCCGTGGATCATCAAGCACTACTTCAAGAGCGAGGACAACATCCTCGACGCGGAAGGCTATTTCGACACGGGCGACATCGCCACCTTCGACCCGGACGGCTACATCAACCTGGTCGATCGCTCCAAGGACGTGATCAAGTCCGGCGGTGAGTGGATCTCTTCCATCGACCTGGAAAACACGGCAGTCGCCTGCCCCGGCATTGCCATGGCAGCGGTCATCGGCATCACGCATCCCAAGTGGCAGGAACGTCCGCTGCTGGTGTGCGTGAAGAAGGCAGGTGCCGAGGTGGACAAGGCCGCAGTGCTGGCTTACCTCGACGGTAAGATCGCCAAGTGGTGGACGCCGGATGATGTGGTCTTTGTCGATGCCCTCCCGCTCACCGCAACTGGCAAGATCCACAAGCTGGTACTGCGCAAACAATTCCAGGAATACACACTGCCGACGGTTTGATAATTCCCTGCCATCGGAAATGGCAGAAATCGCAATGTTATTTGAGGCTTTCTTGCGATTTCTGTCGTTTCCGGTGAACGAAGCGGCTTGCAGTTGAGTTGTTTCGCGATAAGCTGAAAGCAGCGACGCATTTTTGGGGACCGCCATGAACAGCCCGGACGACAGCATGCAAAATCAGGAAAGGCTGATTGGTGATCTGCGCCAGGTGATCGAAAATGCGGAAGAGCTGCTGAAGAACACCAACCAGTATCACAGCCTGCTGTACCAGACCGCCCGCGCCAAACTGACGCAAGCCCTGATCAGCGCCACCGAGGAACTGGCCCGTTTTGAAGATGCGCAGCTGTCGCGCATGATCGAGGCCACCCGCGAAGCCAACAAGCTGCATCAGGACGAATCGGGCGAAGCGCGCCTGATGCGCGCCTTCCATCTTCCCGAATAAATCTCAACGCTGGCTATACTGGCGCGCAATCAGCGCGTCAAGCGATGCACGTCCCGGCCCAAAGGCCACCAGCACCAGCAGGCACAGGCCCCAGTAGAAGTGGTCGTTGATCGCAGCCGGGCAATCAAAGGTGAACAGCTGCGGATACGACAGCACTGCCATCGCATTCACAAAGAACAGGCCAAATGCCGCAGGGCGCGAGAACAAGCCCACGAACAGCAGCAGCGGCAAGGTCAGCTCGCCCGTTGCGCCCATATACGCTGCCAGATCTGGCGGCAGCACCGGCACCTTATATTCGTCGTGGAACAGCGCCAGCGTGGCGCTCCAGTCGCTGATCTTGACCAGGCCGGCCTTGAAGAACTGGCAGCCCACGTAGAAGCGGATGAACAGGCTGACCAGCGAACCGCCCCAGGTGGTAATCAAGCTGTCGAAGCGGGAGACGTTCTGGTGTAAGGCGTAGAGTGCTTTCATTATTTTGTCTTATTCGGTGATGGGATTGATCCCGACGATCAGGCCAAGGGCCAGCCATTGCTGCAGGCGGCCAGCGACGTCGAACGCTTCATCGATTTCAAATGCCGCATCGAGCGCGGCGCCAAACGACTCTCCACGTGCGAGTAGCGATAGCGCGGCGTGGTCCGCAGCAGCCAGCGGCAGCACCTGCGTCTTCCACTGCGGACGCAGCACCAGCGCGTGGCTGGCCTGCTGCATCTGCTCGGGGAATTCGACGCCGCTATCCGGCTGGTGCGCTTGCCATAAGGCCACGATGTTCCACTCAAAGGCCAGCGCTGCGCAGGCGGGATGCAGTTGCAACACGGCTTCCTCCAGCTGCTCGGGCGGCACGGCGGACAGCGCCTCGCCGCTGATGCCTTCCGCGCTGGCGGCGTAGTGCGCGCGATGCAGCGTCCATTCCAGCCGCGCCATATCGGGCAGGTAGGGATAGTCCGCCACGTGCGGGAAATCGGCAAGGAACTCGGCGAAGTGCGCGCCGAAGCGATTCAGGTCGCCGCTGTCCGACGGATATGCGCGGCCATAGAACTGCGCCAGCCCGCCAAAGAATTCTTCGCCCACCAGCATCTGGATCACGGGATAGGCGGCGGCCAGGGACTTGTCCCACGTCGCCGTCAGATTGCCGCGATATAGTGCGAAGCGCTGCTCCAGCTGCTCGCCTTTAAAGTGCTCCAGCGCTTGCGGAGTTTCATCGGCGTTGAACAGCGCACCGGCAAAGGCCTGCTGGCGCGTGGCCAGTTGCGGCGCATCGCCCTGCCCTGCCTGACCGCGTTCGGCTGCAGCGGGCTGCCAGCGCGGCGCCGACGCGGCCACCGTGCAGCGCGCCACCAAAGCACGCGCCTTGTCCGCCTCGCCCAGCAGCACCTCCAGCGGCGGGATATCGGTATCCCACTCGATCAGCGTCGGCACCGGGCCAAAGCGTTCCAGCGCGGCCTGGTACAGCTGCCACACCGGATCCGCCACCGTATCGCCATGATGATCGATCACCGCCTGCGGCGTGACCAGATGGCCCGCCAGATGCATCTCGCCCACCGTACCCGGACGAATGGCCGCAATCGCCGCCAAGGCATCCTCGCCGTGATTGCACTGGTTGACGTAGAGGTTATTGATGTCCAACAGCAGCCCGCAACCCGTGCGCGCTGCCAGTTCGGCCATGAACTCCGCCTCGCTCATCGAGTCGTGATGGAAGCGCACATAGGTCGAGACATTCTCCAGCAGCAGCTGGCGTTGCAGCGCATCCTGCACGCGCTCCACGCGCTGGCACATCAGGCGCAGCGCTTCCTCGTCGAGGGTCAGCGGCAGCAGGTCGTTGAGCTGGCGATCGGCCACGGCGCCCCAGCACAAGTGCTCGGACACCAGCACCGGTTCCGCGCGCCTTACCAGGCTGCGCACCCGCTCCAGATGTTGTTCGGAAAAGCCGCGCGCCGAGCCCAGTCCCAGGCCGACGCCGTGCAGGCTGACCGGATAGTCGCGCCGCAGCTGCTGCAGCACGTGCCAGTCCCAGCCGGCTTGATCGAGATAATTTTCAGTATGGACTTCGAGCCACGGCACAGCTGGCCGCTGCTCGACAAATTGCCGGTAATGCGGAGCCCGCAATCCCACGCCTACACCAAGGCTACCGGCTGAACGTGCGATCGACATGGCTCCGCTACCTTCAGCCTGGATTACTTGGCAGGGGCAGTGGTTTTACCGCCAGCCTTTTCGCAGGTGCCCTTGGCAACGAATTTCCAGTCGCCAGCGCCGTTGTCCATCTTGGACTGGCCAGCGCAGGAGTGCGAGCCATTGGCAGCGGCGCAGTCGTTCTGGCCGGCTTTGGCGATACCGTAGCACTTCTCTTTGTCTTTGTTGCTGTCTGCAGCTTGTGCAACCGACACGCTGGTGGCGCAAACAGTGGCGAGGGCGGCGGCGATCAGGGCTTGACGTTTGTTCATGGTGAGTCTCCTTGGGTGAAAAGAAAAGTGAAAAACACGCGTTTCTGTGCAACACAACGTGTGCAACTGGGACATAGTCGCGCCACGATACGCAGACCTTACAACAATTTTTAATATTTTTGCTGCGGGGACAGCGTATCAGCAATAACGTGACTGAGCACGCGCATGTTGACGCGGGTGAATAAAAGAAGCAACAGGGGAGACTTAAGGCAGACTTTAAGACAGACGAGGAAAACCGCAAGCGCACCTGTCCATCGCGCTTGCGTTACAGCGGCTGGCCGTGCGGCCGCCGCCAGACACGTGGCTTACGCCGTCGTGTTGATGTTGTTGCCCAGGTGAGAAGGCAGATTCGGCGTCGAAGGCACTGGTGGAATCGCCTCGATCAGGGCCGACGCGCTGGACGCCTGGATATCCTGTGCCTTTTTCAGCACAGCAACACCTACGGCCTGCTTGGTGCCCGTATCTGCAATCGTCGTTGCAACTTGTGAAATACCTGAAACGTCCATGTAACCCTCCGGATCGACGCATTAATGCATATCACTGAAATTAACGGATGGGCGTGCAGAAACTTTAGGCTACCGGCTTAAAATTTTTTAATACCCAGTCCAGCACGCTTTCAGGCTGGTTCAGGTCGAGCCAGGCGATTCCGGCTGGCAAGTCAGCCGGGGCTGGAGCGTCGCTGGCCACGGCCAGCACGTGCGGGTCTTCCGGGTAGACCGGCGGCTTGCCCAGCGCCGGACGGTAAACCTCCAGCTTGGGGATGGAATAGGACTTAAAGCCTTCCAGCAGGGTCAGATCGGCGGGCGACAGGCGCCCCAGCTGCTCGTCCAGGCCCGGCTCGGACGCGCCGCGCAGCTCATGCACAATGGAAAAGCGATAAGGCGAGGACACCATCACTTCCGCCGCCCCGGCCAAGCGCAGGCGCGAACTGTCCTTGTGCGGCGGCTCCAGCACCAGGTCATGGTGGCTGTGCTTGATGATGTTGACTTTCAGGCCACGCGCGGCCAGCTGGGCGATCAGAAATTCCAGCAGCGTGGTCTTGCCGCTGCCGGAACGCCCCATCACACCCAGAACCTGCTGCCCGGAGATTGTTTGCTGCATTCACCCGCCTCTTCATGCCTACGATGTCGCGCCATTATACGCAGCGCTATCGCAGGCATGCAGGGGTGGATTACAGCTCGTCTTTATGCGCGAAGGTCTGGTTCGACTTGCGGCGCGCAGTAAAGCCGATCAGGCCGACGCCCAGCAGCAGCATGGCGTAGCTGCGCGGCTCCGGTACGGCCGAGATATTTTGCGGCACGTAGGTGGCGCCGGCCTTGGCCAGGTCGGCATCGGTCACGCCGAACACGAAGAACTTGTTGTCGCCCGAGGTCGATGGGCTGAAGTCGTTGTCGTTGGCAACGTACAGGGTGTGGGTCAGCACGCCGTTGACGGTGACGTCGGCGCCAAAGGCCAGGCCTTCGATCTTGGACGGGATCTGGTCGGCGGTATAGCCATGCGCCTTCAGCACGTTGACGATATCCAGGAACAGCGACTTGTTCACCGCCGGAGTGCTGGCGTTGGCAACGGCCAGGCCGCTGATGTCGGTGGCGCCGGTGGTGTCGATCATGTACAGCTGCTTGACCTTGGCGCTGCTGCCATCGCCCAGGCCCTTGCCGTCGCGCTCATCGACCAGGAACTGGTGATCGTTCAGGGCCACGATCTCGCTCACGCCGCTGCCCTTGGTCAGCTGGTAGGCGTACTCGTGGGTGGCCTTGGTGGCGATGTCCACGGTGACGATGCGCAGGGTGCCGGAAGCGTCCTGCTCCAGGTTGGCTTGCATGATGCCGACCAGGGTCTTGCCGTCCGGGCTGATGGCCAGGCCTTCCATGCCCTTGTTGGCGATGCGGCCGCTGGTGTTGCTGGCGATTTCGGTGTCGCCGCTGGCGCTCAGATGGCTGATGGCCAGATTGGCGGGCAGCGTGAAGCTGTTGATGCGCTGGCCGGTGGCGCGGTCGAACTGGTAGATGTAAGGACCGTACTCATCCGACACAAACACGCTCTTGCCATCCTTGGAAACGCGCACGCCTTCCGGATCCAGGCGGCCATCGTTAGCGTTGGCGCTGGTCTTGCCCGGGTCAAAGTTGTCCGAACGGCCGGTGAAGTAGTAGTGGCTGGCGTCATTCAGCGCTGGCGCGCCGTTGCCCAGGCCGAAGGCCGCACCGCTGCCGTACACCAGCGGGGTCGAGCTGGACAACAGAGTGGTGTTGCTCAGGGTCGGGGTCAGCGTGAATGGCAGGCTGCCGCCGTTGCTGGCGGTCAGTGCCATGTTGATGGTCTGGAAGCGGTTGATGTAGGACGTGGTGTTGTCCACACCGGCGTTGTACGAGCTGGCGTTGGGGCCGCGGTCAGGCGTCGCGATGAAGGTGGTGCCGCCAGCATAAGCCAGGCCCGAACCCAGGCCACCCAGCAGATTGCCGGCCACGCCGTTTTCCAGTGCGCCGGAAGTGGCGCTCGACAGGTCGCCGCTCAGGCCGCTCAAGGAGCCGACGGCGATCAGGTCAACGGCGGCGTGCGCGCGTGGCATCATGAAGGCAGCCGCAATCAGGAGCGGGAGCAGCTTGGCGTGTTTCATGGTGATATTCCTGGCAAAGTTATCAATGCCAGAAAAATATCATTCAGTCATGACAGCTTCATGACACGTGGTTAATACGGCACACGGTAGCGGTAGCCCTTGAAGCTGAACACGGCAGACTTGGGCAGGAGCTTTTCCAGCACCAGGCCGGGCGCGACTTCCTCACCCTCGTGGCGCAGGATTTTGTCGATCAGCAGAAGGCGGTCGGCAGGATCTTTTGAATAGATGTAGCCACCGACCACGATGGGCGGCAGCGAGCGCTGAATCGGTTCGGGCAGGTCGCGCGCGGTCTGCGTGACTTCTTCTCCAGTCGAAGCGCCCGCAGCGGAGGCCGAGGCTGAGGCCGGCGCGCGGCCTGGCGCGGCAGACGGCGACGGCGCAGCGGCAGGCTGCATCGCTGCAGCCACGCCGGCCACCTGCTGTGGCGCCGTCGCTGGCGGCGCGACAACTGGCTGCGCAATAGCGACGGCGGCCTGCACAGCGCTGGACTGAGCGGCGACGGCGGGTGCGGCGGGCGCGGCGACAGGCGCCACAACGCCTGGCTTGGGGCCAGCACTAGATGTGGCGCTGACAGCGGCTGGTGCGCTGACTGCTGGCTGTGGCGCTTCACCCTTGTGCCACACCAGCGCCAGCAACGCGACGATCACACCAGCCATGACCGCCATCGCGGCCACCATCGGCTTTTTCAGCTTGCCGCCTGCGGGCGCATCCGCCCCCACCTGCATCGACGGCGCGTGCACCGACGGCACCTCGCCCAGCTGACGTTCTGCCTGCGCCTTTTTCAGCGCTTCCAAAATATACGACATATTATTTCCCCGCCGAGGCCAGCAAGCGCGGCTCCTGCACGCCGCCCAGCTGATTCAGCCTGATGAAAGTTTTCGGCCCCGCCACACCATCCGCCTTGAGATGCTGCGCGCTCTGGAATGCGATCAGACGGCGCTGCACGGCAGCATCCAGCGGCTGATTCTCCTGCGGCTTCTTGGCACCATCGAGCTGCGCCAGACGCTTGGCCAGCCAGTCGACATCAGGGCCGCGATCGCCCAGCGAGACTTCATCCCGCCAGCTGCGCGGCGCGCGCCAGAAGGTGGTGTACTGGCCGTCAAAGCGCGCAGCCAATGCATCGAGGCTGACGGTCTGCTGCTTGCCCGCCAGCGTCAGCGTGGCCTGCTTGCCGTTGATGGCCGTCAGCAGCGCATAGCTTGGCGCAGTGGGATCGTCATGCAATGTCAGCACCGCAGGACGGTCCAGCAGACGCAGATCATCCAGATCGCCTTTCGATTGCAGACAGCGCAGATTCTGCTTCGCCGCAGCCTGGCAGACATCGCCCTCCAGCGAAGACTGCCCCCACAGCGCAGCCAAGGCGCGCAAAGCCTCGTCGCCGCGCAGGTATGGCGCACTGGCGGCGGAAGCGGCGCTGACCGGGGCCATCGCCGCCACCACCGCGACTGGCGCAGCCGCCGCAACTTGGCCCGCACTGGCCATCGTTGCCGATGTCGCCGAGCCTCCCGGAGCTGCCGGCGAGGGCGGCGCCAGCGCAGCCCCTAACGGCTTTGCTAGCGACGCAGCGGACGCCGCCACCGCAGCCGTGGACGCGCGCGCGGGCGCAGGTGCAGTCGAGTGCTCCGACGGCGCCAGCCGCCACGCCGCCGTCCCGCTGATCGCCACGCCCACCAGCACACCGGACAAGGCAATCTGCCACGCGCGCGGCGCCGTCCGCTGGCCGCCCTCTTCCGCAAACACTTCCTCCGCCGCCTTGCGCAGAATCTGCCGCGTGACTTGCGGCTGATTCTCCACATACGCCCCCAGCAGCGCGCGGTCGCACAGCAGATTAATCCGGCGCGGCACGCCCTTGGACAGCTTATGCACCGCCCCCGTCAGCCCGCGCGGCAGCGGCGCCAGGGCCGTCGCCCCCGCCACTGCGAGACGATGTTCAATATACTGCCCCGTCTCCGTCTCCGACAAAGACCCCAGGTGATAGCGTGCGATCACCCGCTGCGCCAGCTGCTCCAGCTCCGGCCGCGCCAGCATCCCGCGCAGCTCCGGCTGGCCGATCAGAATAATCTGCAGCAGCTTGCGCTCGCTGGTTTCCAGATTGGTCAGCAGCCGCAGCTGCTCCAGCACTTCCGCCGACAGGTTCTGTGCCTCATCGATTACCAGCACATTGTTCTTGCCCTGCGCATGGCTCTCCAGCAGATACGCATTGATCGCATCCACATACACCTTCACGCTGACCGGGCCCGCAGCCGCATTTGCCCCACCCTGCGGCAGCACAATCCCGAACTCGTCGCAGATCGACAGCAGCAGCTCCTCCACCGACAGCTTGGGATTGAAGATATAGGCCAGCTTGCAGTTCTCGGGAATCTGCTCCATGAAGCAGCGGCACACGGTAGTCTTGCCCGCGCCGATCTCTCCGGTCAGCAGCACAAAGCCGCCGCCGCTGCCGATGCCGTACAAGAGATGCGCCAGCGCCTCGCGATGGCGCTCGCTCATGAACAGGTAACGGGGATCGGGCGCAATTGAAAACGGCGACTGCTTGAGACTGAAGTATTGGTTGTACATAGTGAATCAGCGCGGCCGCGCCAGCACAGGCTTGGGCTGCTCCGGCGGCAGCGGCTTGAATTTGGCGCAGTAGATTTTGGACTTGCGATCGAAATACACAATCCGGCTGGCAGGCTTGGCCTCGCGCACCGGATAGGCAGAGCTGTCGATTTTCGCATAATGCACGCCAACCTGGTCGATGATGGCCTGCTCCAGCTTTTCCGGCGTGGTTTCCATCACCGCGCCGACGAAGATATAGGTGCTGGTATCGTCGCTCACCATCACCTCGCTCAGCGTGACGCCCCACAGGCTGGCGCCGTTCACGCGGAACCAGAACGCCCCGCCGTCATGCTTGTAGGCCGGGCCGAAAGCCTTGGCGAAATAATCGTAGAAGTATTTATTGTCGACGTCATCGCGGCACAGCAGCGCGTTGCCGACAATGGTGCCGAAAGTGGTGGGCGGCGTTTGCCCGGGAGCGGCGCAGCAGGCCGTCATCAGCGCGGCGGCCGATACGCCGCGCAGCCATTGGCGCCGGAGCGGTAAGAAGAATTTCACTACAGTTTGGACAGCCACGCACGGTTGGCGCTGATGCGCGCCTTGGCCGTCGCAGGCAATGCCTCGTAGCAACCTGGGTGTTGCTTAAGAGCACTCTCGCGCACTTCTTTCTGCAAACCATTGATCAGAAAAATGTACACCACCGATCCTTCGTCCGTTTTCCTGGTCCCCATGTATTTGATCATCGCTCACTCCCTTCACCCGCCACGCTCATGCTCATACGTGGCATGCCACTTATTATGACATTACGGAATGAAATCACATACTTTTAGTGCGGCAATGGAAAATCAAGCGCCGTTCAGGTGTGTTTTTTTGCAGCTTATCCCGCCAATCGGGACGTCTGTCACTTTCCGCCCCTGCCTGGCGCCGCTTTGGCCTATCGTATGCCTACCCCATCACGCATAAGAAGAAAGAGACGCCATGAACCGCACGCTCCAGCAAACCGCCTTTGCCGCCGCCCTCACCACGCTGCCGCTGGCGGCCATCTACGCGGCAGACAAGCCCGATAACACGATCGCCACCGAAACCCGCCCGGTCGCGCCTTTCAGCGCCATCAACCTGAACGGCCCCTTCCAGGTCGTCATCACCGGCGCGGGCGCACCGGCGGTGGAACTGTCCGGCCAGCGCAAGCAGATGGCCGAGATCGAAACCAGCGTCAGCGGCGACACCCTCACCGTCAGCCAGCCAAAACGCAACAAGGGCTGGACCTTCAGCTTCAATTTCGGCAAGAGCAAACCGCCCATGATCGTGCGCATCAACGCCGCCAACCTCAAGAACTTACGCATGTCGGGTTCGGGGGATGTTGAGCTGAAACAATATCAGGGCCAGCAACTGAGCATCGTCAGCGAAGGCCCGGGCGACCTGCGCGCCAGCGGCAACGTGCACGACCTGTCGGTGGAACAGAGCGGCAGCGGCGACATCGACCTGCGCCAGATGAAAACCGCCGGCCTCAACCTGAAGATGCATGGCCCCGGCGACTTGCGCGCCACCGGCATCAGCCAGGATCTGAACGCTGAAGTGAGCGGCTCCGGCGACCTCAACGTGGACGACCTGCACGCCGGCAAGGTCAATGCCATGATGCGCGGCCCCGGCGGCGTCAGCCTGCACGGCAGCAGCCAGGAATTCCGCGTCGAGGTCAACGGCTCCGGCGATCTGGACGCCTGCGGCATGAACACCGAAGCCGTCACCGCCATCCTGCGCGGCCCCGGCGAAGCCTGCGTGGCTGGCGCCATCAAGAAATTCGATGCCGAAGTGCACGGCTCGGGCGACCTGACCGTGCGCGGCCTGCAAGCCCAGAACGTGCGCGCCATCCTGAGCGGCCCCGGCAACATGATCCTGAGCGGCAGCGGCGGCACCCTGAGCGCGGAAGTGACCGGCTCCGGCGACCTGGACGCCAAGAACCTGCAGGTGGCGCGCGCCATCACCCGCAGCCGCGGCCCCGGCAATATCTTTCTGAACAAGGTCAGCGATATGCTCGATGCCGAGCTGAGCGGCTCCGGCAACCTCAAAGCCAGCACCGACTGCAAGAACGTCAAGCTGGCCATGCACGGCCCCGGCGAAGTGCAGCTGGACGGCAAAAGCGACGCCATCAGCGCCCAGCTCAGCGGTTCCGGCAGCCTCAACGCCCGCCAGCTGTGGGTCAGCCAGGCCGACGTCACCGTGCGCGGGCCCGGCAATGCCACCGTCAACGTGAAAAACAAGGACCATTCCAGCCTGATGACCTACGAACGTAGCGGTACTCATGAGCACAACAACTGATTTTCGCTTTCTCCCCTCAAGCGCCCGGCTGGTCCGGGCGTTTTTTTTGCCTGTGCTCCATACCAGCTCTACCAAAACCAGACCAAAGTGGCATGCCAATCGCTTCCCGCACCACACTGGCGCAATCGTCAATTTCACCTTAATAAACAATGCACTACAAACATATTGCAACAACTGAATGCCATGCCACTTCGGTTTTTAACAATACCAGTTAAATACCTGTTGACAAGCTGGTTTGCCAACCCTATAGTGCCCCTCAATTCAGCGGATTCTTACACTTCTTGAACATGATCGAATTTTTCATCGGCGTTGATGGCGGCGGCAGCGGCACCCGGGTACGGCTGGTCCGTGCCGACGGTACGCCCCTGGGCGAAGGCAGCGCCGGTCCTTCCGGCCTCATGCACGGCATCGACAAAGCCTGGAACTCGGTCGAGGAAGCCGCTGCACAAGCTTTTGGCGCCGCCGGCCTGCCGGTCGCGCCGCGCAGCGCCATCGCCATCGGCCTGGGCCTGGCGGGCGTGCATAACAAGGAATGGGCCGACGCCTTTGTCAAAGCCAATCCCGGCTACGCCCGCGTGGCGCTGGAGTCGGACGGCCATACCACCGTACTGGGCGCCCACGCCGGACAACCGGGCGGCATCGTCGCCCTGGGCACCGGCAGCGTGGCGGAAGTGCGCGAGCGCGACGGCACCCACCGCGAAGTCAGCGGCTGGGGCTTCCCTGCCGGCGACGAAGCCAGCGGCGCCTGGATGGGCCTGCGCGCCGTCAACCATATGCAGCAGGTAATGGACGGCCGCGTGCCCGGCGACGCCTTTGCCGACGAGATCATCGCGGCCTGCGGCGGCCATCGCCACGCGGTGCAGGTGTGGCTTGCCAACGCCAGCCAGACCACTTACGCCCAGCTGGCCCGCATCATTCTCAAGCACGGCCCCAGCAACCCGGTGGCGCAAGCCATCCTGCGCGAAGCGGGCCGCCAGGTCGAACTGATGGCCGATGCGCTGGACCAAACCGGCACCCTGCCGATCGCACTGTGCGGCGGCCTGGCCACGCCGCTCAAGCCATGGATGCCGCCCGCCCTGCTGGCGCGCGTGGTGCCGGCGCAAGGCGACTCCGCCGCCGGTGCGCTGCGCCTGATCCAACAACGGGTGAAGGAATAACCGTGCTGGCACAGTTGCGCGACTTCCGTCCCGATCACGACAGCGATACGCCGCTCTATATGCAGCTGGCGAACAAGCTGTCCGACGCCATCGCCAACGGCGACTGCCTGCCCAACGAGGCGCTGCCGTCCGAGCGCGTGCTGTCGGAGACGCTGACCATTTCGCGCGTCACCGCCCGCAAGGCCATCGCCATGCTGTGCGAGCGCGGCATGCTGACCCGCAAGCGCGGCTCCGGCACCTACATCACGCCCAAGCTGGAACAGCCGCTGTCGCGCCTCACCAGTTTTTCGGAAGAGCTGCAGCAGCGCGGCTTTACGGCAGGCTCGCGCTGGCTGCATCGCGACATCGGCGTGGCCGCGCCGATGGAGCTGCTGTCGCTGGGCCTCTCGCCCAACGCCCCGGTGGCGCGCCTGAAGCGCCTGCGCACCGCCGACGACGTGGTGATGGCGATCGAAACCTCGACCATTCCGGTGCAGTACATGCCCAATCCGCACAGCGTGACCGATTCGCTGTACGGCTACCTGGAAGCCAACGGCACCGTGCCGATGCGCGCCCTGCAGCACATTCGCGCCATCAACGCC
>Ga0213872_10000968_pt1 | contig 20040 bp, 15 predicted proteins | sample VelepicomBERX_R2_FD_160071 | JGI IMG/M metagenome (GOLD analysis project Ga0213872, IMG submission 160071) | Rhizosphere microbial communities from Vellozia epidendroides in rupestrian grasslands, the National Park of Serra do Cipo, Brazil - RX_R2 | ecosystem: Host-associated > Plants > Roots >...
CATAGGTCCCCGGCCCCGCCACGGGCGCCGCCGCCAGGCTGACCCCGCCGTCATAGCGCGCCCCCCCATTGCCCAGGATACTGCCGCTCACCAGCAAGTAATAATTGCTGGCCCCCAGGTTGCTGGCGGTATTGGTCCACAGATTGAGCGGCGCGCCGAAGATCTTGCTGCCCGTCTGCAGCGCGGTGCCGGCGCCGTTATACAGCGTGAAGCCGGTCAGCGCCACGCCATGGGTTTCGGCCGGGTTAGTGAAGGAGAACACAAAGGACGTCAGCGCGGAAGGCGCGCCGGCAGTGAAATTAAAACGGTCGGTGAAGGTGTTGCCGTCATTCTGGGCGCTGAACACGCGCCAAAGCACATTGCTGCCGCTGCTCAGGTCAATGGTGACGGGGGCCTGGCTGATGTCAGCCGCCCGGGCCATCCCCATGGCGCCAGCAAAAGCGATGGCCGCCAGTGCGGTCATGGATTTTTTCATATTACCCTCCTTGAGATGTGGCGCCATTTTCCGGGGCGCCGGTTGCGCACGAACTGCACGGCCATCCTAGCAGGGTAAAAATGAAATGATTAATAGTTTCACATCATTTTATTTCTAACAATAAATTTTGCGACTGAGATATTTTTCCCAGCCGGAATTGGAAAAATGGGACGCTTCATAGGAGAGATTGCAGGCAGGACATTGACTCGCATCAATGTTGCAAGTGACGTAGGAACAAGACTACAGAAAGCGAAGCCAAAAGAGAGGCCTAAACCTCTCTTTTGGCTGAGTTATCGGCGGAACTCAGGCGCGCGAATAGACGTCCTCGAAACGCACGATATCGTCCTCGCCCAGGTAGCTGCCGGACTGCACCTCGATCAGGTGCAGCGGCACCTTGCCGGGGTTTTCCAGGCGGTGGTTCATGCCGATCGGGATATAGGTCGACTCGTTCTCGGTCAGCAGGCTGACCTTGTCGCCGCAAGTGACGCGCGCGGTGCCGCTGACCACCACCCAGTGCTCGGCGCGGTGGTGGTGCATCTGCAGCGACAGTTTGCCACCCGGATTGACCGTGATGCGCTTGACCTGGAAGCGCTGGCCCATGTCGATGCCTTCGTAGCAGCCCCAGGGACGGTAGACCTTGGTGTGGTGTACGTGCTCGGTACGGCCCTGCGACTTGAGGTGATCCACCACCTGCTTGACGCGCTGCACCTGGTCCTTGTGCGCCACCAGCACGGCGTCGGCGGTTTCCACCACCACCAGGTCCTGCACGCCCACCAGGGCGACGATGCGGCCTTCGGCGCGCACCAGCGAGTTGCTGACATTGTCCAGGTAGACGTCGCCGCGCGCCGCATTGCCGCGCTCGTCACGCTGCTGCACCTCCCACAGGGCCGACCAGGAACCGACGTCGCTCCAGCCGATATCGGCCGGCACCACGACGGCGTGGCGGGTGTGCTCCATCACCGCATAGTCGATCGAGTCGGACGGACAGGCCGTGAAGGCGGCCTCGTCCAGGCGGCAGAAGTCCAGGTCGCGGTAGCCCTGGCTGACCGCCGCGGCGGACGCCTCGGCAATGGCGGGGGCGAACTGCTGCAGCTCACTCAGGTAGCTTTCAGCACGGAACAGGAACATGCCGCTGTTCCAGGAATAGGTACCGGCGGCGACAAAGCCCTCGGCGGTGGCCCGGTCCGGCTTTTCCACGAAGCGCTCCACCTGGAAGCCGTGCGCGCCCGCCGCCGCGCCGCTCTTGATGTAACCGTAGCCGGTTTCCGGCGCGGTCGGCACGATGCCAAAGGTGGCCAGGGCGCCCTCGCCCACCAGCGCGCCCGCCTGGCCGACGGCGGCATAGAAGGCGTCCACATTCTCGATCACGTGGTCGGCAGGCAGCACCAGCATCACGGCGTCCGGATCGATGGCTTGCAGGAAGTGGGCGGCGGCGGCCACGGCAGGCGCCGTGTTGCGGCCCACCGGCTCCAGCAGGATGCCCAGCGGCGCCACGCCAATCTCGCGCAACTGCTCGGCCACCAGGAAGCGGTGCTCGTTGCCGCATACGATCAGCGGGGCCTGCACCTGGGCGCGGCCTTGCAGGCGCAGCACCGTGTCCTGCAGCATGGTCTTGTCCGACACGAGGGGCAGCAGCTGCTTGGGCAACACCGCGCGCGACAGGGGCCATAGGCGGGTTCCGGAACCACCGGACAAAATCACTGGATAAATCTTCATGCGCTATTTCTCTTATTGATAAATTCACTATTCTCTTCACCTCGGCGCCGACTGCGGCGGTCACGCGCGTTGGCCCAGGTGACCGAATCATACTCGGATGCGTGCTTCATTTCACCGTCGCGGTCGACACTATAGTCTTTAAAGACGATCATTTCGTCCAAAGAAACATCCGGTAACACCCGCGTATATTCGAACAGAATGCTGCGCACAATGCGCGCGCCGGCGCAGATATGGCTACCGTGGCCGATCCAGGTCGGGCCGACAATCGTGGCGCCGGCCTCAATGCGGCAGCCGGAACCAATATACACGGGGCCCTCGATGCAGGTGCCGTCCCACTCGATGCTGGTGTTCAGGCCAACCCACAGGCCGTCGTTGATCTGGATGCCTGGCATATCAAGATGGGCCACTTCCCCCATCAGCACGCTCTGGCACACTTCCCAGTAATCTTTGACGCTGCCAATGTCGATCCAGTTGAAGGCGCGCGTCTGCGCAAAGAACGGCAAGCCCTTTTCGACCAGCAGCGGAAACAGTTCCGAACCGATGTCGAAGGGCCGATCGGCGGGAATCAGGTCGATGACTTCCGGCTCGAAAATATAGATGCCGGTACTGGCGAAATTCGACAGCGCATCCACCTGGCGCGGCTTTTCCTGGAACTGGATGATGCGGCCGTCGGCATCGGCCACTACCACGCCATAGCTTTCCACCTTATCCCACGGGACTTCCTTGGTAATCACCGACGCCAGCGCACCCTTGCGGCGATGCTCGAACAGGGCCGACTTGATATCCAGATCGATCAGGGCATCGCCGCACAGGACGATGGTGGTGTCGTCGAAAAAACCGCCGAATTCCTGGATCTTCTTCATGCCGCCGGCCGAGCCCTGCGGCTGCGGCACCACCTCGCCGTCGTCGGTCGTGTAACCCTCAAAGGAGTAGCCGATCTGCACGTCAAACTGGTGGCCCTCGCCAAAATACTCCTCAATTTTCTCGTGCAAGTAACTAACGTTGACCATGATTTCAGTCACCCCGTACTTCTGCAGGTGCTCAATCAGATAGGCCATCACCGGTTTGCCCAGGATGGGGATCATCGGCTTGGGCAGATCGTAGGTCAGGGGACGAACCCGGGTGCCCTTGCCCGCGGCAAGAATCATTGCTTTCATGCTCAGTCCCTCAGTCAGTGGGCGTTGACTGCCAACGCCAGGCATCGGCGCACATCTGCTCGACGTTGCGCTCGGCTTTCCAGCCTAGTTCACGTGCGGCCAGGCTGGCGTCGGCATAGCAAGCGGCGATATCACCAGGACGCCGCGCCACGATCTGGTACGGCACCGGGCGGCCGCTGGCCGCCTCGAAGGCCCGCACCATCTCCAGCACGCTGTTGCCGCGCCCCGTGCCCAGATTGTAGGTGTAGATGCCGGCACCTGACGCCAGCTTGTCCAGCGTACGGATATGGCCCAGCGCCAGATCGACCACATGGATGTAATCGCGCAGGCCGGTGCCATCGGGGGTCGGATAGTCATTGCCATATATCGACAGGACGGCGCGCCGACCTTCTGCCACCTGGGCCACATAGGGCAGCAGATTATTTGGAATGCCGTTCGGATCCTCGCCGATGAGCCCGCTTTCGTGGGCGCCCACCGGGTTGAAATAGCGCAGCAGTGCGATGCGCCATTCGGGATCGGACTTGTGCAGGTCGCGCAGCATCTCTTCGATCATCAGCTTGCTGCGCCCATAAGGATTGGTGGCCGACAGCGGGAAGTGCTCAAAGATCGGCACCGAGGCCGGATCGCCGTACACGGTTGCCGAGGAACTGAACACCAGCGACTTGACGCCGAATTCCGCCATGGTCTCGAACAGCACCAGGCTGCCGGTGACATTGTTATCGTAGTAGCGCAGCGGCTGGGCCACCGATTCGCCCACGGCCTTCAGGCCGGCAAAATGAATCACCGCATCGATACTGTGGGCGGCAAACACCGCGCGCACCCCGGCGCGGTCGCGCACGTCGGTATGGCAGAAGGTCAGCGTCCGCCCGGTGATGCGCTGCACCCGCGCCGGCACTGAAGCCTTGGCGTTGGACAGGTTGTCCAGCACCACCACCTGGTGGCCTGCGTTCAATAATTCAACGACGGTATGCGAGCCGATATAGCCCATGCCGCCCGTGACGAGGATCTTCATTTGCTCTCTTTTCTAAATGGTGGCACGGCATTGGGCAGCGGGGCATTGGCCGAATACAGGCGTTCATAGGCGGCCAGCAGTTTAGGCGCTTCGTAGTCCCACTCCAGCTCATTGATCACGCGGTTGCGGCCATACGCGCCCATGCGCTCGCGCCGCGCGGGGTCGTCCAACAACTCGACAATCTTATGCGCCATATCGACTGGATCATTGCGCACAGCGTACAGGGACGCCGCCTGGGCCGACACCTTGCCTTCGGTCAGGTCGAACTGCACGATGGGCTTGGCCAGCGCCATGTATTCCATGATCTTGTTCATGGTCGACTTGTCGTTCATGTCGTTGGCCACGTCCGGATTGACGCAGACGTCGGCGGTATTGAGCATCTCCAGCAGCTGCTGGTCCGGCACCCGCCCCGTGAAGGTGACGTAGCCGGCAATGCCCATGTCGGCCGCCATTTGCTTCATCTGTTCCAGCGAGGTGCCACCACCGACCAGGCCGAACTGCACGTCGGTGCGGCCCAGTTCCTGGATCAGATAGCGCGCCGACTGCAGCAGCAGGTCAATGCCTTCCTGCGCGCCCATCACGCCGACATAGCCCACCAGGTAGGCGCGGCCCTGCTTCAGCGCCGGCACCGGCGGCAGCACGCGCAGGCGGTCCAGCTTGGGTCCGCTGCGCACCACGTAGCAGCGGTCCGGGTCCATGCCGCCGCGCTCGATGGCGATCTTCTTGTACGACTCGTTGGTGGCAATCGAGACGTCGGCGGTCTTGAACGACCAGCGCTCGAACAGCACCATCAACTTGTAGAAAAAGTCGCGCCGGCCGAACTTGGCCTCATACAGCTCCGGATTGATATCGTGGTGATCGAACAGGAACTTCTTGCCCATGAAGAGCTTGAAGAAGCCGCCGATCAGGAACAACAGGTCGGGCGGATTGCAGGCGTGGATCACGTCGAAGCCGCGGGCAAAATGCACCTTCCAGGCCAGCCGGAAGGTGTGGAACAGCGCCATCGAATATTCGATCAGATAGCCCTTGGCGCCCTCCGCTTCCAGCGGCAGCCGGTAGCGGTGGATGTGGATGCCGTCAATCTCTTCGTAGCGCGCCTCATAGCCCTTGCCGGTCGGGCAGACGATCGTCACCTGGTAACCATTGGCATGCAAGGTGGTCGCTTCCTGCCAGACGCGACGGTCAAACGGCGACGGCAGGTTTTCGACCAGGATCAGGACGCGGCGCTTACCAGCAGATGCCATCGTACTGCCCCCCGCTCTGCTCCTGGCTGATGCGCACCAGATCGACGATCACCTGATCCGGCTTGATCCGGCCCGGCACCGTCTTGAACTCGGCCGCGCCATTGCCGATCACGATGGTCTCGGCAAAGGCCAGCACCTCGTCCATCGAATCGACCATCAGCTTGGAGATGTGCGGGATATGGTTCAGGATGTAGTCCTGGTTGGCGCCGGTCAGCGCGGCGAGATTGACGTTCTTGTCGTACAGTTTCAATTCGTAGCCTTTGCCCAGCAGGTGCTCGATGACGTCCACCAGCGGCGATTCGCGCAGGTCGTCGGTGCCCGCCTTGAAGGAGAAGCCGAGGATGCCCACCTTGCGCTTGCCGTGGTCCATCACCATTTTCAGCCCCTTCTCGACCTGCTTCTGATTGGACGGCAGGATGGCATTCAGCAGCGGCAGTTCCAGGTCCAGGCTGCGCGCCTTGTAGGTCAGCGCACGCACATCCTTGGGCAGGCAGGAGCCGCCAAAGGCAAAGCCCGGCTTCATGTAGTAAGGCGACAGGTTCAGTTTGGTATCCTGGCAGAAGATTTCCATTACCTTGTGGCCGTCGATACCGACCGCCTTGCAGATATTGCCGATCTCGTTGGCAAAGGCCACCTTGACGGCGTGCCAGGTGTTATCGGTGTACTTGACCATTTCCGCCGTCTCGACGTCGGTGCGCACCAGCGGCGCATCCATCTTCTCGTACAGCTGCACCAGCAAGACGCCAGCCTGCTGGTCGGTCTCGCCGATCACGGTCTTGGGCGGATGGTAGTAGTCGTACACCGCGGTGCCTTCACGCAGGAATTCCGGGTTGTTGCAGACGCCGAAGTCGATCCCGGCTTTCTTGCCGGAAGCCGCCTCCAGGGTCGGGATCACCAGATTGCCCATGGAGCCTGGCAGCATGGTCGAACGCGCCACCACGACGTGGAAGCTGGCCTTTTCCTTGATGGCAGCGCCGATCTGCTCGCACACCTTGCGCACCGCGCTCAGGTCGAGGTTGCCATTCAGCTGGGACGGCGTGCCGACGCAGATCAGCGACATATCCGAGTTCAGCACGGCATCGCGCACGTCCACCGTGGCGCGCAGGCGGCCCGCCTTGACGGTATTGGCGATCATCTCGCCAATGTCTTTTTCGATGATGGGAGTCGTCCCCTGGTTGATCAGGTCGACTTTGGTGCGGTTGGGGTCGACGCCGATCACCTCGTGGCCGTCGCTGGCCAGACAACCGGCCGAGACGGCGCCCACATAACCCAGGCCAAAGATACTGATTTTCAAAATATTTCCCCTCAATTAATGACCGCTTGCCATCGGCCTGATCTGTAATTCCGTCACAATGGTGGTCTCGCCCTCGATGGCGCCGACCCACCGCGCCGTCGTGATCGGTGTCTTTTCATCGAAACGACGAGAAATCCAGCCACCGACCGGATTGTCGCTTGCACGCAACAATGCCGGCCCCAGCCCCCAGCTGCAGCGCAGCGCCAGCGCCTGCTTTCGTCCCTGCGCCAGCAGGCCATCCTTCGCGATGGACACTTGGCAATCTTCGGCAAAGTGCCAATGCAGGGCCACAGCATGGCACTGCCTGCATTGTAATATATCCTTAACAACAATGAGGCCGCGCGCCGGATCGAATTCGATCCGGCGCCTGTGCCGCACCGGGTCCGCGAGACGGTCATAGCCGTCATGTTCGCCCTCAAAATACTGCAGCGGCGCGGCGGCGTCATGCCCAATCAGGCGCGCCCCGGCCTTGGACAGCCACATGAAGTTACCGCCGATGACGGACTGGTTCTGGCCATCGACTTCCACCGTGTTATGCGCCGCAGTACTGCGGAAGTAATCACGCCAGACTTTCTGGGTGTGGTAGGCATAAGTGCCAGGATCGATCAGGAATTCTTCGCCGCCCAGCGACAGGGTAAAGGCCAGCGCATCGGCATGGCCGTGGGCCGCGATCGACAGATAGCCCAGCGGGGCACAATCGGCTACCAGGCGCACCTCCTGCGCGGTGCCGAAGCGCTGCCCCAGCAAGTAGTAGCCGCCCTCGGGAAAAGCCATCACCGGCCGCTCCGGTCCGCTGGCATCGAGCGCCGCCCAGCGCTGCCGGCCGGCAGTGCCGAACAGCCAGAGGTTCTTGTCGTCGAAGCGGCCCGCCTTGCGCTTGAAATCGGCGCGCCCAAACAACAAGGCGCAGCCTGCCAGCAGCGGCGCATAAGGGCTGCCCTGCCCCGGCGCCAGCCGCACCATTTGGGCATCGTCAGCGTCGCCCGTCATGGGCAGATGACCACCGGCATCCTGCAACGCCGCCAGGAATTCGGCCAGCTTTTCGAGCCGCCCGAGATAGGCAGGGGAAAAGCTGGCGCCTTCGGCCTGGGCCGCCAACTGGCAAAGCAGCATCATGTCCATCACTTCGTGCTGGTAGTAAACCGCCTGCTCCTTATTGACGCCATCCGCCCAGTTCTGCCGCAGGGCCTCCTGCTCCAGCCCGCGCCGCGCCAGCGCCCGCCAGCGCGCGCTGACCGGCCAGCAGGGCCAGGTCTGGCTGGCAATAAACAGGCCCATGTACTCGCCGAACAAATGGTTGTTGGCCGAGGAGTGGCGCGAGAAATAGCCGGCGATGAAATGGCAGTGCTGGTAAACATTGTCCAACCATTGGCGCAGAAAGCGCTGCCCGGCCGCGTCGGCGAACAGCGGCGACTCCAGCCCGCCCAACAGCTGCCAGGCGCAGGACCAGTTCAGCAGGCGCACCGCCAGTTCCAGCGAGCTGGTCCAATGTACGCCGTACGGATAGGGGCATTGGTCGAACCAGGACTGCAGCAGGGCGCGCGCGGCCTCGGCGTAATGAAGCTTGCCGCTGACGCGCCAGACCTGCGCCAGTGTCACCAGCTCAAGGTGGCGGCTGGGTTCCCACAGGTACTTGATGTCACCTACCACGCGCTCGCTGCGGTAATCGATCAACTTGCCCAGCTTCATGGGCGCCACGGTGCCTGTCTTGGGATCGCGGTTCCAATGCGGCGGGAAGCCCAGCTGCACATCCTGCAGGGCGAACACATTCCAGCGGCCGGCCACGATGGCGTCGGCCGCCGCCACCAGCGGCGCGGCCTCGACCGCGGAGGCGGCCCCGGCCTGGATCCACGGCGCCCCCAGCCGCGCCAAGGCCGGCCTCGGCACGCTGCGGACCAGGCCGATCCCTGCCTGGCAGGCTTTCTTTTGCAGCAGTTGCTGTACGCGCCAGGCGATCTCGCCCGCCCCCATCAGTTTCAGACGGTTGATTTTCCAGGCCAGCGAGGTCATGGTCGGCCGCACCCTAATAATTCTTGATATAAACGCTCAACCTGGGGCAACACCGCCGCGCTGGAAAAACAGGCTTCGACCTTGTGCCGCGCTGCCGTGCCCATACGCTGCGCCAGGGCCGGATCCGCCAACAGGCGCCCCAGCCCCTGCGCCAGCGCAGCCACATCGCCGGGCGGCACCAGCAAGCCCTCGACCCCGTCGGTGACCGCTTCCGGGATGCCGCCTACCGGCGTTGCCAGCACCGGCATGCCCGCCGCCATGGCCTCCAGCACACTCATAGGCAAGCCTTCGTTATACGAGGGCAGCGCATAAATGCCCGCCTGCTCCAACTGGGCCTCCTTTTGTTCCGCCCTCACCCAGCCTAGCAGCTGAACACGGTCGGCAATGCCAAGCTCGGCCGCCCGAGCGGCGGTCTGCTCGACTTCACCGTCGCCGCCCAAGGCGGCGCGCAGGCCAGCGTGGAGCGGCGCCAGCCGGGCCAAGGCTTCCAGTAAGTCATAGCTCCCCTTGCGCTCGCCGAGCCGCCCCAGGAACAACACCCGGCCCGGATCACGGGCGGACCAGCTTGCCGTTTGTGCGGGCAAGATCACTGGGTTATAGATGGCCGTGACCGGCGCGCGCGTCCCCAGGCTCTGCACCCATGCCTTCCAGCTCTGCGACAGGACCACGATGCGGCTGCTCTGGTTGAACACGGCCCGAATCAGCCAGCGCCGCAGCGGTCCCGACTCCTGTCCATAGAACACGGCAAATTCCGCACCATGCAGATGCAGAATGGTCGGCACCCGGAACAGCCGGGCCAACCAGAAAAACACCGACTTGCGCCAGAAGCTGGCGCGCGAGGCGACATGGATGTGCAGCAGCGCGATGCGCCCGCCCAGCAGCTGCGGCAGGAACTGCAGATAGGCCTGGCACATCTTGCGCAGTTTGGCCAGCGCACCGCCATCGCAATGGGTGGCCAGGTAGGTGATCGGATAGCGCGCGAACATGCCGCCGTCGCGGTACACCTGGACCACCGAGGCGATGCCGCCCTTGGTTGCCAGGTCGGTACCCAGCATCAGAATTTTTTTCTCTTTACGCATGACAGACTTCAAACGACGTGGGTTTCATTCACCACCCAGCGGAACTTGCCGGCCGCCGTATTGGGCAGCTCGTCCTTGAGCACGATCTCGACCGCCACCTCGGCGTCGACCATGCTGTGCACATTGTCGATCAGCTGGCGGCGGTCGTCGGGACCGAAGCGCTGGTCCGGCACCACCCGGATCTCCCAGCGCGCCGGCCCCACCTGGGCCACCTGCGACTTGAGGATGTTGTGCACCCCCTTGAAGGCGAAGGTCAGCACCGATGGGCTGACCGCCACCCCGTTGCTGCCCGTGATGCGGTCCTCGTACTTGCCCGTGATGCGCTCGACCATGGGGAAGGGACGGCCGCAGGCGCACTGGCCCGGCTTCCAGCGGGTGCGGTCGCTCAACTTGTAGCGCACCAGCGGCATGGCATGGTTGTGGAAGGTGGTCCCCACCACGCTGCCGAAATCGTCGGTCGGGTTGCCGGCCTCGTCCAGGATCTCGACATAGGAATAGTCGGTGTTCAGATGCAGCGCGCCATGCTCGCACTCGGTCGCAAACGCCACCCGCTCGGCCATGCCATACATGTCCATCACGCGCTGCCCCAGCCGCTCCAGGATCAGTTCGTGCTGGTGCGGATAGAGCGGCTCGGAAGCGGTGAACACGCAGGGGATCCGCAGCCGCTTGCCACGCCGCTGCAGCAGGTCGGCCAGCGTATAGGCCGTGGACGGATAGGCTTGCAGCATGACGGGCGCATGACGCTCCAGCGCGGCGATCATGGCGTCCGCGCAGTGCTCGGTCAGGTGGCGCGAGGACAGCAGCAGCTGGTGGTCGTAGCGATTCCAGAACCAGTACGGCGGCTCCTGCTGCGACAGCGGCACCACCAGGTCGCCGCGCAGGGTGGCGCGCGTCATGCCGGCACGGTAGCCGCCCCAGGTCCAGTGACGCTGCAGGAAGGCGGTCTCCATCAGCACCGAGCGCGGGCTGCGGTAAATCGTCAGCGGGGTGCCGGTGGTGCCGCTGGTCTTGCCCAGCGCTTCCCACGGACGCCGCACGCCGCTGTGGGGATACAGGCGCCGCCGCTCGGACAACAGGGTCAGCTTGTCGATGACGGGAAAACGTTCGCGCAGCACCTGGGCCGCTTCGGCCACGCCGAAGTCGCGCGGCAGACCGGCATAGAACGGCAGGCGCGCGATCGCGGTTTGCAAGGTAGCGTGCAAATAGCCCAGGCTCATCTGCTGCAGCTGCGCCACGCTCTTGCTTTCGTTGGCGCGCAACTGGCGCAGCATGGCGCGCGACAGCATATTCTCCCGCAGGAAAAAACGAGCGCCGTAGCGTAGTTCGTTTTTAAGAGACTGGCTCATCAAGCTACCTTCTGTCGGGCGGTTTATTTAAATGCACAAAAAATAGCATTATATCAATGAAAACATCACCTACGGGACTACCTTACTCCTCCTCCTCGGTTGCTAGCGAGGCCCCGAAATACGGGCTGAGGTCCAGATGCTGCAGCAGCATGCGATGCTTGCCGCCCTGGGTGCGCGGGATGGCGTCCACCATCACCAGTTCGGCGCTGCAGCCGCCCTGGGTCTTGTCCTCGATGGCGCGCACGATGCGGGCCTGCGCTTCCGGCGCCAGCGCCACCCGGGTGACCACCTTGACCAGGCAATGGCCGGGCCGGTGCTGCTCGTACTGCAGGCTGTCCACCTGGGCCAGCTCATCGAAGTGGGCCGCGCCCATGGTGCAGATCGAGACCAGGCGCCGGTCGCGGCACACAATGAATTCCTGCAGCCGGCCTTCGATGCGCTCCATCACGGGGTAGCCGGGCAGGTCTGGATGGCCCTGTGCGCTGTACATGGCCAGGTCGCCGGTGCGGTAGCGGATAAAGGGCAGCACCTGGTTGTCAAAGGCGGTGCCCACCACTTCGCCCAGCACGCCGGGCGTGGTGATCACCTTGCCCTGGTCGTCCACCAGCTCGACCTGGCCGTACTGGGGCCAGAACACGTAGCGCTCGTCGTCCGGCAGGGAGGCCGCCATCAGGACCCGCTCCGATTGCCCGTAGTGCTTGAGCACGGGGCAGCCGAACACTTGCCGGAACAATTGCATCTGGTAGCCGTACACGTTTTCCGAATACAGCAGCACCCCCTGGAACAGGCCTTGCAGCTCCGGCTCCGGGTGTTCCTGCAGCCAGCGCGCCAGCGGATACAGGGCCGAGGGATAGGCCTGGATGAAGCGCGGCCGCCAGTGCCGCAGCGCGGCCACATAGGCCGGCATATTGTCCCGTTCCAGGTGGTCGCAGCTGAACATCAACTGCTGCTTGATCGGCTCGTACATCCACAGCTTGCCGCCCGGCTCGCGTGCGCTCGGCACCGTACGCCCGCGCAGCGCCAGCACCAGGTCGCGCTCGCCGAGGCCGACGCGGCGGTGGAAGTCGTCCATGTAGGCGTACTCCCTCACCCGCGATACCCCTTTGTGCAGGTAGAAGCGCAACGGATTGGCGGTCGAGCCGCCGGTGAAGGTCTCCAGGCGGCGCTTGGGCGAGATGGCGTGCGACAAATAAGGCGTCAGCTCGCGCTTGAGCTGCTCCTTGCCCACCAGGGGCAGCCGGGCCAGCACCGCATAGGGATCGCCCAGCTGGGCCAGCAGCCCACGCCACGGTTGGTAGAACGGCACCGTCTGCAAGGCCCAGCGCAAGGTGGCGGTCAGCTTGTCGCGCTGCAGCTGCGCCAGCGCCGCCGGGTCGCGCACCCCGGCCTCGGCCAGGAAGCGGCTGAAATGGGGGCCGCGCCGCAGCGCCAGCGGCAGGCTCGCATAGGCGTGGCCAAGCGAGGATTTCACCCATTGCGGCGAACCGATATAGCGGGACAATAGTGGATGCAGCCAGTCCTCAAAGACCATCGACAGCACCTTCGTCAAGTGGGCGCCGGGCGCCGAAAATCATGCCCAAAAAATCATTCCGCATCATAACACCTTCCCGGCGGCTCAGGCCCGTCCCAGCATTGCCATCAGGGTGCGGCGCCCACCCAGGGCCAGCAGCACGGCCCCGGCCACCAGCGCATACGCGCCCCCCTTGCACAGCAACAGCAGCGGCGCCGGCAGGCTCAGCGCGGCGCCGGCCAGCGCGCCGGCCGCCAGGCCGGCCGCCACCGCCAGCAGGGTCGGGCCCAGCGTGCGCAGCGCCAGCAGGCGCGTCAGCGGCGTTCCCAGTTCCAGCGCGATCAGGCGCGCCGACCACAGCTCGCTGAAGCCCAGGGTCAGCACGCTGCCCAGGGCAGCGCCCAGCATGCCGCAGTAATGCACCCCGGCCAGGCTGGTGGCCACCGACAGCACCAGGCTGACGCCGTTATTCAGGGTCACGAAGCGCCCCTGGTTCAAGGCCGGCAGCGCGTGGCTGAGGGCGAACGAGGACAGCATCATGCCGCCCAGGTAGACCTGCATCACGGGCACGGTCGGCAAGTATTTGCGGGTGTAGATGATTTCCACCAGCTCCGGCGCCACCAGCATCAGGCCGCCCGCCACCGGCAGCAGAAAGAAGGCGGCGCTGCCGTTGCTGCGCGCCAGCAGGCTGGCCGCCTCGGCCTTGTCGCCGGCCGCGCAGGCCGCGTTCAGGCGCGCCATGACGGCGTTCAGCACCGGCGCCCGGATCAGCGTGCCTACCGGCTGCAGCACGGCGCCGATCGAGAACATGGCGTAGCTGGCGGTGCTGAGCAGGCTGGCCACCACCCACTGGTCGGCCTGGGCGCGCAAGAGGAACAGCGCGTTGCCCAGCGCGAAAGGCAGGGCATAGTGCAGCTGGGCCCGCAGGCGCTGGCCATCGAAGCCCAGCGGCCGGCGCAGCGGGCCGGCGCGGCTACCGATGTAGTACAGCAGGGCCAACAGCTTGGCGCCGATCACCGCCAGCATGGCGCCGATCACCCAGTCCACGTCGCCCGTCAGGAAGGCGGCCAATCCCAGGGCGGCGGTGCGGAACACGGCGATCAGGACCGTGGCCCGCGCCTGCCAGCGCGCATGGCCATCGGCCGTGGGCAGCACGTCGAACAGCGAACCGATGGTCCAGAGGCCGATGAACAGGGCCGACTTGCCCGCGCTGAGGGTAAACAGCTCGCGCGCGGCGGCCGGCATCCAGGGATTCCAGCCGCTGGTCAACAACGCCCCCAGCAGGCCGGCCGTCACCAGGTAGACCAGGGTGTTGCCAAGCAGGATGGCGCGCGCGCGCGGCTCGGCGGCACGCGGCAGCAGGTAGAACATCGACTGCGGCATGAAACAGGGCGCGATGGCAAAGGTGGTCAGGGCCATCAGCCACAGCAGGCGGTAGTGGCCGAAGCCGGCCACGTCCAGGTAGCGCACCAGGATCACCGGCATCAGCACCTGCAGGCCCATCTCCACCCCGCCCGCCATGGCCAGGCGGATCGCGGCCTGGCGGATACCGTGCTCAGCCTTGGCCATGTTGCGCCAGCGGCAGCAGCTGGTGGAAGGTGTCGCTGAAGCGGTCCACCATGGCGCGCAGCGAGAACTGCTCCACCACCACGGCGCGCGCCCGCTCGCCCATCTGGCGGCAATGCTCGCGGTCGAGGCAGCGCTCGATGGCCTCGGCCAGCGCAGCGATATCGCCGCGCTCGAACAGGTAGCCGTTGACGCCGGGGGTGACCTGCTCGCCGGCGCCACCGATGCGCGACATGATCATCGGCTTGCCCAGCGCCATCGCTTCCAGCGCGGCGATGGAAAAGGTTTCGACATGGTGCGAGACCAGGGCCATGGCATCGCAGGCCGCGATCAGGGGCCGCACATCGTCGGCAAAGCCGGTGATCCTGACCGCGTCCTGCAGACCCAGCTCGGCGATCCTGGCCGCGATGCGCGGCCGCTCCACGCCGTCGCCGATGAACAGGGCCTTGACCGGCAAGCCGCGCGCGCGCAGGCGCGCAATGGCCTGCAGCAGGTCGACGTGCATCTTCTCCGGCCGCATCACGGCGCACAGGCCGATCACGCAATCGTGCTCGTCCAGTCCGTAGCGGGCGCGCGTGGCCAGCTTGTCGGCCGCGCTCTGGGTGTCGCGGAAATAGTCGACGTTGATCCCGTTGTGGATCACCGTGTCGCGGCGCGCCTTCAGGCGCCGCGCCTGCCAGTATTGGCGCTGGTAGTGACAGACGTAGACCAGCATCTCGGAGGCCGCGAACAGGGGCCAGTACAGCGCCATCTGCAGGCGCGACTTGAACGTGCCCAGCTCGGTGGTGTGGAAGACCTCGACCAGCTTGGGCCGACGCCGCGACAGCCAGCGCGCCAGGCTGCCATAACCCAGCGCAAAACCGTTGGTGCATACCACCAGATCAATCTGCTGCTGATCGATCAGGGCCGCCAGGCGGCGCGCCGCGCCCAACTCCAGCGGGCCCGCCATATTGAGGGCCGTGACCCCGCCCGCCAGCCGTTCACTGCGCAGCTGCGGCAGCAGCTGGTGGGACGGCTTCAGGTAGGCCAGCGCCAGGTCGAAGCGCTCCGTATCGAGCTCATTGAGCAGCGTGACCACATGTTTCTCGGCGCCGCCAAGGACGAGGGAACTGGTGATAAACAATAACTTGCGACGCGCTGCCATTACACCAACCGTTCAAAAATAGCCAGGTATGGCGCCAGGATACGGTCGTCGCCATAAGTCTCGTTCATATACTGCTTGCAGCGGGCGCTGACGGCATCCCATTCATCCCGCTCGCTGCACAGCCGCTCCACCGCCTGCGCCATCTGTGCCATGTCGCTGACGGCCGCGCCCAGACGCTCGCGCGCGATCACGCCGTCCGGGTCGAAGAATGCCACCGACGGCGTGCCGCGCACCCAGGACTGCAGGTAGGAATTGGGGAAGCCTTCGGTATCCGAGGTGTTGACGAATACCCGTGCGCCGGCGTACCAGCGGTCCATGTCGTGATAGGGCACGCGACCGTGGAACACCAGGTTGGGAATGGCGGCGGCTTCCTGTTCAATGGCGGCGTACAGCTCGGCGAAGCCAGGCTGCGGGCCGCCGATCATGTGGAACTGGCGCTGCGGCAGACGGCGCGCCAACTCCAGCAGCAAGTCGGGACGCTTGAACTGGCGCAGATTGTTCACCCACAGGACGTCGTGGCGACGCCCCGCGAAATCGAGCAGGTGTTCGGAACCATCCACCATCATTTCGGCCACGCTGCTGGGCAGGCCGTAGTTCCTCAGCATGGCGGCGCGCTGCTGCTCGCTCTGGGCGATGATGGCGTGCGCGCGGCGCAGGCCGTATTCGTACAGTTTCTTGTCGCGCGTATAGGTGATCAAAAGCTGGCCCGGCTCGCAATCGCGGTCGTGCGCGACCTTGAACACGAACTTGCGGCCGTATTTTTTGCAGAACATGGCCACCAGGCCGAGCTGCATGCCGGCGCAGCTGACATAGTAGAGATCGGCGTCGGCGCGGCGCAGCGCATTCCAGACGCTGGTCCAGCGCGGATGGATGAAGCGCACCAGCGGCAGCCCGGCGTCCGGGCGGTAGGCGCGCCAGGTGGTGACGCCATGCCAGCGCGCGCCGTCCGGCTGGCCATAGTCGCCCACCACCATGCTGACCTCGTGACCGCGGCGCGCCAGGGCGCGCGCCATCAGGGTCTGCTGCACCTGCTCGCCGCCAATCCCGTGGCGGTTGTACTCAGGCGCAAGCACGGGCAGGTTTTCCAGCCCAACAAAACAAATCTTCATGCGCGGTTCCGTGAATCAGGGCTGGTGCGGCGCCGGGACAGCGGCGGCCGTCTTCGGCTGGCTGGCAGCGGCGCGGGCGTTCAGGCCCATCGCCACCCCGTAGGCCAGCCACATGCCGCACTGGGGAAAAGTCGGGGTGAAGCGGTCGTCGGTCAGGCCCTGCACCAGCAGCAGCAGGATGCAGGCCAGCGCGCCCCTGAAATAGCCGCGCCAGACCGGGTTGTCATGCCCCTCGGCCAAGCGCGAGAAGTAGCGCCACAAGTGGCGGTAAAACATGAACACCACGATCACCCCCATCAGGCCGAAGTCCAGCACCACGCCCAGGTAGGCACTGTGCGGGTGACCGACCGGCAGGATGGCGTGGCGCCGCGCCGCCTCCGACCAAAGGATCGAACTCATGCCGTGCCCCACCAGCGGGCTGGTCACCGTTTCCGGTAGCAGCGGCAGCCAGATGTGGTCAACCCGCCCGGCGCTGATCTCGCCGACGTTACCACTGCGGAACCCCATCGAGGCCCGCTCCACCACCGCGCTGGGCAGGGCCGCAGCCACCACCATCATCAGCACCAGCATACCCGCCATCAGACTGAAGCGGCGGGCCGTGAACAGGAAGTACAGCACGATCACCGCCATACCCAGCAGCGCGCCGCGCGAGAAGGTCAGCAAGACGCCCAGCCCCACCAGGCCCAGCGCGATGGCCAGCAGCCAGCGCGCCAGCAGGCTGCGCAACGACAGCCAGGTGAAGGCGCCCAGCGCGAAAGTCATGTTAAAGAACAGGCCCAACTCATTGGCGTGTAGGCCCAGCCGCGACAGGAAGTTGCGTGCATGGGAAGATGCCAGCATCGACAGCGACACGCCGGACACGGCCACCACCACCATCACAATGATCGGCAGGATGAGGGAAGAGATGAAATACGGGATCAGCACGCGCTCGGGCTTGCGCGCATTGGCCACCACCAGCGACAGCATATAGGCGAAGATCAGATACAGCAGCGGCCGTATCACGACGTCTCGCAGGTAGGCGAAAGGACTGTCAAAGCCCAGCTGCAGGGTTTCGGTCTGGTAAAAGCCGGGGATCTTGGAGACATTGGTGGCGCCAAGCAGGCCGCCGAACAGAATTATGCCCAGGAACAGCCAGACCTCACGCGGCGGGGTCGGCAGCACCAAGCGCTTGCGCATGAACGGGCGCGTCATCAGCAACGAGAAAAAGGAAATCGCCAGCAGCACGTTGAGCGGGTTCAGTCCCCTAATGCCACCGAGCTCGTGCGGCATCAGGCGCGTGCCCGACAGCGGCAGGATGAACAGGGCCAGCATGACGCCGAAACGGTAGTCGCCCACGGCAAACATGGCAAACACCAGGAACAGGGTGATGATCAGCGCCGCCAGGCCGCCAAACAGGCCCGCCACCGCGCCGCTCAGGAAGGCCAACACAGTGGCGCCGATCAGCAAGCCCCACGGCGTGGTGCGCTGGCGCGACGGCAGCGTCTGGTAAAAAGGCGATGGCGGGTTCGAGTGCAACATACAATCCTGTCAAAGGGCGAGCCAGCGCGGGGCCTTAGCCTTCCGCGCCCAGCAGTTTGGTGACGGCGGCCGGCGCCAGCGCCGGCATCAGTTCGTTCAGGAAGTCGGCCTGGGTCTGGAAGCCGGCGTTCTTGTTGGGGGTCAGGTTGGACACCCGCACCAGCAGGCCGTCCGGAATCACGCCGGAGAAGGAGTACTTGAGCTGCACCAGGAAACGCTCGGTGCGGCTCAGCACCACCTGGTTGCCCATGGTGAACCAGTAGGTGACCGGTTCCTGCCGCGCATCCTTCTGCGCAAACATGCGGGTCACCGGCACGTTGTGGTTGAAGATGCGCATCACCTCATGCGACAGGTCGCTGATCTCGAAGCCTTGCGCCGTATAGCACACCTCCTGGCGGTGGGCGCGCAAGTCCTGGGTCTGGGCGCTGCCGTAGGTGATGGTCAGCATGATGCGCTCGCCGCGCTCGTTGACATAGGTGCGCGACAGGATCTGGTCGTAGATCTTGTCCAGGTTGGCCTGCACATCGGGCGACGGCAGCACATTGGCGCCGGCCTCGGCGTCCAGCTGCCAGTGGCCGAAGCGGGTCGGCACCATGGACTCCAGATTGATCGGCGCCTCGCGGTCGGCGATCTTTTCGGTCGGCGTCAGCACCCTGGTCACGGCCGCCGAGGACAACATCAGCGCGCCCAGCACCAGGCTGACGGTAATGGCTTTTTTCATGGCTTACTCCAGCACCTTGGGCCGGCGCCGCGCACGCAGCTTGACCGCCCCTTGCAGCAGGCTGTCAAGGCTGAGGATCAGGGTCAGCGCGGTCACAAACAGCACCATGCCGGCAAAGCCGTGCAGGAAGCCCTGCCCCGCCGCATCGCCGAAATAATAAGTAATCAGCACCAGCACCAGCACCCGCGTCACATTGGCCGAGAACGAGATCGGCACGATCAGCAAGGCCAGCGTGATGTTGCGGAAGGCCGCCGTGTGGCGCACCACGTTCAGGTAGAACAGGCCCAGCGCCTCGAGGGTCAGCAGGGTCTGCAGGCCGGCGCAGGCGTCGGCCACCAGCAGCTGGTAGGGGCCGATCTGCAGAATCACGCCGGTGCGCGCAATCGGATAGCCGAGCCAGAACAGCAGATGCTCGACCGCCCACGACACCGCCATCTTCATGGGCAGGGTCAGCATGCTGACCAGGCTGCCGGGCAGCGGGATCATGAACAGCATGAAAAACAGGGGGAACCACTGCACGCGCAGGGCGCGCGCGCCGCGCTTGACCAGGATCAGACCGGCCAGGATCCAGATCAGCGAGCCCAGTTCAAACAGCACGATGCCCTGCGATCGGCCAATGATATAAGACAGCAAGCCGATCACCAGCACCGGCCAGCCGGTCCAGGAACCGGACTGCCCGGCGCTGGCGGCCAGCATGTCCGGCCACTTGCGGTAGATCAGCCACAGCGACAGACCCAGGATAATGGGGCCGTGCGCCTGCTCTTCCGATCCCCAGGGCCCCTCGAACAGGCTGAGCAGCGTCGGCACGAACAGGACCAGCAGGCCCAGCGCCAGCGGCCACAGCTCGGGCACGGCCAGCTTCCAGGCTGGCACGCTGGCTTCAGGCGCGGGCTGGCTCACGGCGTTCATGCAAAATCGACCAGCACCGCGCCCACCACCTGGATGCCCAGCTGCTGCATCTGGTCGGTGACGCTGGCCATGTCGGCCAACAGGGTTTGATTCTTGCGCGCCACCAGCAGCACGCCGCCGGTACGGATGCCGACCGCATTGGCGTCGGCGCCGGCCGAGAACGGCGCGGTATCGTACAGCACCACGTCGTGCTGCAGGCCCAGCTCCGTGTTCAGGGCCTGAAAGGCCGG
>Ga0213872_10000969_pt1 | contig 20037 bp, 18 predicted proteins | sample VelepicomBERX_R2_FD_160071 | JGI IMG/M metagenome (GOLD analysis project Ga0213872, IMG submission 160071) | Rhizosphere microbial communities from Vellozia epidendroides in rupestrian grasslands, the National Park of Serra do Cipo, Brazil - RX_R2 | ecosystem: Host-associated > Plants > Roots >...
ACCATCTTCTACGTCATCAACACGCCGCGTCCGCTGGTGTTCGTGTTCAAGAAGGAGCTGACCTACATCCCCTTCTTCGGCTGGGGCATCGGCCTCTTGCGCATGATCCCGATCGACCGCAAGAAGGGCCGCGATGCCTTCTCCCAGGTGCTGGAGCATGGCCGTCGCCGGCTGCGCGATGGGCAGTGGATCATGATGTTCCCGGAGGGCACGCGTACTGCCGTCGGTTCCCAGGGCAAGTACAAGGCCGGTGGCTCGCGCCTGGCCGTGGAAACCAATACCCTGGTGGTGCCCATTGCCATGAACTCCGGCGAATGCTGGCCCAAGGGCAGCTTCGTGAAGAAGCCTGGCCTGATCACCGTCTCCATCGGCAAGCCGATCTCCCCGGAAGGCCTTAATCCCCAGGAGTTGAACGAGCGCGTCGAAAATTGGATAGAATCCGAGATGCGCGTGATTTCGCCGGACGTCTATAAAAACAGCGCGCCCCGGCCGGCCGCTCCAGCCGCTGCTTCCAGCGATGCTGCAGGGTCTTGATCCTTAGCCAACTGCAACACAGGACGCCGCCACTGCCTTGATACTGCTCCGCAAACCCAAGACTAATCCCGACCAGCTCTCGCTGCAACTGGACTTGTTTGCTGCGTCCGAACCTGCGCCCGTCCCCGTGCCGCCGCGCGACCTGGGCCCTGCCCTGCCATCGCCGACGGTGCAACCGCCCCTGATCGTCACACCCAATCCGGTGGTGCATGCCGCGCCGCTGCCCATGCCGCTGATCCCGGAACCACCGGCACCGGCCAAGCCGCTGCTGGCCCCGCCCAGCGGCCGACCGGCCGATGGCAAGCGGCGCATCACGCTGGGCGAGCACACCATCGATTTTGCCCTGTTGCGCTCCAAGCGCCGCACCATCGGTTTCCTGGTCAGCGACGAAGGCCTGCGCGTGACCGCACCCAAGTGGGTCACGCTGGCCGAGATCGACAATGCCATCCGCGAAAAGCAACGCTGGATCCTCACCAAGCTCAACGAACGCCGCGAGCGTTCGGCGCGTCGCCTGCAACCGCAGATGCAGTGGCGCGACGGCGCCACCCTGCCCTACCTAGGCAGTGACATCACGCTGCGCATCCGCACCGGCCAGCGACTGGCGGTGTACCTCGACGAAGTCACCCGTGAACTGAACGTGAGCCTGCCCGCCGATGCCGGCGAGCAGCAGTTGAAGGACCGCGTGCAAGGCTGGATACAGGCGCGCGCCGAGGAACTGTTCGGCAAGCGCCTGATGATCTATGCAGAGAAGCTGGGCGTGCGCTATCGCTCCTTTGCGCTGTCCTCGGCGACCACGCAATGGGGCTCCTGCACCTCGGATGCGCGCATCCGTCTCAACTGGCGGCTGATGCATTTCGCCCTGCCACTGATCGACTACGTCATCGCCCACGAACTGGCGCACCTGCGCGAGATGAACCACAGCCCGCGCTTCTGGGCCACGGTGCAATCGATCTTCCCCGAATTCGAATCGGCCAAGAAGGCCCTGCGCGACAGCGCGCCGGAGACCTTGCCGGTCTTCTGATCAGCAGGGCCGCCGGCGTCTGGCCGGCTGCTCAGAAACTCACGTTCAAACCGACATCCAGGGACCGCCCATAGCCGGGCAGCGCCTGCAGCGGCCCGGCCTTGGTGCTGGCCAGTCCTGACAGGTAGGCCCCGCCCAGTGGATCGGCATAGTTGCGGTTGAACAGGTTGGACAGACCCGCGGACACCGTGATGCTCTGGTTGAACCGGTAGCTGCTCTTGAGATTGACCACGGTGTAGCTGGCCGTCACCGGTTCCAGGCGATTGGCATCGACCAGGGTCTTGCGCGCCACGTAGTTGAGTTCGGCACGGTTGCTCCAGGGCCCCCGTTTCTGTTCCAGCGCACCCAGGACATTGAAGGGCATCATGTGGTAAAGATTGCCGCCATCGACGCGCTGTCCTCGCGTGATGCCGGCCCTGCCGGTGAAGGCAAGGTCCCCCAGGCCGGAGGAGCGCAACAGCGGCCACTTCCACGCCGCATTGATACCGTACAGGCGGGCATCATGGTTGGCGAACTGCAGCAACGCCCCCGTGGCAGCACTGACGTTGTAGGGATGGAAGCTGCCGATGACATCGGCGTCGATATAGTTCTGGACGTAGCTGAAGTAGGGCGTCACCTTGAAGAACCAGCGACGTTCGCCATCGTCACTTTCCTCGCTGTGCCAGTCGGCCGTACCGGAGAGTGTATTGGCGACTTCCGGCTTGAGGTCAATGTTCCCGACATAGCCGTTGCCATCACCAAACCAGTTGGTCATGGTCATGGCCATGGTTCCACGTCCCCAGGTGTAGCGTTCGTAGAGGTTGGGTGAGCGGGTCTTGCGGGCATAGCCGAATTCGAAGCTCTTGCCGGCATCGGCCTCGAAACGTGCCAAGGCGGTGAGGTCGATATTGTTGTCGGTCTTGGCGTGGTCACGGCCATTGAAGGCCGCAGCGGCGGCGCTATCGGTCATGTTCATCATGCCGGTTCCATAGGATTGCACGTTGCCAGCATCGGTCCTGACCCATTCGTCGCGCACGCCCAGCAGGGTGGTCCAGCGCGCATCCAGCTTCTGCTCCCATTCGGCAAACAGCGCGATGCGGTCACGTGTGCCATCGTTGATATTGATGTAGGTACGCGGCCCCATCATCATCGAACCCGCCACCGGTGGCCAGTAATCGTTGAGGCGGAAGCTGTGATACTCGTTACCCAGACGCAGCACGCCGGCAGCATCCTGGCCCAGGTTGATGTCGCCACGCACGGTGTAGCCCATGTCACGACCGCGGGTATCCATGGGCATGGTGCCGGTGCGTTCGGCGGTGAAGAATCCCATCTCATGCTCGGTGCGCTGCCAGTACAACTTCGTGTACAGCTTGCCCCAGTCAAAGCGGCGATCGTAGCCAAGATTGGCAAAGGTGGAGCGGTTGCCGGTCATGTCCATGTATTCGTTGGGGAAGCCCTGGAAGGGGATGTATTGCTGGCCGATCTTGAGCACCACCTGCTGGTCATCGCCACGCGCGGCGACCGTGAGGGCATGGTTGTTGCTCTCGAACTGGCTCCCCAGGATCTTGTCTCCCTGGCCGTTGACATAGCTTTCGGCACGCGACTTGCTGCCCACGTAACCCACCGACAGCGTGTCGCTGGCCACCGTGGCATTGACGGAGGCCGAGACTTCCGAATTGACGCTGCGTGCCGATACCGAGAAGCCGCCCTTGTTCAGCCACTTACCCGCTTCATCGGAGAATTGCGGCGCCGGCGAATTCAATTCGATGGTGCCACCAATGCTGTCGCCACCAATGCTCACAGGAGTAATACCCGCGATGACGCGGGTATAGCCGACCTGCGCAGGGGGCATGTAAGACATGGGGGCGTTCATCTGGTTGCCACAGGCCGCCGTGACTTCCATGCCATCGAGGCGGATCTTGAGACGGTCGGCGGCAAAGCCGTTGAGTACCGGCAAGGCCGACACGCCACCGTCGGCGGCCGTGGCATACCCGGGCTGACCGACCAGCAGCAAGGCGCTGTCGCTGGTGCTGCTGGTCATCTCGATCGGCTTGTCGCTGCGCACGGTGATCGTGGGCAGGCGTTCTGTCTCCTGGGTCTCGGCCAGCACGGGGCCGGCCGTGGCACAGGCCAGCGCAACGGCGCAGGTGCAAGGTGTGATGTTCATGGGATTCCCCTGTGGTTGTCGTTATCGGTTCCTGCGCGCCGGGGCGCGACAGGCGGGGCCGATTATGGGCAAGCACAACGGGAATCAGTTGCGACATTTTGTCGCGATGACGACGACGCTGGCGCGGTCGTGTCGGAGAACCGCCATGGAGGCGGAAGGGAGCGGCTGCGTCAAATTGACGCAGCCGGCAACCATCGAGAGAAGATCAGGTGATGCTGACGTGATGCTGATGCAATGCCTAAGCGATACCCAGGCGACGATCCAGCGACCATGCACCGCCACCACGCGCCACCAGCAGCAACAACAGGCCGGCCCAGGACAAGTGCGTAGGCCATGCATCGGGATAGACGAACACCTCGATGACCGTGGTCATGCCCAGCAGGGCCAGTGCCGCACCGCGCGTGAACAGGCCCAGGACCAGCAGCACCGGGAAAAAGTGCTCGGCATAGGCGGCCATGTGCGCGGCGATGTCGGGCGGCACCAGCGGGATGCGATATTCCTCCTGGAACAAGACATAGGTGCTGTCCTTGATGGTCAGGAAACCGCTGACCTTGGTGCGCCCTGACAGGAAGAAGATCGCCGCAATCGAGATCCGCGCCACCAGCGCCAGCAGGCTATCGCTGATGAGACGACTGGCCAGGGCGGCACAACGTGCCCAGAGCGAACGGGATACGGGCTGCACATCGGTGATGTGCGAGGAGGCGGGATGGGACATGTCGTTCTCCGTCATTGGAATTGGAAGGAAGTAAAGGCACCAGCCTGGATCAGCTCGCCCAGCATCAGGGCGACATCCAGTTCGGGTTCGGCGTGTTGCGCCAATGCAGCGGCTTCGGCAATGTGCGTGCCACGCTGGCAGGCGGCAAGGAAGGCGCAGGCACCGGTGCCGATGGCGCGCCACTGCACCTCGCCATCAGGTCTGGTCAGCAGCGCACTCTCGCCCTGCCAGGACAGCTCGGGCGGTGGCGCTGACTGCTCCTGGCGCTGGCTGCTCCAGATCGAGAAGACCGGATGGCTGTCGTCACTATGCCAGCGTGTGGCGGCATGCAGGACCAGCCGCACATCCCGGCCTTGCGCCAGCGCCTCGTGCAATGCCGCCGTCTCCAGCGGTGCATCGTCGGCGGCGAGATGGGCTTCGCTCCAGGCCCGGTCGAGCGCTGCCACGCCTGGCAGGTAGGGCAGCTCGGCCAATGCTTCTGCGCTGGCGACGAAGGCCGGAAAGCCTCGTCCGTAGTTGATCAGGCAGACATCGTCAGGCGCATGCTCGCGCGCATAGGCCAGGGCTACGTCGTGGAAGCAGGCATCACCGACGAGACGTTGCAGCGTCGGGTAATTGCCGGCCAGGGCATCGACACATCCCTTGAAGATGGTGTTGCGATAGACCGCGAAGGCGGGCTGCGCAGCCAGCGCAGCCACCAGCGGATGCGTGCTCTGGCCGTGCCAGATGGCTTGCAGGAATTGCCGGTGATAGTCGTCGCCCATCATGCTGCCTGCTCCTGCGAAAGACCATCGAGAACCTGCTGGGCGATCTCGCGCTCGGCCAGCAAGACCTCGAATTCAGGGATGTTGCCGTCACGCTCGATGAGCGTGGGCCGGGGTCCGATGCGTTCCACCAGCGTGCGATAAAGCTGCCACACCGCCGGGGCGATGGCCGCATCGTGACTGTCGACCAGCAGGCCGGGCAGGCTCTGGTCGCTGCTATGGCCGGCCAGGTGGATTTCCTCGATGGCGGCACCGGGCAATTGCGCCAGGTAGGCCACGGCATCGATCCCGATATTGGCCGCGCTGACATGGACGTTGTTCACATCCACCAGCAGGCCGCAGCCGGTACGCCTGACCAGTTCGGCCAGGAACTCGGGCTCGCTCCACGCGTGGGCATCCATGTGCAGGTAGTGCGAGGGGTTTTCCAGGACGATGCGGCGCTTCAGGGCGTCCTGGGTCTGGGTGATATGGCTGGCCAGGCGCTGCAGTGATGTCGTGTCACGCGGCACCGGCAGGAGGTCAGGAAAGTAGCGGCCGTCGGCGCGTGACCAGGCCAGGTGTTCCGACACCAGAACCGGCTCGATGCGCTCGGCCAGCGCCGCCAGGCGGCGCAGGTGCTGCGGGTCCGGTGCCTCGGGCCCGGCCAGGGAAAGCGACACGCCATGCAGGGCCACCGGATGCCGGCTGCGTACCGCTTCCAGCCAGGCCAGGCGCGGTCCGCCGTCCATCATGTAGTTCTCGGGATGGACCTCGAACCACAAGCCGGGCGCCTCGCTGGCCAAGGCCAGCTCGAAGTGCCGGGGCTTGAGGCCGAGACCGGCACCGGTGTCCATGCGTGGCGCTTTCATCGTGTCACCCCTTACATGGCCTTCAGGGAACCCATGCCGCGCGGGGTCTTGATCGAAGTGCAGGTGCCAGCCGGGACGTTCTTCCAGGCATTGGGCTGGTAATCCATCTTGGCAGTGCCGGCACAGGTGGTGCCCTCACCGGCCTTGCAGTCGTTCTGACCGGCCATCGCCACGCCATAGCACTTCTCCATGGCGGCGGGCTTGGCGGGCTGCTGGGTCTGGGCCATGGCGACGCCGGAGGCGAGGGTGGCGAGGGTGAAGGCAGCGGTGGCGAAGGTACGAGTGTTCATGGTGTGACTCCTGGTCTGGATTGAAGAAGGGTTAGGTGCTTCTGGGGACGGCCCTGACCGGCAGCATTTTTGTCGCCGGTCTGTAGGCTAATTCGCGCCCTTGATGCCAGTGGTTACAGCCACAATGAAAAATTCGACGATCATTTTTTTTGCACGCGCTGTAACCAGCCAGCCTTGCGCAGCGAATTTTCAGGAAAACGGACACAGGCCGCGCAGGTCAGAATAGCAAATCGGATGACAGGCATGAAGAAAATCGACAAACCACAGCCCTGCCGGGGAGTGCATAATGCTGGCAACTAATTCTCTGGCCTATCCCGTGAGCAACTTTCCTCGCCTGCCTGCCAATGACTTGCCAGCCCCGCGCGAAGCTGCACCGGCCGCACGCGCACAAGCCCACCCCAGCGAGGAACGCCTGCGCGCCCTGCTGCTGGCCGGACTCGATGGCGATGCGGTGGCCTACCGTACTTTCCTGGCGGAACTGAGCGGGCGGCTGCGCGCCTTCCTGCGCAAGCGCCTGCATCACCTCCAGGACGAGGTCGAGGATATCGTCCAGGAGACCTTGCTGGCGGTCCACAATGCGCGCCACACCTATCGGCCCGAGCAACCGCTGACGGCATGGGTACACGCCATTGCGCGCTACAAGCTGATGGATTTCCTGCGTTCGCGCTCGCGCCGCGAAGCCTTCAACGATCCGCTGGATGAGGCCCAGGAGCTGCTGGCCGCCAGCGATGACGAACCGGCCCAGGCCCGGCGCGATATCGGCGTGCTGCTGGAACAGCTACCCGACAAGCAGCGCCTGCCGATCGTGCACGTCAAGCTGGAAGGCCTGTCGGTAGCGCAGACGGCACAACTGACGGGACTGTCGGAGTCGGCCGTGAAGGTGGGCATCCACCGCGGCCTCAAGGCACTGGCAGCCCGCATACGAGAAAGTTTGTAAGACATGAAAACCGATGACCTGATTTCGATGATGGCCACTGACGTGGCACCGGTGGACCGCAGCCTGCCGCGCCGGCGCATGGCCCAGGCCCTGCTGGTGGGTGGTGCGGCCAGCCTGGTGCTGCTGCTGATACTGTATGGCCTGCGGCCGGACCTGATGCTGGTCGCCAGGACGCCACTGTTCTGGGTCAAGCTGGCCTTCCCCGCTACCCTGGCCGTGGGCGCCATGCTGGTGCTGCAACGCCTGCTGCATCCGGGACTGGACGTGGGCCAACGCTGGGCCGGCGTGGCCGCCCCCAGCCTGGCGATCTGGATCGGCAGCGCCGTGGTGCTGGCGCTGGCGCCGGCCGCCGAACGCATCCCCCTGCTGATGGGGACGACCTGGCGCAGTTGCCCCTTCAACATCGCCCTGCTCTCGCTACCCCTGTTGTGCAGCATCACCTGGGCCGTCAAGGCCATGGCACCGACCCGCCTGCGCCTCTGCGGCGGCGTGGCAGGCCTGCTGGCCGGTTCGACGGCCACGGTGGTGTATTGCCTGCACTGCCCGGAGATGGGCGTAGCTTTCTGGGGGCTGTGGTACTTCCTGGGCATCCTGATCCCGGCCGCCGTCGGTCTGCTGCTGGGGCCGCGACTGCTGCGCTGGTAACCGGATGGCAATCGGTTGGTAATCGGCGCAGGTACTCGCGACGGGGTCAGTGCTTCAGGTAACGCTCGGCCAGGGTCTCGTAGAGCGGCGGCGCAAACACCTTTGACACGGCCGAAGCAATGAGCGCCGTGGCCATCAGCGAAATCACCAGTGCGTGGCCATCGACCATTTCCATGACGATCACGAAGGCCGTGATCGGTGACTGCGTCACCGCGGCCAGATAGCCGACCATCGCCAGCGCCACTAGCATCGGCAAGGACGTACCACCGAAGAGCAGGTGCAAGAGATTGCCGAACCCGGCACCGATGGACAACGAGGGCGCGAAGATGCCGCCTGGCAGGCCCGGCAGGTAGGAGCCGATCATCGAGGCGAATTTCAGGAAGGGATAGAACACCGACAGTCCGTGGCCGTCATTGAGCAGGCCATGGGCCTGTTCATAGCCGCTGCCGAAGGTGGCACCCCCGGCGGCCACGCCGATCACCGCCACGATGAAACCACACAGCGCCGCAAAGACCACCGGACGCTCGGCGCGCAGGCGCACCACGGTCGCGGGAATCCATCGCGTCGGATTGAGGATGAGCCAGCAGAACACGCCACCGGCCACGCCCATCAGGACTGCCGTCACCACCACCGCCAGGATCAGCCGGCCACTGGTTTCGCCAGGGAAGGCAATGGAACCGAAATAGGTGTAGTTGCCATTGATGGACAGCGCCACCAGGCCGGCAAAGATGATGGTGGTGATGACCACGCCGCTGGCACGCTGCTCGAAGCTGCGCGAGAGTTCTTCGATGGCGAAGACGATCCCCGCCAGCGGCGTATTGAAAGCCGCCGCCAGACCCGCTGCGGCGCCAGCCAGGATGAGGCGGCGTTCCATGTGGCCGTAGCCGGCGGGATAGAAGCGGCGCAGGTTGTACATGATGGCCGCACCGATCTGCACCGTAGGTCCCTCGCGACCGATGGTCATGCCACCGGCGATGGCCACTACCGACAAGACGATCTTGCCCAGCAACACGCGTATCGACAGCAGGGCATTGCCGCGCTCGGCGGTATCACCGTGCAGGGTGGCGATGGCCTGGGGAATGCCGCTGCCCTCCGACCCGGGGAAGAAACGCCGCGTCAGCCAGACGCAGGCGGCGCACACCGCCGGCGTCATCAGCAGCGGCAGCCAGGGTGAGCGATGCTCGATGGTGCGGAAGACCCCGAAGCCGGCCTCGATGGCCTGAGCGTACAGCACCGCCACCAGGCCGACGAGGATGGCGCCGCTCCAGAGGATGCCGTACTCGGTCCAGAGACGGCGCAGATGGCGGAGGGAGAGGTGGTAGAGACTCAAGGTGCGTTCCTGCAGCTCACGTGGATAAATAGAAAGGTAGTTGGATACGATTGCGACTACCAGATATCTTCTAAAAAATTAGCTCGCAGAATGATGACTGAACACCTCCACCGGCGACACCAAGGTGCTCCGTTCTCTGGTTGTATCCCACATTGCCATTCAGGTAGCTAAGCACGTTCTATTTTCGGCAAATTGAATAGTCTTGTAAATCAATGATTTCCGTGACTTCCTGCGTCCTGCAACTCTCCACTCCGATACTCCTGCGCCACCCATCAATACAAAAGCGGGATTCGTCAAAAGAACGCAGCGAGCACACCAAAAATTGTCGATAAAACTTATTTTATTAGGCCGCTAAAACGTTGCTACTCGTCGGCCATGGGATGATCCGTCCGCTTCCCAGCTCAATTTCGATCGATCACCTGAACGACGAGAAACCGTATAGGTAGAGGACAACGACATCCCCCCTGTCCACTTGTCAATCGATGCTGGTGTTGAATCTACGGCTCAAGGTTTCCCCCCAGATACGAGAGGATATCCCATGCGAACAAATGGTCTTTGGCTATTGCTTGCACTCATTTTTTTCTCATCTTACGCGAGTGCTGCGCTTCCATTGACAGTGGAAGATCTCGTCACCGACAAGGGAAAAATCAAACTGGACATCTCATTGTCCTACGCGAACAGTGACAATCAGGGGATATCCACCGGAGAACCTGTCCTCATCCAGACCGGCTTAACGTCATTCATCAGTCTACCCACGCTGATTGAAGAGAATCGCGGCAATACCGATTCCATGGTGGCGACTGCGGGGTTGCGATACGGTTTATCCGACAGAGCAGAAATCTATGTCCGCACATCCTATTTAAGCGAAGCTTCGCGTACGACAACTCCTTCCAGCACCAACAGTAATAGCGAACATCATTTTGTCGATGCCTGGACGGGCATCAACTACCAGTTCAAGAGCGACGATCACACACCGGCTCTCTTGGGATTCTCGGAGATCGCTCTTAGAGAACGACATACATCAAGCAGCAGCTCGTTCAGGTCAATGCTTTTCGGTGTAACCACATACCGAGCAATTGATCCGATGGTGTTTTCGCTGACGGCAGCCTACCGTCTCAATCGGGAGCGTGAAGACGGTCGCCAGAACTTCAAACCAGGGAATCTGTTGCTGATCAATCCCAGTGCAGCATTTGCCGCAAATGATCGAGTGACGCTGACAACCGGTATGCAGTGGACCAGCCGCGCTGCAGACGTCCGGGATCGCAGCCGCCAGGGAGTGCGGCGCACCAGCAGCGATCTGATTCTGGGAGTGGGTTATGGAGTCTCTAAGGAGACCATATTGAACCTCACTTTCAAATCGAACGTTTCAGGTTCAAACGGGGCAGACCTGAGACTCAATTGCCTGCATACCTTCTGATGCTTCGCATTGCGACATTGCCCTCAACGATCTTAATGTAGGAGTTGTCATGGAAATGAAGTTGAACGTACTAGGTTTCTTCGTTGCCGCATGTGTCACTTTTCCTGTGTTGGCCAACGAGCGGCCTGAAGTTCCGCACGTACCTCAGTTCAGTGAGGTAGATACGCAAACGCTATTTGAGCAAGGCGAATATCCGCTTCAATTGGTCAAGCTCTCCGGGGATGAAATGAAAGAGACCGAGGGAGCATGGGTCCAATTTGCAATTGGTGGTGCGATTGGTGCCGCAGGATATGGCTGGGGGTACTACAGAGGGAACTATGCCTGGAACACTGCAAGCTTCCTAGGCAACGTGGGAACGGGGGCATTGATCGGAGGCGGTTTCGGTGCCCTGGGTAGTCTGGCAAGCGGAGGTGCCCGTTTCATCCCTAGCCTGACAAATGCAGGAGCAAATATCTGGCGGTTCAATAGTGCTGCCGCAAATTTTAGCGCCAATACGGTCTGGCGAAGATAAGCAACAGCGAGTCAGGTAGGCCGCAAATTTTCTCTGCCTGGCTCGCTAGCGGCAACTTGGGATGGTTTTAGCAAGGGTCAACGAAAATGTTTGAGTTATTGACGGCAACGATGGAAGCGCTGGCCGGATTGGCAACAGGATCTGCCATCAAAGGGAAATCCCTGCGGAATCATAGGCATCTGGTCACACTCTCGGTTGCCATTGGCTGCGTATTTTTCCTACTCTTTGGGGTATACGAATTCCTTTCACCTGCTCCGAGACCTCACCCCAATATGTGGCGTGGCTTGTTGCTTATCTCGCTTGGTTTATCAATCTGCACATATCTGTTCTTACTGCTGGATTACATCATTAGGAAAAGAAGAATGCGTCAGGAAGATACCCTTCGCTCACAGGAAAAACCTTAGTCGACTAAGCGATTGAAAGAAGATTGCGAAATGAATGGCAATACAGTCGTCCGCCTCATCGCGCTTGGCTGCGTTCTCAATACCGACGCCACCTGTGCGTCCGATGTGACCAACTCTCTGAATCGGGAAAAAATCGTATTCGAAATCCCGGCTGGTTCTATTCAGATTCCTATACAGAGTTGGAAATCGCGACGGGATGCGCAGGTCGTCAAACAGGATCGGGACTATTCCTGCGGTGCGGCTGCATTGGCCACGTTGCTCAATGAATTCTATGGTCAGTCATTGAGCGAAGAGATGCTGTTAGATGCAATGAACAAAGGGGATATGCGGGCGTCTTTCGAAGACATGCAAAGAGCACTACCCAGATTCGGCTTCAAAGCGCAGGGTTTTGCAGCCACCTACGAGCAGTTGGCCAGGCTGAGAGTACCGGTGGTGGTGTATCTCCGATACCGTAAGGATGACCATTTCTCCGTGCTCCGCGGCATCGACGAGCATACTGTCTGGCTAGCCGACCCCAGCCTGGGCAATCGTACCTACAGCAAGGAACAATTCCTTGATATGTGGGAAACCCGACAGGAAAAGACCAGCGCCGAATTGAGTGGGAAATTTCTGGCTGTAGTTCCGAACAGTACTGATCAAACGACAAAGACCAATTTCTTTACCAAGGAGCCGGTGCGTCAAGTTGCACCTGCTATTGCTCAGCTGATGTTTCGATATTTTCGATAAACAAGAAGGAAAAATTTCCCAGGATCATGCGCTGCAACCGTGAACACGAACACGGGAAAAGCAAATAACCAAAATACAAAAGCCCGCATGAGCGGGCTGGCAGGCTGACAGGCGCGCGCCTCAGTCGGCGGCGTTGTAGTGCTCTTTCTTCTGGATGAACTCGATCTTGTAGCCGTCCGGATCGGTGACGAAGGCGATCACGGTCTTGCCGTGCTTCATCGGGCCGGCTTCGCGGGTGACTGCGCCACCCTTGGCCTTGACCGCGTCACAGGCGGCGTAGGCATCCTCGACTTCGATGGCGATGTGGCCGTAGCCGGTGCCGAGGTCGTAGGATTCGGTGTCCCAGTTATGGGTCAGTTCCAGCACGGTATGGTCGCGTTCATCGCCATAGCCGACGAAGGCCAGCGTGAACTTCCCGTCGGGATAGTCATTCTTGCGCAGCAGTTTCATGCCCAGTACCTGGGTATAGAAATCGATCGAACGATCCAGGTTGCCCACGCGCAGCATCGTATGCAGCATTCTCACTTGGCGACTCCTTTTGATAGCTAATGTGACACAGCCTGCCATTATCTTATATTTGCGCCGGCCCCGCCGATGGCCCCTGCTCCAGCTGGCGGATGCGTTCTTCCAGCTCGGCAATGCGGCGTTGCATGCGGTGCTCATCGCTGATGTCCACGATCAGTCCATACCAGCGCACGATCTCTCCATCAGGACCATGGTGTGGCGAGGCCTGGCTGCGCATCCAGCGCCACTGGCCGTCAGGCCAGAGGATGCGGAACTCGGTGCAGAAGTGCCGGCCCGAGGGCAGGTTGTCCAGCCATTCGCGGCGTACGCGCAGGCGATCCTCCTCGGGCATGCGCGTGAGCCAGTGCTGGTGGCGCTGCACGCTGCTCCAGGCCGGCTGCCATTCAAAGGTCGGCCCCATGTAGTCCACCACACCATCTGGCGTGGCCGCCCACGGGATGTTGGGAGACAGCGCGATGACCCGATGGAAGTGTTCTTCGCTCTCGCGCACCATGTGCTCGGCGCCGACCCGGTCGGTGATGTCGACGGCCTCGCCTGACACCCCCAGCAGTTCGCCGGAAACGCTGTGCACCGCCTGGAACGCCAGCAAGGAGGTGCGCCCGGTGCGGGAATTGAAGAATTCGATGGGGGCGACGGCGGCGCCAGAGAGCACCTGGTCGATCATCTCCAGCAGGGGCCGGTGCTCGGCCCTATCCAGCAGCAGGGCCACCGTCGATCCTTCCAGCTCGGCCCCGGCATTGGCGCCCAGGAGATCGATCATCATCGCATTGGCGCTGACCACGCGCAGCGACGGATCCAGGAAGCACAAGCCCACGGGCGCACTGCGATAGAGCGATTCCAGCTGGTGCCAGCGCTGGAAGGGCGACGTGTCCAGGCTGGCCTCGCGCTGGCGCCATACTCCGCTGGCGATGAGCAGATCCTTGGCCTGGTCGGCCGGCATCGGGCGGCCGAGATGGAAGCCCTGGCCGATTTCGCAGCCCATGCGCTTGAGCAACTCGGCATGGTGCTCGGTCTCGATCCCTTCGGCCACGACATGCAGCTTCAGGCTGCGGCCCAGGCCGGCCACCGCCAGCACGATGCGAAAACTGTCGGGATCCTGGTCCATCGTACGCACGAAGCTGGCGTCGATCTTGAGTTCGTCGAAGGGGTAGGCTTGCAGCCGCGTGAGACTGGAATAGCCGGTGCCGAAGTCATCCAGCGACAGGGTGGCGCCGGCGTGCCTGGCCGCCAGCAGGGTCTGCAGGGTGCGCTCGTGGTCTTGTACCAGGGAGTTTTCGGTCACTTCCAGTTGCAGGCACGAAACGGGCAGGCCGCGCGCCTGCATGACGGCCAGCAGGCGATCGAGCAGCCGGGAGTCAAGCAATTGCCGTGGACAGAGATTGATGGCCAGCCTCACCTCTTCGGGCCAGTCGCGCATGGCGTCGGTAGCACTGGCAAAGAGATTGAGCAGCAAGTCGTCGAGCAAGCCGCTCTCCTCGGCCAGCGCGATGAAATCGACCGGCGCGACCAGACCGCGCACCGGGCAACTCCAGCGTGCCAGCATTTCAAAGCCGGCAATGCGGCGCGTGCGCAGATGCACCAGCGGTTGCAGGGCTGGCCAGAACTGGCCCGCCGCCAGGGCCGAGCGAAGATCGTCGACAGTGATATCGGCTCGCATTGCGTGACTTGGCGTGTTCCTGTTCATCGCTTGGATAGGAATCATCGTTCAACGACGGTTTGTCCTGCGTTGCTCGTCATTTTGCGACCAAATTGTCAATTTGTCTCCCCTTATTCCGCGCCAGCGATCCGCTGCGCAACGGGCGGCACAGACGAAAAAAGGGCGACCTCGCGGTCGCCCTTTTTTCCTCAAGACGGCGGATGCCTGCGCTCAGCGGCTGTAGTAGTAATAGTCCGGACGATCGTCGTAGCGATAGGTACGCACTTCGGTACGTTCGACATAGCGCACCGGGCGCGGCGGCGCATAGTAGCGCGGCTGCTCATAGTAGCGCGGCTGCTCATAGACGACCTGTTGCGGCGGCTGGTAATACACCGGCTGCGGGGCCTGGTAGTAGACCTGCTGCGGCGGGGCCTGGTAGACCGGCGCCGAATTGGCGTTGGCAATGAGCGAGCCGATAGCGACGGCGCCGATGATGCCGGCAGCGATTGCCACACCGTCGCCGCCCCGGTCATGCGCCATGGCAGGCGTGCTGACGGCGGCAGCCGATGCGAGCAGGGTGGTGGCGATCAATACCGATGCGATTTTCTTGCTGGCCATGATTGGCTCCTGTCAAATAAGTCCGCTTTTCGTCGCGGCACGATTCAACTATAGGCCAGCTTCACTTCAAATCCATCGATTATGAAACTTCGTTACAGTTCTTACGGATCCTGGCGCGGCTGTGACAACTCCTGCAACCATGATCGCGATGACCAGCCTGGCCTCAGCCCTGGCGTGCCGCCAGGAGCCTCGCCAGCGCGACGAATTGCTCCATCGGGATGGCTTCGGGGCGGGCCTGAGGATCGACGCCGGCCTGGACCAGTTCTTCTTCGGACAGCAGCCCGGCCACGCAATTGCGGATCACCTTGCGACGCTGCGAGAAGGCCTTGGTGACCACCTGTTCCAGCTTCGCCTGCTCGCATTCCAGGGGCTGCGCCAGCGGGATCATGCGCACGATGGCCGAGTCCACCCGGGGCGGCGGATCGAAGGCGGTGGGCGGGACCACGAACAGCAGTTCCATGTGGTAACGCCACTGCAGCATCACCGACAGGCGACCATAGGTCTTGCTGCCGGGTTCGGCCACCATGCGCTCGACCACTTCCTTTTGCAGCATGAAATGCTGGTCCTGCACCTGTGGCGCGATCTCGGCCAGGTGGAACAGCAAGGGGCTGGAGATGTTGTAGGGCAGGTTGCCCACCACGCGCAGCTTGCGCCCGGCCGGCACCGGGATGCTGGCGAAGTCGAACTTGAGCGCATCGGCCGAGTGCACGGTCAGGCGCGCCGCATCGAAGCGCTTGTTCAGGCGTTGCACCAGGTCGCGGTCGAGTTCGACCACGTGCAGATGGCGCAGGCCGTCCAGCAGCAGAGCGGTCATCGCCGCAAGGCCCGGGCCGATCTCGACCATGACGTCGTCGGGGGCGGGGGCGATGGAGCTGATGATGTCGTGCAGCACCACGTCGTCGGTGAGGAAGTTCTGGCCGAAGCGCTTGCGCGGGATGTGTTTCATGGGGCGATTCCAGTGTTTCTTGCGGTGTTTCAGTTACGTGCGGCGGCCTGCCGGCGTGCCATGTCGGCGGCGGCGCGAATGGCCACCAGCATGCTGCCGTGGTCGGCCCGGCCCAGTCCGGCAGCAGCCAGGTCCAGGGCGGTGCCGTGGTCGACCGAGGTACGGATCAGCGGCAAGCCCAGTGTGATGTTGATGCCGTGGCCGAAGCTGGCGAACTTCAGTACCGGCAGGCCCTGGTCATGGTACATCGCCAGGACGCAATCGGCCTCTTCCAGGTACTTGGGCTGGAACAGCGTGTCGGCCGGATACGGGCCACGGGCGTCGATGCCGCGTGCGCGTGCCGCCTCCAGTGCGGGGACGATGACGTCGATCTCCTCGCGTCCCAGGTAACCGTTCTCACCGGCATGGGGATTGAGGCCGGTCACCAGGATACGCGGCTGGGCGATGCCGAACTTGCCACGCAGATCGGCCTGCAGGATATCGAGGGTACGGGCCAGGCTGTCGGCGGTGATGGCCGCCGGCACATCCTTGAGCGCCAGGTGGGTGGTGGCCAGCGCCACGCGCAGATGCGGCGCATCGCCGCCGGCCAGCATCATCACCACTTGCGGCGTGCCGGTGACCTCGGCCAGGTATTCGGTGTGGCCGGTGAAGGCTACGCCGGCATCATTGATCGTGCTCTTTTGCAGCGGCGCGGTGACGATGGCGGCAAAGGCGCCATCGCGTGCGCCCTGCACGGCCAGGTCCAACGTCTGCAGCACGGCGCGACCGTTGCGCGCATCCAGCACGCCAGGACGGACCGGCTCGGCAACCGGGCAATCGATGACGGTGATGCAATCGAGCGGAAAATGCGGCAAGCCGCCATTGCGCCAGGCCTGGATGGAAATGGCAGCCACCCGCATCTGGCTGTCGATGTCGTGCGCGGTCTGGGCCAGCAGGGCGGCGTCGCCCAGCAGGATGCAGCGCACTTCCTGGCGCAGCTCCCAGGCCGCGCGCAGCGAGATCTCGGGGCCGATGCCTGCCGGTTCGCCACAGGTCAGTGCGAGGATGGGTCGGTTCATGGCGTCTTCCACTTGGCAATATCGGGCTTCAAAAATGCAAGAGCCGGCTGCTGGGCCGGCCTCTTGCGCGGGTTCTGGCAAGCACGGGGCCTGCCGGTACCAGGTCTTACTCGTCGTTGCGATACTCGACGTAGGCGCGGTCACGGATCTGGCGCATCCAGTCTTCGGTGGCTTCCTCGATCTTGCGGTCGCGGATGGCCTGGCGGGCTGCCTGGCGGGCACGTTCCTTGGAGGCGTCATCGGTCTTGCGCTCGACCACCTGGATCAGGTGGAAGCCAAACGGTGACTCGATGGGCTGGCTGACTTCGCCCGGCTTCAACTGGTCCATGGCGCGCTCGAACTCGGGCACGGTATCGCCAGGATACACCCAGCCCAGGTCGCCGCCCTTGGAGGCAGACAGGTCGTTGGAGTACAGCTTGGCCAGTTCCTCGAAGGTGGCCGAACCATGGTCCAGGCGTTCCTTGAGTTCGGACAGCTTGCGCTTGGCATCGGCAGCGGTGACCACCTGGTTGACCTTGATGAGGATATGGCGCACATGGGTCTGCTGCACGGCCGGGGCTGCCGCCTGGGCGCCGTCGGCAGCGCGGCGACCGACCAGCTTGAGGATGTGGAAGCCGTTGCCGCTCTTGAGCAGGCCGCTGATCTGGCCATCCTGCAGCTTGGCCACGCCATCCAGGAACAGCTGCGGCAGGCGTTCGGCAGGACGCCAGCCGAGATCGCCACCGGAGAGCGCGTCGGAGGCGTCGGAATAGGTTGCAGCGGTCTTGGCGAAGTCGGCACCGGTCTTGAGCTGGCGCAGCACATCCTCGGCACGCTCGCGACGGGTGGCCAATTGTTCAGGCGAGGCGTTCTCGGGCACGCGCACCAGGATCTGGGCGATGTCCAGTTCCTGGCGCTGGCCGCCGGCATTGGCTTCGGCTGCCAGGTAGTTGTCGATCTCGGACTCGGTGACCACCACCTTGTTGTCCACTTCGCGCTCGCGCAGACGCTGGTTCAGGATCTCACGGCGGATCTCTTCGCGGAAGGAGGCGTAGACCATGCCCTCGGCCTCCAGGCGCTTGCGGAACTCCGGCATGGACAGCTTGTTCTGCTCGGCGATGCGCTGCATGGCGCGGTCCAGCATGGCGTCATCGACGACGATGCCGTTTTCCTTGGCGGTCTGGGCCTGGGCGCGTTCGACGATCATGCGCTCGACCAGCTGGCGCACCAGCTGGTTGCGCGGCGGCAGTTGCACGTTCTGCGCGGCCATGCGCTTTTCCACGCTGGCCAGGCGCTCGGCCACTTCCTGGCGGGTGATGACTTCATTGTTGACCACCACCAGGATGGAATCGACCGCACGCGGTTCGACGCGGGCGCGTGCAGCGGCCGGTGCGGGAGCGGAAGCAGGCGCCGCGGCCGGCGCAGGTGCTGCGGCCGGGGCCGCAGTCCTGGCCGCAGCCGGCTTGGCCGGTGCGGGTTGCGGCGTGGTCTCCGGTGGCGTCACCGGGATGATCGTCGTGGCGAACTGCGCATGCGCATTGCTGATCACGCCCAGCATGCACAGCAGCGCGGTCACTGTTTTGGTTTTTGCGAGGAGTGGTGTACGCATATTACGCATGGACTAATCGATGGTTCGGAAAAAGGTTAAAGATTGCTGTCCGGGGTCGAATCCGGCAGGTTCACGTTCTGGTAACCCGGCACGCTGCTCTTGATCGCATCCATGGGATTGGAACCGATCTTGGAGAAGCCATTGAGTTCAAGCTGGATGAAGAAGCCCGTCGATGCCTTGGTGGACGAGGTCGGGATACGTTGCGCCACCACCCGGAAGACCCAGCAATCGGCCTTGTATTCGAAGCCGGCCAGGCCTTCGGCCACGGTCCGGTCGGGAATCGAGTAGTTCACGCGGCCCACGGCGTAGATACGCTGGGTAAGCGGCCATTGGCCCGAGAGGTCGACCTGCTTGAGCGGATCGAGCACGCCGGTGTAGGGATTGATGTAGGTGCGATCCAGGCGATATTGCAGGTTCAGCACGCGCTTGGGGGCAGGCTGCCAACGCACGCCGAAGGTCGACCGCACCATCTGGCGCAGGGTCTCGCTGTATTGCACCGTGTTGTCGGTCGAGAATTCCTTGCTGATCTGGCCGCCCAGGGCCAGCAGCAGGTCGGACTTGCTGCCCAGCGTGGTGGTGGTCGTGCCGGCGATGTTGACCTTGGGATCGGCAAAGTAATAACGCTGGCCGACGGCCGCGCGCAGGCGCTCCAGGCCGTTTTCCTCGATCAGGCGTGAGGTCACGGCGGCCGTGAGCTGGTTGGCGTCGCTGATGCGGTCATGCCCGACAAAACGGTTCTCGGTAAAGATCTGGGCGAAGTTGAAATCGGCCAGGCCGGAGTCGAAGACCGGATACTGCGACTGGTCACGATAAGGTGTCCGGACGTAGAACAGGCGCGGCTCCAGCGTCTGCGTCATGCTGCGGCCGAGCAGGTTGGATTCGCGCTCGAAGACCAGACCGGAATCCAGCGACAGCGTCGGCACGGTGCGCGTCAGGTTGGTCGGCTGACCCGCCGACACGTTGTTGAGGTTATAGCTCGTCGCATCCAGGATCACCTTGGGCGTGATGAAATAACCAGGGCGCACGATGGGATAGGACACCGATTGCGTCACGTAGGAACGATCACCACCGACCAGATCACCACTGGAGAAGCGGGTGAAATCGGCCACCGTGTTGAAATCGAAGCCGCCGATGTCATAGCGGTTGCCGTTGAAGGTGATTTCCGGCACGCGGTCATAGGGCTTGGTGATCGGCGCGTTGACGTCCTGCAGCAACTGGTACTTGGAAACCAGGCCGACCACGCTCCAGTACGTACTGGAATAGCTCAGGCTGACGTTGCGCGGCAGCAGGCGCTGCGTGCTGCCGGTAATGGAATGCGAAAAGTCGGACGGATAGTCGTTGTCGGAGGCCTTGTTCAGGTTCCACGCCAGTTGCAGGC
>Ga0213872_10000970_pt1 | contig 20017 bp, 17 predicted proteins | sample VelepicomBERX_R2_FD_160071 | JGI IMG/M metagenome (GOLD analysis project Ga0213872, IMG submission 160071) | Rhizosphere microbial communities from Vellozia epidendroides in rupestrian grasslands, the National Park of Serra do Cipo, Brazil - RX_R2 | ecosystem: Host-associated > Plants > Roots >...
GCTGCGCGAAGCGGCCGAGGATAACGCGCATGCCTTCAAGGCGCCGATCGCCGCCATTACCCAGGCGATCGAACCCTTGCGTGACATGGCGGGCGCCGACCAGCGCGCCAACCAGGCGGTATCGGCCATCCATCACGCGCTGAAACGCCTCGGCTCGCTGGTGCAGGCAGTGCGCCGCCTCGACGAGGCCGCCGCCGAGGTGATGAGCGCCCGCCTGCAGCCGCAGAATCTCGGCCAGCTCGCCATCCAGATGGCAACCGCCTATGACCGCGTCTCGCTGGCTCGCGGCGTCCGCGTCGCGGTTCATGCCGACGATCACGCCATGGTGTCGGCCACCGCGGAAAGCCTGGAAACGGTGATCGAGAACCTGCTCGACAACGCGATCAGCTTCTCGCCCAAGGGCAGCACCGTGCAGATCACCGTGCGCCGCGACGCACGACGGGTGACTTTGGCGGTGTCGGATGAAGGACCGGGCGTGCCGATCGACCAGTTGGGCTCGATTTTCCGCCGCAATTTCTCCTATCGCCCCAAGGAGCACGAAACCGACGGCGCCGGCCATTCCGGCATCGGCCTCGCCGTGGTTCGCCGTACCGTCGAATTGCTGGGCGGCGAGGTTGGCGCCGAAAATCTGAAGGGCCAGGGTTTCCGGGTTTACCTGTCCTTTCCGGCTGCGTAACAAATTCCGTCACAGGAATCTCACAACTTCTTTGCAAGCCAGTACATCTGTCGGTTCGTAGAGTGCCCTTATGCCAATGACATGAGGGTCCGAGCCAGATGGAACCGATGCTGCCCCTGAAACCGCAACTGATCCGCCAGGTTCAGCTGCTCTCGAACTCGCTGACCCGCCTGTCGCTGATGTCGGTGGTGATCCCCAGCCTGTCGCGCCAGGCTACCGTGGCCGCCGTGTTGGCCTCGGTAACCTCGACCGATCTGGTCGGCATGCTCGAGGATGGCAGTATCGGCGTCTTCACCCTGCGCGCCCCCCATTCGGACCAGCTCGGCGGTGTCGACGAACGCTTCCTGCCGCGCCTTCAGGCGGCTCTTGGCAACGCGTTTTCGCCGGGCTTCGGCTCGAATGTGAAGATCTGGTTCCGCTCGGTCCATCGCTGGGCGTCGGAACTGTCCGACGGCGAGGATCTGATCGACGCGCTGTTCGCCGCCTCGTCCCGTGTCGTCGGCATCGGCATGCAACCCGTTCCCCCCGCCACGCTGCTCCCGTTCCGGAAACCCCGACCGGTCGGTACGGCTGCGTGGCCACAATAAAACACCCCCACACAAAGCTCCCTCAAGAGCGAGATTCGGGCGCCGTCATGCCATCGCGGCGCCCTCTTTTTTTGCGGAAAACGTCTGAACCATCGGATCGCCTGCTAAGCCATCACGCAATTGCCGTAAACCGCGACCGTCTGCTCTGATTCAGCACGAATATCAGGGAGGTTCCCATGACGCGTAGCGTAGACATGAAGCTGGAAGTCGTCGTCATTCCCGTTTCGGACGTCGACCGGGCCAAGCGCTTTTACGCCGATCTGGGATGGCGTCTCGACGCCGACTACGCCTCCGACGATGGCTATTTCCGCGTGATCCAGTTCACGCCGCCTGGTTCCGGATGCTCAGTCATCTTCGGCAAGAACGTTACGGCGGCCGAGCCGGGCTCCGCCCAGGGACTCTACCTGATCGTCTCCGACGTCGTGGCCGCCCGCAAGGAGTTGGCCGATCGCGGCGTAGCGGTCAGCGAGGCCTTTCACGATGCCGCCGGGAAATATGAAGGCCCCGATGAACCCTATCTGTTCGGGCGGGTCCGACTCAGCGGCGTCGATCCCGAGCGCCGCAGCTATCGGTCGTACGCGTCATTCAACGACCCTGACGGCAACGGCTGGCTGTTCCAGGAGCTTACCACCCGCGCGCCGGGCCGCGTCGAGGGCGCGACCACCTTCACTTCGACACCGGATCTGGCGGCCGCGCTGCGGCGGGCGGAAGCCGCGCATGGCGTGTACGAGAAACGGATGGGCGGCCAGCGTGACGAGAATTGGCCCGAATGGTACGCTGACTATCTCATCCGTGAACAGGCCGGCAAAGACCTGCCCCAGTGACCCGCGGAGGATCACCATGCCTCGTGATTTCGACGCGGTCATCATCGGCGCAGGGCAGGCCGGCCCTTCTCTCGCCGGCCGGCTGACCGGCGCCGGCATGACGGTCGCCCTCGTCGAACGCAAGCTGTTCGGAGGAACCTGCGTGAACACCGGATGCATGCCGACCAAGACGCTGGTCGCCAGCGCCTATGCCGCCCATCTCGCGCGGCGCGGCGCGGACTATGGCGTTGTGCTCGACGGGCCGGTGCGGATCGACATGGCGCGAGTGAAAGCGCGCGCCGACACCGTCTCGCACAATGCGCGCACCGGCGTCGAGAAATGGCTGCGTGGCATGAAGGGATGCACAGTGCTGCAAGGCTCCGCACGTTTCGAGGCGCCGGATACGGTCGCGGTGGGGGACGACCGCCTGCGCTCGTCGAGAGTCTTCATCAATGTCGGCGGACGCGCCGTCGTCCCCGATCTGCCCGGCATCGGAACTGTTCCCTACCTGACCAACACGTCGATGATCGCGCTGGATCACGTACCTGATCATCTGGTTGTGGTCGGCGGCAGCTATATCGGGCTCGAATTCGCCCAGATGTACCGCCGGTTCGGCGCCCGGGTAACCGTGATCGAGCAATCCCCGCGCCTCGTCATGCGCGAAGACGAGGAAGTCTCTGCCGCGATCCGCGAGATCCTGGAGAGCGAGGGCATCACCATCCGCACAGGTGCCCAATGCCTCAGCGTCGCGCCGCACGAGGCTGGCGTGGCCGTCTGGGCAGAGTGCACCACCGGCGATCCGGAAATCGTCGGAAGCCATCTCCTGCTGGCGGTGGGTCGCCGGCCCAATACCGACGACCTGGGGCTGGACAAGGCCGGCGTGGTGACCGATGCACGTGGGTACATCCGAGTCGACGATCAGCTCGCCACCAATGTCTCCGGCATCTGGGCGCTCGGCGACTGCAACGGCCGCGGCGCCTTCACGCACACGGCCTACAACGACTTCGAGATCGTCGCGGCCAATATCCTGGACGGCGGAGCGCGCCGCGTCAGCCAACGGATTCCGGCCTATGCCCTGTTCATCGACCCACCGCTCGGCCGCGCCGGCATGACGGAAACCGAGGCGCGGGCGACCGGCCGCAAGCTGCTAATCGGAAACCGGCCGATGACCCGGGTCGGACGCGCCGTGGAAACCGGCCAAACCAAGGGATTCATGAAAGTAGTGGTCGACGCCGACAGCTCGAAAATACTGGGCGCCGCCATTCTGGGCCTCGCCGGCGACGAGGTGATCCATGGCATCCTTGTCGCCATGAACGGCGGCCTGCCCTATACCGCCTTGCAGCAGGCGGTTCCGATCCATCCGACAGTATCCGAACTCATCCCGACCATGCTCGGCGAAATGACGGCCGCTTCCTAGTGGTGGGCCTCCTTATCCAAACGCATGGGGACCGTGCGTTTGGGGAGGACCACTAGGCCGCGGGATGAACAGGGAGCAAATTGAGCTTGTCCGCCATGCGGCAAAGTTCCGGCACCGACGCCGCCTTGATCTTGTGCATCATGTTGCAGCGATGCACCTTCACCGTGGTCTCGGTAATGCCCATCTCGCCAGCGATCTGCTTGTTCAACCGTCCTTCGACCACGCGGATCAGGATGGCTCGCTCGCGCGGGGTCAGCGCGTCGAAACGCGCCCTGAGCGCGCTCAGGGCCTCGTCGTTCTCACGCCGCGCCCGATCGCGTCCGAGCCCGATATTGATCGCCTCCAGCAGGTCCTGCTCGCGCAGCGGTTTGGTCAGGAACTCGATCGCCCCGGCCTTCATGGCCTGGACGGTCATCGGGATGTCACCATGTCCGGTAATAAAGACGATCGGAAGGGTAGCACTGGCCGCGACGAGCTCTCGCTGGAAATCGAGTCCGCTCTGTCCCGGCAGCCTCACATCGAGGATCAGGCAGGTCGGGCTGTCGGGAAGATCCGATCCGACGAAGTCGGCGATCGACGAAAACAGGCGGGACTCCAAGCCGACAGATCGCAGCAACCGTCCGAGCGACTCGCGAAACTCCCTGTCGTCGTCAATGACGACCACGCAAGATCTTGAACCGGGCACCATGTTCGTCCGCGATAGAAGTTTCTCGGTTCGATCATACTGAAAACGGCCCGGGCTACCCATCTTTTTCGGGAGCTTGCCCGTCTAAACCAAGGTTTAGGGTTACTGGATCTCCAACGCGCTATTCTCGCGGTCAGGTGTGGGGAGATAGATATGGGAGTAGATGAGGATATCCGCCGGGTGGAAGTCTTGTGGGAAGAAGCCGAGCGGATCTTCTGCAGAATGGCGCGCAGCGAAGCCGGAGATTTGCGATACGGCTTCATGCCCCTCCCGACCATCGAGGGCATCAGCCGCCTGACGCACGAATATCAGCTCAAGGATTATCTGGACAGCGCCTGGGCGCTGCGGCCGGTAGAGTTCCTGCGTGAGACCGGGCGAACCGTGCTTTTCGTCGATTATGCGGGAGGTGAACCCCTGGACCGGCTGATGGGCCGGCCCATGGAAACCGGGCAATTCCTCCGGCTGGCCGTGGCTTTGGCCTCGGCTGTCGGCCGGCTGCACGGAAGCGGGCTTGTCCACAAGGACATCAAGCCCGGCAACGTGCTCGTCGACGGAGCGGCCGGGCGCGTCTGGCTGACCGGATTCGGCATCGCTTCCCGGCTTCCCCGCGAACGCCAGCCGCCCGCTCCACCCGAATTCATTGCAGGAACCCTCGCCTATATGGCGCCGGAGCAGACTGGACGGGTAAACCGCTCGGTCGATTCGCGCAGCGACCTCTATTCGCTCGGAGTCACCTTCTACGAGATGTTGACCGGCCGCCTTCCCTTCACCGCGTCCGACCCCATGGAATGGGTGCATTGTCATATCGCCAGGCAACCGGAATTCCCCAGCGACGTACATCCGGCCATTCCGACGGCTATCTCGGCGATCACGATGAAGCTACTGTTCAAGACCGCCGAGGAACGATACCAGACCGCAGCGGGCGTCGAGCGCGATCTCCGGCGTTGCCTTGCCGAGTGGGAGATACGGGGGAGCATTCAGGACTTTGCTCCGGGTGACGATGACACCACTGACCGCCTGCTGATTCCCGAGAGGCTGTACGGGCGCGACGGCGAGATCGAAACTCTTCTGACCGCGTTCGACCGCGTCGTCGCCGGCGGACAGCCCGAACTCGTGCTGGTTTCCGGCTATTCGGGCATCGGCAAGTCGGCGGTGGTCAACGAGCTGCACAAGCCGCTGGTTCCTCCACGCGGATTGTTCGCGTCGGGCAAGTTCGACCAGTACAAGCGCGACATTCCCTACGCCACCCTGGCCCAGGCATTTCAGAGCCTCCTCCGGCCGCTTCTCGCCAAGAACGAAGAAGAGTTGGGCCGTTGGCGCGACGCGCTTCGCGAAGCCTTGGAGCCGAACGGCCTCCTCATCGTCGAACTTGTGCCGGAACTGAAACACATCATCGGCGAACAGCCGCCAGTGCCCGAATTGCCGCCACAGGACGCTCAGGGCCGCTTTCAGTTGGTGTTCCGGCGTTTTATCGGCGTATTCGCCCGTCCCGAACATCCGCTCGCACTCTTCCTCGACGATCTGCAGTGGCTAGATGCCGCGACCCTGGACCTGCTGGAGTATCTGCTGACCCGCGACGATCTGCAGCATCTGCTTCTGATCGGCGCCTATCGCGACAACGAGGTCAACGCGACTCACCCTCTGGTGCGCAAGCTCGACACCATTCGGCAGGCGGGAGCCCCAGTGCAGGACGTCGTCCTGGCCCCACTCTGCCATGGCGATCTGAAATGCCTGCTTACGGATTCCCTGCACTGCGCCCCCGAGCGCGCCGCCCCGCTGGCGCAGTTGCTCCTTGAAAAGACGAATGGCAATCCGTTCTTCGCGATTCAATTCGTTTCCGCCCTGGCGGATGAAGGCCTTCTCGCCTTCGATTACGAAGAGGGCCGATGGTCGTGGGATCTCGATCGCATCCATGCCCAAGGCTACACGGACAACGTCGTGGCGCTGATGGCGGCGAAGCTTACCCGCCTGCCGGCCGAGACCCAAAAAGCTCTCCAGCAATTCGCCTGCATGGGCAACAGCGCCGAATTCGACATGCTGGGCATGGTGTACCCGGACATGCACGATCACTTGTGGGAAGCGGTGAAGATCGGTCTGATCCTGCGGTCGGAGACTTCCTACCGCTTCCTGCACGATCGCGTGCAAGAAGCCGCCTACTCGATGATTCCTCCGGATCTCCGCGCCGAGGCCCATTTGCGCATCGGCATGCTGATGGCCACCCACACGCCCCCGCAGAAGCGGGAAGAGGCGATCTTTGAAATCGTCAACCAGCTGAACCGAGGCTCGCACCTCATTACCGAGACCAGCCTGCGTGAACAGGTAGCCGATTTGAATCTGAGCGCCGGCAAGCGTGCGAAGACGTCCACCGCCTATGCCTCGGCGCTCAAATTCCTGAAAGCCGGCGGCGCGCTGCTGACGGAAGAAACCTGGGAGCGGAACTACGGGCTAATTTTCTCGATCGATTATCTGATGGCCGAGTGCGAACTCCTCACCGCGGACATGGCGGCAGCCGAGGAGCGGCTCTCGCGGCTGGCTGAGCGCGCCAGGACCCGCCACGATCATTGTATGGTGACAAGGCTGCGCCTCACTCTTTACACGACCGCAGATCGGTGCGACCGCGGAGTGGAGGTGTTCCTCGACTGGCTGCGCCGCGAAGGAACCATCTGGTCGACGCGCCCGACCCGCGACGACGCGATGCGGGAATATCAGCGGATCTGGTCCCTGTTGGGCGACCGGAAAATCGAGGAGCTATTCGACCTGCCGTTGGTGACTGACCCGGACGTACTCGACACGCTCGATGTCTTCTCGGAGATCGTGACTCCGTCCCTGCTCTTCGACGAGCACTTGTCGTCCCTCGTCGTCTGCCGCCTGGTGACTCTCAGCCTGGAGCACGGCAACAGCAACGTATCCTGTTTCGCCTATGTATGGCTGGCGATGATCGCCGGGCCCCGCTTCGACAATTACCGGGACGGCTTCCGCTTCGGACAATTGGGATACGAACTCGTCGAGAAACGCGGCCTGGTCCGCTATCAGGCGCGCACCTACATGTCGATGGGCGCGATGGTCATCCCCTGGGCAAAACACGCCGCCAGCGGACGGGAGTTGGTGCGCCGCGCCTTCGACGCCGCCTATCGCATCGGCGATCTGACCTTCGCCTCCTACAGTTGGGATCAGCTCATCACTATCTGCCTCGCAGTGGGCGACCCGCTCGCCGAGGTGCAGACCGAAGCCGAGAACGGCCTCACCTTCGCCAGGCGGGTGCGCTTCGGCCTGGTCATCGAGCTTTGCGGCGCCCAGCTCGGACTCATCCGGACGCTTCGCGGCCTGACCTCCGTCTTCGGCACTCTCGATCACCAGGACTACAGCGAGAAGGACGCGGAGCGCCGTCTGCCAGGCAACCCCAATCTGGCCCTGGCCGAATTCTATTACTGGACCCGCAAGCTGCAGGCCCGGGTGTTTGCCGGCGACTATGCGGCGGCGGTCGAGGCCGTTTCAAACGGATACAGGCTGGCCTGGACCTCGTCGGGCATGTTTGAAAGCGCGGAATTCCAGTTCTATGCAGGGCTCGCCCATGCCATGGCGTGGGATTCCGCCGCGTCTGGCGGAAAACGGGAACATTTCACCCGGCTGACGGCGCATTCCAGGCAACTCGATATCTGGGCCGAGCACAATCCGGCTATGTTTGAAAACCGCTCCGCCGTGATCCGCGCCGAGATCGCCCGGATCGAAGGCCGTCTGCTGGACGCCCAGGATCTTTATGAAAAAGCCGTGCGTTCGGCGCATGAAAACGGCTTCGCCCATAACGAAGGGCTGGCGAACGAACTGGCCGGGCGCTTCTACGCGGCGCGCGGCTTCGACAAGATCGCCGCCGCCTATCTGCGGGACGCGCGCTATTGCTATCTCTGCTGGGGAGCAGATGGAAAAGTCCGCCAGCTCGAAGAGCTCTATCCCCACATCAAGACGGACAGGCCGCAGCCCGACCCGACGGCGACCATGCTGGCGCCGGTTGAGCATCTCGACCTTGTCACGGTCATCAAGGTCTCGGAGGCGGTGGCGGGAGAGATCGTGCTGGAGAAGCTGATCGACATACTCGTTCGCACCGCTATCGAACTCGCCGGCGCCGAACGAGGTCTGCTCATCCTGCCAAACGGCGAAGAGCAGCGGATCGAAGCCGAAATCGTCTCCCGCGGCGACCGGATCACCGTCGACCTTCGGCAATCAGCGGTGACGGCCGAGGATCTGCCCGAATCGGTTTTTCGTTATGTGTTCCGAACCAAGGAACCCGTCCTGCTGCACGACGCCGCCAGCCATGATCCGTTTTCCGCCGACGACTATATCCGCCGGCACAATGCGCGGTCGGTTCTCTGCCTACCGATCGTGAAGCAAGCCAGGCTGCTCGGGATGCTGTATCTGGAGAACAACCTCACGGCCGGCGCTTTCACCCCTGCCCGCATGGCAGTTCTCAAACTACTGGCGTCCGAGGCCGCCATCTCAATAGAAAATGCCCGTGCCGCCGAAGCGCTCCGCTCCCTGCAGACGGAACTGATCCACGCCAACCGCCTGGCGACACTGGGGCAACTCGTCGCCTCGATCGCCCATGAAGTGAACCAGCCTGTCGGCGCGGTTCGCAACAACGCCCACGCGGCATTGCGCTTTCTCGCCGCGGCGCCGCCCGACTTGGCCGAGGTCAGGGAGGCACTGGACTCCATGGTGCGGGAGACCTATCGGGTGGGAGAGATCATCGACAGGCTTCGCGATCAGGTCAGGAAAGCCCCTCCGCGCAAGGAGGAGATCGATCTGAACGACGCGATCGGAGACGTGATCGCGACCGTGCGGGGCGAGCTATCGAAACATCGGGTATCGGCCAAAATCCTGCTCGGAGACGACATTCCGCCGGTATATGGAGATCGCGTCCAACTGCAGCAGGTCGTCCTGAATCTCATTTTCAACGCGATCGAAGCCATGACCGACCTCGACGACGACGTGCGAGAGCTGATGGTAAGAACCGATTTCAACCCTGCGGAGGGGCTGGCCGTCACTATCACCGATTCCGGCCCAGGCATCGCCCCTGAGGATCGAGAAAGGATCTTCGAGTCCTTCCACACCACCAAGGGCGGCGGCTTGGGAATCGGCCTCTCGATATGCCGATCCATCATCGAGGCCCATGCGGGGAGATTGTGGGCCGACGCGAATCACCCTCGCGGCGCGGTCCTTCGCTTCACCCTGCCGATCAAGCCCAGCTCATGAAGGTCATCCCTCTTTTTTTGGCGGTGCGCCCGTCGATTCCCGGTGCACCAGGGAATAGTCCAGCAGCTCCTGAACCGGCTCCCCCTGTCCGCCCGCGCGGCGGGTGCGCAATTCGGCGACCAGCAGGGAAATGGCCGTCCGCCCCATGTCGCCGATCGGCTGGCGCACCGTCGTCAAGGTCGGCCAGATGGTCGACCCGATCGGCACATCGTCGAAGCCGGCCACCGAAACATCGTTCGGCACATGCAGCCCGAGCCGGTGCGCGGTAGCCACCGCGGCGGCGGCCATGTCGTCATTGGCGGCGAAGATCGCGGTCGGGCGTGGCTCGGCGTGCAGCAGCCGGTCGGCCGCCATCAATCCCGCCGCGTAATCGAAATTGCCCGGCTCGATCAGACGCTCATCCTGGCGTAGGCCGGCCTCGCCGATCACGTCGAGAAAGCCCCGCAGCCGCTGGTCCGAGACGCTGTGGTCCGGGTGCCCCTTGATGAAGCCGATGCGCCGATGGCCGAGCTTGAGCAAATGATCGGTCATCTGGCGCGCCGCCTGATAATTATCGATGCTCACCGTAGCCAGGTCGCGGCTGGACTGGCCGGGGGCGACGGCGACGGCCAGAATCTTCGCCTTGGCGACATAGGCCAGCACCGCCTCGGCCTCGCATAACGGCGCCGGCAGCACGATGCCGTCGACGCCGCTCTGCATCAGCTTGCGCAAGCCGGCGCGCTCGGCCTCGGGCGACATGTCGCATTTCTCGACCACCAGCGTGTGGCCGCAGCGCGTGCTCTCATCCAACAGGCCGAGCAGGAACTCGGTCAAAAAGCCGGCGCTCGGATTGTTGTAGAGCAGGCCGATGCGATAGAACTCGGCGCCCGCCAGCCGGCGCGCGGTCGGATTGGGCACATAGTTCAGCGCTTCGATGGCTTGCTGCACCATCTCGCGTGTTGCCTGGGCCACGCTGTCTTCATGATTGATGACGCGCGACACCGTCATCAGCGACACATTCGCATGCGCCGCAACGTCGCGCATGGTCACGGTTCGGCTGCCGCGCCGCCGTCCGCTCTCCCCCATCTCACCCATTTCCTGGACCTCTGTTTTTTCCGTATCATAAGAGACTGTTCGGAAATTGGGTATGGTCTGAACTCAGCGCTGTTCGGCGATCATCTTCAACTGCTCCGGCGTCACCCAGAGCCGGGAATCGTCGAGGGGCGTTTCCGGCGGCAGATTAGCACCCTTCATGATGAGAAGGCGGCGATGGGCCAGATCCAGCCCTTTCAGCAACGGCCCTATGTGCTTCTTCAGCAAGTCGTCGAACGTACCGTCCTTGATCATCGAACGCAGTCCCTCTTCGAGACGCATGGCCATCCGCTCTCCCTCCGGCGAACGGGCAAACCAGAAATAGGAGGGAAACGGATAATAGAGCAGCAGGGTGCGCTCAATCTCCAGGTCGGGATAGACTTCCCGACGCGAGGCGAATTCAGGATCGGCCTCAGACACGCCGCGCGGAAAAGCCTCGAAACGCTTGCGCTCCAACATCAGGTAAAGATTGTTCAGATCGCCGCCGGTCCAGACCGTCAGGCCGTTGGCCCGCAGGACGCCCACATCGGCCCAGGCGAAGTTCTGCCCCAGGCTGTACCGCTTAAGATCGTCCAGTGACCGCACGCCGGAGAATTCCGGTTGCGAGGAATCATGGATGATCAGCACGCGATAGCCGAGGATGCCCTTGTCGAAGGGAATGAGAACAGGGCGCAAGTGAGAGCGCACCTCTTCGTCGGGACCGAGAAGGGCGAAACTGATTTCATGGTTGTCCGATTCGAGGTCGTGGACCTGACGGTTGCGCGGCAGGTTGTCGATCCTGCGAAGAGTGTAGGGTCCGTAGGATGTGGCCGTTCGATCCAGCGCGGTCGTCAAAAGCGTGGCAATGTAATCGGCGTTGTTGGCGGCAGCTCCCCGCCGGGCATAGACGTAGTTCATCTCCGCTCGCGCCGGCATCCCTGCCGAAAGGCCACAGATGAAGCATAGAATTGCGGCGATGACAGCTTTCACGCGGACCTCCGTGATTCGATCAGGAGCGGAAAAGAAGCGTCTCGGAACAAGCCTTAGAGTAGCAGATCGAAAGCCATCCGCAACTTATGATGGCGAGCGGCAAAAGGGGCGCTTTCTATAGGAAAGCGCCCCCTATTGGAGTGTTACTTCAGCGCCTTGTCGAAGAAGCCCACTTCGCGCTGGTCGAGGCGCGAGCGCAAGGTCGGGTCCGGCAGCTGGTGCGTGCCGGGCAGCAGCACCAGCTCGTAGGGTTTGCCGGCCGCGAACAAGGCGCGGATCATCTTCAGCGTATGCTCGAAATAGACGTTATCGTCGGTCACGCCGTGGATCAGCATCAAGGGCCGTTCCAGCTTGTCGGCATAGGTCAGCGCGCTCGACAGGCGATAACCCTCGGCGTTCTCCGACGGCAGGCCGAGATAGCGCTCGGTATAGGCGGTGTCGTAATCCTGCCAGTCGATCACCGGAGCCCCGGCGACGCCGGCCTTGAACACATCCGGACGCAGCAGCGTCGCCATGGTCGAGAAATAGCCGCCGAACGACCAGCCATAGACGCCGGCATGGTCGAGGTCGATTTCGGGGAATTTGGCGCCGAGCGCCTGCAGCCCCTCGACCTGATCGGCCAGCGCGACATTGATCAGATTGCCCTTCACGGCGCGGCTGAAATCATGGTCGCGCCCGGGCGTGCCGCGATTATCGACGGTGACGACGATATAGCCCTGATCGGCCACGCATTGCTGGGCCAGCACGCGGCGGCGCACCGCCGCCACATTCTTCAGCGTCGGGCCGGCATAGACAGAGAGCAGCACCGGATAGCGCTTGCCCGGCTGGAAGCCATGCGGACGGATCATCTGCGCGTCGAGGTCGTGCGCGCCAACGGTCAGCCAGGTGACGTCCGGCAGGCTGGCGGGCTGTTCGGCGGCGCTGGGCAAAGTCGCCAGTACGGCGCCATCCCGATTGACCACGCGGACGCCGCGCTTTCCGTCGGCCCAGCTATAGGAGCTGACGAACAGATCGTGGCCCTGGCCGAATTCCGCGCCATTGGCGCCGCGCTCGGACACCAGGGGGACCGGCTTGCCGCCCGACAGCTTGACCTTGTAGAGCGCGTTCGACAGGCGGTCGGGACCGCCGGCGACGACGATCTCGCCACGCTTCTCGTCGATGTCCGACAATCCGCCGACGCGGAAGCCGTCCGGAGTCACTTTGCGGGCCAGCGAACCGTCCGGTTTATGCAGTTCGATCTGCCATTGTCCCGAACGCTCGGTCGCCCACAAAAATCCGCTGCCATTCTCGAGCCAGCGCGGGAAAACGCTGGGCGAACGACCGTTCCCGGCGTCGGGCGCCAGGTCCAGCCAGGCCTTGTCCTGCTCGGCCAGCAGCAGCTGGGTGGTGCCCGTCTTGGGATCGACCGCGTAGAGCCGTTCCTCGGTCTGGGCGCGGTTCATCACCAGGATCGACAGCGGGCCTTTCTTCGGCCAGGTGACCCGGGCCAGATAGGGGAACGCCGCATTGTCCCATTGCGCCCACACCGTCTGGCCGCCGGCGGCGGAGACGATGCCGAGGCGCAGTTTGGGGTTTTCGGTTCCGGTGCGCGGATAGCGATATTCATCCGGCGCCTTCGCCGGATCGACGGCGCTGGCGATGTAATGCGGCTCCACGCCCGAATTGTCGGCTTCCTCATAGGCGAGAAAACGCCCATCGGGCGACCACCAAGCGCCATCCTGGCGGTCCAGCTCTTCGGCGGCGACGAAATCGGCGGTGCCACGCTGCAGGGTCTCACTGGCGCCGGCGGTCAGCGCGGTGACGGTGCCGGCGGCGAGATCGATGGCGGAGACGTCGCCGCCATGCACCGCGGCCAGATGGGCGCCATCGGCGGACAGGCGCGGCGCGATCCAGCCTTCGCCGGGCACCGCCCGCACCGAGCCGTCGACGCGCGAGACCAGATAGAGCTTGCCGGACAGCCCGACCAGAACGGACGCGCCGTCCTCGGTCAGCTGGAATTCGGTGAAGCCCTTGGCAGTGACGCGGGCGCGCTCGCGCCGCGCCTTCTCCTCGACCGACAAGGTTTCGTCGGCGCCGCCCAGCAGCTTCTCGGGCGTCACCAGTTCCTTCTCGCGGCCCGAGGCCAAATCATATTCGTAGAGATGCTGGGTGACGTCGCGGGCCGAGGCCCGCAGATAGATCACCGCCTTGCCGTCCGGCGTCGGCATCGCCTTGGCGGCATAGCCCAGCTCGTAATTGCGGGTCGCCGCCAGATCGTAGAAGCAATCATTGGCGTTTTTTGGGGCGGTTTCGGCGGCGGCCGGCAATCCAGCCAGCAACGCCGCCGCGCAGATCAGCCGCCTCACGAGATGCGGCTCAGGAAACGGTCGAGGCGAACGCCCGACAGCCAGGTCCAGACCGGCTCCTTGGTGATCGGGAAATCCCACGAGCCGAGGATGAATTCGGCACGGCCGACCAGATTCTCGACCGGCACATAGCCGACGCCGCTCAGTTCCGGCGGAACGCGGCTGTCGAGCGAGTTGTCGCGATTGTCGCCCATCATGAACAGATGGCCCTCGGGCACCACATAGGTCCCGGTATTGTTCATCGCGCCGCTGCTGGTCATCTTGTAGATCGGATGCTCCTTGCCGTTCGGCAGGGTCTCGATGAAGCGCGGCAGGGTGATCGCGTTGCCGTCCTGATATTCCATCGGGCCGGAACCGTCCTCGCGCACCGGCAGTTCCTGATCGTTGATCCACAGCCGCCCGCCGATCACCTGGATGCGGTCGCCGGGCAGGCCGATCACGCGCTTGACGTAATTCTGGTTGGGATCGCGCGGCAGGCGGAACACCACCACGTCGCCGCGTTCGGGCATCTTCTGGAACAGGCGGGTCTCCGAGGCAGGGCCCCAGCCGAACAGCATGGAATAGCGGCTATAGCCATAGGCGAATTTGCTGGTGATCAGGTCGTCGCCGATCGCCAGGGTCGGTTCCATCGAGCCCGAGGGAACGTAATAGGGCTCGGCTACCACCACGCGCGCGGCCAGCACGGCCACCACGATGAAGACGAACTGACGCACTTCGCTGACCGCCTTGGAGGCGGACGCGCCGAAAAGAAATTTCATGCTGATTCCCGATTTTCCAGAACTCATCCGACCTTTCTAACACTTAGATCGGTGCCCCGCCATCTCTTGCCGGACGGGCCGGCGGGGCTTACCTTAGAGCGGGATGACCTTAGATTCGCTCAAAGACTCATCCCGCTCGGAGGAGCGTAGCGAACGACCCCGCATGCTTTGCATGCAAACTTGATGATTCTCGGCAAAGCCGAGAGCGGGTGCGGGGTAGGCTACCCCGCCAAAATAACCACAAAGGAGGTCGCATGTCGTCGACACTGACCGCCGATCAGATCCTGCGGGCTTATGCCTTAGGCGTCTTTCCGATGGCGCGTCAGCACGACGACCCCAAGCTCTATTGGGTGGACCCCGAAAAGCGCGGCATCCTGCCCCTGGCCGATTTCCACCTGCCCCGCTCGCTGAGGAAGGTCCTGAAGCGCGGATGCTTCGATCTTCGCGTCGACACCGCCTTCGAGCAGGTGCTGGAGCTGTGCGCCGAATCGACGGCGCGGCGCCCCGAAACCTGGATCAATTCCGAGATCGTCCGCCTGTTCACCGACCTGCATCATGCCGGCCTCGCCCATTCGATCGAAAGCTGGCAGGACGGCAAGCTGGTCGGCGGGCTCTATGGATTGTCCCTAGGCAGCGCCTTCTTCGGTGAAAGCATGTTTTCGCGCGCCACCGACGCCAGCAAGGTGGCCCTCGCCTACCTCGTCGCCTTGATGAAGAAAGGCGGCTATACCCTTCTAGATACTCAGTTCGTGACCGAGCATCTGGCCCAGTTCGGCGCCATCGAAATCCCGCGCCGCGACTATCTGCGCCTGCTCGCCCAGGCCCTCGACCGCCCCGCCGCCTTCGCGGGCGGCCTGTCCGCGGACGAAGTTGTTGAGCACTTGTCTTGACAGAATCGTGACAGCCGCCTATTGGTCAATCTAGGAACATCCTTTCGAGGGTGGGCGATAGCGGCGAGAACAGGGGCATTCGGGGGGATGCGTTCTCACGCTATCGCTTCCTGCTCCCCTTTCCCGATCCGGTTCCGACGCTCCTTGCGCCACAAGGCGGGCGTCATGCCCATATGCTGCTTGAAGGCGCGCTGAAAGGCGGCCTCGGACTGATAGCCGACATCCTCGCCCACCGCACCGGTCGACAGGCTGGGATCCTCCAACTTGCGCGCCGCCAGGGTCATGCGGATGTCGGTCAGTAAATCAGAGGCTGAACGGCCCAGCGTTTCTTGAAAATGACGGGCCAAGGTCGCCCGCGACATGGCGCAGAGATCGGCCAGTTCGGGCAGCGTCCAGGGATGATCCGGCCGGGCGAACAGAGCCGTCAGCGCCGGCGCCAGGCGCGGATTCCCGGCCAGCGCCAGCAATCCTTTCGGCGCGCCGCCGCTCTCCGCCGCGCGCCGCAGGATCAAAGTGAACATCGCCGTCGACAAAGCATTCAGCATCGCCAGCCCGCCCAGGGTTTCCGCCGCCGTCTCGCCGCGCATCAGCCCGACCAGCGACGCCAGTTCGCTCCCCGCTTGCACCACCAGGCAAGGCGGCAGATAGAGACGCATCCAGCGGTCGAAATGCGGCGCCACCACGAAGCGGCCGCACAGCATGTCCAGCCTCTCCCCGCCGCCGTCATTCTCGCTGATCTGCAGATTGAGGCGCGGCGTCTCGCGCGCCGGATCGGCGGACTCGCCGCCGCCGTCATGCAGCCGGTGCGCGCCGCCATGGCTCATCACCAGGATGTCGCCCGGCCCCAGCCGCTGGGGCGCTCGGCCGCCCTCCACCAGCACCGCCGTGCCGCTCAGGATGGCGTGATAGGGAAACTCGCCGCGCGGCGCGTTCTCATAGGCCACCAGCCAGGGCGCGCCATAAAGGCAGCGCACTTCCAGCCGGCCCTGCACCGGCACCAGATCGAGAAAACGGCTCAGCCAATCCATGTGAGACGATCAAGCATATCTATGCGATCCATAAACATTAACAGTCTCGCACTCTCCCCGTAAAGTCCGCCCACGTTCATTGCATACCCTTAACAAGGAGAGTTCATCATGTCGCGCATCGCTACCCCCGCCCTCGACACCGCCAGCGGCGCCACCGCCGAGGTCTATGCCCAGATCAAGAAGGCCCTCGGCGCCGTGCCGAATGCTTATGCCGCCACCGGCGCCCTGATCCCGAACGCCCTGAAGGCCTATCTGGCCGCCGACGCCGCGCTGGCCAACGGCACGCTGGACAAGAAGGACATCGAGACCATCCGCATCGTCACCAGCAAGGGTACCGGCTGCGACTATTGCCAGACCGCCCACACCGTGGTCGGCAAGATGGTCGGCCTGCCGCTCGACACGCTGCGCCAGCTCAATGAAGGCCAGCCGACCGGCGACGCCAAGCGCGATGCCCTGGCCGCCTTCGTCCGCCTCCTGGCCGAGACCAGGGGCACCATTACCCAGGCCCAGTTCGATGCCATCAAGGCCGCCGGCTACACCGACGTCCAGCTGGCCGAGATCAGCCTGGTCATGGCGCTGATTCTCTTCACCAACATCTTCAATCGCATCAACGACACCGACGTCGATTTCCCCAGGGTCGTGTAAAAACACGAAGGCCGCGAGGGGCAATCCTTCGCGGCCTTTGTTTTTGAAAATTTGCCGCTATCGTTGTGCTCAGCCTTTGAAGGGGGATTCCGGTGAGCCGATTTGGGTGTGCTTCCATTTTCGCATTTCTTGTTCTGGCTTCAGTAACGCAGAAGAGCGCTCATTCGGCCAGTTTCGATTGTGGAAAGGCTGCAACCCGCGTCGAAACCGCAATTTGTGCAGACGCTGATCTTTCTCGGGCCGATGAAGAGATGTCCTCTCTCTTCAAGAGCATTGTTACCGGATCAGACAACAATACCTTGGCTGTTGCTGGTCAGAGGGCCTGGTTACGATACCGAGACCTGTCCTGTGGTGAGATCAGGCATGAAGAGATCGCAGGGTGCTTGAAGCTTAATTACTATTTGCGCCGAGAATTCCTGTCTCCCAGCGGGAACGCGACGGCTTCGGGGGTGCCAATCACTTGGTGGGGAAGTGACATAACGCCCATCCTGGATACTCGATTTTTCAAAGACGGGAAGATGTACTATACCGTGATGTCTGTCGGCGCAGGAATCGGCGGGCGGGTTGTTGCCGAAATCGCCGTCGACCACCCCGGCTCCATGAAGCGATCTCCTGGCGACTATCTGCTTCTGGATCTTTTCTCCGGAGCGATTATTGGCTCGCGGTTGGACGAGCCCGCGCTTGCAAATCAGATAGTAGCTTCGACCGACGAATGGCGTCTGCACGGGCTGGAGATGGAAGGGGCGTTTTCTCTTGAACTGAAGCTGGATGATCAGGTGACCGTCCGCGCAGCCGTCGAGCATTGCGAAGCCCCTTTTGATGCCTCTCTGGAGGTGTCGGAGAAGTCGGCCTATCTTGTTGCGCCAAGAAAGACACCCCGCAAGATAGTTCAATCGCCAATGTCAGAGCACTGCGCAACGGACGGATCCGAAGATGAGGTCTGGACCGTCGATTTCGACAATTTAGCGCAGTACCCAATTCATCGACTACCAGACGGTTCCTTTATCGCTTTAGGTGTGGCCACGCATAACCTCCCTAGAAATCTGTCATATCTGATCAGGTATAGGCCTGATCTGACCTCGGATTTCTTCAATGGGAGGGAAGACCTTACCGTTCTCGACGAGGATGCCGCAGTCGATATTCCGAGCGATAGAAACTCCCCTCAAGAGGCGAAAAACGCCGTTCGCGTATCTATCTCGACGGCGATAGCCGCTCAGCTTGCCCACAGCAATGATGCTTTTAGCATCACTCACCCTCACTGATCGCAGCGACGGCCTCATCAAGCGCGGCGACAAGCCTAGCCCGACGCTCGGGGTCGGTGACCGCCCTTTTTCTGCTTCCGGGCGTGCTGGAAAGCAATTGAGTTAAGAACCATATTTTTCGCACGAATCCATGGAGGGAAATATGGCGGCACCGTCACGGCGCGGTTTAGATGCCCCAAAGAAGGCGACCGACGTGCCAATTAGCGAAGCACTTTTGGCTGATGCCAAAGAACTGCCGATAAACGTCTCGCGCGCCGCAGAAATCTGGATCGAGGAGAATTTGGAGGCCTTGCAAAGCTCGAATGAATATGTCGAGCGGAATGGACTGCCTCTTGCGAAATATCGGTTTCGATGACGCTCAGAGGACTGAGTTGACTACGTACGGGGATGAACAGGATGAAAAGGATGAACGGGGATGAATCGTGCGGTCGCTATGCCGTGCATCGGCGTTGAGGCCTATCCCTGTTTATCCTTTTTAGCGGCGAAGCCGCGGATCCTGTTCATCCCCGTACGTAGTCCAACTCTGCCCTATGGGCAATCGGATCACTGCTGCGGCTTGTTTTCCGGCGGTAGAGGCCCGGGCGCGTTCGGCATGGGCTGGCTTTCCGGCTGCGGCTTTTGCACCGGAACGGAGCAATCGGCCACCCAGACGTCATAGACCGGATGTTCCAGCGCCGACAAAGCCGGGCTTGAGGCGAACATCCAGCCGCGGAACAGGCTGGTGGCGGGCTGGCCGGTCTTGATCTCCCAGATGTCGAGGAAAGCGGCCGATTCCGGGGTTTCCTCCGGCGGACGCTTGCGGCAGGTCCGCGCGATGATCTCCAGCGTGCCATAGCGCACCGACTGGCCGACCGGCGCCTCGAACTTGATGATCCGGCCGGAAATCTTGTCCATCCCCTGCAGGATGGCCTTGTCATAGACGATGTCGGCGGCGCCGGCCGAAGCGGCGCCCATCAGCCCTGTCGCCAGCAAAGCGAGGCGCAGGCCGCTCCTCATTTCTTGTCGCCGGGTTTGCCGCTGTCGGTGGCCAGGAAGATGATCTTGCCGACCTGCTCCTCGAGCGCCTCGAAATTATGCGTCTTCTCGATGGTTCCGCCCTCGGGGATCCTCTCCTGGGCGTGGCCCGGCTCCAGCTTCAGGAACTTCGAGCCCAGCAGGCCGTCGCTGGCGATGCTGGCCACCGTGTCCTGCGGCAGGTGGATCGAGGGGTTCATCGACAGCTTGACCACCGCGTTGAAGGTGGTCTGGTCGATGGTCTGGCCGGTCACGGTGCCGACCTTGATGCCGTTGATCCGCACGTCGCTGCCGGTCGACAGTCCGCCGACGCTGGCGAACGACGCCGACAGGGTATAGCCCTTGACCATGCCGAGATCCGATTGCGCCATCGCGAAGGCCAGGAAGATGCCGGCCACCGCCAGCACCACCGCGCCCATGATCGTTTCAACGAAGTTGCGACCCATCAGATGCCGGCGGTCACTTGACCGCCCCTCCCTCAGGCTTGATCCCATGGGCCGCCTCGGCCTGGGAGATGATCATGTCGAGCAGGTCCTGCAGGGAGAGCGAGCTTTGCGTATAAGCGATCTCCCCGCCGGGCTGCAGGTTCTTTTCGTCGCCGCCGGGCTGCAGGGCGATGA
>Ga0213872_10000971_pt1 | contig 20008 bp, 15 predicted proteins | sample VelepicomBERX_R2_FD_160071 | JGI IMG/M metagenome (GOLD analysis project Ga0213872, IMG submission 160071) | Rhizosphere microbial communities from Vellozia epidendroides in rupestrian grasslands, the National Park of Serra do Cipo, Brazil - RX_R2 | ecosystem: Host-associated > Plants > Roots >...
ATGACTGATTGCCCGGACGATAGAGGTTGGCGAGTCCGTGCCGCAGGGCTGAGGGCAGGTGCAGGCGAGTCTTGTCCAGAAACGCACGCAGCGTGCGCAACGTGAGCGCCGAGAGCCCGAGAATCACAAGCAGGACCGCGCAGAGGCTCGCCGCAAACCACTTCCCTATCGTCCACGAGTCGGAGAGAGCCGCGGCTATCGCGGCAAGTCCGGCGACAATCAGCGCGATGGCAAACCACTGAAGCTTGCGTTCGCGGAACTTCGGCCCCCAGTAGCCGTACGTGACAACCGTTATGCCGAAGGCAACGTCGAGAATGAGCACCCCGAGCGACCAGCGGAGCGTATGAGTGCGCAAGCCGATGATCCACAGAGCGAGTGACGCGAGGCCGATCACGAGAACGAAGGCCAGCAGGATGCGCTGAATGCGGAACACGCGTGGGTTTTCTCCGCGGCGCAGCAGGCTGACCCCTTCCGCAGTTTCAACCATCTTGCGCAGCACCGCGATCGGCCGGACGTGGCGCACGTCGAGCAGAGGCGGCAGGCAGAACAGGATCGTCGTAAGGATTCCAGTGGCGAGCGCGGCCGATACAGGCTTGATCGCGAGCGCGAGTGGAGGCCGCAGCGGCAGCAGCGATCCGAGCAGCGAGGGGAAAACGTACTCGACGCCGAGGCCGAGCACCACCCCCAGCAATCCTCCGGCGAGTCCAAGAAAGATCGTCTGGAGCAGATAAATGCGCAGAATGTCTGACGAGCGCGCGCCGATCGACTTCATGATGGCCAGAATCTCGATCCTCTGCTGCAGGTGCGCTCGCATGGCCATGGCCACGCCGATGGCTCCGAGGACCATGGCGACGAGGCAGATGAGGCTGAGGAGTCCTGTGGCATTGTCGAGACCACGCGTCAGCTCGGGGCTGGTCTCGCGGAAATCCATGACCTGCGCGTCTGGCAGGATCTTTTCAAGTTCCGGGCGCAGCGTGGCGATGCTCTCTTGACTTCCATTGATCTTGAATAAGTAGCGCTCGCTGGCGCGGCTGCCGAGCCCGAGCAGACCGCTTTCGAGAAGCGCGCGCCGCGTGATCATCACGCGTGGACCCAGTCCGACTCCCGCAGTCATACGGTCCGGCTCCCGCAGAATGACAGCCGCGATGCGGAAGTGCCTCGTCCCGATCTTCAGCGTGTCGCCAACTTTCGCGTTGAGCCGGACGAGGAGGTTGTCGTCGACGAGAGCTGTTGAGTCGGTAAGCAGGTCGTGGATCGAGCCCGCGGGGCTGAGAACGATGTGTCCGTAGTAGGGATAAACAGCGGGATCGACCGCCTTGAGCGAGACGAGCAGCGGCACGGGATCGCCCTGCACCGACGCCATCGAAACCATCTCCGTCACGCTGGTGCGCTCGACTCCGCTGGTTGCAAGCGCATCAAGCTGCTGCTGCTCCTTCGGAGTTGCGAGGCGGAACATCCGCGCCGACAGGTCGGCGGCCATGATGCCTCGCGCATCGCCAAGCAGCGCCTTCTGGAATGCCTGGCTGAAGCCTCGCACCCCCGTCAGAGCCGCCACTCCGATAGCAACCGAAAGCAGTACGAAGACGAATTTCGCCCGCGACGCCCGCAGCTCTCGCCAGGCGATGCGGGCTGCTGTCGACCACGGGAGTGCGGGCTTGGTGACGGTGCTCATCCGATGACCTCCGTAGGCTCAGCGTGCGTCGTCAGTTCATCGGCAACGACGAGTCCGTCGCGCATATGAATCTGCCGGTCGGCGCGGGACGCGATATCCGGATCATGCGTGACCATCACCAGCGTTGTCCGCGCTTCACGCTGCCGCACCGTGAGCAGGTCGAGCACGTGCTGGCCGTTGACCGAATCGAGGTTGCCCGTCGGCTCGTCAGCAAGCACGATGGGCGGATCAAGTACAAAGGCACGCGCCAGCGCAACGCGCTGCTGCTCCCCGCCGGAAAGCTGAATCGGGTAATGCTGTAGTCGGTCGGCGAGCCCAACGCTGTTCAGCAGCGCAGTGGCGCGACCGCGGCCGTCTCCGCGCGTGTTCAGCTCATGCGGCAGAAGCACATTTTCGAGCGCCGTGAGCGTCGGAATGAGCTGGTAGGACTGGAACACGAAGCCAATCTTCTGTCCGCGCACCTGTGCCAGCCGGTCTTCCTCGAGATGGCTGATATCGACCCCATCAAGGATAACTTCCCCCTCGCTCGGCGAATCGAGACCGGCGAGCAGCCCAAGCAGCGTGCTCTTGCCGCTGCCCGACGCGCCCATGATGGCGACAAACTGCCCCTGCGGAATAAGGAGGTCGATGCCGCGAAGGATATCGACGGTGCGATTGCCGTTGCGAATGGATTTCTTCAGGTTACGAACTTCAATCATTCCTCAGTCCTCGGGCGGCGTCTCTCATCAGGCTACAATTTTTGGGTGAAGTCCTGTTTTCGCCGGCCAATTCTGGTTTTGCTGTTGTGCGCCCGGCTTTTGATGGCGCAGACTCCCACTGCCGAAAATAGTTCGGGGAAGAGTTCCGGGAATCGCAGTTCCGAGCCCGTAATCGTCTGCTTCGGCGACAGCCTGACCGCCGGATATGGCGCCGACCCTGGGCACAGTTATCCGGATTACCTCCAGAGGCTGCTCGACGCCCGCGCCTACCATTACCGCGTCATCAATAAGGGCATCAGCGGCGACACATCGAAGGACGGCGTGTCGCGGCTGAACAGTGTTCTGGCGGCGCACCCGCAGGTTGTCGTGGTCGAGTTCGGCGGCAATGATGGTCTCCGCGGGCTGCCCATCACCGCGACGCGCGCCAACCTGGACAGAATCATCTCCACCCTGCAGAACGCCGGCATCAAAGTGGCGCTCGCGGGAATCACGTTGCCTCCGCAGTACGGGCCGGATTACGTCAAGCAGATCAACGATACCTACTCGCTGGCCGCCGACAAGTTCAAAGTCCCACTGCTTCCCTTTCTGTTGATTCACGTCTACAACGTTCCCGGCGGAATGCAGCAGGACGGCATTCACGCAACAGCCAAGGGCAACGCGATTGTCGCCGAAGATGTCTTCGCGCTGATTAAGTCGATGCTGAGGAAATAGCTCACAACAGCACAATCGTCGGCTGAAAGAGCGTCCCCGCGATGCGCTTGCCGATCGCGACCAGTTCCCTCTGCCCTTCGAATATCTTGACCAGCGGAGCCTGCGTGAAGTCGGGCAGATTGATCTGCATACCGTTGCGCAGCCGAGCAAGTGTCTGCCCGTCGGCGGTGACGGAGGGCAACTCAGGAAGGATCGTCCGCGGGTGAGGCATGCGCTCCTGCAGTCTGTTTTCCTGTGCGAGCGATTCGGCCTCGTCGAGCGGAATGGCCTGATCGATCGGGAAGGGGCCGGAAGCGATGCGGCGCAGAGTAGCCAGGTGTGCGCCTGTACCGAGAACGAGTCCAAGCTCGTGGGCAACGGAACGGACGTATCCACCAGAAGAGATACGCATGAGGAACGCCGCGAGTTCCCCATTGCACGACTCGATAACAAACTCGCCGACATGAATCCGCGCAGGCTTGAGCTGCGGCGTCTCGCCGGATCGCGCAATCTTGTATGCCGGCTTGCCGCCGATCTTCTTCGCGGATATCGGCGGCGGAAGCTGGTCGATCTCGCCGGCGAACCTTGCCGCAACCTCGCGAAGTTCCTCCAGCGTGAACGACGCCTTCACCGGCACGGACGTGGGCGCGCCCTCTGCGTCGTAAGTATCCGTCGAGAAGCCGAAGCGGATCGTGCCCGTATAAGTCTTCTCGTGCGTTCCGTAGAATTGCGCAAGCCGCGTGAACTTCCCGAGCAGCAGCGGGAGCACTCCGGTCGCCATCGGATCAAGCGTCCCCAGGTGCCCGATCGATTTTTCACCCATGGCGCGCCGCAGTCGTGCGACCACGTCGTGCGACGTCATCCCCGATGGCTTATCAATGATAAGGAGCCCATTCACGGTTCTACTCTATCGAGAACCGCGAGTGCTTCGCACAGCTCTGTTATGAACGCTGACCACCGAACGCCCAACGCTCAGTTGATCCCCGTCGACTGCGGCAGCAGCATCGTGAACGTGCACTTGTCCGAAGTGTCCGGGCAATACAGCATCCCCCGGCGCACCAGCTTCGCCTGCGAGCCCCTCGGAATCTGCCCCGCAAACTTCAGCTTCAGCAGCTCCGGCGAAGCCTCCTTCAAATAATCATCGCCGCTGATGAACTGCACATCCTCCGTCTTGCCCGCTGAGATCAGCACGAAGAAGTCTGCCGTGCCGCTCTTCCACTGCTTCGGAAGGCTCACCGTCCGCATCTCCGTCAGATCCTCGTTCGCCGGCTTGCCGCCCGGGGCAACGCCTTTCGCCGTCAGCTTCGCCAGCCGCTCGCGCATGCTGTCAGTACCGGACGGATCAGGACTCAGCGTTTCCGCTGAAAGCGCCAGATCGTAGGTCTTCGCCGCCTCGGCAAAATTCCTCTGTTTCTCGTAAATCTGTCCCAGGTGGTCGCCGACTTCGCTGTGCTGCGTCACCGTCCACGCCGCACCTACATAATTCTCGGCATCCGGAAGCTTGCCTTCGCGGAAGTAGATCCAGCCCATCGTGTCCCACACGGCCGTCAGCAGATTCACGTGCTGCAGGTCATCGCGCGTCAGGTTGCCAAGCGAAATCTCCGCTGTCTGCTTCTCCAGAATTCCCATCGCCTTCTTGCTGCTAGCCTCCGCCGTCGGCAGATCCGCGTTGAAGTCCGCCAGCTCGTATGCAGCGTTATTTAGCGCGTTCGGATCGTCGCTGCCCTTCGTGCTGCTACGCAGCGTCTCGACTCCCGCGTCGCGCTTGCCTGCGAGCAGCTCCGCGCGCCCGGCCTGCGCGGCGATGTCCTTGTTATCCGGAGCCTGCTTCATCGCGCTCTCGAGCAGCGTGCTCGCCTCGTCATATTTCTTATCGAGAATCAGCAGCGAGCCCAGCTGCAGCTCGGCGTTAGCATTGTCCGGAATCACCTTCAGCAGGTCGCGCAGTGTTCGCTCTGCCTCGTCGTTGCGCTTCATCTTTACCAGCACTTCAGCCAGCGCCTGGTAGGCCAGCGCATTCTCCGGGTGATACTCGATCTCCTTGCGAAAATCCGCCACGGCATTGTCCAGCCGGTTCTCCATCATGTCAACGTATGCCGTCTCCATCCACAGCCCGCGCTCCTTCGGATTCAGCTGCTCGGCTCTGTGCAGGTCGCTGTGCGCGGCCTTCAGGTCGTGACGCGTAATATCGACATAAGCCGACTGCAGATACTGTGCGGCCTCGGGATTCCCCGCCGCCGTATCGATCCCCTTCGTTCCCGCCGCGACAAGCTGGATGTACTGCGTCTCGTCGTCGGTCACATTCTTCGCGAATTTTTTATACTCGGCCGCCTTTTGAACCGGAACGTCGCGTTGCAACACCTCCAGCTTCCGCTCGGTAATCAGCTTGTTGCCGTCAAGCTTGTAGTCGGCCTCGTAAACCGCGAACGCTGTCGTGTACTTGACCGAGCGTGGCAACTGAGCTGTGTAGGTGGGCGGCAGCTCGATGGTCGACTTGTGCGCCTCGGTCCGCGCAGATCCCAGCGTGATCGGCTCGGTCGGCGTCTCATCCTGGTCAATCTCCGTCAGCGACACCGGAAACGTCAGCGGCACGATCCGCCGATTGTTCCAGTCGGCATACTCCTTGTGGTTGTAATCGTAGGCGTAATGGAACGGCTTATCCGTCTGCTCCGGCAGGCTCACGTCTAGATTGGTGACCGACCCGGCAAATCCCATCCGCTGCGAGATGTTCTGCGCCACCTGCGGCCACTGCGCGCGCGACGTGCCGTGAAAGACCTCGCGGAAGGTGGTTTCCGAATCGCCCCGCAGCTCGAAGTCGATGTGGCCTTCGAGCGTGCCTTGACTGTCAAGCTTGGCCACCGCGGTCGTCGTATCCACAAACGGAAACGGCCCGTCTGGAGGCGTGCGTTCGAGTCGGGGGGGTCCATTCGTCGGAATCACCAACGCCTGTTTGTCGCGCAGCGGCGAGATCAGCATCCGATATGGAGTCACCTCCGGCGTGCTGTCGAGCCAGATCTCCTTGCCGTTGAGCGACACCACTGTGATCACGTGATCGAACTGCGCCGGTGTGGGCAGCTCCGGATGCAGCTTGATCGAGGTGCCGATCAGCGCCGGCCATGCATCGTATCCGGCGGCGTTCAGCATCGAGGCTAGCAGCGTGTGCTTGTCCTTGCAGTCGCCGTACTGGTTATCGAGCACCGTCTCCGCCGAATGCGGCTGGTAGCGGCCGATCCCGAACGCCACCCCGATATACCGCACCTGCGTCGATACATAGTGATAGATCGTGGCAATCTTCTCGTCGTCAGCCGTCTTCCCCTGAATCAGTTCCTCGACCTTTGCCTTCACCTCGGGGCTCGCCTCGGTGCGGTTCTTCGCCAGTGAGCCATACCAGTCGCCCACTTCCTGCCAGTTACGAAAAGTTGTCCACGTCACCGGAGCGAGCGCCTCCGGATCGTCTGCGGAGTCCTTCTTTTTGTCCGCGCCAACTGTCGGCTCCATCTGCGATGTTTTCCAGCGATAGACCTTCAGCCCGTTTTCCTCCGTGATCACCGGCCGGTTCTTCGGAGTCAGCACCAGCACGTATTTGTCCTTCGGAAACGACAGTTCCACTGTCTCGTCGAGCACAACGTTATTGCGGACAAAGTTCAGCGCGCTCCAGAACTGCCCCGCCGCTGGCGCCTTCGTCCTCACGAAGCGCATCTCGTATTCGAGCTTGTCGCCGGGGCTCAGCGACTTCACCGGGATCTGAATCTCCCTGAGGTCGCTGTAGAACGGAGCCGCGCGCGTCACCTCAGTCGGCATGTCCTGCGCGTCGTCGGATGGAGTGTTGACGACCGTTCCATCCGGCCTCCGCACTCGCACATAAACCGGCTCAACCTTCTCCTCGCCGGACGCATACGAGAACGTCAGCAGGCCCGCCTCATGCACCGCGCCCTCGGACTGCACCCGTGCCACCACCGTTAGCGTCTTGTCCCCTAATCCATTCGCGTCATAATGAATCACCGTCGCGACCTTCTCGTAGACCACTCCTTCCTTCGCAAACTGCGCGTCAGAGGGCGCGCTGTTTGTGAGCTTCACCTGGGGAGCCGTAGGAAGCGAGGAGGAGTCCTGCGGGGGATGGTCCTGCGCACGGCAGAGAGACCCAAGCAAGACCGGCAGAATGGCAAGAACAGGAAGGCGTAGAAAACGACGGAGCATTGCTACTAATTATTGCCAGAGACGAGCCAGCCCGCGCTACTCGAATCCACGAAGCGTGGTACTTTCGTGTTTTTCGCCACCCTCAGCGAAACAAGCTGAGATACCAGCCCACCGTCTCCCGCCCCTCGAACGCTGCATAGATCGCCGCGGCACACAGAAACGACCCCAAGGGGAGCCTGTAGGCGCCCCAGGTTGGAGAGCCACTGTCCTGAGTCCGCCGAAGGGTCCGGATTTTCGGACCTGGGCCCACAAGCAACAACAGCAACCCATACACCGCTCCGCCCACCACCGCCAGAAAAAAAGCCAACAACGCATTCGCCGGACCCAGCCAGGCCGTAATCATGGCTAGCAGCTTCGCGTCACCCAGTCCCATGCCTTCGCGTCGGCGCACCAGCCAATAAAGGCCGCGAATCGCCAGGATCAGCACGGCCCCGCAGACCGCCCATCCCAGAGAATCGCCAGCGCAACGCAACCGGCCCGGCCATCCGCCTCCGCAGATAGCCCCGCTGTAGATCACGCCCAGCACAATCCCCGGCAGCGTAAACGCATTCGGAAGCAGCATCGTCTCTGCATCCATCGCCGCCAGCCCCAGCACGAGAAGGCAGAACACCGCCATGCCGATCCCCTGAACCGACACGCCGAACTCCAGCCAGCACAGCACCCACAGAGCCGCTGTTGCCAGCTCGATCGCCGGATACCGCCACGAGATCGCCGCTCCGCAATCCCGGCACCGCCCGCGCAGAACCAGGAAGCTCAACAGCGGCACATTGTCCCGAGCCCGAATCGCAGCCCCACACTCAGGACACCGCGACCGCCCTGCCGCAACCGATTCATGCCGCGGCAGCCGCCAGATGCACACATTCAGAAAGCTGCCGAACACCAGCCCAAGCAGCCCGGCAAAAATCCCCGCCAGCAGGTTCAACTCCGCAACCCTCAAACCAGCCCGCAGTATACGTTGCAGTCAGGTAAACTGAAGCCGATGCCGCCCACCGAAAACGTTGAGCCGCACCCTGTCTTCGAAACCACCCCGAACCCCGGCCCTATCTTTGCCGAGGCCGTGGCTATCATGCATGGCCTCCGCGCGCCCGGCGGATGTCCCTGGGACCGCGAGCAGACTTTCGACTCCATCCGCAAATACACCCTCGAAGAGACCTACGAAGTCTTCGACGCCATCGATCGCCGCGACTGGACGGCTCTCAAGGACGAACTCGGCGATCTGCTGCTTCAAGTCCTCTTCTATGCCGAGATGGCCTCCGAAGCAGGCTCCTTCACCATCGAGGACGTCATCGCCGGTCTCAACCGCAAGCTCATCCGGCGCCATCCTCACGTCTTCGGAGAAGCGGCCGCCGCCGAAGCCGGCAACACCGCCACCGGGCTGGAAACCGATGGCATCGACGCGCCCCAGGTTCTCCGCAACTGGGAGGAAATCAAGAAGCTTGAGAAGTCCTCGCGCCCCGCTCCCCCCCACGCCACGCTGGAAGGACGCCTCGAAGCGATTCCGCGCTCGATGCCCGCGCTCTCTGAAGCGGCGAAACTCGGCTCAAAGGCAGCCAAAGCGGGCTTTGACTGGCCTGACGTCTCCGGCCTGATCGACAAGCTCCGCGAAGAGACGGCGGAACTGGAAGCCGAGCTGCCGCATGCGGCATCATCTCATAATGCGATTTCAGAAGAGCTTGGAGATCTGCTATTTACGGCCGTAAACCTCGCGCGTCGCTTGAAGATCGATCCCGAGCTCGTCCTACGCGACACCAACGCGAAATTCCGCCGCCGCTTCCGCGCGATGGAACTCGCCAGTCCCCGGCCCCTCGAGGACCTTTCTCCTGATGAGCTTGAGTCCCTCTGGGCCCAGGCCAAACTTAGCGAGCGCCAGCCATGACCACCGCCGCTGCCCCGAATCCCTCCTCCACCTGCTTCACTCGTGACGGACGCCCCATTCTCATCCGATCCTGCCGCGGCTTCGACGAACTTGACGCCTGCGTGAAGCTCCAGATGGACACCTGGGGCTTTTCTGATGGAGACGTCATTCCCCGCCGCGTCTTTGTTGTCTCCCAGCGCATCGGAGGCCAGGTGATCGGCGCCTTCGACGTAACCCGCGCCGAGAATCCCGAAGGAACCGCTGAAAACCTCATCGGCTTCGCCATGTCGCTCCCCGGAGTCAAGCCCCCCGACCGATCCCAAGACCGATCCCAAGACGAATCCGAAGACGAACCCGGCGCTCCGCCTGTCCCATATCTGCACTCGCACATGCTGGCCGTCGCACCGGGATACCGCAACGACGGCATCGGCCGCCAACTGAAGCTCTTTCAACGGCTTGAAGCACTCGAGCGCGGCATCAGCTTAATGGAATGGACCTTCGATCCGCTGGAGATCAAGAATTCTTTCCTAAATATCCACAAGCTGGGAACAATAATTCGGAGCTATACACCAGATTTTTATGGTGTATCCTCTTCTCGTCTGCAGGGTGGGCTGCCTACCGACCGGTTGCATGCTGAATGGTATCTCCGTTCAAGCCGGGTCGAGGCCACGCTCGCCGGAGTTCCGGTCCACAACTTTGACATCGAAGCAACCATCATGATCCCTCACCAGGTCGCCGAATGGAAGTCGTCGGAATCCGGTATCGACTTGGCGCGGACGGTGCAGACCGAAAATCGCCTGCGTTTTCAGGCAGCCTTTCAGCGCGGGCTGGCCGTAGTCGGTTTTCACCGGGATACCCACGGTAACGGCATCTTCGAACTTGCGCCCTTCGAGCATCCTTCGAGCATCTAAGAAGCTATTTATGAGAATTGACGCAATCTTCCTTCGAGAAATTCGTCTTCCCCTGGTCAAACCTTTCGAAACCAGCTTCGGCGTGACCACCGATCGCCGCATCCTTCTGGTGGAACTGAAAGCCGAAGGCCTCACCGGCTGGGGTGAGTGTGTCGCAGGCGAACGCCCTTATTACTCCTACGAGACAATCGACACTGCCTGGCTCGTTCTTCTGCAGGAGCTCGCACCCGCCCTTGCCCGCTCCGAGCCGGCGCATGCAGGCAAGATTCCCGGCATCCTCAAGCAGGTTCGCGGACACCGCATGGCCAAGGCCGCCCTCGAAAACTCCGTCTGGGACCTCGAAGCCCAGATGCGCGGCATCCCGCTGGCCGAACTGCTCGGCGGAGTCCGCGAAACCATCCCCTGCGGCGTCTCCATCGGCATCAAGGGGTCCATTCCCGAGCTGCTCAAGGACATCGAAACCGAGCTTGCCGCCGGCTACCAGCGCATCAAGCTCAAGTGCAAGCCCGGCTGGGACACGAAGGTCTTCGAGGCCGTCCGCAATCGATGGCCCGATATCAAACTGACCTGCGACGCGAACTCGGCGTACAAACTCAAGGACGCCGACTGCATCATCGGCTGGGACGACTTCAACCTGATGATGATCGAGCAGCCGCTCTGGGCCGACGACTTCTACTACCACTCCATGTTGCAGCGGCAGCTCAACACGCCCATCTGCCTCGACGAATCCATCCACAACCGCCGCGACACCCTCGCCGCCATCGAGATGGAGTCGTGCCGTATCATCAACATCAAAAGTGGCCGCGTGGGAGGCCTCGGCGAAGCCATCGCCGTCCACAATGCCGCCATGGAGCGCGGCATCCCGGTCTGGTGCGGAGGCATGCTCGAAACCGGCATCGGCCGCTCACACAATATTGCCCTGTCGTCGCTCGAAAACTTCACCCTGCCCGGCGATGTCTCCGCCTCGAAGCGCTACTACCAGGAAGACATCATCGAGCCTGCGGTCGAAGTCACGCCCCAGGGCGAGATCGTTGTTCCCACCACTCCGGGCCGCGGCTACGAAGTCCGCGAAGACCTCGTCGAGCGCCTCACCGTCCGCAAGGAAGAGATCCGCGCGCTGGCCTTCGCGTAAAGACCAAAAATCAGGGATCAGGGAGTAGGAAATAGAAACAAAGTGGGTGTCCCACTCCCTGATTCTCGGACGTGGGAAGCGCCTGCCCGCATCGTTACGGATCTCCCTTCTACCTGTGCCCTGTGCCCTGTTCCCTAATCCCTAATCGCTAATCCCTGTTCCCTGCTCCCTGTTCCCTGCCCCCCATTGCACTTTCCTCTTTCGAATTTCGCTCTTCTGAATGACAGGCTTTGTGACGCCTCGTTCGCGAAGGAGAAAGACAATGTTCAAAAACATCCGCATTTACATCTTTGCCGCCGGTTTCGCGGCTATCGCATTCATGGTCGCGCCGAAACAATTTGCAGCTCAGAACAGCCACACCCTCACCATAGTCAATCGCTCTGGGTTCGAGATTGACGAGATTCACATCTCGTCCGTCGGCGATCGCTCATGGGAGCGCGACAGGCTTGGAGCCGATGTTCTTCGCAGCGGCCATAAGTACATCTTCAGTGGAATCCTTCCGGGTTATTACGACATCAAGCTCATCGACGAAGACAACGATTCCTGCATCCTGAAGTCTGTCTTCGTCAACAACAACCTGACCTGGACCCTCAACCCGCCTGACCTCGTCGGATGCGAGACGCACCTGCGAGGAGTCAGCGCTCCTCTGGTTTCCGAAGAACCGTCCCACCCCTCCCTCATCGCGGCTCAAGAATCGCAATGCGATCCGCATAACTGAAAGAAGTTCCTCCCCACCCTTCGTGCTACCCCTTGGCATCTGTCATCCTGAGCGGAGCACGCCCTGGCGTGCGGAGCCGAAGAGCCTGTCCTGAGCGAAGCCGAAGGAACCTGCTTTTCCAAACCCTCTACGCGCCGCAGAAATGAGGGCGCCCGATCCTGAGCTTAGCGAAGGGTGGGACGCGTTCCCCCCCGGCCCAACATGCGCCATTTCTTCCTGGGTCACCTGAGCGAAGCACGCCGTGGCGTGCGAAGTCGAAGAGCCTGTCCTGAGCGAAGCCGAAGGAACTGCTTTTCCTACTGGCAGATGGTCCGGCTTGTAACAGGGCACAGCTTTAGCTGTGCCATAAAGACGCGGTCCGCAGGCCCGCACCGCACTGCCGTAGGCCGGAGTGGAGCCGCAGACGAAACGACTGATCCACAGATCAGCTTCACCGACGGATGCCTCCAAGGCCTCAAGCTCCACCTGCACCCCCGTGCAGCAGAACTCCAGCGACCCGGCGACCCGCAATCGACCTTAACCGCCAGACGGCAACCGTCACCGTCAACGCCCTCAGCACCGCAGTATTTGTAACTGAAAAAGAGTAGATCCAAGACCTATACTGAAGCCCACCTGAAATCGGAAGAGTTTAGGTGGGCTCTCACTGGATCGACGGACACGGCTCCGCCGGGAAGAAACGTTGACATTCTTCCCTCGTGAAGCCGGGCGGATTGCGAGTCACCCGGCTACGACCCAGATTGAGCAGGTCATGAATATCCATGGCGTAGAGCTGCACAGTTCCATCCCAGCCGGAGGTCGCCAAGCGCTTTCCATCCGGACTGAAGGCCACAGCACGGACATCATTCGAATGACCGGGCAGGGTAATTAGCTCCCGCCCACTGGCTGCATCCCAAATCTTCGCCGTGTTGTCATCACTGGCGGTGGCCAGGCGCTTGCCATCCGGACTGAAGGCCACACTAACGACAGACCCTCCATGCCCGCGCAGGGTAATTAGCTCCCGCCCACTGACTGTATCCCAAATCTTCGCCGTGTCGTCCTCACTGGCGGTGGCCAGGCGCTTGCCATCCGGACTGAAGGCCACACCAACGACTGGTCCTCCATGCCTGCGCAGGGTAATTAGCTCCCGCCCACTAACTGCATCCCAAATCTTCGCCGTGTCGTCCCAACTAGAAGTGGCAACGCGCCTGCCATCGGGACTGAAGGCCACAGCAGAGACACGACTCGAATGACCGCGCAGGGTCATCCGTTCACGCCCAGTCGTGGCGTCCCAGATCTTCGCCGTCTCGTCCCAACTAGCCGTGACCAGTCGCTTGTCATCCGGACTGAAGGCCACGCCATAGACAGCTTCTGCATGCCCGCGCAGGGTAAGTAGCTCCTGCCCATTCACTGCATCCCAAATCTTCACCGTGTGGTCATCGCTAGCGGTAGCTATGCGTTTACTGTCCGAGCTGAAGACCAGACTGTAGATCTCGGCATTCGGATGCCCTCGCAGGTCTAGAAGCTCTTGACCACTGAGCACATCCCATATCTTTGGGTTCTCATAGCCGGCGGCGGCTAGACGTTTACCGTCGGGACTGAAGGCCACGCTTTTCAAAACATAACCGTGCAGTGTGAGCAATTCCTCTCTGCCGGCCCACACCCTTGCTGTGTCATCCCGACTGGCAGTGGCCAGGCGCTTGCCATCCGGACTGAAGACGACGGAATCGACAATATTCGAATGTCCGCGCAACGTCACCAGCTCTTTGCCGCTGCTGGCATCCCAGACTTTTGCCGTCGCGTCATAACTGGCCGTGGCCAGACTCTTCCCGTCTGGGCTGAAGGCAACGTCGCAGACGTCAAAGGAATGCCCACGCAGCACTCGCAGCTCTTGCCCGCTTGCGGCGTCCCAAATCTTCGCCGTGAAGTCCGCACTGGCGGTGGCTAGATGCTTGCCATCTGGACTGAAGGCAACAGCATGGACACCATATTGCCCTTGCAGCGTCACCAACTCCTGGCCGCTTGCGGCATCCCAAACCTTTGCTGTTTTGTCTTTACTGGCAGTAGCGACCTGCTTGCCATCCGGACTGAACGCTACGCCGGAGACGGCGTCGGAATGACCAGACAGGGTCACCAGTTCCTGCCCGCTCGTGGCGTCCCAGATCTTCGCTGTGTTGTCATCACCGGCGGTGGCTAAGTGCTTGCCGTCCGGACTGAAGGCCACGCCATTGACAGTTCCCCGATGGCAGTGCAGGACGAGCACTTGGTGTCCGTCGCTGGTGTCCCAAATCCGTGCAATCCCGTAATCACCGGCCGTGGCGAGCAGCTTGCCGTCCGGACTGTAGGCTACAGCTAGGACGGTACCCGAATAGGCGGTGGGCGTGGCCATCAGTGCCTGTCCATTGGTTGAGTCCCAGATTCTCACCGTCCCGTCAAAACCTGCAGTGGCGAGACGCCTTCCATCGGGGCTGAAAGCTACGGCAAAGACAGCCCCTCGGTGGCCGCGCAATGTAAGGCGTACCCGTGACAATAAGATCGCCTGGTGCAGTGCATCTTCTGCCGCTGGTACTGGAGGTTCACTGAAGGCCACAGTGGAGTTAACTGCTTGTATGGCCAGCAGAATGCTTCGCTCGGGGTCTTCGTTGAGACTCTCGTTTGCGTAGGCCGTCAACTCTCTCCCCCTTGATTCTCTTGCATTTTGCTGAGCAGTTGCCTCATTTTCTTCTGCAATGCTTTGTTGGTGCTTAGCCTCGGCTTCGTTTTTGACAGCCAGGTCCTTCTGTTCTCTCGCCACTTTGGCATTGGACTCTGCTAGTTTGGTTTCTCTTCTGGCTTCCTCAGCGTTGTTGTCCGCGCGCTTGGCCTCGGTCCGGGCATTATTCCGTTGGAGGAGCGCAGCAATCGCCAGACCGGAAATCAGCACAAAGAGGGTTATTGCAGTGATCGCGAGGCGCGTAGCTGCAGCCCGAGCATGACGCGCATCCTCCATGCGCAGCTCCGGCATCATTGGAGACTCGACGTTGTGCAGCGTGCCGAGCACCGTCAGCAGGTGCTCACGCAACGGAGCCCGCATGTAAAGGCGATCAATCGCAGGCGAGAACTCCCGCATATCCACAATGGTGATGTTTGGATATCTCTGCCCAAGCCGCGCAGGCAATCCGCCCGCGAATTCACCCCTTGCGCGAACCACCAGAACATTTCGTCCCTGCGCCAGCCCGAGGAAGAAATCAGTCTCCCGCTCCACCCAGTTCTGCTCTCCATCCGCACGTGGCCGCAGCGTGTCCGGCGTCGCCACGACTACCAGGCAGCGCGATGCTCTCAGCGCCGGTTCAATGTTGTTGGCCCAGAAGTCCTCATTCGCTCGCTCGAAGGCTGTGTCTAGGTAGACGCGAAGTTTATTGCGCCCCTCCGCAATCTTCGATGGCAGAGTGTAATCCTGCAGTCGGCGTCTCAGCCACGCGGCGATGGCAGCACCGTCAGACCGGCGATAGCTGATGAACGCATCGTAAAGAAAACCCTGTTCACCGCTGTTCACGGATCTTTCCTTAATGGTGGCAGCGATTATAACGTCGATTGTTCACAGTTGAATGGAAAAATTCTGCATGCCATGTCTTAACCGGGCGCCTCATTCAAGCTCTCTTGGCTTGAGCGGTGTTACTTTCGATTGCCTGATTGCTGCGCCCTCTGGCCGATTCCTGCTTTCCGTGGCCGACTATTTCGCTCGTTCCGGTAAAATAAGAATAGAGACCAAGAAAGCCCGCCAACCCGGCGGGCTTTCTTATTTCTACCCATAAGGAGCATCATGCCCGCTCGCGCCGCCGCCCTCTGCACCCGACTTCTGCCCACCGGAAAGACCTGCGCCCAGCCCGCCTTGCGCGGAGAGCCCTTCTGCCGCTTTCACAACGACGCCCGAGCCCGAGCCGCCGCCGAGCACGACGAGCGCATGTTCGCCCTCGGAGACGAACTCGACGCCATGACCATCTACCAGCTCCTCGAGACTCTCCTCGACAAGCTCTCCAACATCACCAGCGTCGTCCGTGCCTACCCTGAGGCCAAACAGACCCTCGTCATTGCCATCAACCGCCTCGCCCAACTCACTTCCGAGGGCTTCCAGATCACCCGAATTCCGGCCAATCCCAGGCCAGCCTTCAAATCCCCAATCGCATCAATGACGGCGCCGCAACTCCCACACAATCAACGACCGCCCGTAACTCCTACTGGGTATGGGATGTAGCCAAAAGTCATTTGAATTCAATGATTTCCCAAACTTACGCAAACATGAAACTCGAACAGAATGAATGATTTACACGGCAAACCTGACAGCCGGGGGGGAGGGGAGGGGGTCATGCCATCCAGCTTGAGGCCGCCTCTTCCGAAACCGGAACAGGAGGCGGAGGGGCGGTCCCTCGGACCGCCTGCTTCCCCTGCGCCTTTGCCAGAAAACGAATCACCTCCGGATCCTTTGAGACGATAGACCATGCCTCCCGCACATCCCGGACGCAGGCAATCGCCTCCTTCAGCCGCTCCGGGGAGGCCAACCGGGACCCTTCAAGGCACAACGCAAAAATCGCCGCGTAAAACTCCGAGAGCGACTTGGCCGACGACCCTCCCACATCCATCCTCAGCCGCGACTGCAAATGCATCAGAATGTCGAGCGTCCGCTTGATGGCGATGCGCCGCTCACGCACATTCCCCGCCTCAATCGCCTCGATGGCCCGGTACAGGAAGCGCACCATGCCGTCATAGAGCGCGACAATCAACTCCACCGGGTTCATCCCGGCGATGGCCTGCTGCTGATAATTCATTTGCGGAAACCTATCCCTGAGGATGCTGGTTAAAACCGGTAATCGCGCTATAGATTTCATTCACCTGCTGAAGCGCAGAGGGAATCTGCTGCAACGTGAAATTTGCCTCGTTCAGTTCCGTCGTCAGTTGCGCCTTCTCCTTGCTGATCAGCGTTTCCTCATTGTTGATGCTCGTGCTGAGCGATGACTCCACGGACGAATTCTGCTGCAGTGCCAGATGCACCGCTCCGAAAGACGCGCTGTTCCCCATGTTATTAAGCGCACTGCTCAGGTTCGCTCCGAACGATGTTGCTGTGCCGCTCGGCTGGAAGAAGTTCACCACAGACTGGTAGTTGCTGTTCAGCGCATTCTGCAGTGTGTCCGTGTCCAGGCTCAGCGTGCCGTCGTTGTTAGTCGTCAAACCCAGCTGCGTAATCGAGGAGATACCGTTCCCGGACTGAAGAAAGGCCATGGCCGACTGTAAGCTCTCCTGGATCGTCGCCACCACAGGATTGCCGAACAGCGGCTCGGCGGCTCCCGAACTGCTGTTGCTCTCCTGCGCGTTCAGGTCACCGATCACCTTGTTGTAGGCCGTAACGAGGTTGCCCACGGCTGTCTCCACATCGCTGTTGTTGTTGGTGACCTCCACCTGAACGCTGGTCGAAGGCGCAGCGCTGAGCAACTGGATGGTTACGCCCTGAATGGCATTCGTCACCGTGTTCGACGCGCTGGTGATGGCCAAACCGTCCACCGTCAGCTGTGCGTCCTGCCCCGCTTGGCCCTGCGTAAAGGCGATTGCCGCCGAGGTCGTGGCATCCTGAAGGCTGCCGCCGATGGTGATGTTGCCCGCCGACCCGCTGGTTTGACTGACCAGCGACAGCATCTCGCCAGAAGATGTGGTGATGACGTTCGCTGTCACTCCATAGTTGCCCGAGTTGATCGCGTTCGCCAGCGTCGAGAGTGTGTTGTTGGTGGAATCGATGGTGATGGTCTGCGCCGAACCGCTGCCCACCGCAATACTCAGCGTGCCGCTCAGGGTGTCGCTCGCGGCGATTGCGTTCGTGTGCAGCGAGGAAGTCTGCGCCAGGCTGGTGACGGTGACAGTGTGGCTGCCCGCGACGGCGCTCGAGGAGGCCCCGGTCAGTTGCAGGACCGAAGTATCGGAACTCGATCCCTGCTTCTCGGAGAGCACACCCTGGAAATCCGTCAATGACTGAAGAGCCGTTGAAAGGGAGTTCAGATCCGTGCCAATCGAGGTCAGAACCGTGTCCTCTGATTGCAGGCTGCTGAGTTGTGTCTTCCACGGCGTCTCGACAACCTGGAGGTTGGTGACCATTCGATTGACGGTGTTGGTCACATCGAAACCCTGGCCGCTTGTCGGCGACCCGAACGATATCCCTACGGTACCCATATCGTGCTTATCGTCACTCCGCCCGGTAAACTTGACGCCTGCAGGGAACCGTGTACCCGTGTGCCGGCGGCGACGTCTCAATAAGAAATCTGCAACAACAAAAATGCGGGGAGTTGGAACTCCCCGCTCAAGGGACCGCTGCCGAATTACTGCAGAAGCTTGAGAACTTCCTGCTGCACGCTGTTTGCCTGGGCCAGAGCGCTGATGCCGGTCTGGCTCAGGATCTCGAACTTCGAAAGGTTCGAGGTTGCCGAGGCATAATCGGTGGCCAGGACCGAGTTTTCCGCCGAGGTCACGTTCGTCTGCTCTGTTCCCTCTACGTTGCTGACCGCATTGAGCGTGTTGATCTGCGAACCTACATAGCCGCGCTGTGCAGCAACATCCTGGATTGCGGTGTAGACGTCGGTCAGAGCCGTCGCGGCGTTTGCGTTCGAGGTGAGGCTGGTTCCCGTCAGGCTCTGTTGAGTTCCCGGCGTGTAGGTGATGGCCCCGGCCGCATACGCCAGCGTTCCGTTCACGTCGCCTACTTTTGCGGTGCTGAGAGCCGCGAGGGTCAGGGTGTCCGTGGAGGTGCCGGCGCCCGAACCGTCACCTGTGAAGATCTGGAAGGACTGGCCGAAAACGGCTTGGCCGTTGTATGTTGTGGTGCTGCCTATATTGCTGATTTCATCGAGAATGGACTGATATTCGGCATTGGCAGCCGAAAGCTGGTTGTTGTTCAACGTGCCGTTCGACGCCTCGGTAGCCAGCGTGACTGCGCGGTTCAGCAGGTTCGTCACCTGGGAGAGCGCGCCGTCGGAAACCTGCAGAAGACCGACACCCTCACTGGCATTCGTGGCCGATTGTGTCAGCGCAGCCGAGTTCGCCTGCAGACCGTTTGCAAGCGAAAGGCCGGCGGCGTCATCAGCGCCTGAGTTAATGCGCGAGCCGGAAGACAGCTGCTGAAGCGTGGTTTGCAGGCTGGCCTGCGTCGCGTTCAGGTTGTTCTCCGCGTAAATTGCCGAGATATTGTTCAGGACACCCAAAGACATTGTGGTTTACTCCGTTCTGCAAGTTGGTGAGGATCGATGAGTTCCTGCTTCAGGCGCCATACCGGAACCAAGGCGCAATGCCTAAGACCGGGTCGCCTCGCGGAAGGAACCGTCTAACACAACCCGTTCATCGGCGGGGTAGCGCACCTCTTTATCCGCAGTGCCGAATTTGGCAATTCACGTGCACACACTCTTCCCAAAGCACCTTCAAGTCTTCGGTCCCGGAGCGCCGATCAACAATTTCATGACGTCGCCGATAAGAGAATCAAAGGCGGACGCCCAGATGATCGAACTTACGCGCCTCAACGGCTCTCCATTGGTCGTGAACAGCGACCTCATTCAGTACGCCGAATCGGCGCCAGATACGACGCTGACTTTTCTGAATGGAGAAAAGGTTGTAGTTCGCGAAAGCCCCGCGCGGGTCATCGATCTTGCTGTTGCATTTCGCGCTCGGATGATGGGAGAGGAAGCGGAACGCTGTCCCGGGGGCATTCTCGCGTCCCGGGCCGCGCTGCGTGCCCTGTCGGCCGACAAAAGCTGCGCGGCTCACGAAGAGATCGAACTCGGGATTAACTACGCCGCGCACAGGCGCACGATGCAGGACTAAGCGCTTTCGCGCAATTCAGCACGAAGGGCACAGGACCGAGCGCATGGATATCAGCAGTCTAGTCGGAACGCTACTTGCCTTGGGAGGCATTCTTGCAGGTCTGCTGCTCGAAGGCGGACACGTAGGCCAGATACTCCAACCTACCGCGGCCATGATCGTCTTCGGCGGTACCATTGGCGCAGTCATGCTGCAGTATCCGCTTAACGTAGTTGCCGCAGCGGGAAAGCGGTTGTTTCGCGCGTTTCTCTATCGAGATGCCGGGGCGGAAGCCGCCATCGGGCAGCTGATTGGCTTTGCCAACAAGGCCCGGCGCAGCGGCATTATCT
>Ga0213872_10000972_pt1 | contig 20006 bp, 20 predicted proteins | sample VelepicomBERX_R2_FD_160071 | JGI IMG/M metagenome (GOLD analysis project Ga0213872, IMG submission 160071) | Rhizosphere microbial communities from Vellozia epidendroides in rupestrian grasslands, the National Park of Serra do Cipo, Brazil - RX_R2 | ecosystem: Host-associated > Plants > Roots >...
CCGCGGCGGGAGGAAAGTCCCTCGCGGTTGGAAAAAAGAAAGTCGAGCTTCATGACGCACCTTTCGCGCAAGCAATCCGGTCCTATCTATAAGCAAGAGCCTTGCCAAGTTTCGGCCTAACGTTTCCGCCATTCCGTCCGGCGAACCCGGCAAATTTTTCCCAGGGGCCCGGCAAATAGTCCCGACTATCGAAAAGCCAGCAAGTTTGCGATAGTCATTGGTCGATGCGCGTTTCCCGAGGGTGGGGAAACAGGAGAAGGTGTTCATGAAGATCAGGACAGCGGCGATTTCTTTCGCCGCCCTCGCGATACTGAGCCAGACCGCCCAGGCCGCCAATGCCGGGGCCGATCTGGTCGCGCATCGCGCCATCTACAAGATGAGCCTGGCCTCCTCCAAATCGGGCAGCGGCGTCACCGCCGCCTCCGGCGCCATGAGCTACAAATTCGGCGATTCCTGCGATGGCTGGATCGTCGAGAACAAGACCGCGCTGACCTTCGCCTATTCCGACGGCGCGCCGGTCTCGACCACCTGGGATTTCGTCACCTGGGAATCCAAGGACGGGCTGCATTACCGCTTCCGCGTGCGCAGCACGCGGGACGGCACGGTCAATGAAGAGATCGACGGCACCGCCGACCTCGAAGGCAAGGGCAAGGGCGGCATCGCCAAATTCACCCTGCCGGAGGCCAAGAGCCTGCCGCTGCCGGCCGGCACCCTGTTCCCGACCGAGCACACTTTGCGCATGATCGAGCTGGCCCAGCATGGCGAGCATCTGGCCGAGCGCACCTTGTTCGACGGCACCGGCACCGACCAGACCTTCGCCGTCTCGGCGATCATCGGCAAGGCCGCCCAGGCCGCCAAACATGACGGCCCCGATCTGCCCGGCATCAACCATCTGCTGCTGGCGGCCACCTCCTGGCCGATGCAGATGGCCTTCTTCCCCGACGGCAGCGACGAGCCCGAGCCCGATTACGAAGTGGGCGTGCGCTATTACCAGAACGGCGTCGCCGACGACGTGCTGCAATCCTTCGGCACCTTTAGCCTGCGCGGCACGCTGGAACGGCTGGAAGCGCTACCCAAGCCGGATTGCTAAGGGCTTATTTTCCCGGAGCGCGGGCCAGAAATCCATCCGTAAGAGACGGCGGCAGTGCCGCCAGCAGGCGGACCATCGTATAGGTCTGCCAGGGATAGGCGACGCGGGCTTTGTTGGCGTCGATGCCCCGTTTCATGATTGCCGCCGCCTGGGCCGCGCCCATCAGGAACGGCATGGGGAAGCGGTTCTTGGCGGTCATGGCGGTTTCGACGAAGCCCGGGCAGATCACCGTCACGCCGACATTGTCACGTGCCAGGAAACCGCGCATCCCCTCGCCCCACACCCGCACCGCCGCCTTGCTGGCGCAATAGGCTGGCGCGCCCGGCATGCCGCGCCAGCCGGCCAAGGACGCCATCAGCGCGATCTGGCCGCTTTTGCGCGCCTGCATCGCCGGGATGATTGGCAGCACCGTGTTCATCACGCCGTCGAGATTGGCCGAGAAGATCGAGCGGGTCTGCTCGGCGGTCTCGCCCCGCTTGTTGCCGGTGCCGCCCGAAATGCCGGCATTGGCGATCACCAGGGTCAGCTGCTTTTCACCCTCGCAGGCCAGCACCCAGGCGTCGGTAGCGGCGCGGTCGACGACGTCGACGATCGCCGTCTTCACCTCGGCTCCGCGCGAGCGGCAGACACTGGCCACCGTTTCCAGCCTTTCGGCGTTGCGCCCGCCGAGAAACAGCGTGACGCCGGGTCCGGCATAGATCTCCGCCAGCGCCGCGCCCAGGCCGGACGAAGCGCCGGTGATCAGGATCGAGGCGCTCATTTCAGATACTCCAGGGTGAGGCACAGGATCACCATGCCGAAATTGAGAAGGCAGGCCACCGCCATCACGAACAGGGCCCGGTGGATGTCGGAGATGACGGCGCGGGCGCGGCCCGAGCCGATCCATTTTTCGTCCACCGAATAACCGGGATAGCGGCGCGGCCCGGCCAAGGCGAGGTCCAAACCGCCAGCCATCGCCGCTTCGGGCCAGCCGGAATTGGGCGAACGGTGGTGGCCATGGTCGCGCCACATGGTCACCCACGCCTTGACGGGATGCCCGCCCGGCAGGAACAAGGTGGCCAGCACCAGTTGCAGCGCCGCCAGCCGCGCCGGAATCAGGTTCAGCAGATCGTCGAGCCGGGCGGCGATCAGGCCGAAATCGCGATGTTTCTCGTCGAGATGGCCGATCATGCTGTCCATGGTATTGGCGGTCTTGTAGAGCAGCAGGCCGGGAAAGCCGGCCACCAGATACCAGAACACCGGCGCCACCACGCCGTCGGCGTAGTTCTCGGCGCAGGATTCGATGGCGGCGCGGGCCACGCCATGCTCGTCGAGGCTTTCCGGATCGCGTCCGACGATGCGCGCCACCGCCCAGCGCCCGCCGACCAATCCGCCGCGCTTCAGCCCGTCGGCGACGGCGGCGACATGCTTGAACAGGCTCTTCTGGGCGAGCAGGGTCCAGATCAGCACGATTTCCAGCCCCCAGCCCCACTCGGTGCGACGGCGCAGCTCGGTCATGCCGAGGCCGAGGGCCACGGCGATGCCCGCCAGGGAGAGGGCGACGGCGGCGCCGCGCAGGCGGCGGTCGAGCCCGGTGCGATGCGGGCGGTTCAGCTTGGTGTCGAGAAACCCGATGACCCGCCCGATCACCATCACCGGATGCGGAACATAGCGCCAGAGAATGGGGGGATCGCCGACGACCGCGTCGATCAGCAGCGCGGCCAGCAGAAGAAGAAGCGGCGCCACCGGACCGCCCTGGGCGTAGAAAGGAAGCATCACATCAGCATGTGCGAGACCGGGACAAAAAGCTATAGTCGGTCCCGATGACCGATCTTTCCCCCCTGCCCTTCGCGCTGCCCCTATTTCAGCCCGGCCATGTCTGGCTGGTCGGCGCCGGCCCCGGCGATCCCGGCCTGCTGACCCTGCTGGCGCTGCACGCGCTGCGCTCGGCCGACGTGGTGGTCTATGACGCGCTGGTGTCGCCCGACATTCTCAAGCTGGCGCGCGAGGGGGCTGTTCTGGAACATGCCGGCAAGCGCGGCGGCAAGCCCTCGCCCTCGCAGCCCGACATTTCGCGCCGCCTGGTGACCTTGGCCCAGGAAGGCAAGCGGGTGCTGCGCCTCAAGGGCGGCGACCCGTTCGTGTTCGGCCGCGGCGCCGAGGAAGCCGAATTGCTGGCGGAAAGCAAGGTACCCTTCCGCATCGTGCCCGGCATCACCGCCGGCGTCGGCGGATTGGCCTATGCCGGCATTCCCGCCACCGCGCGCGACGCCAATTCGGCCATCGCCTTCGTCACCGGCCACGATTCCGAGGGAGCCGTGCCCGACACGCTGGACTGGCCTGCGCTGGCGAGGTCGGTTCCGGTGCTTGTCGTCTATATGGCGCTCACCCATCTGGATGAGATCGTCCGCCGCCTGATCGCCGCCGGCCGCCGCCCCGACGAACCTGCCGCGCTGCTGTCCAAGGCGACGACGCCGGCGCAGAAGGTGGTCGCAGCACCCCTGGCCGAGATCGCCAAGGCGGCGCAGGGCGTGGAACCGCCTGCCATGCTGGTGGTGGGCGACGTGGTAACCTATCGCGACCGCCTGGATTGGCTGGGAGAGAAACACTGAACAAGACCCGTACCAGTCGAACGTTCTTTGGGAAGCGCCTGGCTTATCCCCTGATCGGACTGATTGCCGTGCTGGCCCTGACCCAAGTGCCGCGCCTGTTGCAGCTCGCCCCGCAGCCGACGCCGATCGGCGGGCCCTTCACCCTGACCGACCAGGCCGGCCGCACCGTGGGAGACACCGATTTCCGCGGCAAGCTGATGCTGGTCTATTTCGGCTACAGCTATTGCCCCGACGTCTGCCCGACCACGCTGAACCAGATGATGCGCGCTTATGCCGCGCTGGCGCCGGACCAGCAGGCCGCAATTGCCCCCATTTTTGTCACGGTCGACCCTGATCGCGACAGCGTTTCGCAGATGAATCAATATGTTACGTCGTTCTCGCCGGCCCTGATCGGGCTGACCGGAACGTCCGACCAAGTTGCAGCCATCGAGCGCGGATACCATGTCTATGCGCGCAAATCGGGCGGTGGCGACACCTACACCATGGACCACAGCTCGATCCTCTATCTGATGGGCAAGGATGGCCGTTTCCTGCGACATTTCAACGGAGACGCCAAGGACCAGGAGATCGCCGACGGTTTGCGCCAGGCCCTGCACGGCGGGTGACGGCAACGTCTTGGCAATCAATTTGCGGTATGAGTCCAAGAGAGGCCGTGATATTGCAATTTTATGACCGGCCCAGGGGTCGCCAAGAAGCCCGCGTCGATCACGAGAATCTTGGGGTTTCAATGCTTTACACGTTACATGAAATTCACCACGCCGCGATGACACCGGTACGACTGGCCGCCAAGTCGCTGCAGGACATCCTCACCAACCCGTGGATGCCGATTTCCTACACCGAGTTCGGGCGCCAGATGGCGGCCGGCTGCGAATTGCTCGAGCGCACCACGCGCCGCTATCCGAAGCCGGAATTCGCGCTGACCCACACCAAGATCGACGGGCGGAAAGTGGCGGTGACCGAGGAGACGGTGCTCGCCAACGATTTCTGCAACCTGTTGCATTTCCGCCGCGACGGCCGCCATAACGATCCGCGCGTGCTGCTGGTGGCGCCGATGTCGGGCCACCACGCCACCCTGCTGCGCGGCACGGTCGAGTCGCTGCTGCCCGACCATGACGTCTACATCACCGACTGGATCGACGCGCGCGACGTGCCCGTCGAGGCCGGCACCTTCGACCTCGACGACCATGTCCATATGGTGATCGAGTTCCTGCAATTCCTCGGCCCCAGCACCCATGTCATCGCCGTCTGCCAGCCCAGCCCCTCGGTGCTGGCCGCCGTGTCGCTGATGGCCGCCGACGACCATCCGTGCCAGCCGGCCTCGATGACCCTGATGGGCGGCCCGGTCGACACCCGCAACAGCCCGACCAAGGTCAACGAGCTGGCCACCCAGCAGAAGCTGCGCTGGTTCGAGACCCAGCTGATCCACCAGGTCCCCGCGCCCTATGCCGGTGCCGGCCGCAACGTCTATCCGGGCTTCATCCAGCTGTCCGGCTTCATGGGCATGAATCTCGACCGCCATCTCGACGCCCATGTGAAATTCTTCCATCACCTGGTGCAGGAAGACGGCGATTCCGCCGACCAGCATCGCCGCTTCTATGACGAATATCTGGCGGTCATGGATCTGCCGGCCGAGTTCTATCTGCAGACCATCCGCACCATCTTCCAGGACCATGCGCTGCCCAACGGCACCATGACCTCGCGCGGCCGCAAGGTCGATCCGGGCGCCATCAAGAAAACGGCGCTGTTGACGGTCGAGGGCGAGAACGACGACATTACCGGGGCTGGACAATGCGAGGCCGCGCACAAGCTCTGTACGAGCCTGCCCGCGACGATGCGCCAGCACCACCTGCAACCCAAAGTCGGCCATTACGGTGTGTTCAACGGACGCCGGTGGCGCGAGGAGATTTTGCCGCATGTCCGGGCCTTCATCCGACGGCACGACAGAGCCGTTCTGGCGGCGTAAAACCCTCGGGGAGATGACCCCGGAGGAATGGGAATCCCTGTGCGACGGCTGCGGCAAATGCTGCCTGCACAAGATCGAATATGAGGATACCGGGCAGCTTTGCTACACCAATGTGGCGTGCAAGCTGCTCGACCTCAAAAGCTGCAAATGCTCGCGCTATGAAGAGCGCCAGCGTTTCGTGCCCGATTGCGTGCAGCTGTCGCCTGAAAACGTCGCCGGCCTGGCCTGGATGCCCTCGACCTGCGCCTATCGCCTGCTGGCCGAGGGCAAGGACCTCTTTGACTGGCACCCGCTGGTGAGCGGCGACCCCGACAGCGTGCACCGCGCCGGGCAATCGGTGCTGGGCCGCTGCGTGCCGGAGAAGAAGGCCTGGTCATTGGAACATCACATCGTCGATTGGCCGATGTAGGATAGGATCACGCGATGACGTCGCTGCTGACCCACCCGCACTGGCCGGCGCCGATCAATGTCCGGCGCAGTGCCCGGGCGCGCCGCATGTCGCTGAAGGTCGACCCGGCCAATCACGGCGCGACGCTCACCCTGCCCGACCGGGTTCCCAACCATGTGGCGATGGCCTTCATCGCCGATCATTTGGGCTGGCTGCAAGCGCGCATCGCCGCGTTGCCGGCGCCGATCCCCTTCGCGCCCGGCGTGGAAATCCCGCTGCTGGGCGTGCCGCACCGCCTGCAATCGGCGCCCGGTGCCCGGCGCGGCGTGTGGATCGAGGACGGCACCATCCAGGTCTCGGGACCGCTGGAATTCTTCTCCCGCCGCACCGAGGATTTCCTCAAGGCCGAGGCCAAGCGCCGCATCCTGGCCTGCGCCGAGCCGATGGCGGCCCAGCTCGGCGCCGCCTTCAAGACGGTGCGGATCGGCGATCCCAAATCGCGCTGGGGCAGCTGCAACAGCCGCGGCACCATGGCCTTTTCCTGGCGCCTGGTGCTGACCCCGGAACGGGTGCTGACCTACGTGGTGGCGCACGAGCTGTCGCATCTCAAGGAGATGAACCACAGCCCGCGCTTCTGGGCCTGGGTGCGCAGCCTGACGCCCGACGCCGACGCCTCGCGCCGCTGGCTCAAGGCCAATGGCGGCGCCTTGTACCGCTATGGACTCCCCGCGCCTCAGGCGGCGGCAGGCGAATAAACCCGCAAGCGGTGTCCGTCCGGATCGAGGGCGACGAAGGTGCGGCCGAATTCCAGGGTCACCGGCTCCTGCTCGATCACCAGACCGCGCCGCGCCCAATCGTCATAGCGATCGGCCACCGAAACCTCATCCGGCTCGGAAAAGATCAGTTCGGCGCCGCCGCTGTCCTTCTTCACCATGGGTTCCACCGTGTGCTTGGCCCACAGGCCGAGACGCAGGCCCGAGGGCAGCGCGAACATGGCGAAGAAAGGCGAGGATTCCGTCGGCTCGCTGTTGAACAGATCGCCGTAGAAGCGGGCGCTCGCCCCTGCATCCTTGACGTAGAGAATGACGAAATTGAAGGCGTTCATAAGGTCCTCCAGGGTGGGGGAAGAAAACCTTATGCGACGGCGCTGACAGAAAATGTCAGCAGTGATCAGGGCCGGGGCGGCGGTTGCAGCGTCGCCCGCCATTCCTTCATCAGCAGATGGCGGCGGCGCGGATAGCGATCCTCGGTCGAGGCCAGCTTGGCGATGCGGTCTACGCGGAAATGGCGGTAATCCTGGCGCAGCTCGCACCACGCGCAGACGATGCGGGCATGGTCGAAGAAGGCCACGGCGAAGGGCCAGACCAGGCGCGAGGTGCCCGCCCCCTGCGCATCCTGATAGGTGATCTCGATCTTGCGTTCGTCGCGGATGGCCTGGCGGATTTCCGGCAATCCGGTCTCGCCCGCCGTCGGCGCGGCGCCGGGGCCGACCAGCAAGGCGGTGGCATCGACAGTGTCCCGCAGATCGTGCGGCAGCACCGCCGCGATCTTGGCCAGGGCGTTGCGGGCAGCCGCCGACAGACGCTCGTCGGCGGTGCGATCCGCCACCCAGCGCGAGCCCAGCACCAGCGCCTCGATCTCGTCCTCGGAAAACATCAAAGGCGGCAGCATGAAGCCCGGCTTCAGCACATAGCCGACGCCCGGCTCGCCCTCGATGTCGGCCCCCTGCCCCTGCAGCAGCGCGATGTCGCGATAGAGGGTGCGGAGCGACACGTTCAGCTCGCCGGCCAGCGCCGCTCCGGTCACCGGATAGCGATGGCGGCGCAGGATTTCGATCAGATCGAGGAGTCTCTTCGCGCGCGCCATCGTATGGGACCAGGCCTTAGTGCTTCTTGTCGCCGGTCAGCATATGGACCAGGCCGGACCAGATGCTGTCGTCATCGTCGCTCTTTTCGCCTTCGGGCTTGGCGGCGGCATCGCTGGCCACCGGCGCCTCGCTCTCGGGTTCGATCTGGCCCGGCAGCGGGCGAACCGGCAGGTTCTGCTCGGCCACCACCATGATGTTGTGCCAAAGCTGAGCCGGCAGGGTGCCGCCGGTGATCTTGTTGAGCGGCGTGTCGTCGTCATTGCCGAGCCAGACGCCGCACACATAATCCGAGGTGAAGCCGATGAACCAGGCGTCGCGGTAATCCTGGGTGGTGCCGGTCTTGCCGGCCACCGGGCGCTCGCCGAGCTGGGCCGCCTTGCCGCTGCCCTCCTGCACCACCGCCACCATCAGTTCGGTCATCTGCTTCAAGGGGCCGGCCGCGATCACCTGGCCGGCGCCGCCGCCCTGGCGCTGATAGAGCGCTTCGCCATGGGTGCCGTCGACCTCGGGATAGCCATAGGCGAACACGCCCTGGCCGCCATTGGCGAAGCTGGCATAGGCCGCCGTCATCTCGACCAGCGGCACTTCGGAGGTGCCCAGCGCCAGCGAGGCGTCGGCATGCAGTTCCGAGGTGATGCCGAGGCGCTTGGCCGTCGCCACCACGCGCTTCGGCCCCAGCCGCTCGATCAGGCGCACCGCGGCGACGTTGCTCGATATGGCGAAGGCTTTTTTCAGGCTGATCGGGCCGAGATATTTGTGGGTGTAGTTCTCGGGCCGGTATTTGCCGGTGGTGATCGGACTGTCCTCGATGGTGTCCTCGGCAGTCAGGCCCTGCTCCATGCCGGTCAGATAGAGGAACGCCTTGAAGGAGGAGCCGGGCTGGCGCATGCCCTGGGTGGCGCGGTTGAACTGGCTGGTGGCGTAATTGCGCCCGCCGACCAAAGCGCGCACGGCGCCGTCCGGGCTCATCACCACCACGGCGCCCTGGCTGACGCCGGCCTTGGCGCCCGGCCCCGCCAGCAGAGCATCGAGTTCCGCCTCGGCGCGGCGCTGCAAATTCATGTCGAGCGTGGTGCGGACCACGATGTCGCGGTCGGTGCCGGCGATCGGCGCCACCTGGTCGCGGATCCAGTCGGCGAAATAGCGGCCGGTATGGGCGATCTGCTTGACCGTCGCCTGGCCGGTGTCGCGCGCCTGATCGGCCTCGGCCTGGCTGATATAGCCGGCGGCCACCATGTTGGCGAGCACCTGGGCGGTGCGCTTGGCCGACTGGGCGCGGTCGTTCTGCGGATTGTAGCGCGACGGCGCCTTCATCAGGCCGCCCAGCAAGGCGCTCTGATAGAGGTTCAGCTGGGTCGCCGGAATATCGAAATAGCGCCGCGCGGCGGCGTCCACGCCCCAGGTGCCGGAACCCAGATAGACCCGGTTGAGATAGAGGGTGAGGATCTGTTCCTTGGTGAATTTATGCTCGAGCCAGACCGCCAGCTCTAGCTCCTGGATCTTGCGCTTGAAGTTCTTATTGGGCGACAGGAACAGGTTCTTGGCCAGCTGCTGGGTGATGGTCGAGCCGCCCTGGACGAAATGATGGGCCTTGAGATTGACCACCATGGCACGCGCGAGACCGATCGGATCGAGGCCGAAGTGGCTGTAAAAATGCCGGTCCTCGGTGGCCAGCACCGCTTCGGGCAGATATTTCGGCATCTGGTCGAGGGTCAGGCTCTCGCCGTAGACGTCGCCGAAAGCGGCGATCTGTTCGTCGTCGGAGGCCATGATCGAGATCGACGGCTTGCGAAGCGTTGCGGTCAAGCTGGAGAGATCGGGCAGGTCCAGCGCATAGAAGCCGAGGATGGCGGCGATGCCGATACCGACCCAGATTCCCAGCACCAGCGCGGTCGAAGCGAGCCGGCGCAGGCACAGAAACGCGAATTCGCCCATGCTGCGCGGACGGCGCGGCTTCGGCTCGGCCTTGGCGGCCGGCCTGGGTTTCGGCGCTTTTTGGGGCGCGGCTTTGGGCGATTTCTCCGCCACAGGACGCCGCGACACGGTGATCCGGTCGTCAGGCGACACAACGAAGTCGTCGCGGCGTTTCTCGTCGTCGTAAAGGTCGGCCATGGGAAGGTCGATACTCGCTTAAGATTGTGTCCCCAGGAGCGGCTCGGGCATGCCTCGAGGCCGCTTATAGCCATAATGCCGGTTTGCGGCTAGAATGCGGCAAGATCGTTAGCGTTGTGATAACGATTTCCACCGTCGTTAGCATTGTGATAACGATTTCATCTCGACGTGTGGATTTCGGGGTGGGGGATCATGACAGAACTTTCTCTGGCCGTGCCGGCAGAGTTGCTGGACCGGCTTCGCGTCATCGCGGAGCAGAAAGAGAGCAGCCTCGAAGAGAGCGCGCTCGAAGCCCTGGCCGAATATGCGGACTCCTGGGAAGACTTCAACCGCACCGTCGAGCATATGGAAGCCGGCAAGGAAGAACGCACGGTTCTGCGGGCCGCGCACGAATAAACCAGGGTAAAAGCGCCGCCAGCCCGACTTACTCAATATATTCGTTAGCGTAGACGCCCCAGAACTCGTCGCGCTTCAACCAGCCCTGGATGTTCTCGACATCAACCTTGCAATAGGCCTTGCCCTTGGGGCAGGCCGCCAGCCGGCCCATGACATTGGCGTCGAGCATGGCGAGGATTGGCGATTTGTCGTCGGGCTCGGCGCGCAGGCGGCGCTGCGAAGGCCCGATCACCACGATCATGCGGCGCGCCGACAGCATGCTCTGATGCACCCAGCCCTCGGTGCCCTGCCAGTCGCGGATCTTGCGCCAGGCCTCGAATTCGGCGATCACCTCGACCGGCATGTCGCGCCTCGTATAGACCCAATCGACCGGATAGCGCACGCCGGGGCCGGTGCGCAGATTGACCTCGTCGGATCGCAAGGAGACAAAGCGGGGCAATGGGAGCCCGCTGGTTTCCACCGCGCCCGCGCGGAAACCGGCCATGCCCGCCAGAATGACGATTAACAGCAAGCCCCGTAAAACCGGCAGCATGACGTGGAAACGGCCCCTTCGTTTCGATAGGCGAATAATTGCCGATAGGGCCTCGTCGGTCAAGCGAACCCCAGAAACAGCGCCAGCGCCCTATTCACCGAGACCATCGCCGCCGCATCAAGGCGCCCAATCTTCTGGCCGACCTTCTCCCGCAGCACCGTATGGGCCTTGTCCACCATGATCTGCGACGGAGCCGTTAGCCCATTGTCGGCACTTGGCTGCACGGTGAGCCTAAGGAGAGGCGCATCCCGCAAATCGCTTGTGACGGGCAAAACCGTCACCGTGGGATGCTCTGCGAACAGGTCGGACTGAATGACCAATGCCGGCCTCGGTTTACCGAAATCCCCTTGCAAAGCGATAACAACCAGATCCCCCCGCGTCACAACCATCCCTCGGCATCAGAGGCATCTTCGATCCACGCAGAAATCTCTTGCTCGGCGGGATCTCCCCGCAAGCTCAGAGACTGCCGGCGGCATTCCTCGGCAAAGCCAGGACGACGCGTGTCAGGCACCCAGATTTGGACCGGACGCAGACCGGCCGCATGCAGCTTGTCGCGATAATTCCGTACACGACGAACGACGCTCGATGGCATAATGACCTCCGTTACATGTAACGTAGTTCATTCGACCGTTGGATGCAATCCAGGGGCTGTCCTCTGGACAAGCGCCCCCCATCTTGCTACAGCCGTCACTAGTGCCTTCGTTAGGGGATGTCCGATGTCTGCCAAGAAGCCTCTGGTCGTGGTGACCCGCAAGCTGCCGGAAGTCATCGAGACCCGCATGATGGAGCTTTTCGACACCAGGCTCAATCACGACGACCGGCCCATGTCGAAATCCGCCCTGATCGAAGCCGTAGCAGGGGCCGACGTGCTGGTGCCCACCGTGACCGACCGCATCGACGCCGCGGTTTTGTCACAGGCCGGGCCGAATCTCCGCCTGATCGCCAATTTCGGCGCCGGTGTCGATCATATCGACCTGGCCACCGCGCGCGAGCGCGGCATCACCGTCACCAACACCCCGGACGTGCTGACCGAGGACACCGCCGACATGGCGATGGCCCTGATCCTGGCCGTGCCGCGCCGCCTGGCCGAAGGCGAGCGCCTGGTCCGTTCGGGCAAGTGGGCCGGCTGGGGTCCGACCTTCATGATGGGCCGCCGCATCTGGGGCAAGCGCCTCGGCATCATCGGCATGGGCCGCATCGGCCAGGCCGTGGCGCGCCGCGCCCGCGGCTTCGGCCTCTCGGTGCATTACCATAACCGCCGCCGCCTGCATCCCGAGATCGAACAGGAACTCGAGGCCACCTATTGGGAGAGCCTGGACCAGATGCTGGCGCGCATGGACGTGATCTCGATCCATTGCCCGCACACGCCGGCCACCTATCACCTGCTGTCGGCCCGCCGCCTGCAGCTGTTGCAGCCGCACGCCTATGTGGTCAACACCGCGCGCGGCGAAGTGATCGACGAGAACGCGCTGACCCGCATGCTGCAGAAGGGTGAACTGGCCGGCGCCGGCCTCGACGTGTTCGAGCATGAGCCGGCCATCAACCAGAAACTGCTCGACCTCGACAATGTGGTGCTGCTGCCGCATATGGGCTCGGCCACGCTGGAAGCCCGCATCGACATGGGTGAGAAGGTGCTGATCAACATCAAGACCTTCGCCGACGGCCACAGCCCGCGCGACCGCGTGCTGGCGAGTATGTTGTAATCCATGTTCCATGCCTTGGTTCCGCTGCTGGCCGCGGCGGTTCTATTCGTCTCGATCTCACGCCGCCTCGGTTTCGGCAGCGTGCTGGGATATCTGGTGGCGGGCGTCGCCATCGGCCCCTATGGCCTGAAGCTGATCGAAGACACCGAGGAGATCGCCACGGTGTCGGAACTCGGCGTGGTCATGCTGCTGTTCCTGATCGGCCTCGAATTGCGCCCGGCCCGCCTGTGGGTGATGCGCAAGGCCGTGTTCGGCCTCGGCATCGGGCAGCTGGTCCTGACCAGCCTCTTATTCGCCGCCCTTGCCCATCTCGCCGGCGCCCACTGGGCCGGTTCGGCGGTGCTGGGAACGGGCCTGGCCCTGTCTTCGACCGCCATCGTCCTGCCCATGCTGGGCGAGCGTAATCTGCTGGCCAACAATGCCGGGCGCGACAGCTTCGCCGTGCTGCTGTTCCAGGACCTCGCCTTCATCCCGCTGGTGGCGGTGGTCCCCCTGCTGGCGGAAAACGCCGTGCAGCTGATGGTGCCGTGGCGCGCCGTCATCGTCGCCATCGGCGGAGTAGCCGTCATTCTGGTCGCCGGCCGCTTCCTGATTCCGCAGGTCTTCAAGCTGATCGGCGGCGCGCGCACGCCGGAAATCTTCACCGCCACCGCCCTGCTGCTGGTGGTCGGAACCGCGGCGCTGGCGCATCAGGCGGGATTGTCGATGTCGCTGGGCGCCTTTCTGGCCGGCGTGCTGCTGTCCAATTCGGAATATCGCCACGAGCTGCAGGCCGACATCAAGCCGTTCGAGGGTTTGCTGCTCGGCTTCTTCTTCATGTCGGTCGGCATGTCGGCTGAACTGAGCCTGGCGGCGACCGAACCGCGCATCATCATCCTCGGCGTCGCGCTGCTGCTGGCGGGCAAGACGGCGATCTCCTTTGCGCTAGCCCGCCTCGCCGGACGCCCCGGCGCGGAGGCCCTGCGCTTCGCCCTCGCCTTGCCGCAGGGCAGCGAATTCAGTTTCGTCCTGTTCGGGTCGGCGGTGGCGGCCGGGGTGCTCAGCGAGCGCATGGCCGGATTGGCCACCCTGATCATCGCCCTGTCGATGGCGGCGACCCCGATCCTGTTCGCCGCCGCCGAGCGCTGCCTGGTGCCGCGCCTGGCGACGCGCAAGGAACCGGTCTATGACGAAATCCCCGCGACCGACGCGCCGGTGATCATCTGCGGCTTCGGCCGCGTCGGCCAGATCGTCGGCCGCATCCTGCGCATGCAGAACATCCCCTTCACCGCGCTGGATAAGGACATCACCCAGATCGAGGGCGTGCGGCGCTTCGGCTTCAAGGCCTATTACGGCGATCCGGCGCGGGCCGACCTGCTGCGCGCCGCCGGCGCCGAGACCGCCAAGCTGGTGGTGGTGGCGCTGGACGACATGGAGGAAACGCTGGTCGTGGTCGACATGCTGCGGCGCAATTTCCCCAAGCTCAGGATCTTCGTCCGCGCCCGCAACCGCCGGCACGCCTATCTGCTGATGGACCGCGACGTCGACGGGGTGGTGCGCGAAACCTTCCATTCCAGCCTGCGCCTGTCCGAGATGGTACTGACCGCCATCGGCATCGGCCCGGTCGATGCCTTACGCGCCGTCGAGGTGTTCCGCGTGCGCGACGAGCAGGCCTTGATCGACAGCCATGCCTTCTACCAGGATGAGCCGCGCCTGATCCAGGATGCCCAGGACGTGGCCAAGGAACTGGCCGGCCTGTTCGAGGGAGACCGGGGAACCCGTCGATGAGCGAACGCAAGAAACATCGGCTACAGCGGCGCCGATACCGCAGCAAGCCGCAGCAAGGCCCGTTCGGCGGCACCGTGCTGTTACGCAACGCCGACGGAATCGGGCGGCTCAGCGACCTCTATTACTGGCTGCTAACCACCAGCCGGATCAATTTCCTCGTCTCGATCATGGCCGCCTATATCGGCACCAATGCCCTCTTCGCCCTGGCCTATATGGGCTCGGCCGGGGTCGAGAACATGCGGCCCTTCGTCTTCTCGGACGCTTTCTTCTTCTCGGTGCAGACCATGGCCACCATCGGCTATGGCCGCATGGTGCCGATCAGTTCGCTGGCCAACAGCCTGGTGACCATCGAGGCCGGCATGGGGCTGTTCGGCATGGCGGTGGCGGCCAGCCTGCTGTTCGCCCGCTTCACCCGTGCCACCGCCGGCGTGCGTTTTTCACGCAATGCGGTGATCACCCAGTTCGACGGCAAGCCGACCCTGATGTTCCGCATCGCCAACCAGCGCGACGCCCGCATCAACGAGGCGCAGATCTATCTGGTGGTGGCCCGCCAGGAGCACACGGCCGAGGGCTATTCCTATCGCCGCATCGCCGATCTGGAGCCGGTGCGCTCTTTCAACCCGATCTTCGAGCTGTCCTGGACGGTGATGCATGTGATCGACGAGCACAGTCCCCTTTACGGCGTCACGCCGCTGGACCTGGATGAAAGCGTGGCGGCCGTCAGCGTCGTCTTCACCGGCAACCATGAAGGCCTTCAGCAGCGGGTGCACGCCCGCCACACCTACACCCAGGCGCTGATCGAGTGGGACCGCCGCTTCGCCGACATCATCATGCGCGACGAGAACGGCATGGCCGTCATCGACTACGATCATTTCGACGAATTGCTGCCGGTCGATCCCAAGGATCTGGTGCTGGGCTAGTCTGTCTCAGACAGCCACCATCTCGGCGGTGATCTCGGCGATCCGCGTGGCCCCGGCCTGGCGCATGATGGTTTCAAATTCCCGTTGCAGGATCGTCAGCACCGCCTCGACGCCAGGCTGGCCGAAGGCCGCCAATCCCCAGCAATAGGGGCGTCCGATGCCCACCGCGGTGGCGCCCAGCGCCAGGGCTTTCAGCACGTCGGTGCCCCGCCGCACGCCGCCGTCGATCAGCACCGGAATGCGCCCGCCGACCGCGGACACCACTTCGGGCAAGGCGCCGATCGTGGATTGCAGGCTCTCCTCGGCGCGGCCGCCATGATTGGAAACGATGATCGCGTCGGCCCCATGCTGGACCGCCTTCCTGGCATCGGCCCCGGTCATGATGCCCTTCAACACCAGCCGCATGCGGGTGACCTGGCGGATCCGCGCCAGAAACTCCCAGGTCATGCCGGTGCCGTAGAGATTGGTGACGTGGGAAACATCCAGCCCGTCGAACATCGGCTTGCGCGCCACTTCGTTGGCGAAACCGCCCTGGTGACAATCGGCGCAATTGCGCGTGTCGACGCGGCGGGCGCGGAACAGCGTTTCGGTATTGCGGCCGCCCTGCCGGTCGACGGTCAGCACCAGCGCCGGAGAGCCGGCCTTTTCCGCGCGGCGGATCAACGCCTCGGTGACGGTCCAATCGTCGGTGGGATAGAGCATGTACCAGATCGGCGCGCCGCGCGCCTCGGAGACCGCCTCGACCGAGGAATTGCCGACCGTTGAGAGGATGAGCTGATGGTTCCTGACCTTTGCCGCCCGCGCCACCGCCACCTCGGCGTCGGGGTGGAAGGCGCCTTGGCTGCTGACCGGCGATAGGAAGATCGGGCTCGCCCACCGCTCGCCCCACAGCGAGACGCTGGTGTCGATCTTGCGCGCGTCGATCAGCCGGCTGACCTTGACCCGGAGCTTGGCGAAGTCGTCATGGTTCGCGCGCAAGGTGGCATCGTCGTCGACGCCCGTGGCGAGATATCCGAAATGTGCCGGCGGCAGCGCCTTGCGGGCGGCCGGCTCGAAATCGAACAGGTCCAGCGCCTCGTCGGGCGACTCGATCACCGTTCCCACGGCCCTGACCGGGGCGCGCAACGCATCGTAGCTTTGCGCCAGCGCCGCCCCCGGCAGGGTCAGCAAGGGACTGGCGGCGAGAAATTCGAGAAACTTGCGGCGTGCGAGATCGGGGGAGAGCGAGGTCAAGGCAGCAGTCCTTTTTGTGCAACGCGCAAATTTTCTCATGGCGCAAGACTTCGCGTTTGATCAAAATTGCTCTTTAGACGAGAAAAAACGGATAAACCATGGGCCAAAAAGAGCAGCCCCAGAGTCCGCAGCCGGTTTTGCCGCCGTTGCGCCTCGATGACTGGCGCGTTCTCTTCGCGTTGCCGATCCTCGAAAATGATTTCTCCATCATGCCTACGCTCGCCGACGCCGCCGGCGCGGCGGGACTTACGCCGTTTCATTTTCATCGCCGCTTCCTTGAAACCATGGGAGAAACCGTCGGCGATTATAGTCGGCGCATCCGCCTGCAGCGCGCGGCGGCGATGGTGACGAGAACCAACGCCTCTTTGCTCGATACGGCGCTGCGATCCGGCTATGCCAGTCAGGAGGCTTTTTCCCGGGCCTTTGCCCGGCAATATCAGATGACGCCTGGAGCCCTGCGCCGCGCTACGTTCGGCCTGGCGCCGCCATCGCGGCCGATCGATCGCGATCGGGCCGCGCTGGTGCGGCCGGTATGGGGCGAACCCCAACGGCTGATCGGCATGCGCTTCCACGGCGATTACCGCAATGTCCCTCTATTCTGGCGGCAATTCGCCCGGCAATTGCACGAGCGCGGCTTCTCCCTCGACCAGGCCCGGCCAGTCGGCGTCCTGCATGACGATCCCGGCTACACCGATCCCGGCCGCATCCGCTATGACTGCTGCGTCCTCGACACCGGCCTGCCCGACCATCTGGTAAAGCCGCCCTTCTGGCGCACGCCTCTGCAGGAATCGCTTTATGCACAAACCGCCTTGCAGGGCGGCTACGGCCTGATCGCGGAAACGATTTTCAGCATTTGCGTCGCCTGGCTGGCCGGCGCGCGCAAGGTTCTGTCGGAAACGCCGGCCTATGAAATTTACCGCACGCCGCCCTGGTCCAACGAGGATTGGTTCGATCTCATGCTGCTGGTTCCCATCGCCTGACCGTTCGGAACAGCAATTCCGATCAAAACCATCCCGGGAAAATCTGATAATGTCCGCGCCCGTTACGCGGAAAACGGGGAATGGACCAATGGCACGTTCGATTACCGAGAAGATCCTGTTCGCAGGTGCGATGGCGGTGCTTCTTCTGCATTTCGCCGTCTGGACTATCGCCGATCAGCATAGGCCGGCGACCTCCGGGGCCGCCTCCACCTACGAAAACGACTGACCTTCCGGGCATGCTCGCCAAGGCATTGTTTCCCGCCCTCTTCTCCGCACCGCTCACCTCCAACCTGCGAGGCGACGTCCTCGGCGCCCTGTCGGCGACGCTGGTCGGGGTGCCGCTGGCGATCGCCTACGGAATGATCGCCGTCTCCACCCTCGGACCCGACTGGGCCGGGATCGGGGCGTTGGCCAGCCTGTTCGGCTGCGCGTTGACCGGCTTGTTGTGCGCCCTTCTCGGCGGCAATCCGGTTAACATCGTCGGGCCGCGCGCCGCCACGCTGCTGGTGTTCGCCGCCCTGACCGGCCGCTTCCTGCATCTGCCCGGCGTCGAGCAGAACGAGGCGGTCGCCTTCGGGTGTCTGGCCGTCGCCCTGGCCGGCCTGATACAACTCGGCCTCGGCCTGGTCCGCCTGGGGCGCCTGGCGGATTTCATTCCCTACCCGGTCATCGCCGGATTTATGAACGGCACCGGCCTGCTGATCATGGTGAGCCAGATCCGGCCGCTGTTCGGCCAACCGCCGGCGGCGGCCCTGCTCTGGGCCGTCACCCTGCTGGCGATGATGCTGGCGGCCCGCATGAGCCCGCGCCTTCCCTCCATGCTGGCCGGGCTCGGCGTGGGAATTGTCCTCTATCAGGCGGCGCGGCTGGCCGGTCTTGACGCAATGACGCTCGGCGGCACTTTGCCGCCTTTGCCGGCACATCTGCAAACCGGCTTGATCTCCATCGGCACCCTGCAATCCGCCCTGCACGACTTTCCTGCCTCGGCGATCCGGCCGATGGTCACCTCCGCCTTGTCGATGGCGGCCTTGGCAACGCTCGATACGATGCTGACCACCTTGACCATCGACCAATTGACCCGCCGCCACAGCGATCCCAACCGGGAGCTGGCCGCGCAGGGTGTCGCCAACGGCTTGGCCGGCCTGCTGGGCATGCTTCCCTGCGCCGGCAGCATGGCGCGCACCGCTCCCCTGGTGCGGGCAGGCGGGCGGACGGCGCTGGCGGCCATCCTCAGCGCGGCGATGGTGGCGGGGGTGGCGGTGCTTCTGGCGCCGGCGGTGCGGTTCCTGCCCCAGGCAGTGATGTCCGCGGCGCTGACCCTCACCGGCTTCAGCATCCTCGACAGATGGACGATGGACACTCTGCGGCGGCTGCGCTGGAGCCGCCTCGCCGATCTTCCCCATGCCGATCTGCTGGCGATGACCGCCGTCGTGGCGTCGACCCTGCTGTTCGGCGTGGTCGTCTCGGTCGGCGTCGGCATGGCGGTCTCGCTGGCGTTCTTTCTGCTGCGCATGTCGCGCTCGCCGATCCGCCGGCACTACAGCGCCGCCGCCCTGGCCATGCATGTGCAAGACGACGCCGAGCGGCTGGCCTTCATCCGCCGCCACGGCCAGAACATCACAATCATCGAGCTGTCGGGCGTCCTGTTCTTCGGCTCGGTGGCGACCCTGCAAAGGCAGGTCGAAGGCCTGATCGCCCAGGGAATGCGGTACGTCGTTCTAGACCTCAAGCGAGTGATCGATCTCGACCTTACAGCGGCCCGGGTCATCGAAAGGCTGCATGTCGAGCTCGACCGCGCCGGAGGTCGTCTGATCTTGGCCTATCTCGACCCGGAGCGGCGTCGCGGCCTGTCGCGGCAATTCGAGGGCGAGGAGCGGCGCCTGCATGCCACCCCGCGGCATCTGTGGCGGGTTCTAGATCAGGCCGGCACCTTGCACCCGCTCGACGACTCGCAATTGACGCCCGATCTCGACACCGCCGTTCTTGCCTGCGAGCATCATATTCTCGGTGACCGGCGAGATTCCGGCGAGGCGCCCCTCGCCTCGGCCATTCTGAGCGGTCTCGACCGGCAAAGCATGCGCCGGCTGCGGCCCTATCTGTCGCGGCGCCGTTTCGTCGCCGGCGATCTGATCTTTCGCCAGGGAGATCCGCCGGACAGCATCTATTTCGTCGCCTCCGGTCGAGTCGACGTCACCATCAATCTACCGCGAACCGACCGCAAATTGCGGGTAAGGACCTTGGCGCGCGGCGCCATCTTCGGGGAAATGGCGATCATCGACCCCAAACCGCGCTCGGCCTCCGTCACCGTCACCGAGCCGGGAGTCTGCTATCGCCTGTCGGCCGGCGATTTCGAGCGGCTCAAGCAATCCGAAGCGGATATTGCCTTTCGCCTGCTGGAAAACACCGGCCGCATCTTCGTCGAGCGGCTGCGAGCCAGCAATCTGATGATCGCCGAACTCGAGAC
>Ga0213872_10000973_pt1 | contig 20003 bp, 19 predicted proteins | sample VelepicomBERX_R2_FD_160071 | JGI IMG/M metagenome (GOLD analysis project Ga0213872, IMG submission 160071) | Rhizosphere microbial communities from Vellozia epidendroides in rupestrian grasslands, the National Park of Serra do Cipo, Brazil - RX_R2 | ecosystem: Host-associated > Plants > Roots >...
CTCTCCAAAACTGACACAACCAAGAACTCGAATAATCCGTCATCGGACGCAACAAGAGTGGCCACAGGCGCCCTTGTCAAGCGCGAGACAACGGTTTCGAGAAAAGGGCGGCTTGCGGCGATAACGGCTTCACCCGCCTCCGGATATATTGCGATTTCGAAGCTGCAGAATCCAAGTGGAATCGTCGACTCAAATTCACTCCGCGTCGTGACCGCGACCGTGGTTCCCGAAAATTCGAGATGGTCATCCCGGATCCAGATTGCTTCCAGCGCGACTTGGAATCGGAACGGAAAAATGAGAAAGCGGTCGCCGTCGTTCAGCAATTCGGGTTCGCCTGGGATCAGCTTACGGTCGTTTAAGTACGTTCCGATAGCGCTCCCCAAATCCTCAAGATAATAATTGCCCTCCTTACCGACCACTCGCGCATGTTGCTTGCCGAGAGCGCGCACTCCAAGCACGATATGGCTTTCAGAACTGCGCCCAATTCGGATCTCGTCGCTTTCGAAGCGATAGCCTTTTGCTTCGCGCGGCTCGATCTCGTTAGTCATCAACAAGCGAATAGCGGTCCCTTTGTAGATTTCAAGCCACTGAGCGAATCCCTCCCTGAACCAGGCCGTCCAGTCGGAGGAGCGGCGGCACGCTCGGCAGAAACGATTGATAAGGTCGACCTGAAGACACGAGTAGCGCTTGAGACCATTGAAATCGATAAGACTCGTGGGCTGGGTCAGTGCAGTGCGCGCTTCCAATGTCCTTCCTGCCTTCCATCTCGAATCGCATATTTCCCCGGTATTTTGACGATCCCAATCTTGCCAATCGTGACTCCGCCCTCTTGGAGTCTGTCGATCAATTCATCTGAGTGTTGTGACAACAGTGTCGCCACAGCATCTGATTGGGTCGAAAAGGTGATCGAGAGCGATTTATCTGGTCCTGCGACACACACTCGAAGACCTTGGAGGATCTTTGAGTTGAACTGGATTTCGAGGCTTTGCCTGCCGTCGGTGTTGTTACTGCTACGAATCTCTTCCACAATTTCAGTCGCAAGCTTCTCGACGTCCATCGTGTCTGGTGAGATCAGGAAAGAAGAGACATGCTCCGGCTCGGCTGCTGCGCTTGTCTGTAGGGGACCTGTGATCCCTATCACCTCAGGCGGGATCTCCGATAGCCGTAGCTCTTCTTCGTCTTTCGGAGTTTGTCTTGCTGCCCGATCCGATCGGTTGCCCGGCTTAGACTTCAACACACTGTCGAAACGGCCTGACGCCTCGGTTATGGAATTGGCTCTTCCGTTTGTTTGCGAGTGTGTTGGCTTGTCGGCGATCTTCATTGCATGCGGCTCCTGATCAGATACAGCAAGTCTCCGGCCTCATCCTGCTCGATCTCTTCTTTTCGCGCCTCGCTTTGGAGAAATCGTCGTTGTAACTTATCTTTGAACTTTGTCAAAATGTCCGCTTCTCGGGAGCAGGCTACCAGGTGCTCATGCGCTTGCTGCAATTTTGCTTCGGCATCCTCGACGACAAGCTCCTGAGCAAACAAGGCCTCACGGAGCTCTTCGGCATCGTGTGCCATACCGCTGAGATATTTCATCCGTTGCATGAGATTATGTACGAGAGCTGGCTCACGGACCAGCATCTGCCGGCGAGCTAGTAGAATCTTTTGCGCCAGATTCTTTGTTTCGTGTTGGAGGCTAGCTAAGTTCTCCTGTTCGTCCTGTAGCTCCCGCTGGCACTCTGTCATGCTTTTCTCCGCAGCTTCTTTTGCTTGCAGTCTTTGATCGAGCAAATACTGCAAGCGGAAGCGAAAGATTGCCACTTTACTCCTCAAACAGTTGTTTCAACCGTGCGACGGTCTCTGCGGCAGTGGCTTTTTCATCCGTCGCCTGCTTCAAGAACGCCATCGACGCGTCGATCTTCGCAATGGCGTAATCGGTGCGTGGGTCTGCGCCAGCTTGATAGGCTCCGAGTAAAATCAAATCCTTTTGTTTCTCGTAGGTCGCCAGTACGTCGCGCATACGAGAGGCGGCGCGACGATGCCCCTCATCGGCGATTGCACCCATGACACGACTGACACTCTCCAGGGTATTGATGGCCGGGTAATGTCCTTGTGCGGCGAGCTCGCGAGACAGAATAATATGCCCGTCGAGAATCGAACGGACCTCGTCAGCAACAGGCTCGTTCATGTCATCACCGGCGACCAGCACCGTGTAGAAAGCTGTGATCGACCCAATGGCTGAATTGCCAGTGCGCTCGAGTAATTTCGGCAGCTCCGCAAACACGGACGGAGTGTAACCGGCTCTGGCGGGAGGCTCGCCGCAAGCCAGACCGACCTCGCGCTGGGCGCGAGCAAAGCGAGTCACAGAATCCAGCATGAGGAGCACTCTTTTGCCTTGATTCCGGAAGTACTCGGCGATGGCGGTGCCTACATAAGCGGCTTTCAGTCGCACCAGCGACGGTTCGTTCGAGGTGGCGCAGACCACAACAGACCGCTCCAGTCCTTTCGCTCCCAAGTCCTGCTCTAGAAAATCGCGAACTTCGCGGCCGCGCTCCCCGACTAAGGTGATAACATTCACGTCAGCTTCCGTATTACGCGCGATCATGCCTAGCAAAGTGCTCTTACCAACTCCGGCTGCGGCAAACAAGCCGACGCGCTGTCCTTCCCCACAAGCGAGTAGCGAATCGATCGCGCGAACGCCGATCGAAATTGGATTGGTTATCCGTTGCCGCTGTAATGGATCGGGAGCCCGCTGGTAAACGGCATACTCTTCATCGCACTCAAGCGGTCCTTTGATTTCGGTATCCACCGGCTCGCCAAGTCCATTCAGAACGCGGCCAAACAGTCTGTCTCCGACCCTGACGGTGAGATATTTGCCGGTGGGTACAATTTCGCTCTGTGGACCGATGTTTAGCAGATCGCCCAAGGGCATTAACAGAACATCCCCGCTTTGAAATCCGACCACCTCAGCTTTTATTGGATCGCTGGAGCGTGGATTGTAAATCAAACAGAGCTCGCCTATCCACGCCTCCGGAAGAGTAGCCTTAACTAGCAGACCCACCACTTCTTTCACTCGACCCCTGACGGCGGCCGGCATGGCGCGATCGATCCGGTTGATGTATTTCTCCAAGTTGATGACCTGATTCGCGCTCATTGTTCTGCTCTTCCCAGTAGAGCTTGCTCGAGTGAGTTTAATTGCGTTTCCAGACGGGCATCAATAATGCCCACATCGCTCTCGACGAGGCATCCGCCCGGAGCGACCCCAGGGTCCGCAATCACCGTAATCACTGCAGAATTACCTAGCAGCGAGCGAAACGAATCAATGTTGTCGCGGACGCGCATCTCGCATTCGGGGCTTACCTGAATCAGCAGAGTTCGTGCACGGCGCGCTAGCCTCACCGCCTCTCGTACAATGCAGACAATGGCATCGGCGTTTATTTTCAGCTCCTCGCCAACAATTTTTTCCGCGATGCGTACAGCCAACTGAATTAGCTCTGTTTCGCCTTGAGCGAGTAAGCGTTCGTACGATCTCCATGCTTCGACCAGAATCGTATTCCACTCAGCGAGACCGGCAGCATAACCCTCCTGGCGAGCAGCCTCGATTAGAAATGTCCGCTGGCGGTGCGCTTCATCCGCCAAGCGCTCAGCTTGTATATGCGCATCATGAAGAATTTGTTCGGCTTGGCGCTGAGCAAGGTGGACGTACTTCTTCACGACGGTTCGACCTGGCTCGCGAAGCGTTTGCGCCTTGATGAGGAACTGGTTCATGATGAGCACCTAAAAACGCTGCGAAAGCCAGCGCTGCAGTGCCGGCGAAAACTGTCGAACCGGCAATCTCGTCCGTCTTGCCGCAAGTTCCTGCTCCGATCTCGCCTCTTGCTCACGGGCTTTCTCCCAGCCGCTGCGCAACTCGGATTCCGGGACGTCGCGCAATTCGTCCAACGCAGACTGAATCTCGGAGCGTCTCGTTTCGGGCAGCAAATTCAACTGATCGGATACCCGATCTGCCGCCTTCAACAAGGCCACGTAACAAAAGCTCTGAGCGCTCGTCACAAATTATGCCCCACAGCTTCCGGTGCATTTTCTGCCGTATCCGTAAGAGCTGCTTTTTCTATCTTGTGTTCGAGTTTCTTAATCTGTAACCTTCTCCTTCTGCTGACAAAAACAAGCGCTAGAGAGCCCACACTGGTAAGTCCAGCGAGTGTAAGTGCGCCAAGCACCACCAATTCATTTGCAAGGAGGGGACCGTAAGTACGTGGGGGAAGCGGCCTGTCAGCTACTCTTTTCCAAACAACCGAGACATTATCTGGCGTCAGCCCTTCCACTCCTTTTGCCACAAGATTTTTGACTTCCGCTTCGGTTAGCGGCGATTGATTGCCTTGATAACGGACCAGAACCGAGGCAGTGGGAGGATTCTGCTGGCTCTTATCGAGCAGTGGGTTGGTGTCCGGCACCACAACGTTGACACGTGCGTCGACCACTCCGTTAATCGAGTCGAGGGTATTCGTCAGTTCGCCTGCAAGACCGACCATGAGGCGGGCTTTCTCCTCGCCCGCGGTGGGGATCATTCCGGAGTTGGCGAAAACGGCCTCGAGGCCTGGGTCTTTCCTGCGAGGCAGTCCGTTCTCGCTCAGCAGGTTCCAGGCTTCAACAACCTTGTCGCCGCCTCCCAGAACGTTTACTTGCCAAGTCGACGCGCCTTTCTTTGCACTAGGTTCAATCTCGGTCTCGGCGTCGATGCCGTGCTGGCGCAGAGTGACTACGATTTCTTGTGCATCTCTTTCGTTCAATCCTGTCGCGAGCCTTCTCGAGCATGCGGCCAGCAACAAGATCACTGGCAGTATATAGAAAGCCCGTAGCATTTTATAATCCTCAAATCTGCGTCTGCAGGAGCGATTTAACACCGCTCGTTAGCTGGTCGACCATCTTTGAAATGAGCCCTACGTTTTCGCTGATCTGGTACACGTCCTTTTGCAGCTTCAAGAACTGCTCAGGGCTGGCCGATGCGGAGATTCCGTCAATGGCGCTTCCTATGTTCTGATACTGAGAGTCCAGTTCGGCTAGGCGGCGGCGAATGGAATCGAAGGTATTCGTTTTCGGGAGAGCGGAAACACGCTCGACCAGGTGGCTGATCTTTGCACCGTTGGCTTTCCAATCCGCCGCGAGCAGTTCCGATCGGCGAAGAGAAGAGTCGGGAGCGGCGGCTTGCACCTGTTTTCGAACCTGGTCGAATTCAAAAGATCGTTCGGTGGCAAGTTGTTTCGCTGTTCTCATCGGGTTCGCATTGTTGACCTTGAGCCCGAAGCTTTTGGGTACTGTGTTGGCGATTCGATCCATTGCTCAAACCTTTTTGTCGGAAACCTTGTTATCGGAGCGGATTTTAAAAACTTGCAGCGTATGCTTGCCGGCAGCGCTGTCTGCTAACAGGCGATTGCTTTTGTCTCGGTTTGTGGTCGCCTCGTCGAGAAAGGTGCGAATCATCTCGAGGCTTTTCGCGTGAATTCGCCATGCCGACGATTCGGAAAAGCCGAGATCTCGCCCTATCTGCTCGAAAGAGAGACCTGCGAAATAGTAGCTCTCGATCACTTTTCGGTTTTTCTCGGGCAGTCGGCGCAGCGCTTCCTGAAGCTGTCTATGCCGCTCTTTCCTCAGGACTCGCTGAAGGGGCGATTCGGTAGATCGGCTGTCTGGTTCGCAGCGCAGCGAATCGAGCGATAGAAGGTAACTTGTAACGATATGCGAGGTGATCCGTCTGATCTCTCGATACTCGGCTTCTGGGCCCGCTGCCGATACTGGGGCAGACGAATAATCGATCATGTATGCGTTCACAGCTTCTTCGAACTTGCTTGTGCGCCAAGCTTGCCTCAGATCGTCGTAGATCGCCCCGCGTATGCGGTAATATGCGAACGTGGTAAATGAAATCCCCCGTGATGAATCGTAGGCATTTGCCGCTTGGATTAGTCCGAACTCGGCCGCTCTTTCGACGTCCGCGCGATCGACGCGAGCAGGAAGCTTCTTGAGGATTTCAGCCGCGATTGCGTGAGCATAGCCCAGATGCGATTCAACGAGACCCTTGATATCATCTCGCGGATCCGGTCTTTCCATATCAGCCGCCTATCTCAGAGACCCGGAACGGGAAACGGGCGCCTTTCCTAGAAAATGGTGAGTCTTGAGAATATTTGTGTTCGCTGCGCAACGAAAGCGAATCTCCTCGCTGCCATCTAGGTCCGTTAGCGACATGGGAAGGGGGATGCTCCCGTCCACGCGGATCACCGGACTGTATTCACCGAGCGGATCGAGGAAGTTGGCATCTACCCATGTGAGAATACGAACTCCCGACCGAGTTGTTTCGAAACCGTGGATGCCAATCGGGTGGCCCGCCCTGTTGACGGCTGCTTTCCACTCGAGCTCGGAAGGCAGCCACTTGCCGGCCCATTCGGCGAACGCGCGGGCGTCGCTCCACGGAACATTCACAACGGGACCTTCCGGCCGTTCCGAAAAACGATGCCCCCGGGGCGGGCTCGCAGGCAAGTCCCTCCCGGTCGCACGGCAGAATTCCCAATAACGTTGGTTGGTAACTTCGTATTGATCCATGTAGAACCGGGGCACATAAACCGTCTCACGCCGTAACTCTCCCTGCTGACCATGGGTTGTTCCCAACGCAATCTCGCCAGCGCTGACCAGGGCCATTTCACCCGTGTCCGTAAGAATCAAAGGCGGAAGTGAACCATTCACGCCCGTAAACCCTGCGGTTGTAGACCCGCATAACCACGCCATTAGCGCGAGAAACACCACACTGGCAAGTGATCCATAAAAGCGTGGCTGGCCGGCCATTCTCGCTGCGCGCTCTAAAAAGAATTCAATACGTTCTCGGCAGTTTCTAACCGTAATCTTGGCGAGCGGATAACCCAGACCCTGACGGAAGGAAGTCACGAGAACGCGCAGCAGCCTGCCGGCGGTACTCCACATCTGGCGAAGGTAACGGTGAGGCTGTAATCTGCGAACAGGATGGAGGATATCCCGCTTAGCTCGATTGACAGAATGCCATGGCTTCGAATCTTTGGGAAGTTTACGATAAGTCTTCCTTCCACTCGTACTGGCACTGGTCTGTTTCGAAGTAACTCGTGTGTTCTCGATCGTGTTCTGAAGGATTTCCGCTATAGAAGCCAGATCTTTATTTCGGCTCTCGGGATCCTTTTCCAGCATTCCGGCCACAAGCTGCGAAAGAGTCGGAGGGAATTGAGGTATAACTTCGGCGAGCGGCCTCACACGTTCAGCTGTATTTGCATGCCAGCTCAACCAATCTGAATCGACATTCCTGTTTATTGCCCGGAACTCTTCGCGAAATAGTTTGCTGCCCAAGAAAAGCTCATAAAAGATGAACGCAAGAATGTATGAATCCAGCGCAGCGCACCCATGCTCTTGGATTCCTTGACGAAGAGCATCGGGCGCGGCGTATTTCGCGCTTCCGAATGCAACCGTGCCCTGTGTTTCTCCGTTGGCATAGCTCGCAATCTCGACATGTCCTTCGTCGTTGAGGCGAATCGCCGCTGGAGTCAGCGGAGCATGCTTTCGATTCTCCGCATGGATGCTAAGTAACAAGTTGAGTGTGTCGATAAAGACAGGAAGTATAGATCGGGGCTCTACTGGTGCGTCTGACATAATGCTTGCCAGCGACCTCACCGGCCTCTTGTTGTCTGGCGGTGAATTTCCAGGCGGAACGATCCTCCACAACGCTGTCTCCTCACTCACTCCAGTTCTTGAGGGCGATTCGTTTGGTCGCAGGATCTTTGAGCCGGACATCTCTGTTTCGCTCGGAACGCGTCAAGTGCTTCACCGTTCGCGATCTGCTCTATAAGGCGTCGTTTTCGCCTGGTCGCCTTCGCCCTCCTCTGAGCGTTGGTTCAGGAAGCAGGCAAAACGGGTGAAACAGCCGTACAGCGTAAGCATTCCTCTTTGTTTTGTCTTACTTCAACGAAATGACCCGCAGATCCGTACCTGGTCCTCGGGCGGCCATAACGCAAGGTTTAAACTTCGGTCGCGAGGTACGTGGAGGAATTGAGGAAGTCTTGACCAGAATCCGGTTACCATGCACGCAGCGTGCTCATACACTGTTTGTAGCAGAGCGTGCCAGGTGTGGATTCGTTGCTGAACTCTCCGGAGGGTTATCCAAAACAAGTTGAATCAATTCCTCGTCAATAGAGGATGCTGTGTTGTGATCGAATGCGGCCGCGCTCGCGACGGTATCAAGAGACTCCCAAAATTCGTCCTGCCAGGAAACAATTTCCTTCGGCAGCGCCACTATGGTGTTATCGGAATTCATGTGTTGCTCTGTCATGTTGCAATCGAAGTTTAGCGGCTAGGAACCGCGGAATAAGCACTTGGCTATCGGCACGCTTATTGCCTGACGATGCCCCTGTATTTACAACGGCGACATTTTGCAGTTGAATCCTTCTTCTTAATGATTGCGAATGCCGGGAGCGGAAGAGATCCTTTAGATGAACGGCCGCCTGCTTGCGGAAGATCGGACGAGGATCATCTAAAAGCTTCTTTTGGCTCTGCTCTAATAACCTTTGCGCCTCTTGCCTGTGACCGAGGACGCTTAAGCACCAACCCAGCGCACTTTCGGCTTCGCCAATCTGCCACGAGGGTATTGTGAATGGCGGAGCGTAAGTTGACGCAAGAGCCTTTCTAAGAAGCGGTTCCGCGGCAGCAGCGTTCCCCTCGGCCGTGAGAGCTTCCCCCAATCGGATTCTGGCAATGGTGACGGGGGGATATTCGGATGGGAGGCGCCGTTGGAGAATCTCGAGAGCTTCGCGCAGGAGTGGTTCGGCGGCCTTTGGATCGTGTTGGAACACTCTCGCTTCCGCCAAAATCACCATTGTCCAGGCCGTGTCGGGCGCCTTCTCCCTACCACTGATCGCGCATTCCATTGTCAGGGCGCTCCTTGCCAGTCCCTCCGCGGCTGAATAGTTTCCGCTGTCAAACTCCAGCAAAGCGAATCGGTATAGAACCCAGGCTGAATTACGACCGTTCCGAGGCTGCAACTGAGCAAGAGCGAGAGCACGCGCGAAATACTGCCTCGCCTCGGCGTATTCGCCTTTCGCCGTCAACAGACGCCCCCAGTTCGTTAAGCCCGTCACAACCAGCGGATGAGTCGGGCCGAGTCTTGACCAGAGTGCGAGTGACTCACGAAGAAGCGGTTCTGCCGATTGCCAGTCTCCTTCTTCCAAAGCAACTACTCCAAGTAGGTTCAACGGGTACCCAAGATCCGGATGAGCGTTGCCCAGAACTCGGCGCTCGGTGGCAAGGCTTTCGCGTAGTTTTGCTTCGGCTGTAAAGAGATCTCCTACGCGTGCCAGTGCGCCCGCGAGGTTGTGCAGTGTCGTCGTATATGGAGGGCTGTCCGATCCCTCATTGCGCCTTTCAATCTCAACCGCTTCGCTTAACAATTGGATCGCTTCCAGATAATCGCCTTTCTCTTCAAGAAGCCGGGCGAGATTATCTCTAGCTTCGCTCCCGAGATTCGCACTGTGTTTCCGATACACCGCCAGTGCCTGTCGCAGCTTGGATTCTGCCTCGCCATTCTTTCCTTCCAGGAAAAGACATTCACCGAGGTAGCTAAGAGCGTCCGCAACAACGGTGCTATCATCGCCGGCTTTCATCCGCCGGATATCGAGTGCGAGCCGGAACAGTGGCTCTGCCTGCTCGTACTCGCCTTTTAGTCGAGTAGCATTTGCCAAAAGGAACAGCGAGTCTGCGGTGGAGAGATTTTGAGGCCCCAGCAATTGGGTACGGATCTTAAAGGCGCGCTCGGCGAGTTGTTGAGCCGGGTCATAAAGGCCGAGCGCTGAATATGCATCCGCAATACTGTACAGCAAGGACGCTCGAACTGTCGGCTCGCGGGCCAATTCTTTATCGATACGACTGGCGCCGCGGTCCAGCAGTTCTCGCGCCGTTACTGTTCTTCCTCGCGCCTCGCCAGGTGTTGCAGCCCGAAACATGTCAGCAAGGAATCTGGCGGCAAGTTCGGCCCGGAGCTGCTCTTGTTCCACCCTCAGCCGCTCCTGATCGGCACGTTGCGTCAGCACCGCCATCCCAACACTGAAGGCGGACAATGACAAGACGAATACGATCGCCACGACCACCCCAAGTTTGTGACGACGGACAAACTTTCCTGCTCTATACCTCCAATTATTTGTTGCAGCCAACAGCGGATATCCATTTTGATAGGCCGAGATATCGGCCGCTAACGCAGCGGCTGAAGAATACCGCCGCTCCGGTTCTTTCCGCATCGCCATCAAGACGATATGATCCAGATCTCCCTTCAACTTACAGACGTCCGAAGATGGACGAACGGAGTTGTGCAAAGCCGCTGCACTTGGCGGCAGCGGATCCACTTCACAGACTTGACGAGCTAATTCAACCGGATTCACGATCTGTTCTGCGAACGGATGCCGCCCGGCCAGCAAATCGTACAGAAGAACGCCCAACCCGTAGACATCGCTAGCCGTGGTGATTGGTTCTCTACGAAGTTGCTCCGGGCTCGCATATTCTGGAGTCATCATCCGCTCAGTCGGCCGGCTCTTCTGTGGCATGTCCTCGCCGTCACGATCCAGGAGCTTAGCGATGCCAAAGTCAAGAAGTTTTGGCGTGCCGTCTTTTGTTACCAGAACATTTGCAGGCTTGATGTCCTTATGTACAACCAAATTCTTGTGAGCGTACTCCACCGCCGAGCAGACGCTTCGAAACAACTGGAGCTTCGCGCGTATAGAAAGGCCGTTTTCTCGGCAATAACGATCGATCGGCGTGCCGTCCACATACTCCATCACCAGATAGGGCACACCTTCGGGGGTCATTCCTCCGTCTAACAGGCGGCCAATATTCGGATGATTGAGATTTGCTAGGATCTGTCGTTCTGTCCGAAATCGCTGCAGCATCGCCTCGCTTTGCCAAGGCACTGTATGCATCAGTTTGATCGCCACCAACTGCTGATACTGCTCATCGGCTCGGGCCGCGAGGAAGACCCTCCCCATGCCCCCTTCGCCGAGCACGCGAAGTAACAGATAGGAACCGATACGCCGGCCCACGAAGGCGAGCCGAAGGGCTGCTTCGTCCACCGGCATCTTCAAGAAGCCGAGTGTTTTATCAGCGTGTGCCAGCATTCCTTCGAGTTGGCTTCGAAGTTCGACGTCCTCACCACAGGCGTCGTTCAGAAATGAATCCCAGTCGGACGAATCCATCTCCGAGGCTCGCTGGAACAGGCTCTCCAGCAGCTGCCATCGCTCCGCTTTGGCGTCCGCTCTCATGTTTGCCCCGAGGCGGCCCCGAGTTCGTAGTACAGCCATGCCTTAGCCGTTTTCAGTTCGCGATAAAGCGTCACCGGAGAAATATCCAGAACGGCTGCGCACTCGTCATAGGTCAGGCCGCCGAAGAAGAGGAGTTCGATGATTTGGCTCTTGCGCGTATCGAATTGCGCAAGCTTTTCGAGGGCCGCGTTCAGATCGAGGAGATCTGGTGAGTTTTCTCCGCCGACAGCAACCGCCTCATCGAGTATCACCTTTTTGGGAGAGCTGCCTCGCTTCAAGCGACCGTGAGCCCTGGCATGGTCTACCAGAATGTGCCGCATGGCACTTGCCGCTGCTGCCAGAAACTTGAACCTATCCTGCCATTCCGTACGGCCGCCGGCCAGCCTTAGGTATGTCTCATGAACGAGCGCCGTCGGACGCAGCGTGTGTCCGGGCCGTTCGCTTAGAAGGTAACGGGATGCAAGCCGGCGAAGTTCCTCATACACTAACGGCATCAACTCATCTACCGTCACCTTTCCGTTAGTGGATGAATCGTTCATAGAACCTCGACATTCGTCGAACTCAAAGGAAGGCACGCGGCGCAAAACAGCGCCTTCCATGTCAGATGCGCAGGGAAGCCTCCTCGATTCTTGCCAGGAACTGGACCCTCGTGCTCACCACGACGTGCCAGATCGCGCCGCTGCGATATTGCCCGCGAATCGGTTTTCCGCGCGTGCGAAGCCCTGCTTCGGTGAATTCAATGTCGTAGGCGATGAGGTATCGCGTCTCAATTGCAGTTGCTCCTTAGATTGCGCTCTCAATCGGGTTGGGGTCTTGCGGAAGCCTTGAGGTCGGAGCAAAGGCAGCCATTTCCTGTCCGCGCTTGCTGGCGAGTGCCGCGAATCGCACCACGGCACTTTGGGTGAGCACCTCGACATCTTCGCTTGGAATGTTCATAAGAAGTCCGACCTGCTCGCGCGTATAACCCGCTAACGTACGGAGCACAAAACAGCAACGAAGATCGCGAGGTAAGTCAAACACCGGACGCAATTCCTCATGAACCAACATCAATACGCTCTCCGTTACTGAATCGGATGCCAACTTTGGAGGGTGGAGGATCTCCACGCTCTTGCGAGCGACCGCAAAGCCTATCGCGTCACAGGTGAATACAACTCCCGACGGTTCGAACTCACTGAGAACACCTATCGCCTCGATAAGCGCGCACTCTGCTGATTCGATACTCCCGGTGATTAGCAGTGAAGTCCTGAACAGCGCTCTCAAGATGTGCAGAAAGCGCTCCCGATAGTTCCGCATACTACAGATCCTCAAACATCAACTTTTGGCCTTTGCTTGCCTGCAACTGCGACTCACTTGCGATATACGGTGCATCGGCCAATCCTTGTGCATCTACTTGGGTAAATTGATGTGGCGCTTTCCAGAAAGGATGTGAAAGCCGCGTTGAAATCCCGTTCAATCTCGGGCGCAGCCCGCGAACGCCCCGGCGGTTATGTTAGATATTCCTCAATCGATGGCACACCGCCAGGCAACCCGGGATCGTTTTCGATCGATTCGTAACGTGCCAAAGGGATTTTCGCTGCGAGGCCAATCTGTTCCTCCGCATCCAGCGTCATCGTTGGCTAACCAAGGGTTCTAATTAAAACCTTTCGGCACCCAGGGTAAATTCCAGTGGAATTTATTGCAGAATTCGAAGGTTACGAGGGGCCGCAACTGATCACAAGGACCCAACGGCACGCTGCTTCTAACCGTCTCCGTCGCAACGTCGGCTACGGTGAATTTCTAGGTGCGAGGCGTGAGAAGGGCGTTCAATTCCTGTTCAAATGCCGTTGAAGTCGGTCGTGTCCGAGTCCGTTCTCCAGGTGATAAAGTGAGACAAACTCACAGGATCATTCGCGATGTGGCTGTTTCAGCCCTTTCGTCTGGATGTGACGAACCAGTGTCTCTGGCGCGGGGAGTTACGCATTCCATTGATGCCAAAGCCGTTTGCCGTGCTTCAGTATCTGGTCGAACACGCCGGACGTCTGGTCACGCAGGACGAGCTGTTAGCAGCTATCTGGCCAGAGACGCACGTGCAACCGGATGTGCTCCGAAGGTACATCCTGGAGATTCGGCGAGTGCTCGGAGATCAAGCCGAGGCGCCTCGTTTCATTGAGACGCTCACCAAACGCGGCTATCGGTTCATCGCCGAGGTTACATACGACGAAGCCCCGACGGTCCTCACTCCCAATGGCAGCGCGGCGACGAACTCTCGGGCGCGTATGGTCGTCCCGGCTGCAACTGCGATTCTCGCCGTCGCTGTCCTGCTGTGCGGCGGAGTGTTATGGCGGCGGCAACAGGCGCTAGGGCTGACCCAGAAAGGCACAATCGTCCTCGCCGATTTCACCAACCGCACCGGAGATCCGGTTTTCGATGGAACGCTCCGCCAAGGGCTCGCCGTGCAACTCGAGCAATCGCCTTTCCTTAGCCTCGTTTCCGAAGGCCAAATTCAGCAGACGCTTCGGCTGATGAAGCAGCCGGCAGACGTGAAACTTTCGTCCGAGATTGCCAGAGAAGTCTGCCAACGAACTGGCAGCACGATGGTTCTTGACGGCTCAATAGCTCAAATCGGCGCCCAATACAGCCTCATACTGAGGGCTGCGAACTGTTCGAGCGGGGAATCACTTACCAGCACGGAAGTTCGGGCGAGCGACAAGAACCACGTCCTGGAAGCTCTCGGAAAGGCATCTTCGAATATCCGCAAAAAGCTCGGCGAATCACTAGCTATGGTTCAGAAATTTAATACGCCACTGGTGGAGGCCAGCACGTCCTCGTTAGAAGCCCTGCAGGTCTATAGCCTAGGGTACAAAGCGCAGGCTGCCAAAGGAGATTCCGCCGCCGCCGCCGCTTTATATGAGCGGGCTATAACGCTCGACCCGAATTTTGCAATGGCTTACGCCTTGCTCGGAGCGAGCTATTGGAATCTGGGAGAAAACACGCTCGCATCTGAGAACATTCGGAAGGCGTTCGAACTGCGTGCGGGCGTGAGCGAATGGGAACGGCTACAAATAGAGTCTGAGTTCCACTCCCTCGTCACTGACAATCTCGAAAAAGCAAAGCGAGCCTCAGAAGTATGGGCCCAGACCTATCCAAGAGATTGGGTTCCGCGAAACCACTTGGGGATGGTGTACAGTTCGCTCGGGCAACATGACAAGGCGCTGCCGATCTTCCGCGAGGCTCTCCGTCAGTACCCGCAGAGTGCCTTAATATATGGCAACCTTATCTATTGCTATATTGCGCTGAACCGCCTCACGGAGGCCCGGGCGACTGTGGAAGAAGCAAAGGCGAACAATCCCGATTCTCCTGGTTTGCGAATTAATCTTTACCGTCTTGCTTTCTTGCAGAACGATGTGCGGCAAATGGAGCAGCAGGTAGCATTCGGTATGGGCACGCCCGGACTGGAAGACGAGTTGCTCTGGAACGAAGCTTCCACCGCAGCCTATTTCGGACAGCTTGAGAAAGCGCAGAGGCTTTTTCGGCAGGCCGTTGCATCCGCCGAGCGAGCGGAAGAGAAAGAGGCAGCGGCGGGCTACCAAGCGGACGCGGCGTTGAGAGCCGTCCTGTTTGGAAATCGAGGAAATGCGGCGCAGCAGGTCGCGTCTGCGCTCCACCTTTCGACAGGACCGGATGTGCAGTATCGAGTAGCGCTGGTGCTGGCTTTGGCGGGGGACCCAGCTGAGGCACGGACGCTGGCTGAAGATTTGGACAAGCGCTTCCCGGAGGATACAATCGTGCAGTTCGTTTACCTGCCGACTCTGCGCGCGCAACTTGCACTCGGCCATAATGATGCTCCGAGGGCCATCGAAGCTCTTCAGGCTGCTACTCCCTACGAGTTGGGTGGTGCGCTCTATCCCGCATATGTTCGGGGCGTTGCGTATCTCGCTGCGCATCGGGGCGGGGAAGCCGCAGCCGAATTCCAGAAAATCCTTGACCACCGCGGAATTGTCTTGAATTTGCCGATTGGCGCACTCGCTCACCTCGAAATTGGGAGGGCCTTTGCGATGCAGGGCGACATCGTCAAAGCCCGCGCCGCATATCAGGATTTGTTGACCCTGTGGAAGGATGCAGATCCTGACGTCCCTATCTTGAAGCAGGCAACAGCAGAGTTTTCAAAGCTGAAGCAGTAATAACTCTTGCTGGAGAGAGTCGGTTCACAGGGACTCCATGCTTGACAATGTCGCGATCTGTCCGATTGCGTTCGAGGCTTTTGAGGAGCTAAAAACAAAACTCCGCTTGTCAAGGAGGCCTCGACATCGGCGGCGCCAGATCGCTGAAACTGACCTGGCACTCGGGCCGCGCGACACTCTTCCTTCTAAGTACTGGCCAAGGATACTTGAAATCTATTTTTGAGCGCGCATAACGGCCACCAAACGGCCTGTGCGCTTACCGAGGAGAGCTTTCAGCCATCAGCAGTCAGCCCCACACACACTCAGATTTGAAAAAAGCTGAAGGCTGAGCGCTGAAGGCTGAAAGCTATCACTAGAGCTCTGGCCCAAATGTGAGGGAGAAGTTCTCAGACAAGCTGGCCAAGAATCTAGCAGGAACCGCTACCGGACTTATTGCGAGTTGATTATATGAGCCAACCAGTCCTGGACCAACTCGAAGTACTCCTTTGATTTGAACTCCCATGCGGCGCGCCACATCCAACGATGCAGGCCAGTTGCCTTATACATGGAGTATGGCCACAGCAGAGCAGAGTCTTCGATATTCGGTGGCCTCCCTGAGTTGGATTCGCGACTTCCTAAAGGAAGAATTGGCGCCTTACCAGGGGCGCGTAGGAGTCGTCGCGCGCATGGTCCTTTCCGCAACGCTGATCATGCTGGTCGTCATGACTTTTCGGATCCCCTACGGATTTCAGGCCGCGATATTTGCGCTCATCGTTCCACGGGAGAGTCCTCGGGCCACGGTCTGGTCATCCGCAAAAACATCGATCGGTATGAGTATCAGCACAGCTTACGTCCTGCTTACGATCCAGCCGGTGATCAATGTTCCGAGCCTGCATTTTTTCTGGATCATTGGCTCATTTTTCGTAGCCTTTTATATTCTGAGCGCAATGACCGACTACATAACCGCCACGACCTTCACGGTCGTAATCTCCGTGGTGGTTCCGCTGTGGGATCGTCACGTCACTGCCGAAACCAATGTGGAGGATACGCTGTGGATCGCCTTTGGTGCATTCGTAGCGCTTGCGATTACCTCCACCGTGGAACTGCTTCTTGCACGTAGGAAACCTGGAGACGAAGTAATTTCGCCTCTGGCCCAACGATTAGTGGCAGTCGAGGAAATGCTGACCCGACTGTCCGAGCAGGGTGCGGTCGACGAAGTGAGGAACAAGAATGTCATCCGGTACGCCATGGCGGGAACGTCGCGGCTACGCCGCCTGTTGCGGCGCTCCGACTATTCGCCGCACTACAAGGAACAGATGAATGCGGTGTTAGCCGCCGTGGGCAGGCTCGTAGACAGTGCCGCAATCGTGACGGAATTTCGCGGGACGGTTACTTCTAATGATCGGGCGCGATTGGGAAACCTGGTTGGAGTCATAAAGACAGTGCGCATAGACTTGTTAAATCGGCGTATTCCCGAATCTCTACGCTTCAGCGCCGACGGGAAGGCCTCCTCCAATATTCCATGGCTGTACGTAATGGAAGCGATGGTGTCATTGATTCCGCAGGCGTTTGCGGACAGCGAGGCCATGGGTGAGTACGTTCCGGCAGTGGACGATGAGCGGCGGTCAAAGCTGTTCAGCGCGGACGCGTTCACCAGCCTGCGCCATGCCGAGTTCGCGCTCAGAGGCTGCCTAGCCGCAAGTATCGCTTATATCATCTACAATGCAATCGACTGGCCGGGAATAAACACGGCGGTGACCACCTGTTTGTTTACGGCACTATCCACGATTGGTTCCTCGCGGCAAAAGCAAGTCCTGCGATTCACGGGAGCCGCTGTAGGTGGTTTCGTATTCGGGATGGGCGCGCAGATCTTTATTCTGCCATACGTGGACACAATTTTTGGTTTTACCCTGCTTTTTGTGTTTGTCACGGCGGTGTCTGCGTGGTTTCTGACCAGCAGCCCACGGTTGTCGTACTTTGGTTTCCAAGTGGCGTTTGCCTTCTATTTGATCAATTTGCAAGGGTTTGCAGTGGTGACTTCATTGGCGGTGGCTCGAGACCGTGTTGTCGGCGTACTGCTGGGATTATTTACGATGTGGCTAGTCTTCGATCAGCTATGGGGCGTGCCCGCCACAGAGGCAATGAAGAAGGCGTTTGTTTTGGGTTTCCGGTTGATGGCCCAAGTCATCCGGGAGCCGCTGTCCGATGATCCTCAAGTTGCCAAGGCACGCCGGTTCTCCCTCCGAGAAACAATCGCCGAAAATTTCGATAGCGTGCGAACAGCGGGCGATGCCGTTCTGCTCGAATTCGGGGGGGCGCGACGAGCAGCACTGGAATGGCGTAGGCGAGCGCAAATTGCACAAGCGCCATTGCGCACCCTCTATTTGATACGCATGGCGTTGTGGAAATACCGCGCACAAACACCGGGGTTCGAATTACCGACGGAAGTTCTGACCGCGCAGAAGGAGTTCGACAATCAGTCGGCTGTGGTGTTCGATGGGATTGCCGATCGGTTGGAGGGCAAATCTTCCCGCGAAACAAGGGACCTGCAGAAGTCCTTCGAGCATTTGGAGCAGACGGCCAGCAAAGTTGATTCGCAACAACCACGCGACCCGCGCGAGCCTCAAGTTCATGCGCTTCTTGCATTGTCTCGCCGGAGCGAACAGTTGACCACCTGGCTCGCGGAGAACATTTGAGAAGTGAAGCACGCAGCTCCGGCAGGAAAGAAAACTGCTGGGGCCGTCCACCCTCACGTTTTAACTGATACCCCGGAAGATACAGACGTGTTTTACGTCTTAAGGCAAAATCCTCGCTGTTGCGATATTGGTCATGAAGGAACGCCGAAACATATCGTCTCCTTCGAAGAGCCTTTGATTTGATTGCGTGCTATGACATCACACAAAGGTGGCCTCATTTCGCAGGTGCAGTCCCACTCCCGTTCCCGCTATTCTGTGATTGTGTGGACTGTTTGAGGAGGCCTACGCCGCTATACCATAGCGGACCAGAATTCAGCAGTGTCGGATATAGTGCGAGCATTTGGTTGTAATACGAGAGAGGATCCGGGCGCGTCGCAAGAATGCGCTTTGCATTGAGTATGTATTGCCTGGTTTCCGCAATTGTCTTTGGATCATCTGGAAGGGCGCGATTCTTGTGTCCGCTAATTACAATCTGAGCGTTGAGGCGCTCGACCGTATCCAACGCTGCAAGCCACGCATCTAGGCCGCCATTTCCGCCTTCAAGTAGATATTGGTGCATTCCGTTGTAAACAGAGTCACCGGCTGCTACTAGCTGTAGCGAGGGCACATAGAGTACGGTTGTATCGTCGGTATCGGTGTGGCCAACTTCCGCCGCTAGGATGGTGTTCCCCTCTACGTCCAACCCACCCGCTGGCATTGGCTGGGCAAGAATCGGGGTCTCACCGATTTGGCCGGGGAAGTCAACGTCGAAAACCTTTTGTCGCCCGACCGTCGCTTGCAGCTGCATCAATTTTAGGGAACCCGGGGTTGCGTAGGCTTTCGCACCAGGAAATGCATCAATGACCCGTTTCGTCCCAAACCAGTGATCACCGTGCCCATGAGTGCTGTAGATATATTTCAAATGCTTTCCCGAGTGAGCGATCCAGTCGATGACTTGCTGGGTTTGTCCAATACTAAAAGGCGGGTCCACGAGGAGGGCATCGGTGTTGCCGTAGATGAGGATCGACGTGATGGGTGAAGAAATAATCGGATCCCCGTTGGGCAACTTTGCCCCGCTTGCTCGGGGTAGACCATCCGTAACCAAAGTTTCGTAGCGCAGTTTTGTAGGGGACACTGCGCGGTGGGGCGCTTGGGCGCAAGCGGTCACGACGGATAGAGGCATGGCTGCGAGTAGGGTGCGAACGAGGTATTTCAACATATTGCGTATCTCTTAGTTTGATGAAGCGGACGCTGGGTCTTGGTATTTTCATTCCACAATATGACCAGTCATCTTAAAGGTTGACCTGCCCGCGGGCTCGACACCTCCACCATCGATGCGGGCCACACGCCGCCCGGCACGCTCGAACCACCCGTCGACGGCTTCATCCACCCTCCGCAGAGCCAGGTCGGCGAGCAGATCCGGGTTTCCGTGGGCGTCCCGAGCATTGGAACGAATCCGAGGGTCTCGGGTGCGGGGTATAACCCGTAGCCTTCGGTAGCGATCCAGGTCATGCCCGGGTGTGGTCATTCCGATCGATGAGACAAGCAGCAGGTGCGGCCTACGCTTTGACCGGACATACACTACATCTCATGGTTAGTTCACTCGACGGTCATCGCAGCCACTTGAATCGAGATCGAACCGCCGTTTATTCGACATCTGGCATATCCAAATCATTCTTGGTGAAGAACTCGACGAGACCGGTGGCGACGGCGGCGGGATTCCTGCCCGGCAAGTCGTGGCTCGCACACGGTATCGACACCGTGTCGATTTCTGGAATCCACTGCTGCAGTAGATCGGCGACCTCAAAGAATACCGGCAATGTATCGCTGCCGCGCATCGACAGCACCGGGTGTCGAATATCTTTCAGGCCTTCGGTTGTGATATTCCAGCGTTG
>Ga0213872_10000974_pt1 | contig 19999 bp, 21 predicted proteins | sample VelepicomBERX_R2_FD_160071 | JGI IMG/M metagenome (GOLD analysis project Ga0213872, IMG submission 160071) | Rhizosphere microbial communities from Vellozia epidendroides in rupestrian grasslands, the National Park of Serra do Cipo, Brazil - RX_R2 | ecosystem: Host-associated > Plants > Roots >...
GATCGCGGAAAGCCGTCGCCCTTCCAGCGTTGACGGCACTTCGCCGGCAGGGAACACGGCATTGCACAGTAGGAAGCCGCTCTGCACATCCTGCATGGTCTCCTGCTTGAGTGTGATCTTGGCTGTCGCAGAGAGCATGGCCTGGTCACGTGCGCGTAAAAGTGCCGCGCGCCGCGCAGGTTCCGTCAGCAGATCGAAGCCGAAGGCGCGCCGGTTGCGCCAATCGAATGGTTCGAGATACAAGGCAGGCGCGTATTGCGATCGTTCGCCCGCGGGAAACACGTCATAGCTAGGGAATCCTTCGGCGCGAACGCCGGCGATGTGGGCCGCAATCCGTTCGTGCGCGACGACAGGAATCCAAGCCAGCGCCTGAATTCCAGGGGAACGTTTGTCTAGGTCAAGCTGGTAAACGTAAGCCCACCAGTCGCGACGCGTGACCTGACCGCTTGCCGCGAACAAGGCGGTGGCGCCGCGCACGACCTCTTCATATGCACCTAGTCGTCGAGCAACCGCATCATGTGCTTCCGCGACGCGGTAGTCGAAACGCTGGCTTGCAGCTTCCTTGGTTTGATTGGCGGAATAATGCGACAGGGCAGCAGAAAGTGCGACAAGCAGCGCCAACGCACCCGCACCCGCGAGAATGCCATCTCGCTTGGGCATTGTTCCGCCCCATCGGCGCCAGCGCGAGAGACTGCTACTAGCCGCAAGCGATGACGTCTGTTCCGTAGCGACACGGAGGGCTGCATAAGGGCTCATCGGTTCCCCCACCTCGTCCAAGGATAGTGCTGTATTGACTGTCACCTACGATGGGCGGCGGTCTTTTGTTATGAGGCAGTTCCAATACCCAAAATAGCCCATATGCGGCCGTAAGGCGCGCGCAGCGCGCTCGATTCGAATTTATATTCTTTAACCTCGGCAGATCGCCGGTATGGGTTAATGGCCGGGATTGCTCGACTCGCTTAGTCTGCGGAGAGGTTATTTCAGTGGACGGTATACACCAACGCATACTTGCCGTTGCTCAGCATGTAGGCCTCGGAGAACCCATAACCTGCATACACCTGCACGCCGACCAAGTTCGAGACATTGGCATCGGTGACGACCGGAATGGTAGCGTTTGCGAGCGTACCATTGCTGTAGGTTTCCACCTCCGTCCCGCGCAGCTTCCGCATCGACTCACCATACAACTCCAGCCCGTGGGCGCGGTGCACTACGCGATCCAGGATCGCATCCGCTACGGTCGGGTCGTTGAAACAGGTCGTACCACCGATCGGGCAGAAACTGGCTGGTCAACCGCAGCGAACCGTTCACCGACTGCAGATGAATGATCTCCAGTAGTGTCGACCCAAGCGCCACATCAATGCCGCCAATGCGACGTCGTCGAGTAATGTTGAGCGCAACATTGCTGGACGAACTCGGGTATCTGCCATTTAGCAAGGTTGGCGGGGCGCTGCTATTTCACCTGCTGTCCAAGCTGTATGAGCGCACCAGCGTCATCATCACGACCAACCTGAGCTTCTCGGAATGGTCGAGCGCGTTTGGAGACGCCAAGACAACGACGGCCTTGCCGGATCGATTGACGCACCACTGCCTAGCTAGCCGACGTAAGGTGCGATGAGCGCTTCGCAGCCACGAATGCGCCCCCGCTTATCGGACAAACACGCTAGCCTGGGCCAGGCATGTCCGCTTTAAGCAAGCTGCTGCTGCGACTGCTCAACTCGCCGGCTGCTCTCGGCGCAGTATCTGGACTGCATCATGCGCCATGCGCTCCAGCGCTTCCTCAGTCCGGTTGCAGATCATCGGATCGGTTCGCAAGGTTGTCTGGTAGTCCGAGTTCAAGAACAGCTTGACCTCCGCACTTAGGCAATTCGCGCTCACTGAGGGTCCCGGAAAACCTTTATGCGAGCCGCCCGGCCAAACGAGGTGCGTCATCTTGAACGACCAGACCAGCCGGTTGGGTGCCGCCGTATTCGGTGCGCCGTCCGGCACGAAACGCCATTGCACGTTGTCGGCTGCCATCGTGCTGGCGAGTTGTGCGGCCAGTTGATGGTCCGACAACCGCTCGACGGTACCGGTTACCTGGATAGTCATGGTGGGAGTATCGTCTGCCATCGCTGATGGCCCGAACAAACAAGCTAGGACCATGCAGCAGCGAAAGAAGGTCTTACGAGAATCCAACTTCATACTTCACCTCCTGAGGCATGTACTCGGGACACAATGTCCTCCACGAGTGACGTTCTGGTTATGTGCAGAGTAAAGGCTATGACATTTCGCACAGTTTGCGCCTGAGTTGCTGTTGCTGCACGCTCGAATCAGCCGCGCCCGACCATCTTGATCTCCAATCGACCATGTGCCGCCAATGAGGCGAAGGTCATTGCTCTTCGCCCCACCAATGCAACTACGTTTCCAACCACAGGAACCTGATTGGCGTTGGCATCAGAACTGATAGGGGGCACCGACCTGCCCGTACCTACCCGTGTAGGAATACAGCGACGGGTCGTAAGACCCGCGGTAGGTGAAGGTCCACACCGGGTCAAACGGCGGCTTGCGGTTGAACACATTGTCCAGGCCCGCGTGGATCGTCCAATGCTTGAAGCCGCTGTGGCTGGTCGTCAGATTGAACTGGCTAGCCACGACCCATACGACGAGGGATTCACCTGCTCCAGAGGTACCCAAAAAGCTCTCAACTCACCTTGCCTGCCAAGCTAGCCCCAGAACTTCTCAGAACTTCAGCTTCACACCCATCCAGGCGCCGAATGGCGCGCCAGCCCCATAAGAGCGGGTCTGTGCAAGCGCAGGGATACCCGCCGGCATGGGCAGACCAGTCTCGGTCGTATACGTGCCGTAGGTGTAGTACTTCCGGTTGGTGGCGTTATCGATGCTGCCCCACAGCAACACATGCTCGTTCACGGTGTACGAGGTGCGCAGCTTGAAGACGGCGTAGCCGGGTACGTGCGGCGTCTGGTTCGATTGGTCGCCGCCTAACACCTGGCTGCTGACGGCATCCAGCGTTGCTCCGACGTTCCAGTCATGGGTTGCAGCGTAGTCCACACTCAGCTTGGCGCTGTTGCGCGGTCGGTTTGGCAGCGTATCGCCGGGGTGCACATAGATGTTGCCGTTGGCATCCGAATAGGGATTGTACGGGCTGCTCAGCGTCAGGTAGGACTGGAAGGTCGCGTAGAGCAGCGAATAGTCGAAGCCAACACGCCAGCGGTCGTCATGGTACTGCGTCGTGACGTCCACGCCTTCGCGGCGCGTATTGCCGGCGTTCTGGAAATAGCCGTGCAGTGGGATGGCGCTGGCGACCGAGGTGATGTCGTCGTAGTTCTCCGTGCGATAGGCACTCACGCTCCAGTACAGGTTGCCCTTGGCGCCTAAGCCTGTTTGCCCGCGCACGCCCGCCTCCATCGTCTTGGCGACGACCTGCTTGAGGTCCGGGTCGGCCAAGAAGAAGCTCGCCAGATTGCAAGGGTCCGTGGCCTTGGCGCAGGAGAGTTCTGCCGGCGTTGGCGCGCGGTTGTCTTCCGAATAGTCGGCAAACACTGTCAGCCCTTTGTTGAGCTGATAGGTCAGGCCGGCGCTGGGGTTCAGGCGATGGTAGTCGTGCGTACCGTTCAGGCTGTCGCCGATCAGGTCATGCAGCACGATGTGCGCACGGTTGTAGCCCACGCTTGCGGTTATGGAGAGCGCCTTGGTCAGATCCAGCGTATCGGTCGCATAGAAGCTACCGTAGGTGCTGGTGGTGTTGAGGCCGACACTCCTGTCCGAACCGCCGTTGGAATGAACGGGGATGGTGTTCTGCACGGTGCGCGTGCCGTCGAGTGCGCCCAGCAGCACGCCGGAATGGAAATCGGTGTCGGCATGCGCCAGCGTTCCGCCAGCGATGAAATGGTTGCCGTGCCCCAACAATTCCGCGGTTGAGGTGGCTTGCAGCGTACCGCCCCAGGTATCCGTATGGATTTGCGAGACGTCGTTCTCGCCGGGGTAGGCGCCGCCTACTGCCAGTGGCACAGGCTGACCGAACTGGTCGATTAGCTGTTCCTGCGCACCCGTCACCGGGTTGGCAGAGCAGAAGGTATTGGGATTGAGCGGTGCCGTGCAGGGTGCCGAGCTGGTGGGCGCGCCATTGGCCAGGTTCTGGTTGAACTGGCGGTTGTAGGCAATCGCTTGTACCGACCATTTATCGTTGATCGTGTGCTCTCCGCTCAAGGTGAACATATTGAGCTGATTGTTGATCGTGCCGGGGTAGTCGATGGCGTTGCCATAGTTCTGCGCGATCAGGTTCAGCGGCGTCGGACCCGTGCCCGCAAGGCTGTTGCTGGCACCGGCATAGCTCAGGTGCACTTCGTCGGTATCGTCATTGCGGTAGCCAACATCGGCATAGAACTGGTGGACACGGGACGGCATGTCGACGCGCCAGCCCTTTTCGTCGGACGCATTGCCGCCGATGAAGAATGCCCACCCGCCCTTGTGCACCCCGTAGTCGGCCGTTTCCGTCTTGCGCCCGAATGAACCGTCGGAGAAATTGACATGCACACCATGGCTATTGAAGCCGTCCTTCATGGAAAGCGCGATCGCACCGCCCAGCGCGTTGAACCCGAACACGGGGTTGGCGCTGCTGAGATTGAGCGAACGGATGGCGAACGAGGGCACAAGGTCCCAGTTCACGGTATCGCCGAAACCCTCGTTGATGCGGACGCCGTTCTGGTACACGGCCAGGCCGATGGGCGTGCCTTCCACGGGAGAGGCCGTGAATCCCCGGTAGTTGAAATCGGGCTGGTAGGGGTTGCCCTGCACGGCGTTGAGGCCGACGCTGCCTACCTGGCTGCTCAGTGCATCGATCAGCGATGGTTGGCCATCGCGGGCGAGGTCGTCTGCATTGGCCACGCGCGTCGAATTGGGCACCTTGGCCGCATTGACGCCGGTACCCAGTATCGCGGCCACGCCCACGACGCGGATCTGTTCCGGTTCTTTGGGCGCTGGCGCTGCTTGGCTTTGAGTGTTGGAAGCGTCGGCGAGCATCGTCGGAGATGCCTCGCCCGCTGGCGCTGCATCTGCCGCTGCCCGCACAGCAGACGCGTCGACCTGGTCCTGGGCGTGGACAGTACCGACCCACAGCATGGCTGCTGCGACCAATGCACTGAGCGGTGTGCGCGTCGGCGCGCGGTTGGCTTCCTTATTGGTGAAACGAACAATCATGGTGCACTTTCATCGATAGGTAGGAATTCGGCGTGCACGCACCTTCATCGGCTGCCAGATGCGGCTAGCCGTTTACTCGGTGCATGGCGAGGAGTGCCGCCAGGCAATCGGCGGCGGCGCCATGGCAGAATCACTGCGACGTCGCGCCGGCACTGCACGGGCGGCGGCAGGCGCGACCCGCAGAACCGATTACGCCGCCTGTGCCGCTTCGCGACAGATGCCACAGACGCTGGCGACAGCACGTGCGACAATCGCAAACGTGCGTGTAGTGGGCTCGGCAGCCACCACTTGGCGGGCGGTAACCGCGGGGAACTGGGTGTGGGCGATGAGAACGGAATACATGGCAGGTGCTCCTTGCAATGTGTGGAAGCACCGGCGGCAAAGACGGCCTGAACCTAGCAGGCGGCGTGGCACACCGAAGCGCTTCCGGATGAATGATGAACTTTCAACTCGGTAAAGCTGCGTATGGGACCAGGTTCAGGGTCGGGCATGGTTCTCTCCTTGGAGCTTCGGCTCGGCATCGGGCTGCACGTCGATTGAGGCGCCAGCGCAAACTCACGCGCCAGGCGGAGTATTGCAATCTGATGTAGCGAATTCTAGAGACGCCGATACCTCGCGTTCGTTACCATTTGGTAATGAAACGCCCGTGCAAAGCCAGTCGCAGCATACGGGACAAGCCAGACTGTGATGGATCACAGTGGAACCGGAAGCGGTATAGCGGCACATTGGCCGCGCAGACGACGGCTTCGGCCGATGACCACCCGCCATCAGGACAAACCCATGGAAGGATTGCTGATCGAAGACGATCGCGCGACGGCGCGCAATATCCGCGACGCGCTGGGTCGTGCTGGCGTACGCATGACAGTCTGCCTCGACGGCAAGTCGGGGTTGGAAATGGCCACCGACAAGGTATGGGACGTCATCATCCTTGATCGCATGCTGCCTGGCGGCGTCGATGGCCTCGACATCCTCAAGGCGTTGCGCGCGCAGGGCGACTCCACCCCCGTCTTGCTGCTCAGTGCATTGGCCGCCCTGGACCAGCGTGTGATGGGTCTGCGTGCCGGTGGCGACGACTACTTGGTGAAGCCCTTTGCGCTGGATGAACTGCTTGCCCGGGTGGATGCGCTCGTGCGCCGCACCGCGCGCTCGGCGGAGGCGGAACAGCTGACCGTCGGCGACCTCCGCTTGGATTTGCGCGCGCGCAAGGCGCATCGCGGCCAACAGCCTGTCTTGCTGCAGCCGCGCGAATTCCGGCTGCTGGAATATCTGGTGCGCAACCAGGGCAAGGTCGTCACCCGCGCCATGCTGCTCGAGGCGGTATGGGACTGCCGATTCGATCCGCAGACCAACGTGGTCGACGCACGCATCAGCAAGCTACGCGACAAGGTCGACAAGGGGTTTGCCGTTGCGCTCATCCATACCGTGCGCGGCATCGGTTTCATGGTCCAGGCCGGCGATGAAGCCAACGCGTAAGTTCAAGCTGCGGCATTCGGTCCTGCTACGGCTCTTGCTCGGCTATGCATTGTGCGTCGCAGTCTCCATCGGATTCGCAGCGTTCGTGTTCTATGCGAACACGGCGGGGCTGCTGTCGCGAGACGTCGACAAGCAGCTTGTCGTGCAGTCGAGGCGGCTCGCCGAAATTGGCGAGGCAAGCGGCCGCGATGGCCTGGTGCGCGAAATCCACGCACTGCTCACCGACGACAAGGATGTCGAGATCGAGGTCTATCTGCTGCTCGACGCCAACGGCCGCAAGCTTATCGGCAACCTGACGGCGTGGCCGCAATTCGCGGGTGCCAACAGCACGATACTCGAGCGGTCGGTACAGCGCGTCGGCAAGGCATCGCGCAGCCGCCTTCTGCCGCGTCGCCTGAGCAATGGCGACCTGTTGGTGGTAGGCCGCGATATGCATGACCTGCGCGAGCTTGGCGGCGTCATTCGAGATGCCGTCGCCGCCGGCGTCATTGGCGCCTTGCTGCTAGCCATGTTCGGTGCCGCCCTGTTCCGTTGGCAGCTGCGGCGCACGCTGAGCGCAATCCATCGGGCGACCATGGAAGTGGGCGCGGGCAATTTGCGGCGCCGCATCGACATCGGCGACTCGCACGACGAGTTTGCCCTGATCAGCCAGGACATCAACCGGATGCTGGACGATATCGAGCGGCTGATGGATGTGGCGCGGGCGGTCTCGAACTCCATCGCCCACGACCTGCGTACCCCGCTCAGCCGCATCCGTAGCAGCCTGGACAATGCCTTGCAGCGCGACGCACCGCTTGATGTGATGAGGGAATCAGCGCGGCGAGCCATGGCGGATATCGATGGTCTGACCACTTTGTTCGACAAGCTGTTGGCCATCACGGAGGCCGAATCGGGAGTCCGCCGTCAGTCCTTCGTTCCCCTCGCACTGGCGCAGCTCGCAGGCGACATTGCAGACCTCTACGAATCGGCCATGGAAGCGTCGGGACAATCGCTGGAGCTCGTCGTCGAATCATCACCCATTGTGCTCGGCGACCGCGACTTGATCGCCAATATGCTGGGGAACTTGCTCGACAACGCCATCAAGTACGCAGGCAGCGGCGCGCGCGTGGTCGTCCGCATCGGAGCAGACGGAGACCACGCCCGGCTGACAGTCGAAGACGACGGCGTGGGTATGGCCCAGGGCGATATCGAACAGGCGGCCCGGCGCTTCTTTCGTGGCGACGAAAGCCGCAGCCAGCCCGGCAACGGGCTGGGCCTCGCCATCGTTGCCGCATTGGTGGCCTTGCACGACGGAGTGCTACGCATCGAGGATGCGGCGCCGGGACTGCGTGTACTCATCGACTTACCGCTATCGGTGCGCAGGCAGCCGGCGTGATCGCGACAAGTCATTGAATCAATTACCGGATGGTAATGAATCGGGGACGGGCGCCAACATAGAATCGCTCTCGTCCAGGCACCCGGTGGCGGCTCGAAGCCGCCTATAAACCACCTTGTCGAACTCAAGCTTTGCGATGCGAACCGGTAAGCCATGTCGAATTCTGCTTGTTGCCGACCACTCGGAGCTCATCGCGCTGATCGCGGAAGACCTCGTCGAACGTGGCTATGAGATTCTAACGGTCGACGACATAGATGCGGCCATCTCCGCAGTGATCCGCTTCCGGCCGAACCTGCTGCTTTGCGATTTTGGCAGCTGTGGGCGCGGGCGCTTCAAAAGGCTGATTGCGCTTGCGGCAGAGTTTTGCGGGGCACCGTGCGTTGCGCTGGGCGGCATGGGAGAGACTGCCCCATTCTCCCCAGCACTTTATCTCTTGTCGACACCCGTCGATTTTGAAAACCTGGCACACACCATTGCCAGCGGCCTGGGCGAAACAGTATCGCCCGGTTGGAGTCGACTACCCCTTAACGGGCAATGCTATCGAGCCACTCCACCTAGCTCCTACGTTGCAAACTCGGAGCGCCATCAATCAGTGCACGGTATACACCAACGCGTACTTGCCATTGTTCAGCATATCCGCATCGGATAGCCCATAGCCGACGTAAACCTGAGTGCCAACTAGGCCGGACACGTTCGCGATGGTCACCACAGGGATGGACGCATTCGCCAGCGTGCCGGTGCTGTAGGTCGGCAGCGCGCCGCTATGCCAGGCTTGCCACCCCTGCGAGGTGAGGAAAAACCAGTTTCCGCCAGACAAGGCGGCGACGTAGACTTTGCCCGTCTGGCCAAGATCGGCATACGCGATCTGCACTGTCGCAGTCAGCGAGAGGTTTGTGTCGTTCCCCGTCGCCGTGGCGGCGAACGCCGCGACAGGTGCCGGCTGGACGAATACGGGGGTGCTGGACAGGGCGATAGTCGCGACACCGGCACTGACGCTTTGCGCGGACGTGGTAAACGAGGCGTTGCCTTGCGAATCGAGGGACGGGTAACCTGCATTATTCAACTGGGGCACGACGGGCGTGACCAGCACCTGCTTGACGTTGGCGCCGGCATTCAATGCGTAGTTCTCACCGGCATCATTCCATAACACCCAGGCGTTATTCGTCCCGACGTTGAACTGGTATTTCCCCTGGCTGGTGCACTGCGCCTGCACCGTCGTGCTCCCACAAGTATCCGAGTAGGACAGCTCGCTGGCCTGGCTGTAGCCGTCGATCAGGCTGGTGAACTTCTGGTTGCTGAAGAAAATGGGCTTCTCGCTCGGACTGCTGGTGTAGGGGACGTTTCCGTCGATCCAGCCGGTGAGGTTCAACCAGTTATTGTTGCCTGGGTTCGACTGGTAGCCGTCGAAGATCGAGTAGAACAGCTTCTGCACATTGTGCGCGAGCCCGTAGCTGGCGTGCTTGACCCACCAGGACGCCTGGTAGGTCGTCGTCTGGGACGAATAGGTCGAGCCATCCTTGGTCATGCTGCCTTCATAGGTTCCCGTTTCGGTGACCCAGATAGGCTTGTTCAGGCTCGCACTGTTGAGCCAGCCTTGGTATTCGTTGAGAAACGCCCGTAGCGGCAATGCCGGCTCCGGCACGCCGTAATGCACGGCAAACACGTCGATGGACTGCCCGCCACCGTCTGTGAAAAAGCTTGGCCAATAGCTGCTCACGCCCGGGTCCAGCATGGTCGGATTGCCGGGCTGGTAGACCGGCGAGGTACTGCCGTTCATCACCACGGCGTTCGAATCGGCCGCTTTGATCGTGGCGTAGGCCTGCGCCAGGAAGCTGGCGTACTTGTTGGCGCTGCCCGAGCAGAAATTGAATTCGACCTCGTTGCTGATCTCCCAATACTTGATCGGCAGGGTGAGCCCCGGCATATTGCCGTGCGTGCCATAGCGCTGTACCAGGGCGGTCAGAAAGCCGGTCCACGCCGTCGTGTTGTTGGGGGTGCAGTATTGGATGCTGTTGGCGCTCGGCTGGTCCCAGCCGGCGAAGGAATTGACCAGCGCCAGCGTCGAAATGCCGTTGGCCTGCGAGGCCTGGACGATCCAGTCCGAGGCCGTCCAGTCGTAGCTGCCCCCGGACGTCGGCTGGATCGTGTTCCAGATGAACTGGCCGCCGCTGGGTGACAAGGTCCGGTTCCACGTCGCGCCGGACTGCGCGATGCGCTGCGCTTCCCATGTGATATAGGCCTGGACGGAAGATGGGCTGTTGACGACGTCCGGCGGGTTGTACGAGGCAAAGCCGTCGACGCCGAACGGGGAGTCTGCCCACGCGCACAGGGCCGTAGCGCACAAGATCCCGATACCGATTAGCCGCACGGATGAGCCGCCTGGATTCGCCACCGTTGCACTCCTCTCCTGTTGCGGGTATTTGTCCGGCACGAATTGAGATGTGTCTTGCCAGAACCTCCCTAAATCAGCAGCCCCTTACGACGGAGAAAAGCCTGGAACGCAGCGCAGGTAGCGTTCGGCGCAGGCGTGATATTGCAGCCGCACCCGAAGTCCCCCCAACTGCGCTGCTGGCAGGTCTGGCCATTGATCACGTTGCGTACACCCTGCGCCTGGCAGGTCTGCTGGGCCTGGGCTGGATTCTGCATGAGGATGAAGTCACTACCCGTGTAGTAGTAAACGTTAGGCTTCACGGCATCATGCCGCACGAACGTCGGCTGCCAGTTGTTGTCGGTACACTCGCCGGCGAGACATATGCTCGGTGCCAGCAAACAGAAGACAAGCAGATTTCTCATCATTCCTTCCTCCGTCTAGCAAGATTGAAATTCATCCTAGACAAGGTTTGTGACTTGTGAGACTCAACGTGCTGGGCGCCCCGCGCGCAGCCGTTGCGGGTAGAAGATGGTTGCGCCTTCGAGGACCTGGACTCGACATACCAAGCGGGGAGAGGCGGGCATGTCTAAGCTGAGGAAAATGCCACCGCCGTCGGATAGCCTCCGAATTGCCCTGCAGCAGTCGACTTAACTCAGACCACGTGATGAGCCACCACGGCAACGATAAAGACAATTGGGCGAAGATCGCTGGCAATACCCAGGTACTGGTACGCTCGAGGATCGAGATCGGCCACATCCTGGTGTCCGTCATGCAAGTAGGTGCAAGGATTGCGGCGCCATTGTCCGATGAACCGGGGCTGCTGTTTCTATCGCGCCTACGCCAGATCGAACCAGACGCGAAGGGCTTGGTGCTTGATTTCTGCGACAATCGGCGCGCAAACAGCGCGGTTCTGGCGGCGAAATCAGTGAATCTGCAGAGCCAGTGCCCGCATGGACAAATCGAATTTCTGGGGCGTGCTCCAAGCCAGATCGTGCTCGATCAACTGCCTCGATTGCACATCGCCTTCCCGGATTTCATTCTGGTGCGTCAGCGCCGTTTGGAACGCCGTATCAAGACGCTTCCAACAGTACCGCTGCACTGCGTTGCGGACCAAGGCGGCGTGTTGTCATTCAACGCACAAATAGTCGATATCAGCCTGTCCGGCATCGGCGCACTGCTCTACGATCGATCCATCACGCTGGTGCCCGGTACGATATTGCGCGGCTGTGTCATCAGCCATCCAGGAGGGGTGATTGCCGGCCTCGATCTGGAAGTACTGCATTCTCACGACGTAATACTGCCCAACAACGCCATCGCGCACTATTCGGGCTGCCGCTTCCTAGAACTTTCGCCGAAAGTAGAAGAGCTGATGAGGATGTTTGTGCTCAATCTGGAGCGTGGGGCGGGCAGCGACACCTGAGCTCGCAGGTACCCGGGCTCAAGTATCGGTAGTTAGAGCCGCAAGACCTACCGTCCAGATAGATACTCGCCTGCAGGCTTCGTTCGATTAGCGATTTCTTGGCTGGTTTGCACCGTCAAGAAATTGGTCCAGCCCGTTCAGCAGGCGGTCGATGGATGGCAAGCTGATCAATATGCAAAATGACCCTTCGATTTGCTCTGCTTCCAACTCGAACGGCGTAAAGAGACACAACACAACCTGCTGCGGATTACTTGTCTGCCGCGTCAACAGATCGCGGGCGTGGGCGGTAAACAAGGAGGGCGCGAAGCAGTCAAGCGGTTCGCCGAGCAGATCAGCCAGATTGGAGAGGCAGGCACTCAAGACCACGTTGCCAATTTCTTCCAGCGCGTCACGGGCCGCATCGACGTTTCCGCCACGGTCCAACAGCCGGTCGAATACGTGCGAGATCAGTGCCGCGCCGTCTTCATGAGGAAACAGGAAAAATGCATCGCCTTCTACGCTGCCGCCGAAGTGCTGCACGACGGTACCTACTTCGCGCCAGCGACTGATTCCCAATCGCTGATCCAGCTCAGCCAATGTACTTACGCGTACGGCCGGCAACAGCAGGCTCACTTCATCACCGACCAATTCGCTCAACCTGGCCGCAGATTGGCCTACGCTGATGTTGAATATTTCGCATAGAGCATCGTGCCGTTCGGGGCTGAGTAGATCAATCATCATCCTCTCCGCGCCTGCGGTGTCGTCTAACCTGCTGGCAGGCGTCTTGCGCCGTCGTGCCGGTTGGCAACGTACTCATTTGCTCAACGACATATCGCCGGCCGTCGCTGAATAGTTGCATGAATGTTTCGCTAACTATAGTTAATCATCGTGACGAGGGTGTATCGCGAGTATCGGGTCTATTAACCCGCCTTATCACGACATACTACTGCACTAGTGTCGGCTGTTTGGCAGGGTACATATACGAAAAATTCTCAAGGAGGGCTTCATGTCAGACTGGACTGCCTACCTAAGGCCGAATGTTTATCTGCGCGATGTCGCGTTCAGCGATCTGGGCGACTTCTTCGATCTCGAACACGGTCGAAGCCCACCTATCGGTGCCGCCAAGCCACGGCGCAAGGAGTTGATCGCCTATTGCGCCCAATGGATTTCAAGTCTGATGGACGTCGCGAGCGTTAATCGGACGCTCGTATGGAATAACGAGATCGCGGGATACGTGAGGTGTAGCAATATGACCGATCAACCCGCCCTCCAGCTGTTCATCGGGCAGCCCCATCGCAGGCAGGGATTGGGCCTACAAGCGTTGCGGGAGACGCTCCGTCACGTGTTGACCCGGCCAATCTTGGCCAAAGCAGACATGGGCAACCTGCCGGCCATCCGCCTGTTGGAGCGATGCGGGTTTGAACGATGCCAGACCGATAATATCGTGGTCCATGACCCAGAAGAGCTTGTCTTTGAGCTGCAACGACATTCGCCTGCACCGGCGCCTTGCCCCGATCTCCCAGGATACTGGCCCTAGTTCGCAACGCCGTTCGGTCGATCGAGCGCATGCTCAAATATATGTCAGCCCCGCTGACAGTGGCGGCGCAATAGGCTACACCAATAGCTGTGATCGCTAGGTCAGGTAGAGGGAAAACGTTCGCGATCAACTTCACATTGCATACATTCACATGGAGGAAAGTACCATGGCTGCTACCGACAATGATTCGTTGGGCCTGCTCTGCGCCGCGAATCTCAAGCTGTTGTCCCGCTTCAACGAACTGACATGTGAGTACAACAAGCAGTATCTGGAACTCGGCGGCAAAGCCTGGGGGTTGTGCGCGAACGGCGGTCTCGCCGCACCAAGCCGCAGTCAGGCCAAGAAGGCCCCTGGGGAAGGCTCACCCTCCATACGGCTGGAACAGTATGTCGCCGACTCGGGCGACATCATCCAGCTCACAAGCGTCGCCAACTCCCACTTCCTGTCCGAAGCTCAGGGCGCCCTGGCAACTTGGCAAACAGAGTCCGCGACTGCCGTGTCGCGGATCGATCAAGGGCCGTTCGCTGCGCTGGCGGGCGAGTGCTATCGTAATTTCGTCAACGGTGTGGCGAACTTTGCGGCCGTAAAGTAGCAACAACTGAACACCATGAGTAACCCTCCGCTAGTAGCGGTCATCGACCCGGTACTGCGGCCGGCAGGGACACCACCATATGGAAGATGGAATCTACTGGGTACCCTATCACGTCGATGAACCGGGCCGCCCATTTATCGTCGTCGGACCTTTTCGATACAAGGCACAGGCGAAACTCGCCAGTGATTCCATGAAGCGCGCCGCGCGGGGAAAGGAATGGGCCGGCGACGTGCTGACTGCCGTATCAGAGGACGAAGCCCTATTGCTTGCCGCAAGTCATTGCCCGTGGAACAAGTGACGACAATTGACCGGAAGACGGCATTGCGCCAGGTGCACCACCGTGGGCAAATATAAAGGTAGGTCATGCCGAAGGCGGTTTCCCCGATAGAACGTCTGGATACTATGACAGTGGTCGAGGCTTCGGACGCGTGGGCGGCTTTCGAGCACGCGTTGATCAGCGAACATGATTCAGCCGGAGGCACGCACTTGCAGGACGGCCGGCCGATTTTCTATTGCGACGAGCGGTTCCCGGCGCATTTTGTACGGAAATGGCCCGACGGACGGCGCGAGCTGATCGCGGTCGAAGACAATGGGCTGGTGAGCAGCCTATGCCCGTTGTAGTGCCCCATCTGTGGGTGTTGGCGGGACCGCCTGGTGCAGGCAAACACAGCCTGGCAATCGAACACCTGAGCGGACAATTCTACGACTGCCATCGCTTCCGAGTCGTCTTTGATAGTCAGGGTACTACCGTCAGCGTACGCCTCCCTCGTTGCCAGCATACGGGACTTCTTCGATCAAGACCGCGTGCTTCGATAGCAACTCAATGATCAAGCGGAAAGAGTGATATGGTTCCATGCCGCATTGGTAAATTTCTTCGTTGATACCGCCGTCAACATCGTGGAAATATGATCAATTACGCCCGAAGTGCGGTGTTGCGGGCATGAATTTCGGTGACCACCAGCGGTCAAGTCAAGAGACACTTCGTATGGAGGAAGGCACCGTCAATGCGTGCGGATCTCTCTGTTCTCCTCGTCGACGACAGCAAGACGCAACTGTCGCATGGGCAGTCTTTGCTGCAGCAGCTCGGTTTCAGCCGCATCCAGGTAGCGTCCAATGGCCGGGATGCGCTGCGCCTGATGGCAGCCGTTGGTGCGCCAGACATCCTCCTTACCGACCTGGAAATGCCCGACATCGACGGTGTGGAATTGCTGCGCGTTGTCGCCGAGCAGAACCTCGCAAAAGCTGTCCTAATCGTCTCCAGCCATGAGAGCGCCATCTTGACGTCAGTCGACGATATGGCGAGACAGTGCGGACTACGTGTGCTGGGTGTCGTGCAGAAGCCGCTGGCACTAGCGAATTTGCGCACCACCCTTGAGCGTTTCGAGTTGCCGGCGGACGTCGCAGATGAATCGCCGCCAACACTCGCGCTGTCAGTGGCAGACATACGGCGCGGCGTCGCCAGTAGGGAGTTTGTTCTGCACTATCAGCCCAAGGTCACCACAACGGGAGGCGTGTTGAAGGGCGCAGAGGCGCTGGTGCGCTGGCAACATCCGCAATATGGTTTGTTGAGCCCCGTATCGTTTATCCCCCTGGCGGAGCAAAGTGGCGCGATTGACGAGTTAACCGATTGCCTCCTGGATCTAGCCCTCATGCAACTACAGGCGTGGCACGCGCGCGGTTTGGCAATTGCCGTGGCCGTGAATCTGTCGGCCAGGTCTCTGTCGCGCCTCGATTTGGCGGATCGGATTGCGGCATCGGCAGCCGCCGTCCGCGTCGAGCCGCGTTTCCTCGTCCTGGAAATCACGGAAACGGCCCTGATGGCAGATTTGGCCATGTCGCTGGAGACGCTGGCGCGGCTGCGCCTGAAGGGATTCTCCTTGTCGATCGACGATTTCGGCACAGGCTTTTCGTCCTTGCAACAGCTTTCACGGGTACCCGCCACGGAAGTCAAAATCGACCGCTCCCTGGTACATGGTGCCGCAGACAACCCAACGATGCAGGCACTGCTAAAGAACATCATCGACATGGTGAAGAAGCTGAAGATGAAGTCCCTGGGCGAGGGGCCAGACAATGAGGCGGACTGGCGACTGTTGCGTGACTTGGGTTGTGATATGGCGCAAGGCTACTATGTCGCGAAGCCGATGCCGGCGGGTAAGCTGGTCGAATGGCTGAAACACGGCACCAAGCACCTGCGCCTTGCATCGGGGCCGACGGCCCGGCATTGAAGGAACAGATTGCGGCGTAGCCGACAGGGGAATGTTGAGCAGCGGGCAGGGAGCCAACAACGGTATTGGTCCAAGAGCGCACGGGCAGGTCGTATTCCACCGTCAAGGAACGGCTGGTAGTCTGGCAGCAGAGCCGGGAGCAGGAGGCCGCCATTTCGAACGAGATCCCGGCGGACATCCGGGCAGGGGGCGACGAGCTTACGCGCCAAATCTGGGCATCCGTGCAACGCGACGCCCAGCGGAAAATTCTCCAACATCAGAACGCTGCTGACGTTGACATTTCGATGGTGCGCGCCGAGCAACTGGACATGCGTAACCGCGAACTGGAAGACCAATTGGCGGCGACGCGTGCGCAGGCGGCACGTATCCCAGACCTGGAACAGGTGGCTGTCGGGCTGCGCGACGAGCTGCACGCTGCACAACAGCAATTGATGCAACAGACTGCCGACAACGCCAGGCTCAGTGGCGAAGCCGAAACGCTGCGCATCCAGGTCGGTGAACTGTTGGCGGCATTGCGGCCGCCAATGCCTCCCGTGGCCGGTTAAACTCACCACTACTGGCCACCCTGAAAATATTCCCTACCGCCGCGTCGCCCTACTGGACGGCGCACTTTTTCTATGAGGTTGGCCGTAGCATTAGCCATCGTATTGAGACAAAAGAGCTGCCACGGATCGCGATGTTCCGCACTACGTTTACGCGCTGGTCAACCCGAGAAACCAGTACATCTTCTACGTCGGCATCACCAACTCCCTGGAGGATCGCTACGCACAACACCTTCAGAACAAAGATGGGAAGACGCGGGCGAGCATCGTGGCGGGGCTGGCGGAGCAGGGTCTCAGCCCCGTCGTCATCGTCCTTGGGCGCAAGCTGAACCGAAAGCAGGCAAAGTTGGCGGAGATCTTCCGGATCGAGTTGCTCGGATCGCGTGGAGTACCCATCGTCAACAAGGAAATCCTGGGTGGCATCGACGCCGTCAACTTCCACCTTGAGGCGCCGTTGACGCCCAATCGACGGCCTCGCGCGAGCGAAAATGCGCCCGTCCCTGAAGTCAAACGGCAGCGACAGAATGGCAGCGTGCTCCCGACGAACCATGGCAAGGCTTGGGAGCGGGTCGACCTGGCTACGCTGGCCGCCTCATTTGTCGCCGGCGCCACGCTCGACGAACTGGCGGCGCAGTGCGGACGCACCCGTCAAGGCGTACTCAGCCAGTTGCAGCGCCTTGCGCACGGCAATGACGCCTTGTACGGCAAATTGGCCGAGCTCGGCATGCTCAAGCAGCAGGAAGCCTACCGCCAGCTTGTCGGTTGATTACTGACCGGTGAGCAAAACCTCTAGATCGGTCACAACCGGCATACGTTGTCGATCGAAACATCGAACCTAATTCGGCGTGCCGGCAACGGCTGGCGTCTAAGCAGGTCATTGCGATGATCACGTGCATGCATTGGTGCGCTATGGGAATGCATTCGCGCGGCAACGATTTTCTTACTTGAGCTTTTCCTCAATAGCGAGCAATTCGCTGGGTGCCGCATCCATGATGCGGCGCACAAGCCTCAGCCGCAGCGCCGTTTCAACGTCTACATCGCGAAACGCAAACAGTTCACCCCATGTGCCGTCGAGCGCCTTGCGCAGGCGATCCAAGGTGTCAAGACTTGGTCGCATCTTTCCGGCCTCGATGCGCGAAAGCGATTTTTCGTCGATTTCGACACGGGCAGCCACCTCAGCCTGAGTCAAGCCTGCGTGCTTCCGGAGGCGCTTAAGTCGCTCCCCCAATTCAATGTCAATGCTCCTGTCAGCTGCTTTCGCCGTAGCCGTAGCCGTGCCTTGCTTCGCCTTCGTCACCACGCTTGCCGTCCCCGCCGTAATCAGCGTGGATAGTCACAAGGCAATGCAATCATGGACACTTACAAAAACATCACTAGTGACCTATTAAATCACCTTTGCGTATAATGATTCAGCCATGGGTGAAACATTGCCCGTCGACAAAGAAGATTCCCGAGACAGGCATGATGAACAGGAGGGCTGTGAATGGGGTGCAATCGGAGTCCAGACAACCGACATGGACTGATGATGGGATGTCGCGTACACGTCAATGCGGCAACCGCCGCGCTTGCAATGATGCTAGTCACGGTTGCGAATGCGGCCGGCGATAATGCTCCGGCCTTTGTTATCTCGAATAAGCTTGGAAATGTCCAGCGCCCCGGCGAGCAGGTATTCCTGATCAAGGCGGAAGATGGTCACTGGCGATACACGCGCTCCGCAGACACGAAGTTGGACGGCGTCGAACGCGTCCGTGTGGACTACAGCGCGAACCCACCTTTGGTCTACCTTGACGCGGCAACCTACACGTCCAACGGCGATCTCATGCCGGTGAATCCAAAATTGTCGGACGTCCTGTCCGCCTGCGGCCGGGAGGCTAAGGGGGCCGTCAAGCAAACACGGGCCAATGGCTATTACTCGACTTGTAACTCGAGCTTTACCAAGACAAAAACCGGTCTCAGCGTCATTGCCAACCTCCTTGAAGCGCCTGCAGTCATTTCAGCAGGCACCACTGCCCGCCTCATCGAAATCAATCGCGACGAGATGCAGAAGGCGGTAGCCGAGTCCGACGTGATCGAAGGACTGCGGGGCGACCTGGCGGCAGATGCCGCGCGCCAGGCGCACGACGCATATCTCGCTGCGTTCCGCAACGCCGAGACATCCAATCAGCTGACTGTGGCGATCAACCAATACGCCAACAACGATCCAGACAATCTGATCCCGGAAGCGGCGCAACACCGCGACCAGCTCAAGGCTGCCGAGGACCTTGCCGCGCAGAAGAAGATCCAGGCCGCCGCGGCGGACTACCTCGCCGCGCTCGAGCGCGCCAGGAAGATCGACGAGCAGGCGCGGGCGGAAGTCACGCATTTCCGGCAGACGCTGCGCGTCGGCGCCAAGACGAACTGTGGCCCAGTGGTCGAGATGCGAGGGAGTCTGATGCGTGTCTACGTGCCGGTGCGGGACTACGGCAACGACCATTGGATTGATCGCAGCGACCTTTTCCCTAGCGGCTGGGGATGCAGGTTCGTCAATGGTAATTATGTTCCGCCGACGCTTTCCTAGGCAGTTAGACCTGGATGCGCCGGCGACATTGAGTGCAGAAACGGAAAACTCATGACAAACACGATGATTCGCCCCCGTCCGATCGATTCGCTTGCGGCGAAGCAGACAGCTGAAGCCTCGGCCGTACAAAGCGCCATGCTGAGACGGCAGCAGGCAGCGCAATTCCAGGCTTTGATGTTCCAGACAGTGGGGCGGCCGATTGCCTGGTTCGTCGGCACGGTTGCGGTCGTGCTGACCATCCTGTCGCTGCTCAGCTATCGCTCGACCGACCTGGCGGACCCGGCCGGGACGGGCAACACCTTGGCGATCGGCGCCGCGATCGCGGCACTCGCATTTGTTCGAGGATGCTGGCTACGTCGTCGGCTTGCCGCAGTCGAGGCCGCGAACAATCACGGTAACGCTGCATCGACTGAACCGGCTCCGGATGTCACGGAAGCATCGATTGAGATACCGGACCCATTCGAGCTTCGCCTACATGCATGGCGGGCCAATCCCTACGATGACGACATGTGTATCAACCCCGCCAGCGGACGGATCATGCCCTTCGGACCAAGCGGTTTCGACACGGCCGGCAACTTCTACGGCAGCAACTTCAATGATTGATGAGCCGTACCGGCGCGCCCGCGCTGGAAGGTGCAGCCTGCAGTAGGCAGGCGACTCTACGCTTTGTAAACCTCATGCCAACTTACCTAATTCTGGCCATCGCATTGCTCGACGCAATCGGTGTCGGCC
>Ga0213872_10000975_pt1 | contig 19998 bp, 19 predicted proteins | sample VelepicomBERX_R2_FD_160071 | JGI IMG/M metagenome (GOLD analysis project Ga0213872, IMG submission 160071) | Rhizosphere microbial communities from Vellozia epidendroides in rupestrian grasslands, the National Park of Serra do Cipo, Brazil - RX_R2 | ecosystem: Host-associated > Plants > Roots >...
ATCTAGTTGTTTAACGAGTGCCTGAAAATCTACTTTTTTCATCGTAGCCTCCCATCAGTCCATATTGCTTAGACCGATGGGAGAGCTAGCAGTTCAACACCTAGCCACTACATAGCCTTTTTTTTCGTCCAAAATCTGCCCTTTATTTGCGCAAAACGGCGATTGATACAAAGTCGTTACAAAATAATTCGGGCAATAAAAAAACCGGCCGCAGCCGGTTTTTTTGTTTCCGCCGAAAGCTTATTTCAGCTGTTCCTGCAGCAGGGTCAGGATCTTTTCCGCCACCGGGCTGGTTTCCACCGCGCCAGTGTTGTTCAGCACGGTCACCATGCTGTTGTTGGCGGCGCCGGCCTTGACCAGGATGCGGTAGCGCTGCGCTTCCTTCTCCTCCTCCGACGAGCTCCAGCTGAACAGCTTGCTGAAGAAGCCCTTGGCTTCCTTGGAATCCTGGTCCACATAGCGCACGAAGTAAGTGCCCTGGGTGCGGTCGCGGTCTTCCACGGTGAAGCCGGCGCGGTCCAGCGCCAGGCCCACGCGGCGCCAGGCGCGGTCGAAGCCCTCGTCCACCTGCACGGCGCGCTCGGCGCCCGCGCCCACCAGCGAGGCGTGCTGCGGCTGGACGATGGCGTTGTCGATGGCCGCCTTGGCCTGCTGGGTGCCGCCTTCGGTGTTGCCCAGCTTGGTCATCAGGCGGGCCAGGAATTCCGCTTCCAGCGCCGGATCGTTCGGACGCGGCTGCCAGGACGAGGTTTCCTTCTCGGCGCCGGTCAGGACTTCCTGCACGCCGCGGTGGCTGATATAGACCTCGCTCACGCCATCGGCGCGGCGCTCGATGCGGGTACGGAACTTGTCGCGCTCGCCGCTCGAATACAGGCCGTCGAAGACCTTGCCCAGGGTGGTGCGAATGAAGTCCGCCGGCAGCTTGGCGCGGTTCTCATTCCACTCCGTTTCCATGATGCCCGCGTCAGGCAATTCCTTCTCCAGGTTGAAGCCGGAATCTTCCCAGAACTGCTTGATCTGCGGCCACAGCTGCTCGGGCGTCTGCTTGACCACCAGCCAGCGCTGGTTGCCGTCGCGCTCGACCTTGATGTCATTGACGCTGGCCGGCGTCACGGCGCCCACGGCGGGCGTGCCCGCAGCCGCCACGCCACCCGCCTTGGAGGCGTTGTAGCCGGACGCAGTGGCGATGCCGTTGTTGCTGTCAGGCAGGCTGTAGCGGTTGTCCTTTTGCAATTGAGTCAGATCGGGCGGCACGTCCAGGGTGCTGACTTTTTTGGTGGAGGCCGCCTTGTAATCCACTTTGTCGTTACCGACGACGGAGCCGATCATGCCGCAGCCGCTCAGGCTGGCTGCCAGGGCGCCCACCATCAGGGCGCGCTGCGGGGTGAGAGATGCAGTCTTGCGAATAGTCATGTGGTTAATGGTTAAGGGCTGATATACAGCAAAGTTAATTCAAGAACAAAGCAAGGCTTGTCGCCGGGCGATCAGGCGAGCAGGCCGGCATGGCGCAGGGCGCCGCGCACGGTCTCGTGGTAGTCGGCCGCCAGCGGCACCAGGGGCAGGCGGATACCGGCCGGCATCTTGCCCATCTCGGCCAGCGCCCACTTCACGGGGACGGGATTGGGCTCGACGAACAGCTTCTGGTGCAGGGGGAAGACTTTATTGTTGATCTCCACGGCGCGGGCGATGTCGCCGGCCATGGCCGCCTTGCACATCTCGTGCATGGCGTGCGGGGCGACGTTGGCCGTCACCGAGATATTGCCGGCGCCGCCGGCCAGCATCAGGGCCATGGCGGTCGGATCGTCGCCCGAGTAGACGGCGAACGACTTGGGCGCCAGGCGCAGCAGGTCGTAGCCGCGGCCGATATTGCCGGTCGCGTCCTTCACGCCCACGATATTGGGGATCTGGGCCAGGCGCAGGATGGTTTCATTGCTCATGTCGGCCACGGTGCGGCCGGGCACGTTGTACAGGATCAGCGGCAGGTCCACCGCCTCGGCGATGGCCTTGAAGTGCTGGTACATGCCTTCCTGGGTGGGGCGGTTGTAGTAAGGCACCACCTGCAGGGTGGCGTCCGCGCCCGCTTCCTTGGCGAAATTGGTCAGGCGGATCGCCTCGGCCGTGGAATTGGCGCCGGCGCCGGCGATGACGGGAATGCGTCCCTTCACCTGGTCCACGGTCGCCTTGATCAGCGCGCAATGCTCTTCCACGCTGACGGTGGCCGATTCGCCCGTGGTACCGGCGATGACAATGCTGTCCGTACCTTCGGCGATATGCCATTCGATCAGTTTGTTCAGCCCCTCGAAGTCCAGACTGCCGTCCGTGTGCATGGGGGTGACGATTGCTACAATGCTGCCCTTAATCATAGGAAACCAATTGCATAAAGTATTAAAACGTCGATTGTAGACGATAGCCCGCGCCCGTGGTGCATCTCGGCCTCAATCCCTGTTCAAAATGATGGCAAAAGTGCCGCCACGCGGGGAAATTCCGGCTTGACGGCGCAGATGCGCTGCACCATGGCCGTCTTCGGCGCGGCCACCACCCCGTCTTCGAAGGCGATCACGCGCAGGCCGTGGCTGCGCGCCAGCTCCAGCAGCTCGCCCGGCTGCAGCAGGAAGGCGGGATTGGACGGTTTGCCGAACTGGGCGTTGCCTTCCGCGAAAGTTTCGTAAATCAAGACGCCATTCGGCGCCAGGCTGCCCAGCATGTCGGCAATTAGCGGACGATGCAGGTAGTTTGTGACGACGATGCCGGCAAAACGTTCGGGGCCGAAGGGCCAGCAGGCGCCCTCCTCTTCCAGGTCGATTTCCGAGGTGGTAATGTTGTTGCCTGCCGCCGCCACCAGGGCGGCCGGGTCGCGGTCCACGGCCAGCACGGCATGGTCCAGCGCCGCCAGATGGCGGGCATGGCGGCCGCTGCCGCTGGCCAGGTCCAGCACTTCGCCGCCCGGAATCAGGGGAGCGAAGCGTTGTACCCAAGGGGATGCCTGATCGTCCATATCCGCTCAACCTGTCAGGTGTAGGCCAGGCCCATGGCTTCGCGCACGTCGCGCATGGTTTCCAGCGCCAGCTTGCGCGCCGCGTCATTGCCGTCGGCCACGATGGCGCGCACCAGCGAGGGATCGTCCAGATAAGGCTGGGCGCGCTCGTGCATGGGCTCCTGTTCCTTGACGATGGCGTCAATTACCGGCTGTTTACACTCGATGCAGCCGATTCCCGCCGATTTGCAGCCCTTGACCACCCATTCCTGGGTCGGCTGGTCGGAATACACCTGGTGGAATTGCCACACGGGGCAGCGGGCCGGATCGCCGGCGTCGGTGCGGCGCACGCGGGCCGGGTCGGTCGGCATGGTCTTGATCTTCTTGCTGACCGATTCCTTTTCCTCGCGCAGGGCGATGGAATTGCCATAGCTCTTGGACATCTTGCGGCCATCCAGGCCCGGCAGGCGGGAGGCGGCCGTCAGGCGTGCCTGCGGCTCGACCAGGATCAGCTTGCGGCTGCCTTCCAGATAGCCGAACAGGCGCTCACGGTCAATCATGGACAAGCTTTGCGCATCGTCCAGCATGGCCTTGGCCTGTTCCAGCGCATCATCCTTGCCGTGCTGCTGGTATTCCGTGCGCAGCTCGTTGTACAGCTTGGCGCGCTTGCTGCCCAGCTTTTTCACCGCTTCCTGGGCCTTTTCCTCGAAACCGGGTTCTTTGCCGTACAAGTGGTTAAAACGGCGGGCAATCTCGCGCATCATCTCGATGTGCGGCACCTGGTCGTCGCCCACCGGGACCTGGCTGGCGCGGTAGATCAGCACGTCGGCCGCCTGCAGCAGGGGATAGCCGAGGAAGCCGTAAGTTGCGAGATCTTTATTGGACAGATTGTCGATCTGGTCCTTGTAGGTGGGCACCCGCTCCAGCCAGCCCAGGGGCGTGGCCATGGACAGCAGCAGGTGCAGTTCCGCGTGCTCGGGCACGCGCGACTGGATGAACAGGGTCGATTGCGAAGGGTCGATGCCGGCGGCCAGCCAGTCGATCAGCATGTCCCAGGTGCTGCGCTCGATGACGGAAGGATCGTCATAGTGCGTGGTCAATGCGTGCCAGTCGGCGACAAAAAACAGGCACGGCAGTTCGGACTGCATCTTGATCCAGTTTTTCAACGCACCGTGGTAGTGGCCCAGGTGCATGGAGCCGGTTGGACGCATACCGGAAACAACGCGATCGGGGTACATGTGTGGTTTCAGTTCAAAAGGAAAATAAGGGGACTAACCAGGGTGTAGAAAATCGTCTGCAAAAAATGCATGCCAGCCACCAGCGGACCTTGCAATATGCCCAATTGCATCAGCAGCACCAGGCCGATGAAGACAAACAGGCCATGGCGCTCGATGCTGGCGTAAGGCCGCGCCAGATGGTTGGGCAGCAGGCCCGTGACGATGCGTCCGCCATCGAGGGGCGGAATGGGAATCAGGTTGAACACGCACATGGCCGAGTTGACGCTGACGCCGCCCTTGGCCATCTGGATGAAGAACTCGTCCGCGCCCATCGCGCTCAGCAGCACCAGCAGAATCATCCAGCCCAGGCCCATGGCGAAGTTGGCGGCCGGGCCGGCGGCGGCGACGAAGGCCATCTGCTTCTTCGGATTGCGCAGGCGGCTGAAGTCGACGGGCACCGGCTTGGCGTAGCCGAAAGGCGGCAGTTGCAAGTAGAACAGCATCAGCGGCAGGATGATGGTGCCGAAGGGGTCGATATGCCGCAGCGGATTCAGGCTCAGGCGTCCCATGCGGAAGGCGGTGGGATCGCCGAAATAGCGGGCCACGTATCCATGGGCCGCTTCATGCAGGGAAATGGCAAACAGTACGGGGATCAGGTAGACCGTTATGGTCCGGATAATGTCGGATTCACTCATGGGCTGGGATTTTATCAGAGGCCAAGGACGGAAGCGTCGCCCCGCCCCTGGCGCACCAGCACAGCCTCATTGCCGCTGAGGTCGATCACCGTGGTTGGCTCCATGCAGCAGGCGCCGCCGTCGATGATGAGGTCGATCTGCTTGCCCAGCTGGGCGCAGATTTCGTCGGCGTCGTTGAGCGCCTCTTCCTCGCCCTGCAGGATCAGGGTGGTGGCCAGCAGGGGCTGGTCCAGCTCGGCCATCAGGGCCAGGGGAATGGCGTTTTCCGGCACCCGCAGGCCGATGGTCTTGCGCGAGGGATGGCTCAGGCGGCGCGGTACGCAGCGCGTGGCTTCCAGGATGAAGGTGAAGGGCCCCGGCGTGGCCGACTTCAGCAGGCGGAACTGCTGGTTGTCCACGCGGGCATAGACGCCGATCTCGCTCAGGTCGCGGCACAGCAGGGTCAGGTGGTGCTTTTCGTCGATGCCGCGAATGCGGCGCAGGCGCTCGACGGCGGCCTTGTCGTCCAGGTGGCAGACCAGCGCATAGCTGGAGTCCGTCGGCAGCGCGACGATGCCGCCGCCATGGATGATCTGCGCCGCCTGCTTGATCAGCCGCGGCTGCGGATTATCGGGATGGACCTGGAAAAATTGGCTCATAAATCACAATTGTACGGCACTTCCGGCCGCGTGCCGCACTTAGAACCAGTCGTGCCACACGGGGGTCACGTTAGCGGGCAGCGGCGGCAGGTGGGCAAAGTCCACCCGCGCCTCGCCCGGCGCATGGAAGTCCGTGCCGCGCGAGGCCATGAAGCCATAGCTGTTGGCCAGCTGGGCGTAGACGGCATACTGGTCCGGCGTATGGCTGCCCGTCACCACCTCGATGGCCGTGCCGCCCATCTGCTTGAACTCGTCGAACAGGGCGCCCTGGGCCACGGGGCTGAACTTGTAGCGGCCCGGATGGGCGATCACGGCGATGCCGCCCGCGCCCGTGATCCACTTCACCGAATCCTCCAGCGACGCCCAGCAGTGGGGCACATAGCCCGGCTTGCCTTCGCACAGGTATTTCCTGAACACTTCCGGAATATTGGCGCACACGCCGATCTCCACCAGATAGCGGGCGAAATGGGTGCGCGAGATCAGGTCGGGATTGTCCACGTACTTTAGCGCGCCCTCGTAAGCGTCGGGGATGCCGGCCATTTCCAGCTGGCGCGCGATCTCGCGGCCCCGGTTGTCGCGTCCGGCGCGCGTGCATTCCAGGCCGTTCACCAGGGCGGCATTGTTCTCGTCGACCTGCAGGCCGACGATGTGCACCGTCTCATTGGCCCAGGTGATGGAAATTTCGACGCCCGTCACGAAGCGCATGCCCTGCGCCTCGGCCGCCGCGCGCGCGGCGGGAATGCCGCGCACCTCGTCATGGTCGGTCAGGGCCCAGACATCGACGCCGCCCGCGCGCGCCGTCTGCGCCACCAGCGCCGGCGCCAGCACGCCGTCGGACACATTGGAATGGCAATGCAAATCAACTTTTAACATGGAAAAACAGGACCTTGCGTCAACGATAACAATTTAAGGTTTTCATTGTACGCTGCCTGCCGGAATTCCGTGGCCACGCAGATCAGGAGGTCAGGAATTCCTCGATCATTTGCGCCAGCGCCTCGGGCTGGTCGTGGTGCAGCATGTGGCCGGCGTCGGCCATCATCTTGCAGTGCACGTCGCGCAGGACGGCCAGGCGGCGGTCGATCTCCAGGCGCGCCTCGGGCTTGGGCCCCATCCACTGCCACATATTGGTGTCGTCCGCCTCCACCCACAGCACGGGCGCCGTGATCTGCTTCCAGCAGGCCAGCACCTCCTCGATGTGGTAGAGCAGCGGACCGGCCTGCTTGTGCACGGGATCGCCCAGGATTTCCCACTCGCCCGCATCGTTCTGCGCCGCCCAGTGTTCGGCCAGGAAGGCGGCCCGCTCGTCCGTCAGGCGGCGGTTGTTCTTTTTCAGGCGCGCGGCCACGCCCTCCAGCGAGGCGTAGCCGCGCATTTCCGGCGCTTCCAGCAGATCGTCCATCCACTTGGCAAAGCGGCCGGGCGCCTGCTCGGGACGGCTGGCGCGCAGGCCGAAGCCTTCCAGGTTGATCAGCTTGCGCACGCGGTGGGGACGCGCGCCCGCGTACAGGCTGGTGGCGTTGCCGCCCATGCTGTGGCCCAGCAGGTTGACCGGCTCGTCGGGCGAATAGTGGCGCAGGATGGCGTCCAGGTCGGCCAGGTAGTCGGGGAACCAGTAGGTGTCCAGGCCCGAGCGCTGCGACAGGCCGAAGCCGCGCCAGTCGGGCGCGATCACATGCCAGTCGCCTTGCAGGTGGTCGACCACGAACTGGAAGGAGGCGCCCACGTCCATCCAGCCATGCAGCATGAAGATCTTGGGCGCGCCTTCGCGGCCCCAGTGGCGCACATGGGCGCGCAGGCCGCGCACGGTGAGGAATTCGGAACGGGAGGGAGTATGCATGATGGTTGCCTTGAAATTAGCGCCTCAAGCTCAATATTGAACGTTTCCAGCGGTTTCAGCAAAATAATAGCACGACCGTTCGCTAACCGCGAGGGCGTAAAATAGCGCCCATCCCGCAGCTTTCCAACAAGGCAACCCATGACCATCTACCAGCTGGGCGAGCACACGCCCGAGATCGACGCTTCCGCCTTCGTCGCCGACAACGCGACCGTGATCGGCAAAGTCACCCTGCAAGCCAACGCCTCCGTCTGGTTTGGCGCCACCCTGCGCGGCGACAACGAGCGTATCACCATCGGCGAGAACAGCAATGTGCAGGAAGGCACGGTCATGCATACCGACATGGGCTATCCCCTCACCGTAGGCAAGAACGTGACCATCGGCCACCAGGCCATGCTGCACGGCTGCACCATCGGCGACGGCGCCCTGATCGGCATCCAGGCCGTGGTGCTGAATGGCGCGAAGATCGGCAAGGGCTGCCTGGTGGGCGCGGGCGCACTGGTCACGGAAGGCAAGGAATTCTCGGACAATATGCTGATCATCGGCTCGCCCGCCAAGGCCGTGCGCGAACTGGGACCGGACGACGTCAAACGCCTGCTGGGCAGCGCCGATAGCTATGTGAAGCGCGGTCAGCTGTTCAAGACGCAACTTAAAAAGATCGGATAAGTAATGAGCGACACCTCCAACACCACCATCAGCTTCAGCGCCAGCCACGACAAGGACACGCTGCAGAAATTCATCTTCGAGAACGCTTCCGTGCGCGGCGAGCTGGTCGACATCTCCGCCACCTGGCGCGAAGTGCTGTCGCGCCACAGCTACCCCACGGCCGTGAAAAAACTGCTGGGCGAAATGGTGGCCGCCACCGCCCTGCTCTCGGCCAACCTGAAGTTTAACGGCTCCATCGTCATGCAGATCCACGGTGACGGCCCCGTGCGCCTGCTGGTGGTCGAGTGCGACGCCGACCTGCACCTGCGCGCCACGGCCAAGCTGGCGCCGGACGCCGAAGTGGCCGACGACGCCAAGCTGCCCCAGCTGGTCAACGCCCACGGCAAGGGCCGCTTCGTCATCACCCTCGACCCGCTGGAAAAAGTGCCCGGCCAGCAGCCCTACCAGGGTGTGGTGCCGCTGGACGGCGACGCCATCTCCACCGTGATCGAAAACTATATGCTGCGTTCGGAACAGCTGGACACGCGCCTGTGGCTGGCGGCCAACGATACGGTGGCGCGCGGCATGCTGCTGCAAAAGCTGCCCCACCACGGCGGCACGGCCGAGCAGCAGGCGCTGACGGCGGACGAGGCGCTGGAAACCTGGAACCGCGCCGTCATGCTGGGCTCGACGGTGAAGGAGCAGGAACTGCTGGACACCACCATCGACGTGCTGATTCAGCGCCTGTTCTGGGAAGAGACGATCCGCGTCTTCGATCCCCTGCATCCGGCCTTCCACTGCACCTGCACGCGCGACAAGGTGGGCAATATGCTCAAGATGCTGGGCCGCGCCGAAGTGGAGTCGGTGCTGGCGGAACAGGGCCATGTGGGCGTCAACTGCGACTTCTGCGGCCTGCACTACGAGTACGACAAGGTCGACTGCGCCCAGCTGTTCGCCAGCGATGAACCGGTCGAAGCCATGATCCACGCGGGCGAAGCCAAGCACTAAGCTTCTAAGCGCGAAGCACTCAGCGCTACAACCTCAGACGTGCTTGCACTTAATGGGCAACACGTCGACCCTCCTCACCGAATTGCCTGGACCGCGTACCAGATCGACGCGCTCCAGGCAGGCATCGGGCAGCATGCGCATCTGGCTGCGCGTGCACACCACCGCCTGCTCCTGTCCCTCGCAAGTAAAGCCTTCCGTGCGCATGCGCACCAGCGCCTCTTCCAGCGCCATTCCCGGCGCCACCGTCTGCGTCACAAACGACGAGAAGCGCGCCTGGTCCACCGTGTAGCAACCGGCCAGCGCAAGGCCCAATCCCAGCATCAAAAATTTCCGCATAGCATGTTTTCCTGCTCGAAGAAGAAGGCAAAAAGGGAAACCAATTGTAACAAACAACAGTCATTTCCCCGTAACAAATCGCCCCTATGATGCGCAGCTTTACAACTTTCTAACCTGGCATCAAAGGCAAAATGAGCAAAAAGACCACCCTTGCGGCTTCCGCCGTCTGCGCCGCCGCGCTGAGCTTCCCCCTGCTGGCCATGGCCGCCAACGTCGCCGCCGCCGTCGAAGAGATGGCCAGCACCGACGATAACGCCGCAGCCGAACACGCTACGGAAGCCGCCGCTGCGGCCGCCGCGCCCAGCACCGTGGTGGAAATCGCGACGCACAAGACCCGCTCCGCCGTCGCCATGAACAAGAGCGAAATCCAGAAGGTCCTGCCCGGCATCAACCCGCTGAAGGCCATCGAAACCCTGCCCGGCGTCAGCTTCCAGACGGCCGACCCATGGGGCAACAACGAGCAGAACCTGTCCCTGTTCGTGCACGGCTTCAGCGGCCAGCAGCTGGGCTACACCATGGACGGCGTGCCCCTGGGCGACCAGCAGTACGGCAACTACAACGGCCTGTCGCCGCAGCGCGCCGTCATCAGCGAAAACGTCAGCAGCGTGATCCTGTCCACCGGCGCCGGCGACCTGGCCACGGCCTCGACCTCCAACCTGGGCGGCACCATCGAGACCTTCTCCGGCGACCCGCTGTCGGCGCCCAACCTGGCCATGCAACAGACCTGGGGCAGCTACAACACCTCGCGCACCTATGTGCGCCTGGACAGCGGCAACTGGGGCCAGGGCAACAGCGCCTACTTCTCCGCCGTGCACCAGGAACAGCGCGCCTGGGACTTCAACGGCCGCCAGGGCGGCAACCAGGTCAACGCCAAGTGGGTCAACCAGGGCGAGGCAGGCAAGCTGACCGTCTTCTTCGACTACTCCGACAAGACCGAGCCGAACGAAGACAGCACCGTGCACTCGGCTACCGAGAAATTCCAGCCTTACACCCGCCCCTTCTTCTACCCGAACTTTGCTGGCATGGAATCCTACCTGTCGGCTAGCGGCGCCACGCCTGCGGCGGACGGCAACAACTACCGCAACTACTACAGCGACGCCCAGCGCACGGACGCCCTGGCCTACGCCAAGTACGACGCCTACCTGGGCGAGAACACCACCTGGTCGAACCAGATCTACGCCCACTATGACGACGGCGTGGGCGTGGTGGCAGGTCCCATCGGCGCGGCCGGCCTGCCGGCCCTGTTCTCGGGCTACTTCCCCAATCAGAATCTGAAGCAAGTGTTCGGCAATTCCGGCCTCGCCACCCGCACGACGGAATACATGATCAAGCGCGACGGCTGGCTGTCCAGCGTGCATAGCGAGCTGGGCAACCATTCGCTGGAGGCCGGCCTGTGGTTCGAGCACAACCGCTCAGAAGCCTACCGCCGCTGGTACGCCTTCGACGTCAACAATCCCACCTCGCCTTATGACCGTCCGTTCAACCCGCTGATCACCCAGTACGGCAGCCAGATCGACAACAAGGTGGTGCAGCTGCACGCCCAGGATGAGTGGAAGCTGCGTTCCGACCTGGCCCTGCAGTACGGCTTCAAGTCCAGCCTGCAGTTTGCCGACGGCGAATTCCCCGTGCAGCAGAAGGTGGGCACCATCTCCGGCGGCTCGCCCGCCCTGCCCGTGGGCGAGATCATCACCAAGAAGTGGTTCCTGCCACAGGCCGGCGCGCGCTGGGATGTGACGGCGCAGGAGCAGATGTTCTTCAACGTGCAGAAGAACATGCGCCAGTTCGTCACCTACGGCGCGGGCGGCGCCTCGCCATGGAGCCTGGCGAGCCAGGCCGCCTTCGACGTGTTCAAGGCCACGGCCAAGCCGGAAACCTCGGTCACTTACGACCTGGGCATGCGCACCAGCCACCAGCTGGACCTGGGCGTCCTGAGCGCCGTCGACGGCCAGGTCAGCCTGTACCACGTGGACTTCAAGGACCGCCTGCTGCAGATCAGCCCGACCCCGGTGATCTCCGCCATCGTCAGCGGCAATCCCGTGCTGGCCAACGTGGGCAATGTGAAGACGGACGGCGCGGACATCTCCGGCACCCTGCACTTCGGCCGCGCGTTCTCCTTCTACGACGCCGTTTCGTACAACCACTCGACCTACTCGGACAACTACCTGAACGGCACCACCGTGGTGCCGACCGCCGGCAAGCAGGTGCCGGGCAGCCCCGAGTGGATGAACAAGACCGTCGCCACCCTGAACGTGGCCGACACCGAGTTCCAGCTGATCGGCGACTACGTGGGCAAGCGCTACGCCACCTATACTGACGACCTGCACGTTTCGGGCTACTTCCTGATGAGCCTGGGCGTATCGGGTAAACTGCCCTTCCTGAACGGCGGCGGAATCAAGAACGCGCGCTATCGCCTGAACGTGAGCAACCTGGCCAACCGCCAGGGCGATCTGAACGTGGTGGTGGGCGCCGCATCGGGCACCTACAACACCTTCCCGATCGCGCCACGCCAGGGCTTCTTCACGCTGCAAGCGGACTTCTGATGACGAATCGCTTTGATCGACTCGATGGCCACGATGGCCTCGGTGGGCTGACAACGCGCCGGTTGTCGCGGCGCGGCTTCATCCAGACGGCGGCCGTCGCGGCCGGTGCTTCCCTGCTGCCTGCGGCGGCGTGGGGCGCGCCGGGCTCTGCCGGCTCTGCGGGCGCGGCGACTACGCTAGGTGCGCCGGGCTCGGCGGGTTCGGCGGCGCAGGCCATGTCCGACCTGTCCGGCATGCCCGGCGTGCCGCCCGTCGGCGCGGGTCCTGCGCGTCCGCTGGTGCTCGGCCACCGTGGCGCCAGCGCCCTGCGTCCCGAGCACACGCTGGCCTCCTACGCCAAGGCCATCGCCGACGGCGCCGACTACATCGAGCCCGACCTGTGCAGCACGAAGGACGGCGTGCTGGTCGCCCGCCACGAAGCCAATCTGACCGAGACCACCGACGTCGCCAGCCGTTCCGAGTTCGCCGGCCGCAAGGCGCGCAAGACCATCGACGGCCAGACGCACGAAGGCTGGTTCGTGGACGACTTCACCCTGGCCGAGCTGAAGACCCTGCGCGCCATCGAGCGCATTCCCGAGGACCGTCCCGGCAGCGCGCAGTACAACGGCATGTTCCAGGTGCTGACGTTTGAAGAGATCATCGAGTTCGCGGCGGCGGAGTCGGCGGCGCGCGGGCGCATTGTCGGCCTGATCCCCGAGCTCAAGCACTCGACCTACTTCGCCTCCGTCGGCCTGCCGCTGGAAGACCGCTTCCTGTCCATCCTGGGCGCGCACGACTACACGCGGCGCAATCCGGTGGAGATCCAGTCCTTCGAGATCGCCAACCTGAAGTACCTGCGCAACAAGCTGGGCAGCCGAGCCAACCTGCGCCTGATGCAGCTGGTCATCGGCGAAAACGTCCGTCCCATGGATGTGGCGGCGGCCGGTGGCACGCTGACCTTCGCCCAGATGTGCAGCCCGGCTGGTCTGCGCGACATCGCCCAATACGCCGACGTGGTGGCCCCGCCGACGCGCGTCATCATCCCGCTGAAGAAGGACGGCAGCCTGGACGCGCCAAGCGCCCTGGTGACGGATGCGCACCAGGCGGGCCTGCGCGTGGAGCCGTGGACCTTCCGTCCGGAGAACCACTTCCTGGCGGCGGACTTCCGCAATGGCGCGGGCGACCACGTCCGCAACGAAGCAGGTTCCATCGCCGAGATGAAGCGCTACATCGCCGCCGGCATCGACGGCTTCTTCACCGACGACCCCGCCCTGGGCCGCGCCGCCATAGGCGCCTAAAAAACCGGGGTCAGTTCCGGCAATTGGACATGAGCTCGTGTCAGATTGCCGGAACTGACCCCGGTTTTGTTTCTGCTGTATGTTTTTAACACAACAAATTGTAACCAATTGTTACCATACCGCCTATGAGCATGTCATGAAATTGCAATAATTTTCCTTATAGAAATAACATCTTTTATCCCTGAAAGTCGCAAATACGTATAGTCAACTTTGACGCTTGGTTACGCGTCGATGTTTACCGTTTGGACTTTTCATAAATAGACTAAAAGGGATGAAACATGACTCAGAAAACGTACCACAGCTGGCGTCGCCTGGCCTTGGGCGCGGCGCTGGCAGCAGCCATCGGCGCCTCCCCCTCCGCCATGGCGGGCAACTCCAGCCTCACGCTCGACTTTGACGACCTCGGCCCGCAATTCATCGGCGCCGGCGACGATCCCCTCAACCACAAAGGCCTGCAGCTCAGCGCCTACTCCGTCGATCCCGACGTCCAGCGCGGCGACCTGCTGGCCGCCATCTTCGACGGCAACGATGCCAGCATGTGCATGGGCCTGTCCTGCCCCGTCAACGACGGCACGCCCGGCTACTACGCGGGCCTGAACGGCAGCGCCCTGGTCATCGGCTCCAGTCAGCCGGCCGGCCTGCACATCAAGTCCTTCGACGCCAGCTTCATCGGCGGCTTCCCGCGCCAGGGCTACGACCAGTACTACCCCGATGTGGCCGGCCTGCTGGAAGTGCGCGGCTTCAAGGCCGACGGCAGCTATGTGTCCGAACGCTACCAGCTGACGGGCACCTTCGGCGCCAATTTCTACATGAGCCACTACGACGCCAGCGCCGCCTTCGCCAGCCAGTCCTTCACCCAGATCGCCATCTTCGCCTACAGCTGCAACTTCGCCGGCAATTGCATGGCCTTCGGCGACAACTCGGGCCAGTTCGCCCTCGACAACCTGGCGCTGGACGTCTCCGCCGTGCCCGAGCCTTCGAGCTGGATGATGCTGCTGGGCGGCCTGGGCGCCGTCGCCACGATCCGCCGCCGCCGTTCCGCCTAACCTATTCCGGAGCATTCAATGAAACTGAACCCGATCATGATCGCGGTGGCCCTGTGCTGCATGGGCGCCGCGCAGGCGGACGATATCCGCCGCCCCTACATCGTGCAGCTGAGCGACAAGCCCCTGGCCTCCTACACGGGTGGCGTGGCCGGCCTGTCCGCCACGCGTCCAGCCGCCGGCCAGCAGCTGGACCTGAACGCACCGCCGGTGCAGCTGTACGGCCAATACCTGGCCGGCAAGCAGGCCAGCGTGCTGGCCGCCGTCGCCGGCGCGCCCGTGCAGTACCAGTTCCAGCTGGCCCTGAACGGCTTCGCCGCCATGCTGACCGACGCCGAAGTGCGCGCACTCAAGGCCCGCAGCGACGTCACCGCCATAGCGCCCGACGGCCCGCGCCACATCGTCACCAACTACACCCCGACCTTCCTCGGCCTCGACCAGCCGGGCGGCCTGTGGAGCCAGCTGGGCGGCAAACTGAAGGCGGGCGAGAATGTCGTCATCGGCGTCATCGACACCGGCATCAGCCCCGAGAATCCTTCCTACAGCGACCGCACGGACGCCAGCGGCGCACCCACCTGGGACAGCGGCGCGGCCCTCGCCTACGGCGCACCGCCCGCCACCTGGCATGGCGTCTGCACCAGCGGCGAAGGCTTCGACACGCGCTTCTGCAACAACAAGCTGATCGGCGCGCAGTTCTTCGCCAGCGGCTTCCTCTCCACCGGCGCCACCCTGCACTGGAGCGAGTTCATGTCGGCCCGCGACTCCAACGGCCACGGCACCCACACCTCCACCACGGCCGGCGGCAACAACGGCGTGCAAGCCAGCGTGTCGGGCATCGTCATGGGCTCCACCAGCGGCATGGCCCCGCGCGCGCGCCTGGCCGCCTACAAGGTGTGCTGGAGCGCCGACGACGGCGGCGGCGAACCATCCAACGGCTGCTACGGCTCCGACAGCGTGGCCGCCATCGAGCAGGCGATCCGCGACGGCGTCAATGTGCTGAGCTACTCCATCAGCGGCGGCCAGACCCTGGACGATCCCGTCGACCAGGCCTTCCTCCACGCGGCCAACGCGGGCATCTTCGTGGCGGCGGCGGCGGGCAATGAAGGCCCGTCCAACTTCACCCTGTCCCACATCACGCCCTGGCTGACCACCGTCGCCGCCACCACCCACGACGAGCAGCTGCTGGCCACGCTCACCCTGGGCAGCGGCAAACAGTATCGCGGCGTCTCGCTCAACAACGCTCCCCTGTCGCCCAGCAGCATGGTGATGTCGGTCGACGCGGCCCTGCCCGGCGTCGGCGTGGCGGACGCCCAGCTGTGCTACAGCGCCGCCTTCAACGGCACGCCGGTGCTGGACCCGGACAAAGTGAAGGGCAAGATCGTCGTCTGCGGCCGCGGCACCAGTCCACGCGTGGACAAGAGCCTGGCCGTGCTGCAGGCGGGCGGCGTGGGCATGGTGCTGGTCGACGACGGCAACGGCCCCGTGGCCGACGTGCACTCGGTGCCCACGGTCCACGTCACCAAGCAGGACGGCGCCGACATCAGCGCCTATGTCCAGGCGCAGATGCTGAAGGCCAGCGGCGCCATCTCGGCCTTCGCCCACGTCACCGGCAATGTGCCGGCGCCGGTGGTGGCGGGCTTCTCTTCGCGCGGCCCGAACTACGCCGACATGAGCATCCTCAAGCCGGACCTGGGCGCGCCCGGCGTCGACATCCTGGCCGGCGTTGCCGCGCCACTGACCCAGGATGAACACAGCCATGTGGCGGCGGGCACCTTCTCTCCGCCGGCGGCCTGGGGCTACGAGAGCGGCACCTCGATGGCCACGCCGCACGTCTCCGGCGTCGCCGCCCTGCTGCACCAGCTGCACCCAACGTGGTCGCCGGCCGCCATCAAATCGGCCCTGATGACCAGCGCCGCGCCGACCCTGCCCGACCAGTACGCAGGCAGTAACTACGCCGGCACCCTGCCCTGGGGCCAGGGCGCGGGGCAGATCGTGCCCAACCGCGCCATGGACCCGGGCCTGGTGTACGACCTGGGTGCGCAGGACTACGCCAAATACCTGTGCAACGCGGGCATCACGGCGCAATGCGGCAGCGGCACGGCGCCCAGCTACAACCTGAACCTGCCCAGCATCACGGTCAGCAACGCGGCCAATGTGCAGAGCGTGACGCGCAGCGTGACCAACGTGGGCAGCACCACCGCCACCTACCGCGCCACAGCCAGCCTGCCCGGCTACGACGTGACCGTGTCGCCCGCCACGCTGACCCTGGCCGCGGGCGCCAGCGGCGGCTTCACCGTCACGCTGAAGCGCACCTACGCCCCGGACTACCAGTGGCAATACGGTTCGCTGAGCTGGACCGACGGCACGCACACCGTCGCCAGCCCGCTACTGGCCAGCCCCGGAAAGCTGATCGACTCGCCCTCGCCCGTCACTTCGGAAAAAGCCAGCGGCATGCGCGCGCTCAGCCTCTACACGGGCTATAACGGCAAGCTGACCACCGTGATCGGCGGCCTGAAACCGGTGACGCGCACTGGCTACGACATCGAGCAAGCGCCCTTCAACTCGGTCGATACGCCGGACCAGATCCGCGCCGCCTGCCTCGCCGGCCAAAGCGGCGTGCGCGTGATTCCGGTGACGCTGCCGGAGAAGACGCTGACCGCCCGCTTTGAGCTGTTCAACCGCGACACAGGCGATGGCGGCAACCACGACCTCGATCTGGCCGTGCTGGACGCCAGCGGCACGGTGGTGGGCCTGAGCCGCCTGCAAGGCTCGGACGAACGCATCACGATGGAAAATCCGGCGCCGGGCGACTACCGCGTCTGCGTGGTCGGCAACTGGATCGCGGACAACCGCAGCACCACCTTCCAGCTGTCGTCGGCCATCGTCACGCCAGGCGACAACGGCACGCTGAAGGCCATGCTGCCGACCAAGGTCTACGCGGGCGCCTACGCCACCGTGGGCCTGACCTGGTCCGGCCTGGCGCAGCAGCAGCGCTACCTGGGCGCGGTGCAGTTTGCCGACACCAATGGCGTCGTCGGCAGCGTCACCACCGTCTCGGTCGACACCACCGATCCCGTGCCGGCCGGCCCCTTCCTCAACAAGCAGGCGCCCGCAAAGCGCGTGCAGTAAGCCACATCGAAAGGACATCGTATGAAACGTATGAAACTACGCACCCTTTGCGCCGCAGCGGCTGGCGCCATGAGCTTGATGACCGGCTCGCAGGCGCTGGCGATGGCGCCCAGCACGGTCGACTTCTCGCACGGCATGGAGGGCTGGGTTGGCAGCGCCGGCACGGGTTCCGGCAGCTACGCCGGCATCGACAATGCGCTGGGCGGTTCGCTGGCTTTCCACACCATCTCGCCGGGCGACGGCTGGTCCATTTCCACCAGCAGCAACGCCAACTTCCTCGGCAATTTCACGTCAGCGAAGTCCATCACCTTCAGCCTCGATATCAATGTGGCCGAACTGGCGATCGGCAACCATGGCGGCTGGCCGCTGACGCAGGACCTGATCCTCGAGTTCCGCGACACCGACAAGCCGGGACCGCAGCTGCCGTATTCCAGCGTGTGGTTCCGGCTCGGTTATATCGGCGGCTATCAGCCGGCCAACCAGCACTTCTCCGTGACCATCGCCGACACCTCGTCCAACGTGCTGCCGGCGGGCTGGCACGGCGCGGGCGACTTCAATTACTACGGTGATTCGACGCTGCCCTACGCCCAGACCTTCCGCCGCATTTTGCAGGACGTGGACCAGGTGGTGGTCAGCACCTATGTGCCGGGCTACATCTACGGCGCGGAGCAGTTCTACGATCTGTCGGTCGACAACATCTCGATCAGCGCCGTGCCGGAGCCGGAGCAGGCGGCGATGCTGCTGGCCGGCCTCGGCCTGATCGGCTGGACGGCCCGCCGCCGCCAGCGCCAGCAAGACTGATGACGTAGCAAGCGACAGGCCGCCGCCCGCGCAGCACGGCGGCGGCCTGTTTTATTGACGGGCGTAGCTGACGGTCAGCATTTCCCAGGCATGGCCATCGGGCTGGTCCCAGTAGACGATGCGGCCGCCGTTGTAGCTGCCTTCCTGATAGTCCACCACGTCCGTGCGCGGACCGCTGCGGTAAGCAATGCCTTTCGCCTTGATGCGCGCGAGGATCGCATCGAACTGCTGCGAATCGACGCGGAAGCAGTAATGCATCAGCGGCACTGGCTCCTGCCATTGGTCGAAGTCCAGCGTCAGGCTGTCGCTGACAAACGCCGGCGCGAACGGGCCGATGCCCTTTTCCGACCACGGCACGTCCAACAATTCCGCCAGCAATTTCGCCGCCGCGATCTTGTCGCGCGAAGGAACCAGCAGATGGTCGAGCTGTATATTCATATGTCACACTGCGGCGCGATAAACGCCGTCGCCATGAGGCGCGGCCTGGAATTCCGGCAGCGCTTCAGTCAAGCGGCTGAACGCCTCCAGCGCCGGATAGTTGGCAGCATCCACCACCTTCGGCAGCATTTGCTGAATGAAGTGCCAGACCACGCCGGTGATGACGCCAGCCTGGTCGATATCGGCATGATTGGCCGATGGCGGGTTACGTTTAACAGCGCTCTCCAGTTCATCAAGCGCCACCAGCATCTGCCCCGTCACACGGTCCAGCCACGACTCGCACACCTTGTCGGAAGGGCGAACCATGTGTTCGTAGATGATGGAAACCGACTTGTCGCAGGCCGCCAGCGCCAGCCCGGTGATATGCAGTGAGCGCAGCAGCGCCTTGGGATCAGTGGGAATAAGGCTGCGCCGCTTGGCCGCCACCGACTCCGCGTACTGCAGGATGATGGTCGAATCCATCAGCACCGTGCCGTCGTCGCACACCAGCGTCGGCGCCTTCACCACCGGATTGATTTTGCTGAACTGCTCGAAGGTGCGGAACACGGAGATGGACTGATGCTCGAACGGCACCCCCATCAACTGCAACGACACCGCCACGCGGCGGACATAAGGCGAATCAAGCATCCCGATGAGCTGCATGTGCTTCTCCCTGGCAGGTTCAAAACACCATGTTAGCGCAATTTCAAGAGAAGGCTAATTCAATCCGCCTTGCGGTATTTTCGATGAAGGATCAGCGTGGGGCAGGAGTGGACGCCGCCGGCATTGGTGTGGCGTTGGGAGCGGATTGTCCCTTGCCGACGATCTGGATGAAGATTTCGTTTTGCTTGATCATGTTCAGCTCATAGCGCGCGCGTTCTTCCACGGCGCCGGTGCCGTCCTTCAGGTCGCGCACTTCGGAATCGAGCTTCGCATTGCGGGCGATCAGCTCCGCATTGCGCTTTTGAGCCACAGCCACCTGCGACTCGAAGTCCGCCACGCGCAGCCATCCCCCCTTCCCCAGCCAGAGCGGGTACTGAATCAGCAACAGCAAAAATGCCAGCGAAAGGGTGATGAGGCGCATGCGTTAAACGCAGTCTGAATTACTTCAGATTATAGAACGCGTCGCGGCCTGGGTAGGAAGCGATGTCGCCCAGATCTTCTTCGATACGCAGCAGCTGGTTGTACTTCGCCATACGATCCGAACGCGACATGGAGCCGGTCTTGATCTGCAGGGCGTTCAGGCCAACGGCGATATCGGCGATGGTCGAATCTTCCGTTTCGCCCGAGCGGTGCGAGATCACGGCGGTGTAGCCAGCGCGCTTGGCCATCTCGATGGCGGCGAAGGTTTCGGTCAGGGTGCCGATCTGGTTGATCTTGATCAGGATCGAGTTGGCGATGCCCTTGGCGATGCCTTCTTTCAGGATCTTGGTGTTGGTGACGT
>Ga0213872_10000976_pt1 | contig 19968 bp, 23 predicted proteins | sample VelepicomBERX_R2_FD_160071 | JGI IMG/M metagenome (GOLD analysis project Ga0213872, IMG submission 160071) | Rhizosphere microbial communities from Vellozia epidendroides in rupestrian grasslands, the National Park of Serra do Cipo, Brazil - RX_R2 | ecosystem: Host-associated > Plants > Roots >...
GGCCCTGCGCCTGGCGAGGCCGCTATGAACGACCTGATACGCTGGAGCCGCAACGGCACTGTCGCCGGCCTCATCGCCCTGTTCGCGCTGTGCCTGGCCTGGGAGGCCTGGCTCGCGCCGCTCAAGCCCGGCTCGCTTTTCTGGATCAAGGCGCTGCCGCTCTTGCTAGCCGTACCCGGTGCCTTGCGCGGGCGCCGCTATACCTATCAATGGCTGGGCATGTTCGTGCTTGCCTGGTTTATCGAAGGGGTGATGCGCGGCTGGGCCGATCACGGCACGGTGCGCTATCTGGCGCTTGTCGAAGTGGCGCTTAGTGTGTGGATTTGCGCCTGTACGGTCGTCTACGCGCGCTTTACGCGCGGCCAGGGGCGATAACCGTGACGACACCGGGGATCACCTTGCGCATTGGCCGGGCGGCCGACGCAGCTGCCGTATCGCAACTGGTGCTGGCGAGCTTCGACGCGGCCGTGGCGAACGACTGGAGCGAGGCTGCGCGTGCGGTGTTTCATACGGAGATGGCGCCCGAACCCATGGCCGAGGCAATCGACGATGCTGCTTTTGCACTGGTAGCTGAGGCGGGCGGTGAGTTGGTCGGCGTGTTGGTGATGGGCACGCCTACGCTAATGACCATGCTCTTCGTGCGCCCCGACCGCCTGCGCACGGGCATAGGCCGCACCCTGTGGAACGAGGCGCAACGGTGGCTGCTTGCGCAGCATGCTGACGCCAGTACCATTGAACTGAACGCCAGCCTGTGCGCAGTACCGTTCTATCGCGCCATGGGCTTCTATCCCATCTCGCCCGCCTACCAGAACGAAGGCGCTTGCGCCGTGCGCATGGCCTGCTGGCTGCCCAGCTTCTACCTGATCCAACACGGCATGGTGCTCCGTTCGGGACAAATCGATGGTTGATCGGCGATGGATTTCCGTGTGGAGCACGGCGCGAGGAGGAGGCATGATGGGCCCTATGGTGACGACGAGCAACACGGCACCACACGGAAAGCCGTGCCGAGCGGGCAACGATTTGTCCCGAGCGGAGCACTAGGATGAGTCCGTTTCCCGTACTGCGCCTGCTCGATGCCGAGCACTACACGCCGGGACCCGTCCTGGCTGAACAGCTGGGCGTCACGCGCGCCAGCATCTCGCTTGCCCTGAAGGAGGCGGACGCGCTCGGCGTCACGGTGCATAGCGTCAAGGGGCAAGGTTATCGCTTGGACCGCGCCATCGCATGGCTGGATGAAGCCAGCGTGGCCCAGGCCATGGGCGAGCAGCGCCGCTATTTCGATCTCAAGCTGTACGACGAGATCGACTCCACCAATACGGCCCTGATGGCTGCTGCTACGACCGGCACCCCATCAGGCCTCGTGTACGCCGCCGAACGCCAGACGGCAGGCCGGGGCCGCCGCGGGCGGCGCTGGCACGGTGAATTGGGCGGCACGCTGATGTTCTCGCTCTTGTGGCGCTTCAACCTGGGCGTAGCCGACCTCTCCGGTCTTAGCTTGGCCGTGGGTCTCGCCGTGGCCCGCGCCGTGGAGCGACTCGGTGTACGCGGTGCGCGGCTGAAGTGGCCGAACGATATCGTCTGCGCGGAGGGCAAGCTAGGCGGCATCTTGATCGAGCTGTCGGGTGATGCGCTGGGGCCGTCGGCCGTGGTCATTGGCATAGGTTTGAACCTGCATCTGCCGGAAACAGCGCGCCAATCGCTCGACCAGGCCGCCTACGACTTGCAGTCCCTCGGCTACGCGGGTGATCGCAACGCGCTGCTGGCAGCGATACTGGCCGAGTTGTCGATCCTGCTACCGGAATTCGAGCAACGCGGTTTCGCCCCGCTCGCATTGGAATGGGAAGCGCGCCACGCCATGCAGGATGGCCGTGCCTACCTGCACCTGCCCAATGGCGAGGTGGTGGAGGGCATTGCGCGCGGTGCGGCGCCCGATGGAGCCCTGCGCTTTGAGACGCCGGAAGGCGAACGCCGCGTGCATGCCGGCGAAGTCAGCTTGAGGCGCGCACTATGAGTGACTTGGTGCTGTTGCTGGACGCAGGCAATACGCGGCTGAAATGGGCCGTGGCAAGTGCTGCGGGCATGGTCGACCAAGGTGTGGTCGAGTACGCGGATTTGAGTAGCGCGGCTGCGACGTGGCGCCGATATGGCATCGCGCGGGTAGTGGGCTGCAACGTGGCCGGCCCCCAGGTGGCGGCCGATCTTGCTGCGGCATTCGCACCCCTGGTTCCGGAATGGCTGCGTTCGAGCGCGGAACAAGGCGGCCTACGTAGCAGCTACCGTCAGCCGGCGCAATTGGGCTCGGACCGCTGGGCCGCCATGATAGGCGCGCGGGCGCGTTGCGCGGGCGAGCTGATTGTCGTCATGGCCGGCACGGCCATGACGGTAGATGCGGTGACGGCCGAGGGCGCATTCCTGGGCGGCGTGATTGTGCCTGGCTTCCGCCTGATGCGGCAGGCGCTGGCCCAAGGTACGGCTGAGCTGGGCCTGCCCGATGGCGAGGTGGTGGCCTTCCCAGCGTCGACGGGCGAGGCCATCGTCAACGGCGCGCTGGCGGCACTCGCTGGCGCCATCGAAGAGATGCGCCGTCGGCTCGAATCTGCGCAAGGTCGACCGGCGACCGTGCTTATTTCGGGTGGCGATGCCGCAACGATCGCCCCCTTGCTGCAGGCGCGCTTGGCGGAACGCCTGATTCCTGTCGATAATCTGGTGCTGGACGGGCTGTACCAGCTCGCCTTCCCGACAACCGCCGGCCCGGAAATCCTTACATGAAGTGGCTGTTCGCCCTCCTGCTCGTCGCCAATCTCGCCTTCTGGGGCTATACCCGGCTCGAAGTCCCACCCAAGCCGGTGGACTGGAAGGCGCGCCAGATCAACGCCGACAAGCTGACCGTGCTGCCCATCGAACAACCCAAGCCAGCCGTGGCCATGGCAGATAAGCCGGCCGAGCCTGCTGTGGACAGCAAACCTGCAACTGAAGACGCCGATGGCATGAAATCGGACAGCAAGGACGCGGGTAAGGCGGAGGCCAAACCCGATGCCAAGACCGATAACAAGCATGATGACAAGGCAGCGAAGGAAGCGAAGAACGACAAGCCCGCGCTCACCTGCTACCTGTGGCATGGCGTGCTGCCCGACGACATGCCGAACGTACGCAAGAAGATCGCCGCGCTGGGCCTGGGCGGCGACGTAAAGGTGCAGACACCGGAAAACGAAGGCAAGGTGCGCTACTGGGTGTACATCCCGCCGCGCGCCAACGCGGCCGACGCGCAGAAGAAGGCCGACGAACTCAAGGGCCTGGGCGTAAGCGACTTCTTCGTGGTGAACGACAGCAGCCGCTGGCAATACGCCGTCTCGCTCGGCCTGTTCGCCAGCCGCGATGCCGCCGAACGCCGCCTAGCTGCCGTGAAAGACCTGGGCGTGCGCTCGGCGCAGATGCACGAGCGCAACGACGGCATTGTGGGCGCCACGCTGGCGCTCAAGCATATGCCGAAGAGCGCCAAGGGCGCGCTCACCGCCGCCGCCAACGGCTTCCGTGGGAGTTCGGTAACGGAAGAGGCGTGTGATTGATGGGGTTGCCGGCGTGGCGGCACGCGCCGCCACGCCGGTTCACACCGTCGCTTAGTACGGGTAGTACTTCAGGAAGAAGGCCGTTCCCGCCAGCACCTTGCCGTTGGCATCGAGGCTGGTGAACGTGAAGCCGTTGCCGACGTCTTCTACCAGCAGCTTGTCGTTGGCCATGATGCCGCCAAAATTGGTGTAGTCCTGAGAATTGCGACTGCTGTCTGGCGTTTGCGAGGCGACGCCGACACCGGACGACACCGACCAGCTTGCCTGGAAGTTGTATCCGCCGACGTTTGCGATGAATGCCGAATCCCCGGTGATGGAGATGGCGTAGGGCCCTTGGCTGGTGGCGAGATACTTGCCCGAACCCGACGGCGCGCAATTTGCATTGGTCGACGGCGCCGCAAGACCCGTACCATTGCTGAGCAACAAGCTACGATTACCGTACACCTGCTTGATAGCCAGCGTATTGCCTGACTGCGGCGAGCCGACAATTTCCACGATATCGCCATAGTCAAATGGGATGCCGTTTCCGCTTGTATCCGTACCCGTCACGTATCCGTAGCCCTTGGTCGGATCGAAATTGGGAATCGTATGGCCGTTCAGGTAGGGATTTGCTGCTTGCGTGGCCGTGCGGGCCCAGGCGACGACGAAGGAATTATTGTAGTAGTAGGGAAAGGCTGCGGCCGGCGATTTGAGCGCGCTGTTTTCGAGCCCTTCCGGCGTGATATCCGTAATTGCGCCAAACTCGGCGCCATTCGTCACGCGGCTGGTAGCGAAAATGCTGGTCGTCCCGCTGTAAGAGTTGTTCAGCGGGTAGGACTGGCGCGCGCAGGACGCAGCGGCAACTGCCTGCAGCGTATTGGGCTGGTACACGAAGCCAAGTACCGACGGCGACCATTTGAATTGCAGCGAGTAGTTGCCGTAGCCGGGCACGTAGACGTTGTTCAACTGCACGGTATCTGGTGCGCTGATCCCTACGGTCGAATTGGTCATGTCGACCGTGATATCCGCGTGTGCAAGGAGCGACAGGAGGGCGCTGCAGACGGCAAATTTGATTTTCATGTAATACCTTTCCTCATGTGATTTGATTTTTTGCCGGTCGAACTGGTGGGTTCGGCCGGTGGATTTCCTGCTTTGCCGCAGGCGCGGAGATGCAAATGGCAATGAAATGAGCTCGCCAAATATTCGATTCGATCATCGTCAATATGATATGCACGTCCAATATGCTTACGGCATAGGCGGCCGCGATTCTAGCCCGCCCCGCACCGGAAGAGAAGCGCGCTGGGTGGTGCAGAGGGCCGCCTGCGTCAATCAGGGCTAAGGCTTGCTGACGGGCACCGCGCTGTCGTCCTTGCCGGTCATGGCTTGTGGCGGTGTGCTGCCCCAGCGATAGACATCCGCACCAATGGCATAGGCCACCGTCTCGTCCTGATCGCGCACAAAGCGGAACTTGTTAACGTAGCGGCCGAGCTCGACCGGCTGCCAGTGTGCGCCGCCGTCCCGCGTCTCGAAGCCGCCCTTGCTGGTACCTACCCAGCCCGTCTGCTCGTCCAGGAAACCTACGCCAAACTCGTTTACGCCGTGGTCGCTTACCAGCGGGAGTTCCGACCAGGTCTCGCCGCCGTCGGTCGTCTTCACCACATAGCGCTGCTTGTTCTCGGTGTTCTCGTCGTAGTTCTGGACGGTGGCGAAGCCGACCTGGCGGCTGGGGAAGTAGCCTTTCCAGGTCATCTCGAACAGGCGTGAGGACTCATAGACCTTCTTCCAGCTCTTGCCGCCGTCGTGCGTGGCCACGATCAGGGCGTGCGAGCGTTCGATATCGGCATCGCTGCCGGCGAATACGATGCCATTCATCTCGTCGAAGAACTTCACGTCGACGATGGCCGCCACCTCGTGGTTCATATCGATATTGGCCCAGGTCTTGCCGCCATCGAGCGAGCGCAGCAGGAAGGCCGGGCCGCCCACGCGGCCTGCGGCGTGCACGATCACGCGGTCGTCGAGCTTGCCGGCATTGATGTAGTGCGTCTTGAGGATGTCGATGGCGCAGATGCCACGTACCTTCTCGCCTGGCAGATTCGCCACCGCCGACCAGTGCTGGCCACCGTCGCTCGTTTCATAGAGCGGTTTCTCGTCGGTGACCCCCGGGAAGTACTCCGTGCCGATATTGCCCGCGAAACCGTGCTGGGCATCGAGCATGCCGACGGCGCGGAAATAGGTGCCTGGCTGGCTGAACACCTTCTGCCAGGAGTCGCCGCCATCATCGCTGCGGAAAATATAGCCCTTGCCGTTGACGTAAAAACCTACTTTGCGGTCGACGAAGAATACGTCGTCCTGCTTGCCCTTGTAGGGCTCGGTGTCGAGCTTGTGCCAGGTGTGTTGTGGGCTGGCCGGTGTTTGGGTGGATGCGGCGTTATCGGCCGCTTCGGCCCCGACGGACACCGCGAAAAGCATGGCAAGACAGATATAAGAACGCTTCATAAGGGTTTACCCGCATTATTTGAAAGGCGAGCTAGTCTAGGCATGCGCGGCGATTGGCGGCGCGCGATGCGTCGAAGCGTCGTAAATCGTGACGGAGGGTCGATAGGAAGGACGAATGGATAGGGTGGGGCTGAAGGGTTCTGTAGGTCGGAAAAGCGAAGCGCCTTCCGACGCATGGAATGTATGAAATACCGCTGCTGCTTGGATACGATGCTCCATCAATCGAAGCATCTGCTCAGGCTGTTGATGGCCTAATTACGATCCCATGCGTCGGAAGGCGCTTCGCTTTTCCGACCTACGAGCTGCAAGCAATCATTTTCCACGGATGCCGGTACGTACGCAGTTCGGCGTCTCGCACGTGATTTCAGCGCTATTGCCAACCTCCCGGAATCGGAAGTGGCCATGTCCGCAGTGTAGGCAGCGTAACTCAGTAGTGCCCTTCAACGTCCATTCGCCATAGGCTTCGTATGCACGTTCATATTCGGCTGGCGAGAACTTGGGCCGCTTGGAACGAGAAGTCATGGGTCTAGACAATCTGCAATCCTGCTTTGGGCAATCTAAGTCTTGTTTTTCTCAAACATAAGATCCCAAACTCCATGCCCCAGATTGAGCCCCCGCTGCTCAAACTTGGTCAGCGGCCGCCATTCCGGCCGTGGCGCAAAGCCGTCCGCCGTATTCGTCAGGTCCGGATTCGCGCTTAGCACTTCCAGCATCTGGTTCGCATAATCCTCCCAGTCCGTCGCCATATGCACGTATGCGCCGGGCTTCAGGCGGCTCACGATGCGGGCGAGGAATTCCGGCTGCACCAGGCGGCGCTTGTGGTGGCGCTTCTTGGGCCAGGGATCGGGGAAGTAGAGGTGGAAGCCGTCCAGGCTGTTTGGTGCCAGCATATGGTCGACCACTTCGACGGCGTCGTGGCGCAGGATGCGGATATTGCTGATCTGCTTCTCGTCGATCAGCTTGAGCAGGTTGCCCACGCCGGGGCCGTGTACTTCGATGCCGAGAAAGTCCGTGTCGGGCCGGGCGGCGGCGATGTCGGCCGTGGCGGCGCCCATGCCGAAGCCGATTTCCAGCACGCGGCGGGCTTCGCGACCGAAGGCGGCGGCGAGGTCCAGGTGCTCATGGCGGTATTCGATGCCCCAGCGCGGCATGCCTTCTTCCATGGCGCGCGTCTGCGCTTCCGAGAAATGTCCCTGGCGCAGCACAAAGCTGCGGATATGGCGGTGGTGCGGATTATCCATGTGCGGTCTTGTCTCGGCTGACGTCATGTGACCATCAAGCTATGGTAGTTCGGATATGGCGTAGAGCCAGCTCAGCCTATCATGCCCGTGGTGGGCGAGCTGGGGCTGGCGGAATAGAGTTTGCGTGGCATGCGGCCGGCCAGGAAGGCGTCGCGGCCCGCTTCCACGGCCTTCTTCATGGCGCCGGCCATCAGCACGGGGTTCTGCGCCAGCGCGATGGCCGTGTTCATCAGCACGCCGTCGCAGCCCAGTTCCATGGCGATGGCGGCGTCGGACGCCGTACCCACGCCGGCGTCCACGATCACGGGCACCTTGCTCTGCTCGATGATGAGCTTGAGGTTCCAGGGGTTGAGGATGCCCATGCCGGAGCCGATCAGGCTCGCCAGCGGCATGATGGCGCAGCAGCCGATCTGTTCCAGCTCGCGCGCGATGATGGGGTCGTCGGACGTGTACACCATCACGTCGAAGCCGTCTGCAACCAGCGTTTCGGCCGCCTTCAGCGTCTGGCGCACATCGGGGAACAGGGTGTGCTGGTCGCCCAGCACTTCCAGCTTCACCAGCTTGTGGCCGTCCAAGAGTTCGCGCGCCAGGCGCAGCGTGCGTACGGCGTCGTCGGCCGTGTAGCAGCCGGCCGTGTTGGGCAAATAGGTGAATTCGGAGGGTGGCAGGAAGTCGAGCAGGCTGGGCGCATTCGCGTCCTGGCCAATATTCACGCGGCGGATGGCGACCGTGACGATCTCCGCGCCCGATGCGTCGATGGCGGCGCGCGTCTCCGCGAAGTCCTTGTACTTGCCCGTACCGACAAGCAGGCGGGAGCCGTAGTCGCGGCCGGCGATGGAGAAGGGAGCGGTCATGGTGGTCTGCCTTGGGAGATGGATCGCGCTGAATTTTACCGCGCAGGTGCCGGATTAGGGTCGTTTTCGCGAGAGCGCGGTGGCTTGGCTGGGCGTGCCGGTCTTGCGCAACCGAAATTCATCCATTGTTTCCTGCATTTCATCGCAACGGGGGCGATTTAGCGGGAGTCATTTGAAATGATGATTGCAACGCGGGCGACTACGCAGCCGCGCTAAATCATCTGATCGCAATATTTGATGCCTGAGGAGGAATTGTCATGGTCATGCAAGCCGCCGTTTTCGCCGCACTCCTGTCTACTGCCGCTTTCGCCCAATCTTATGAGCACCTTAGCGTGGAAGGTCACGCGCCGAGCCTCGTCACGGCCGAGTCGACCACCCAGCCCACGCGCCAAACGCTGGCCGAAATCGTGCCGGCCGACTGGCAGGTATTCGTGGAGCCCGGCGTTCAGCTGCCGAAGGACGTTAGCGTGGAAGGCAATGCGAGCTGGCTCGATAACCTCGATCGCATCGGTGCGGCAGGCAACGTGAGGGTTGTCGTGGATGCGCACAACAAGCGTGTGACGGTGTTGAGCGAGCCGAAGTTTGTGCGCTAGGCCGTAGGGGGTTGTACTCAGCCCCCGCCCACCGCCACAACAATCTCCAGCTTATCGCCGGCGGCCAATAGCGTGTCGCCGTGCAGGCTCTTCGGCACAATCTCGCCGTTGCGCTCCACCGCGATGCGGCGATCAGTGTGGCCGAGGATTTCGACCAGCTTGCGGATATTGGCGTCGGCGGGGACTTGGCGAGGTTCGCCGTTGACGATGATGTCGATCACGTGCTGTTACCTTGTTTGATTTAGGGAAGGTCAAAAACGTCCGCGTACGAGCGTTAGCGAGGCTCCCTCGTTGCGTGGTCGTTGGCGCTTTAGCGCCTTTACAACCCCGGCATACCCTTTACGGTGCGGCGGCGAGGGCGGTGAACTGTAGTATTGAGTTTCCACTTCTGGTGGCTAGTTACCAGATGGGATGTTCTTGAGCCGCTGGATGCGCACCACGCGCTCCAGCGCGCGCAGCGACTGCATTACGCGCGCCAGGTGGCCGCGGTTTTCCACCTGCACGGTGAAAGTGACTTCTGTGTAGCGGTCGCCCTGGTCGTCGTGGCTGTCCATGCGCACATTGTCGATATTGGCACCTGCCTCCGAGATGGCGGCGGCGATCTGCGCCAGCACGCCGCGCTCGTGCATGGCCAGCACCTTGATGGCCACGTCGAACAGCTTGCCGGAGGGTACGTCCCATTCCACGTCCAGCACCTTTTCCGGGTCGATGCGGCCGTTGCGGCTCACCTGCGGGCAGTCGTGCGTGTGGATGACCAGGCCCTGGCCTTGCTTGATGATGCCGATGATGGGGTCGCCCGGGATGGGGTTGCAGCAGCGCGAGAACTGCACGGCCACGCCTTCCGTGCCGCGGATCAGGATAGGCCCCGTGCGTGCTTCGCCTTCCGCGATCAGGCCTGCGAGCATCAACAGGCGCTGCGCCACAACCACGCCCAGACGCTTGCCCAGGCCGATGTCCGACAATATCTCGTCGCGCTTCGACGGCGCATTTTCGCGCAGGTAGCGGTCCCAGGCGTCGTTGGGCACATCCACCTGTTCCGTCATCAGGCTGCGCACCGATTGAGCCAGCATGCGTTCGCCCAGCTGCACAGACTCCTCATAGCGCATGGTCTTGATGAAGTGGCGGATATGCGAGCGCGCCTTGCCCGTCACCACGAAGTTGAGCCAGTTCGGGTTGGGCTTGGCGTGCGCCGCCGTGATGATCTCGACCTGGTCGCCCGTCTTCAACTGGCTGCGCAGCGGCACCAGGTCGTAGTTGATGCGCGCGGCGATGCAGCGGTTGCCGATATCGCTGTGCACGGCATAGGCGAAGTCCACGGCCGTCGAACCCTGCGGCAGGGTGAGGATCTTGCCCTTGGGCGTGAATACGTAGATTTCGCCAGGGAACAGGTCGACCTTGATGTGTTCCAGGAACTCCACCGAGTCGCCCGACATGGACTGGATTTCCAAGAGCGACTGCAGCCATTGGTGCGTCTTCTGCTGCACGTCGCTCACGCCCTCGTCGCCGGATTTGTACATCCAGTGCGAGGCCACGCCGGACTGCGCCACCTTGTGCATCTCGTGCGTGCGGATCTGCACCTCGATGGGCGTGCCGTAGGGGCCCGAGAGGGCCGTATGCAGGCTCTGGTAGCCGTTGGGCTTGGGGATGGCGATATAGTCCTTGAACGTGCCGGGACGCGGCTTGTATAGCGCGTGCAGGGCGCCGAGCACCAGGTAGCAGGTGGGGACGTCCTGTACGATGACGCGGAAGCCATAGATATCCAACACCTCGGAAAAGCTCAGCTGCTTTTCCTGCATCTTGCGGTAGATGCTGGCCAGGTGCTTTTCGCGGCCGTATACGGTCGCCTCAATATGGGCGTCCGAGAGGCGCTGCTTGATGGCGTCGAGTATCTTGCTCACCACCTCGCGCCGGTTGCCGCGCGCGCTCTTCAGCGCCTTCGCCAGCACCTCGTAGCGCATGGGGTAGAGGAAGCGGAAGCTCCAGTCCTCCAGCTCCTGGTAGATGGCGTGCAGGCCGATGCGGTTGGCGATGGGGGCGTAGATTTCCAGCGTCTCAGCAGCGATGCGGCGCTGCTTTTCCTCGCGCATGGCGCCCAGCGTGCGCATATTGTGCAGGCGGTCGGCGAGCTTCACGAGGATGACGCGCACATCGCGCGCCATGGCCATCAGCATCTTGCGGAAGTTCTCCGCCTGCGCTTCTTCCTTGCTCTGGAATTCCAGCTTTTCCAGCTTAGACAGGCCGTCGACCAGCTCGGCGATATGCTTGCCGAAGCGTTCTGTCAGCTCCAGCTTGGATACGCCCGTGTCTTCCAGCACATCGTGCAGGAAGGCCGCCGCCAAGGCCTGGGCGTCGAGATGCAGGTCGGCCAGGATCTCGGCCACCGCGAGCGGGTGCGTGATATAGGGTTCGCCGCTGCGCCGGAACTGGTCCTTATGGCAGATGGCGCCGAACTTGAAGGCGGATTCGAGCAGCGCGACGTCGTCGGGCTTCAGGTAGGTGGCGACCTTCGCGATGAGCGAATTCGCGTCCCGCGCCACCTGGGTGGCGTAGGCTTCCGAAATGGGGAGTTCGGCGGATTCAATCATGTAGGTTCGGCGTGTGGCGAAGGCTCAAGGCGGCAGCTTCCGCCCGGCAGAGCCGTGCGCTTGCAGTCCGCTAGTAATCAACGATTCCTCGCTGATTTATTCCACTCCCCCCGCCCTCGCCGCCGCGAGGGAGCCTCGCTGACGCTCGTTAGGAGGTACGTAGACGTAGTCTGCGCCAGATTAGCACGAGCCAAGGAACAAAAAGCGGGCACGGGCCCGCTTTTCTTCATGCTTCTAGTGCTTAGCTGCGTACGCGGCTCAGGATTTCCATGCCGATCTTGCCGGCGGCCAGCTCGCGCAGGGCCAGCACGGTGGGTTTGTCGCGGCCGACCTGGTCGACGAGCGGGGTCGAGCCGTTGGCCAGCTGGCGGGCGCGGTAGGCGGCGGCCAGGGTCAGGTCGAAACGGTTCGGGATACGGTCGAGACAGTCTTCTACGGTGATGCGAGCCATGGTGCTTACCTTTGTCGTGCAATCATGCAAATTACGGGCCAGAGCCCACTTCAAATGGGGCACGGCGCAGGCGCCATGCCTCTTGATCCAGTTTAGCCCTTGAGGCTGGCGATCAGCTCGCCGTGCCGCAGGGATTGCTTCGCCAGGCGGCAACGTTCGGCGCGGACGATGCCGACGATGTCGCGCACGGCGAGGTCGATATGCTCGTTGACGATGGCGTAATCGAACTCGTCCACGTGGCTGATCTCTTCACGCGCATTGATCAGGCGCTGGCGGATCGCTTCTTCGCTGTCCTTGCCGCGGTTGCGCAGGCGCTGTTCCAGGACAGCAGCCGAGGGCGGCAGGATGAAGATGCCAATCGCGTCCGGGAATATCTTGCGCACCTGCTGCGCACCCTGCCAGTCGATTTCCAGCAGGATGTCGCGACCCGAGCTGATCGCGTCCGTGATCCAGCTTTGCGAGGTGCCATAGAGGTTGCCATGCACTTCCGCGTGTTCGAGAAAATCACCATGGTTGACCATCTCCATGAACTTCTCTCGGCTCACAAAGTGGTAGTCGCGGCCATCCGCCTCGCCCTCGCGCGGCGCGCGCGTGGTGTAGGAGACGGAGAGCTGTACCTGCGGTTCGGCGGCCAATAGCGCCAGTACGAGCGTGGTCTTACCTGCGCCGGAAGGCGCGGTAACGACGTAAAGATTGCCCTTGTTCATGGAATATCCTTGTGACGCTATTAACAGGAGCGTAACACAATCAACGGTTTCTGAAATGGGTTGCCGTCCGGCAGGGTTCATTCACACCGAACGGCAGCGAAGCATGGCTCGCCCGCGCAACAATGCGGGACGGCTTATTCGATGTTCTGTACCTGCTCGCGCATCTGGTCGATCAACACCTTGAGTTCCAGCGAGCCTTGGCTCGTCTCGGTGGCGACCGACTTGGAGCCCAGCGTATTGGCCTCGCGGTGCAGTTCCTGCATCAGGAAGTCCAGGCGTTTGCCCACGGCGCCACCCTGCTTGAGGATGCGGCGCAACTCGGCCAGGTGCGTGAACAGGCGCGTGATTTCCTCTGCCACGTCGATCTTCTGCGCGAACAGCACGACTTCCTGGCGCACTCGGTCGTCATCCGCGCTGCCGAGTGCTTCGACCAGGCGCTGCTTCAGCTTCTCGTCATACGCGGCCACGATGCCGGGCAGGCGCGGCTGCAGCTCGGTGACGATGGCGTCCATGCGCTCTACGCGCTCCAGCATGGCGGCGGCCAGCTTGCTGCCTTCGCGGCTACGCGTGGCGGTGAAGTCGGTCAGCGCCGCTTCCAGGAGGTCGAGCGCCGTGCGCTGCATTTCTTCGGGTGTAACGGCGTCCGTCACCAACACGCCCGGCCAGCGCATCAGCTCGCCCGTGCTTAGTTCGCTCGCCTGCGGCGCAATGCCGCGCACCTCGGTGGCCAGTGCCACGAGTTGGCGCAGCAGATCGGTATTGAGTTGCAGCTTGGGCTGCGAATCCGCGCGCGCGGAGAAGCCTACCCGACAATCCAGCTTGCCGCGCGAAACACGGCCTGCCAACTTTTCACGAATCTGGTTTTCGATAGGACGCAATTCGTCCGGCAGACGGACGTTCAAATCCAGGAAACGATGATTGACAGCCCGTAGTTCAACGCTCAAGAGCCCGCCGGCAAGTTCACGGGTGGCGATGGCGTAGCCTGTCATACTGAGAATCATGCGTGCGCTCCAAGCAATCAGCCGCTTTACATTAGGCTGGGCGAAAATCACAATTCGGTGATAATGCTAGGTAGGGTACCGGGCAAAAAATGCGCCGGCACCGCGTCGAGGCCGGAATATTAGCATACCCATGCTGCCCGCCGTCAGGCAGGCTGCATATGGGCGCAGCCTGTGCACATGACGTACGCATGCCCGTTGTTGCGAAACCGCGCTAATAATCGACTATAACGCGTTGATTTCAACGGCGCGTTACCGTTTGCGGCAGGTGAGCGGTTAGACTACAAGCCATACCGCCAGAATGAAGCACTGAGTCAATGAGTTCCTGATGCCACCGCCCAACAATATGCCGCTAGAACGCGGCTACCAGTTGCTGAATTACACCATCGTCAAGCAATTGTCGGCGGGCGGGTTCTCTATCGTCTATCTCGCTCACGACGAGCACGACCAGCCCGTGGCGATCAAGGAATACCTGCCCAATGGCTTGGCGCTGCGTAGCGAGGGCGACCGTGTGCTCGCCACCTCGGCCGACAACCTGGCGCTCTTCCGCCATGGCATGAAATGCTTCTTCGAGGAAGGCAAGACGCTGGCACAGATCCGCCACCCGAACGTGGTGCGCGTGGTCAATTTCTTCCGTGCCAACGAGACGGTCTACATGGTCATGGAGTACGAGCGCGGCCGCACCTTGCAGAAGGAAATCCAGATCACGGAGGGCGGCGTGAAGGAAAATATGATCCTCTACGTCTTCGTGCATCTCCTCAACGGCCTGCGTGAAGTACATTTGCAGAAACTCTTGCACCTCGACATCAAGCCCGCGAACATCTATATCCGCCGTGATGGCTCGCCCGTGCTGCTGGACTTCGGTTCGGCGCGCGAGGCGCTGGGTGACAAGATTTCCAAGTTCACGCCCATGTATACGCCCGGCTTCGCCTCGCCCGAGCACTATTCGGACCGCGAAAAGCTGGGGCCGTGGAGCGATATCTACAGTGTGGGCGCCAGCATCTTCGCCTGCATGAGTGGCCTGGCGCCGCAAGCGGCCGACCAGCGCACGCGCGAGGACAAGTACCAGTCCGTCGCTAAACTGTGGGCGGGGCGTTACTCGAAGCGCTTGCTGGAGCTGATCGACTGGTGCCTGGTACTCGACCCGCTTGGGCGGCCGCAGAGCGTGCGCGAAGTGCAGAAAGAATTGCTGGAAATTGCGGCCAGCGAGCCGGACAAGCGCCCGATTGGGCTGTTCTCGGGCTTCAAGGACACGGTGACGAAGTTGGGCAAGATCGAATTGCGCCTGGGCAGGGCCCCGGGCAAGTAAGGTCAACTGACCCTAACACAAGGACAGGAGTGAACGATGAAGTTCACCATCTTTCAGGAAACGCGCCGGGGGGCGCGACAGTACAACCAGGATCGCATGTGCTACTCGTACAGCCGCGACGCACTGCTTATGGTGGTGGCCGACGGCATGGGCGGGCATCTGCACGGCGAGGTGGCGGCGCAGATCACGGTGGAGCTCTTGGCCGAGCTGTTCCAGCGCAAGGCCCGGCCTACTATCCAGAACCCGCACCAGTTCCTGAGCGATGCATTCAACAAGTGCCACGACGCCATCCTCAACTATGCGTCCAACCATAACCTGCTGGAAACGCCGCGCACCACCGTCGTCGCCGCCATCGTGCAGGATGGCGTGCTGTACTGGGCGCACGTGGGCGATTCGCGCCTCTACCTGATCCGTGCGGGCCGCATGCTGGCGCGCACCAAGGACCATTCCAAGGTGCAGCAGATGGTCGACACGGGCAAGATCACGGAAGAAGAAGCGGAGCACCACCCGGAAAAGAACAAGATTTATAACTGCCTGGGTTCCATGTTCCCGCCCGATGTGGAGATCGGCGGAAAGGTACCGCTCTTGGATGCCGACGCTGTCCTGCTGTGCACGGACGGCCTCTGGGGCGGCGTGCAGCAGAAGGAACTGGAGGAGTTGCTGTCGTCCTACCCGGCGCTCTACGCGCTGCCGCAGCTGCTGGATCGCGCCGAGGCGCGCGGCGGCATCCATGGCGACAACCTCACCGGCGTGGCCGTGAACTGGCATGAGGAGGACGACTTCCCTTCCACCGCGGCGCTGTCCACGCGCAAGCTGCTCGATGGCGAAGTCACCACGCGCCTCAATGCACTGGATGCCGACAAGACGTTGAAGGAAAGCCGCGACGTGTCGGAGTCGGATATCGAGGCGGCGATTGCCGAGATTCAGAACGCCATCAAGAAGTATTCGAAGTGATTGGGTGAAACGTGAAATGTGATGGCGCGCAGCGCCTATGAAATGTGGCGGCGGCGCCGCTGAAACCACCTTTCACACCTCACGTTTCACTTTTCACCTATCCAAGCGTGCCGGGCCGGCAAGGGCAGGGCTGAGGTATAATTCGCCCTTGATCCGTAAAGAGGTTTTTCCATGCGCCCCTCCGGCCGCTCTGCCAGCCAGCTCCGCAACGTCCGCATCACCCGCCATTACACCCGCCACGCCGAAGGCTCCGTGCTTATCGAGATGGGCGATACCAAGGTCATCTGCACGGCCAGCGTGGAAGAGAGCGTGCCGCCCTTCCTGAAGGGCAAGGGCGAAGGCTGGGTGACGGCCGAATACGGCATGCTGCCGCGCGCCACCAATACGCGTAGCCGGCGTGAGGCTGCGAGCGGCAAGCAGACCGGCCGCACGCAGGAAATCCAGCGCCTGATCGGCCGCAGCCTGCGCGCCGTGGTCGACCTCAAGGCCCTGGGCGAGCGCCAGATCACCATCGACTGCGACGTCATCCAGGCCGACGGCGGCACGCGCTGCGCCAGCATCACGGGCGCCTTCGTCGCGTTGAGCGATGCTATTGCCAAATTGATTGCCGACGGCAAGCTTGCCGCCAGCCCCATCCGCGACCACGTGGCCGCCGTCTCCGTTGGTGTGTTCCAGGGCGAACCGGTGCTCGACCTCGACTACCCGGAAGACAGCGACTGCGACACGGACATGAACGTCGTCATGACGGGTGCCGGCGGCTTCGTGGAGCTGCAGGGTACGGCCGAGGGCACACCGTTTACGCGCGATGAGATGAACAAGCTGATCGAGCTGGCGCAAGGTGGGATTGGCCAACTGGTGGCGGCGCAAACCCAGGCGTTGGCAGCTTAAGCATGGCTGTGGGCTTCAAGGCGGGTCGGCAGCAGACGGGCTATCAGACGCTGACGTTCTTGCACGTAAAGTGGCCTACCTGGCTCGGCAGGGCGCTGCTCGGGTTTGATGGCCACCTGATACGTTACCCGGCAGGAAGCCATATTCCGCCGCACCGCGATGCCGTCAAGGATGGGCGCCACTTCAGGCTCAATCTGGTGCTGTGGCAGCCCCGCGAGGGCGGTGCTTTCGAGTGCGTGCACGAAGATGGGCGTTCCTGTTGGTCCTTTGCAGGTCGGCTGTTCTTCTTTCGGCCGGATATCATGATGCACAGCGTGACGCGCTGCGGTGGTAATCGTTGGGTGCTGAGCTTCGGCTGGGCGCTGCGTGGTACAGGGAATTGAATTAGGTATGCCTTCTAATACTAATGGCAGTTTGCTCCAAGGTGCCGGCACTCCCCGCCGCATCTGCGTCGCCCCCATGCTGGACTGGACGGATCGGCACTACCGCTTCTTCCTGCGCCAGATCAGCCGGCATGCCTATCTGTACACCGAGATGGTAACGACGGGCGCCATCCTTTACGGCGACAAGTCGCGCTTTCTCGACTTCACCGCGTGCGAACACCCCGTTGCCCTGCAGCTCGGCGGCTCCGATCCGACCGATCTCGCCGGCTGTGCGCGTATCGTTGAGCAGTGGGGCTACGACGAGGTGAACCTCAATGTCGGCTGCCCGAGCGAGCGTGTGCAGTCCGGGTCTTTCGGCGCCTGCCTGATGGCGGAGCCGGCCTTGGTGTCGGACTGCGTGAAGGCGATGCGCGATGTCGTCGACATCCCCGTCACCGTGAAGCACCGCATTGGCATCGACGAGGTGGAGCATTACGAATTCCTGCGCGACTTCGTGGGCGCGGTGGCGGACGCAGGTTGCGAGGTCTTTATCGTGCACGCGCGCAATGCGATTCTGAAGGGCCTGTCGCCCAAGGAGAACCGGGAGATTCCGCCGCTCAAATATGACTACGTGCACCGCCTGAAGCGCGATTTTCCGCAGCTCGAAATCCTGATCAATGGCGGCATCGCCGACTGGGATGAGGTCGACGCGCAGCTGGCGCACGTGGATGGCGTGATGATTGGCCGCATGGCCTATCACGACCCATACCAGTTTGCCGGCGTTGACCAGCGTTACTATGGCGACGATGCACCTGTTGCCACGCGCGGCGAGGTGGCACATGCGCTCATGCCCTATATTGCCGAGTGCATGAAGAATGGCCGCACCTTGCCCAAGCATATCGTGCGGCACGTGCTGGGCCTCTACCAAGGACGACCCGGAGCACGCGCTTGGCGCCGTATGCTGTCGGACAGCAAGCTGTTGAATGGCGCGGGGCCGGAGCTGATCCTGCGCGCACTTGAACAAGTCGAACACCCCGCCGTGGAGGAAGCCGCATGAGTCGGACGAGGTTGCGCAAGGTCGCATTGCTATTAGCGCTGGCGGGGGCGAGTGCGTTGGCTGGTGCCGTACCCGTGCTGGTCGCTACGCTAGGCTCGAGTAAGGCTTCGATTGCCTTCGACGGCAAGCAGGAAATTGTATCGGTCGGTGACACGGCGCATGGGTTCAAGCTCGTATCTGTCGGCAGCGATTCCGTGGTCGTGGAAACGAATGGCCAGCGCAAGACGATCAGCATGGGGCAGGGCGTGTATGGCGGTGCGGGCAGCGACAGCGGAAGCAGCAAGATCACCTTGCACAGCATGGGCGGCCACTTCTTCGTGGAGGTGGGCAACGATACGGCCAGTATGACGGGCCTGATCGACACGGGGGCCACCACACTGGCCCTCTCCTACAGCCAGGCGATACGGCTTGGCGTCAAGATCGACAAGTTCACACCCACCGTTACCGTCGGGACGGCGCAGGGGATGATACGTGCCTGGCGCGTAGCGGTGCCCATGGTCAAGGTCGGTGGCATTGTGCTCTACAACGTGGATGCAACGGTGAACCCGGGCAATTTCCCCGCCGAGCCCCTGGTGGGCATGACCGTGCTGAGCCGCTTCTCCATGCAGCGCAATGGCGACTATATGACGCTGACCAAGCGCTTCTGAGGCGGCGATGAAGATAGCGAAGCACGCGCCGAGCCAGTGGGCCTTGTGGTCGCCCGCCTTGGTCGGCGTCTTGGCGCTCGGGCTGGCTGGCGGCCTGGCGCATAAGCTGGACGCCCCGCCCTGGCTGCAGCTTACTTACTTGGTGCTGGCCATCGTGCTGCTGTGGTGGATTGCCCCGCGTGTGGCCTACCGCATCTGGTGCGACGGCGCGAGCCTTTACTGGCGCTGGGGCCTGGTGCACCACGAGGGCGTGCGCAGCGTGCAGCTGGCCGACATCGTGGGTGTCGAAGTCGTGGCATTACCTGATGCGCCGCGCCGTTACGTGCGCACGGTGAACGGTGTCGAGGTGCACGGCGGCAATTTCACGCCGACGCTGAATTACGGCGTGGCGATCGCCCTGCGCGACGGGCGGCGACTGTGTTTTGGCCTGCCCGAGCCGGACAAATTCGCCACCGCCTTGCGCCTTGCGCTGCCCGCCCCCATATTGGGTGCAAAAGAGGCTGATTCACCATGAAACGACTTGTGCTTGCCAGTAATAATGCGGGCAAACTGCGCGAATTCCAGCGCCTCTTCGCCGAACTCGACATCGAGCTGATCCCGCAGGGGCAGCTGGGCGTGAGCGAGGCGGAAGAGCCGCACGCGACCTTTGTCGAGAACGCGCTGGAGAAGGCTCGTCACGCCGCGCGCGCCACAGGGCTGCCGGCGCTGGCCGACGACTCGGGCATCTGTGTGCCCGCGCTGGGTGGCGCGCCGGGCGTGTATTCGGCACGCTATGCGGGCGAGCCGAAATCGGATGCGCGCAACAACGCCAAGCTGGTGGCGGACCTGGCCACGCACAGCGACCGCCGCGCCTTCTACTACGCCGTGCTGGTGCTGGTGCGGCATGCTGACGACCCGCGCCCGCTGATCGCCGAAGGGCGCTTCGACGGCGAGGTGGTGGATGCGCCACAGGGCGAGGGCGGCTTCGGTTACGACCCGCATTTCTTCGTGCCTGCGCTGGGCAAGACGGTGGCGCAGCTGACGCCGGAAGAGAAGAACCCGATCAGCCATCGTGGCCGTGCGCTCGTCGCCCTGATGGCGAAACTGCGTGAGGACAGCCTATGAGCACTTGGCCCAAATGGTTGAAGGACGACGGTTCCGTCGTCAGCTGCACTGAGAAGGTCAAGGTCATGCAGGAGAACCTCGACGAGATCCGCCAGATGGTGCAGGACGCGTTCGAGGACGGCATCCTGATGGAAGTGGCCGAAAGCCAGATGCGCGAGGCCCTGCACCGCATGGTCG
>Ga0213872_10000977_pt1 | contig 19960 bp, 19 predicted proteins | sample VelepicomBERX_R2_FD_160071 | JGI IMG/M metagenome (GOLD analysis project Ga0213872, IMG submission 160071) | Rhizosphere microbial communities from Vellozia epidendroides in rupestrian grasslands, the National Park of Serra do Cipo, Brazil - RX_R2 | ecosystem: Host-associated > Plants > Roots >...
GCCGCTGCGCAGGCGCGCAATATACTCCAGCTCCGCAAAATCGAGCTTGAAGAGGAATCGCGACCGCGCTGCAAACGGCAGCAGATACTGCGCCGCCGGTTGCGGCAGCTTCGCAATCGCCTCATCGGCCGCCCTCAGCGCATCGGCGTAGATACGTCCCGCACCGCATTTCGCCACCAAGTCGGGCGTCTCGTACCCAAGCGTATTCGTGTACTGCTGCCGGAACTGCTGGCATCGCCGGTGCCGGTGCAGGTCGCGGTACGCGCCGATATCCATCACGATGTCCAGCACAAACGGAGCACTGCGAAAATGCCGGGGCAGCTCATCCCTCCGCGCTCGCCCCTGCAATGCCACGCTCAGCAGGTCCTGCTGCTTGGCGCTTGCCCAGCTCTGCGCCATCTCGTATAGCTCGCCATAGGGCCGCTCCGTAACCGGATAGAGCAGCGTAGCGCAGAGGTCCGCGACGTGGTCCGTGGCCTCTGTCAGATCCACATCGGGAACGGTACGCCGCTCCGGCGGCGGAAGATGCTGCTTCGCCCACTCGGTCAAGTCCGCGCGCATCTGGCGAGGATACTCTTCCGCTTCGGCATGCCGTGCCAGCGTCGGCGCTACCGGCTCGCTCATGGCTGCGTCCCACACGCAATCCGGCGCCTGGGCGCAGGCCTGCCCAAGCTCCTCTCCGATCTCGCGCGCCTCCTGAAACTCAGATGCCTTCAGCCGCGCGATCTGCTTCTCCAGCGTCCGGATGCTCGTCACCTGCCCCACCCCGGTCGGTATCCCGAACGGCAGCAGGTATCGTGCAACGTCAAACGCCCTGGCCGCAAGATTGCGTCTGTAGGCGTCCTCTTTCATCTCCGCCGGTCGCGGCAAATCCTGTTGCAATTGCGTGAACGCCCGCTTTTGAACTTCCGTGTAAGCGTCCAGCATTTGCTCTGCGGCGTGAAGATAAATGGCGCGCTCCTGCGCCGTCAGCTCCGGCGGCACAATCACACCCGACTTCGAAAAATCCTGGTACCGCGAGCTCCGCGCCTGCCCGTCCCAAAGCTGCTCGTCTTCGATCTCGGTAGCCGCAATCTCAGATACGCCCTCAAAGCAGATTGTGACGTGGCCCAGGTCCGCAATGGACGCATGACCGTACTGGAAGTAGAAGCTTTCCAGGAATTTCGCCGAATCGTGCGTGCGCACCCACTCCACCGAATCGCGAATGGAATCGGGCGATCGGCTATACCGCGCGAGTGCATATGCGAGTTTTTCGGGGGGCATGGGCGCTACGGCTAACACTCGTTTCGCCGTCGCACTCTCTGCAGCAGGGAGTCCGGACATGAAGCCGCTATCATAGCGGATTCAGAATGCAAATCCGTATCAAGAAGCTCCACCCTGAGGCCTGCCTTCCCGAGTACGCCCACGGCCCCGCAGAAGACGCCGGAATGGATGTTCGTTCCCTCTCCGGAGCGGTGTTGGAACCAGGCATCCCGCAGGCCGTTTCCACCGGTCTCGCCCTCGAAATCCCCGGCGGCTATGAAGTGCAAATCCGCCCGCGCAGCGGCCTCGCCCTGAAGCACGCCATCACTTTGCCCAATTCGCCCGCGACCATCGACCCAGGCTACCGGGGCGAGCTGAAAGTCATCCTGCTCAACCTCGGCAAAACGCCTTATGAGGTTCACCCTGGCGACCGCATCGCCCAGATGGTGGTCGCGAAGTATGAAGCGGTGGAATGGCACGAGAGCGAGCTTGCTGACTCGGTGCGCGGCAACGGCGGCTTCGGCTCCTCCGGCCGGTAGCTACTTGTTCTCGTTCGTTTCCGCTGTCAGCCGGCTGGCTAAAGGCTGGGTCTGCCCCGCGTACTTGTTTCCAGCCTTCTTGTAATACGGCACGGACACCGGCGAGGAAAGCTGCTCAAACGTGAACGAGCAGATGCGCATGCCCGGATACAGCGCCACCGGCATGATTCCGAGATTGCTCAGTTCCAGGGTGGCCTTCCCGCGCCATCCTGGGTCGAACAATCCCGCAGTCCCGTGCACGATGATGCCGATGCGCCCCAGGCTCGAGCGGCCTTCCAATCTGCCCAGCACGTCATCGTCGAGTTCGAGTGATTCTTCTGTGATCGCCAGCGCGAACTCGCGCGGTTGCAAAATAAACGGTTCGCCCGCCTTCACCCGTATGGTGCGCATGATGTCCTGAATGGCGCCTTTTTCGCGAACATCGATGTAAGCGTGCCGGCTGTGCTCGAATACGCTGAACTCGGCGCCAAGCCGGAAATCCACCGAACAGCTTCCGAACTGCTCCGGAGGCAGTTGTGGAGAAATGCGGATCTTGCCTTGTTCGATATAACGGCGAATGTCAACGTCAGAAAGGACCATGGTGGTGCGGAACCGCCATCCTAGCACGCGATGCGATCATGTTTCGGCCGCGTTACTCCGGGCTGAAGCCCAGCCGCGCCGCGGTCTGCTGAATCTCGCTGTCCGGCAGCACGGAAATCTGAAGCTGTACGTGCGCGTTTTCCTGCACATCGACGCCCGTTCCTTCCCGCTCCATCTCGCGCAGAAAGTCCGCATTCTGCCACACGCTCGTCCAGCGCGCAATCGCAAACGCATAGTAACGCCCGGGCGGCACATTTCGAATCTTGAAAGTGCCGGTCGCGGGCACGTTGCTCAGCAGGGTTCCGGAGCCATCCGGCGGAATATTCTCCGGCACCAGTATCGCCACGCCGGCGGGCGCCCCACTCTCGCCACCCGCCGCCTGCACGGTCCCATCGACCTCCGCCGCACCCATCTTTAACGCTACATCCACCTCGCCCCCGCCGCCCTCGGAAAGGTCAATGCCCGCCGCCGACGCGTCCCGCCGGTTATACTGAACGGACTGCACGTACGCCCCGCTCGGTATATTCGACACAGCTACTCTGTATTCGCCGGGATCGAGGCTCGCTATGCTGAATGAGCCGTCTGCGTTCACCTTCGCGTTCTGATACGCGCCGAATATGGCTTCGCCGGTCGGCACGAAAGCCAGCCGCAAGTTCGCCAGCATCGTCTGGCTTGGAGCATCGTCAAACGTAACCCGCCCCGTCAGCGCAATCGGCGGCAGCATAGCCAGAACCACCCCGGTCACATCGGAAGCGCCCACCTCGATCTCCTGGCGCGCGAGCAGTTTTTGGGTTTCCCGGCGATTCCCTGGCTGGTCCGCGCCGCCGTAGCTGCCCGTCAGCCATAGCGTATAGCTGCCCGCCACTACACGCTCTATCACGAAGCTCCCATCCTTGCCGGGCTTCGCCGTTTTTGCCAGACCCGTTGACGGCAGCCCGCCACGCGGCGCCAGGCTCACTGTCGCATTCTGCGCGAGGTCGCCCATGCCTACTGCCTCCGCTCGCCCGGTAACCCGGTGTGCGAGTGCTCGCTGCAACTGAATAGTGATACCGGCCGCATCCTGCCCGGGCGTAATGTCCAATGCCGCTGCGCCGTCGAGCGTCAGCGATTTCGGATAGAACGTCCGCACCATCTCGTACCCGGCTGTGGGCGATTCACTTGTCTCTTTGGGCTTCGAATCAGCGGACCTCGACGGCTCGGCAGCGACGAAATACCGCCCCGGCGTCATTTTCTTGAGCGAGTATTCACCATCGTTGCCTGCCGTGGCGCTCTTGGCCAGGCGCAGCTGCGTCTGGCCCCGCCATTGATAAGTCGTGAATGCGGTGACGATTGCTCCCCGCACCGGCTTTCCATCCGCGTCCGTCACCGTACCGCCGATCGTGGCGAGCGGATGCACTTGCACCGCAAGATTCGAAACCTGCTGTCCGCTTCGCACGCGAACTACCACGGCCGGTCCTGAAACTGTGTACGAAGACTGATCTACGGCAACAAAATAGGAACCCGGCGGTACCGCCTCAAAGCGGAAACTCCCGTCTGCCTGTGTCACCGCCGCCAGCGGCGCCGTTGCTCCCCGCCAAACCTGCGGATATAAATGAATGTTGGCGCCGGAGATCGGCTCTCCCGTCTGCGAATTCGTCACGCGGCCGTCCACCGCGCCCGATGCGTTCTGTGGCTGTGTAGCAGGTTGTGTCGCGTCCTGTGCACCCGCCAGCAGCGGAATCAGCGCCAGCACAAGAGCTCGCAACATTCGCTCAACACTTTACCGCGCCCGTTTCGAGGCGCTTTATCTGCCGAATGCGCTCCGCATCGGTGCCGGCGGATCGCTGTGCTTGATCATGCGCCAAAGCACGTCGTTCAGGTCGTCATCGTCGGCCCGGTCTGCGTCCGAAAAGTCCATCTTTGCCGAAGCCACCGCCCCCGGTCCGTTTTGCGGATTGCGATCTTTAAGCGAGACCTTCGGCGGAATCACGGTGTAGGGGTGTGTATCCGCCTGCCGGCTGAAACCGCCGAACATTGGCCGCGCCCCCGCGTCGAAGTGCGTCATCGGCCGCAGCCCGATGATCAATTCCATCGTCCGCAGCACGCTTGCCTGGTTGTACATCATCGAATCCACCGTTCCTCTATGCGTATACGGAGAAACCACCAGAACCGGCGCGCGATGTGAATCCACATGATCCGGTCCGTTCTGCGCGTCATCTTCGATGATGAATATGGCAGTCGACGCCCACAATCTACTGTGCGAAACGGCATCCACCAGCATCCCGACGCCATAGTCGTTGTCCGCCGCGTAGGAAAACGGTGTAAGTGCGCCCGCCCTGGCTCCCATCGTGTGATCGTTGCCCATGCGGACCACAATCAGTTGGGGCGCCTGTCCCTTCGCATCGAAGTCGTTCCACTCGCGCATGAACTCTTTTGCGCGGTCTACATCGCTGTACTCCAGATCGAAGCCGCGATAGTTCATATCGACGTACGGCTTCAATGCGTCGTCCATCACTTCCTTGACCTGGCGGCCGTTCTGTACGTCCTTCAGAGGTACGTTAGTCACCCACTCGCCGTAATCGCGTATAGTCAGGCCCGCTTGCAGAGCGTTGTCCCACAGATATCCCGTCGGAGGTGTGTTCGCCGGCTCGCCGCCTTCAAAGTCATATAACTTGCTCCGGTGGCCATACTCATTCGGCCACAGCTTCATGGTGTAATCCGGCGCGATAGCTGCATCCGCCCAGTTGTGCCCGTCGGCGCTAACATCGGCATTCTCGTAGAAGTTGTCGTAGAGAATGAACTCGCTCGCCAGTTGATGCGCGTTCGGAGTGATCTTCTCGCCGAAAAGGTTCAGCGATTTGTCCCCGTTCCCCTTTGCCATGTCGCCGAACACCTGATCGTATGTACGGTTCTCCCTGATGACATAGATCACGTGCTGAATCGGCGAACCATGGTCTTCGCTTTTCGCGAAAAATGCGGTCTGTTCATTTGTGATCGGCCCGTAAAGCATTTCATCTCGGTACGGCGAGTTCTCGAGCACCGTTCGCGTGAAATCCCCTATCTGGTCCTCGCCGGGCCCCGGCAGGAAGGCCACCGTCCCTGTCTGAATGTGCGCAACGTACTGCACATCCTGTGCGGGCGTGCCTTCATGCTCCGGCGCTGGGCGTACAGTCGGGTTCGGCCCCCGAGGATTCGCTTTGCTACCCAGCCCCTTGCCGTTCAACATTACGAGTTGGCCATCGTTTAGCACACGAGCCGCCGTTGGGTACCAGCCGGTCGGAATGAAACCCTCCACGCGCGAGTGCGCGCTCTCAATGTTGATTACCGCGATCGCGTTCGCATCGGAACAGACCACGTACAGCCGCTTGCCGTCTTTGTCCACAGCAACGGCGGAAGGCGTCATGCCGAGCGGGTGCATCGGCGTCATCGACACGTTAATCCCCTCCAGCAGGGTCAGTTCGTGGCTCTGCGTCACACCGAAGGAATAAACGTTGTTTGTATTGGCCGCCGCCACAAACACCCGCGCCACATAGGTTGATTGGTTCTCCTCGGCCGGGGCCGGCTTGTTCACCCACACCATGTCCGAGGCATGCGGACCGACACGCGTTTTCCCGCTCAGCACCCCGCTGGCGGCCTCATGTTGATAAATCGCGGCATCACCCCAGCAACTGATCAGCAATTGGTTCCCGCCGGGCGTGAGCAGGATTCGGTATGGCCGCCTTCCGGTCTTCCAGCGGTCCACCAGCTTACCAGTCTGCACATTGATCACGGCGATGCCGTCTTCGTATAGATTCGTGGCATACAGCGTGCGGCCGTCCGGCGATAGCGCCACATCTCCGATGAACGAATCGCCCTTCTTTGCCAAATCGGGCACGGCCACCAGCTCACGCGACGGGCTCAGCGCTCCCGTTTCAGCATTGAACGACAGCTCAAAAACTTTCGCGGTGCTCCCGCCGCCCACATAAACAAGCTTTCCGTCGGGAGAAAACGTTAAACCGAGCCAGGCATCCGCCAGCTTTGTGCGTCCGATTTCGCGCTTTTTTGCGACATCGATCACGCTGATGGACGGCGGGTTGTAGCCGCCGTTTAACACCAGCAGAAATCTGCCGTCGTTCGAAGTTGCGCTGCTCATCGGCAACGTGTCCACCGGCACCTGCTCGCCCGCAGGCCGGATGGTCCAACCGCTGTTCAGCAGGAAGCCGCCCGGTACAGGTCCCACCTGCTCCCTGGCCGTCTGCATTCTGGTAGCCGCGGTCTGCGCCGGGGCCGCAGGCGCGTGCAGAAGGCCGCACAAACCCGCGAGTGCTGCAAAGAAGGATTTCATTCAGTGAACCTGTGTGCAATCGGGAACCGGCGTCCTAAACCGAACGCCTTCGGTGTGATCCTCAGCCCTGGCGCGGCCTGCTGTCGCTTGTATTCGTTCCTGTCTACCTTGCGAACGATCTCGCGCACCAGGTCTTCGGGAATTTGCAGGTTCGACGCAATCTCCGCAGCCGGCTCGTACCGTTCGATATAGCCGGCTAGAATCGCGTCGAGGATTTCGTACTCCGGCAAGCTGTCGGTATCTTTCTGCCCGGGACGAAGCTCGGCCGATGGCGGCTTCGTAAAAGTATTCTCCGGGATTGGCCCGCAGCCGCCGCGCTGCTGCCACCGCAGGTTCGCGATTCGCGCCAGGCGGTACACCATGGTCTTCGGAACATCGCTGATCACCGCCAGTCCGCCGCACATATCGCCGTACAGCGTACAGTAGCCCACCGCCAGCTCGCTCTTGTTACCGGTCGTGAGCACCAGCGACCCGAACTTGTTCGAAAGCGCCATCAGCACCATGCCGCGCAAGCGCGATTGCAGGTTCTCTTCGGTTGTGTCCGGCTGGTAACCGGCGAACAACGGTCCGAGCGTCTGCACCATCGCTTCGTACCCAGGATGGATCGGCACTACTTCAAACCGGATACCCAGGTTTTCCGCTAGTGCCCTCGCATCGGTCAGACTGTGCTCGGATGAGTACGGACCCGGCATGCCGACTCCCAGCACGTTTTCCTTGCCCACCGCCTGCACGGCAATCGAAGCCACCAGCGCGGAATCAATACCGCCGCTCAAGCCCACAATCACGCGCCGAAACCCGCATTTTTGGATGTAATCGCGCGTCCCGAGCACCAGTGCGTCAAACACCGCATCGTCCGGAGCAAAGTCGCTCGCACGCCGGTCACCCACGCCCTTCGCGGAATCGAATACGATCAGGTCTTCGACGAATGATGCGGCCTGCGCCGCAATCTGTCCGTCGGCATTCATCGCGAAGCTCGTGCCGTCGAAGATCAATTGATCGTTGCCGCCCACCATATGGACGTACGCCAGCGGCAGACCGAAGCGACGCGCGGTCGCATGGAAGATCTCCCGCCTCAGCCGTCTCTTCCCGACATTCCACGGAGACGCGTTGATCGAGACAATCAGCTCCGCGCCCTGGTTTACCAGCTCTTCGATCGGATCTCGCGAATAACGCCTTCGCTCCCAAAACTGCTTATCGTTCCAGGCGTCCTCGCAGATGGCGATCGCCACCCTCGTGCCGCGGATGGTGCAGATTTCTTGCGAATCCGCCGGCTGGAAATACCGCGCCTCGTCGAAGACATCGTAGGTGGGCAGCAGCATCTTGCATTGCTTGAAGACAATGCGTCCGTGTTCGATCACCGCAGCCGCGTTTTGCGCGTGAATACCCGCCCATTCGGGCGAGCGCGCTACGTAGCCGGTAATCAACGCTATGTTGAGCCGCGCGGAATCACACGCCAGCTCTTGCAGCGCTTCTTCCGTCCGATCCAGAAAAGATTGTTTTTCGACCAGATCTCGGGGCGGGTAGCCTGTGAGCGCCAGCTCCGGAAACGCAACTACCTCGGCGCCTGCCTGTTCCGCCCGCTTTGCAAATTCGAGGATCTTCGCCGCGTTGGCTTTCAGATCCCCAACAGTGTTATTGATCTGCGCCAGCGCGATCCGCATGGGAAACCTTCATTGTAACGGCCGGGCTGCTGTCACCGTCCGGTGCGCAGTTAATAGAGTTACCCTGGAAGTGCCTAGAGGTGCTTATGCGCTTCCTTACTCGCCTGCTTCCTGTCGGGGGTCTCGCTATCGCTTCCGCATCTCTGCTGCTCGCCCAGCACGGCGGCGGGCACGGTGGCGCCGGAATGAGCCATGGCGCACCCCAGGCCGCACCCGGGCATGCGGCGCCGGCCGGTCATGCTTTTACGGGGAACTCTGTCGGATCGCCTATAATCGCTCCCTTCGGGCACCAAGCGGTGAATCCGTATAGCTACTCGTACGGGTATTACGGGCACGGCCACGGGTATTACGGGCACGGCAATTTCTATCACCACGATTTCCGGCGGTACCCCTTCGCGTACTTTTTTGCGCCCTACTACTATCCGTCCCTCGGATATGATTCGTCGCCCTACTATGGCGACTATTATCCGTACGAAGTAGGGGACGTAGCGCAGGATCCCGCATCGCAACAACAGGACCTAGCCCAGAACTTGGCTCCTTCATACGGCGCGCCCCCTCCGCCTTACGCGAATTACCCGCCACCTTATGCCAATTACCCGCCGCCTGCGGGCTACTCGCCGTCGCCGGAAGCTCCCAGCCCTCAGCCGCCACCGCCGCCCAGTTCAGAACCGCCGCAGCCGCCCGCCCCTCCAATTACCCTCATCCTGAAGGATGGCCAGCAGTTCACCGTGCAGAATTACGCGGTTATGGGCCAGACTTTCTGGGATTTCTCGAAGCCGCCCGCGCGCAAGATCCCGCTCTCGAACATCAACATTCCGGCGTCCGCCAAAGCTACGGAAGCGAGCGGCGCGGAGTTTCCGCCCATCAGCCAGGGAAAGACATAGCTACTTCGGTAAGGTTTTCCGCAAGAGATCGAGCGCGCCTTGCGTAGCCAGTGTGCGGGTACGATAGCGGTCGCCGCCATAGCGCACCCGCAGCACGCGCGTGCCGGCCGGCCCCGCTATGCCCAGATAAACAGTACCTACGGGGTCGAACTCCGTGCCGCCGTCTGGCCCCGCGTAGCCCGTTGTGGAGACGCCGTACGTTGCATTCGCCTTTCGTCTGGCGCCCTCGGCCATTGCTGCCGCTACTGGCTCGCTGACCGCCGAGTGGTTTTCGATGAGCTCGCGCGGTACACCCAAAATTTCCGCCTTCTGCGCGTCGGTATAAGTCACATAGCCGGCAACAAAGTAATCGGAACTCCCGCCCTGATCGGTCAGTCTTGCAGCCAGCAACCCGCCGGTGCAGCTCTCCGCGGTCGCGATTTTTGCGCGCTGCTTCCGCAGCAGCCGCCCGACTACCATCTCGAGCGACTCGTTTTCATCCTCGCTGTACACCCGGTCGCCCAGCAGCTCGGCAATCGGGTTCCCTACCTCCCGCAGCAGAGCGTCCGCTTGCTTTACGGACTCCGCCGTTGCCCGCAGGTGCACGAAGAGATCGCCCGTCGAAGAGAGCAGGGTCGTAACCGGATTTGCGTACTTCGTATACACCGGGGCAATGAGCGTGTCCAGATCGGATTCGCCGATGCCTGTGATCCGGAATGTGCGCACACGAATCACCTGCGGCGGAAGAACCGGCCGAAGCCTCGGCACCAGTTCGTTCTCCACCATCGGTTGGAGTTCGCGCGGCGGCCCGGGCAGCAACGCCACGGCGCCGCGGTCCGTCGACACGAACTGGCCGGGCGCCGTCCCATGTGGATTCGGCATAGCCTCCGCACCTTCCAGCAGATAGGCTTGCCGGAGATTGATCTTCGCCATCGGCCGGTTAATCCGCCGGAAACGGCTGATCAGCACCGATTCCTGCTCGAGCGAAAGAACCAGTTTGCGTCCAAGCGCTGCGGCTGCCGAATCACGGGTCACATCATCCTCCGTCGGCCCCAGGCCGCCGATGAGGATTACGATGTCTGACCGGTCCACCGACCGCCGGATTGCTTCGGTCAGGCGCTCACGGTCATCCCCGATGACGTGCTTCGTTACTACCTCCACACCCAGCAGATTGAGGTGTTCGGTAACGATGAGCGAATTCGTATCGACACGTTGAGGCGTCAGCAGTTCACTGCCGATCGCGATGATCTCGGCGATTTTTGGCATTGGGGCGGCTAAGGCAGCGGGCGTCCGGCGATACCCACATCCACCCGGAACAGCGCATTGTGGGTTGCCACCATCATGGCTTTGGAAGGCGTAAATGCCAGTCCAACTACGCCGGGACCGGAGAGGAACTGGTCAGCTTTGCCGGACGCATCGATGCGTACGATGCCACGCCTGCCGCCCATGGATGCCGCGACGTACAGTCTGTCTTGCGCGTCGAATGTCAGGCCTTGCGGGCGGCCCAGTCCGCGATAGAACGTCTCCACTTCACCCGAGTTCGCAATGCGGTGCACCGCGTCAAAGCTCGATGTTGTGGGGCCGGTCACATACAAATAGTCGTCCGGGCCGAATGCCAGATGGTAAGCGGCGATGGAAGGCTCAAGCGTTGCAAACACGTAAATCTGCCGGGAGCGGCTGATCTTGAAAATGGTTCCGCTGCGGTCGCCGACGTACAGGTTTTCGTCCTTGTCGAATGCGATGCCGGTCGCGACGCCCATGCCTTCCACGTAAACCGTCATGTTGCCGGTGGGCGTGATCTGATACACGATGCCGTCATACCGGCTCGAGACGTACAGCAAACCCTCCCGGTCGAACGCCAGACCCGTCGGATTCATCAGGTCCGTCACGAAAGGCTTTGTGTTGTAGTTCGTGTCGATCTTGTAAATCGAGACGGGTGATTTCTGGCCGCGCGGCCCGCTGAATGTCGTATAGACGTTGCCATCTGCATCCACTGCCGGATTAGCCACCGGGTGCAGGCTGTCAGCAATCTGAACGCCGAGATGCGTCTCGTACAGATCGCTTTCCTGCCCTCCGGTGGCAACCACGAGTTCTCCTACCATTGCCGATTCCGGAACACGCGCGATGATATACGATTCGCCGGCGACAATCAGGTGCGCCGTCTGATTCCCCAGCCGCACGGTCGGCCTGCCGTTGGTTGCCAGGTACTGCCCCCGGATGTGCAATTCCCCACCGGTGATGGCCGCGGCAGGCTCCACTTTTGAGATCTTCGGACGCATTTTCTGCTGTTCAATTGCCTGTTGTTTGCTCGGCATACTTTAGTAGAGTCTGAACCCACCACCTATATACAAGATAAGCGCCCCGTAGACACCCGCCGCAAGGTCGTCGCAGACAATGCCGGTTCCCTCGGGTAGCCGTTCCAGCTTACGCACCGGCCAGGGCTTCCAGATATCGAAGAGCCGGAACAGCAGAAAACCCGCCAGAAATGCTTTCCAGTTCCAAGCGCTGGCCCCCAGCAGCGTCACCCATTGCCCCAGCACTTCATCAACCACCACCATTCCAGGATCGTTCTTTTGTAGGTAGCGTGACGTTCGGGTGGATGCCCAGATCCCGGGCAAAAGCATCACCGCTATCAGCAACAGAAGGCTGAGACGGCCCGCCCCGAAATAGAAATGCAGCAGGGCGGCAATGAAAATAGCCGCAAGCGAACCGACCGTGCCCGGTCCCCATGGGAAATAACCGCAGCCAAACCATGTAGCCAGCACCAGTGCCAGCCGCGTCACCGGTCAGGACCTTCGGGAAGGTCGAGATCTTCGAGGTCCTCTAGCTTCTCAGCGCCGCGTACCGGCGAAGAGATGACGTACTTCTCCGACGCCCAGTTCCCCAGGTCAAGCAGCCGGCAGCGATCACTACAGAACGGCATGTTCGGGTCGTCGAGCGGTACTTCTTTCTTACAGATCGGACAACGAACGGTAGCCGGCATCTCCGTCTCCAGTTTCAGTATAGATTTCAGCTACCTGGCGGGAATGCTGCTCGGCCGCACCGAGGATGTCGGGAGGATCGGGAACGGATTCGCTGCCTGTTTTGCGGCAATGTACGCCGCTTCCGGTGCATCGACCAGTTCACCAATCAAATCGTAGTCGTGCGCTTCGGTGATCCGCAGCATCCGCATCTCACCGGGGCGCGGCTCGCCCGGGCCGAAATCATTGATGTAGCACACACCGTCAATTTCCGGCGCCTGGGTTGCCAGGCGTGCTTCCCAGAGGAGGTCGGTCTCCTTCGAAGGTCCTTCGACCAGGACCGGGAACTCGCGGCCAATCAATTGTCTGTTGCGCTTCGCTGAAATGCGCCTCTGCAGCGACATTAGCTTGCGCTTGCGATGGTAGATGGTTCGCTTGTCCACCTTGCCTTCGAGCTGGAAACTGCCGCTGGTCTCTTCGTCGCTGTACGAGAACACCCCGAGACGGTCGAATTTTGCGGCTTCGACGAATTGGCAGAGTTCTTCGAACTCCGCCTCCGTTTCACCGGGGAAACCTGCAATCATACTGGTGCGAATGGCCACGCCCGGAATGGTGGCGCGGATTTTATCGAGCAGCTTGAGGAAGATATCCGCGTTTGCGCCGCGCTTCATGCGCTTCAATGTCTGCGCACTCGCGTGCTGCAGCGGCATGTCGATGTATTTCACCAGCGAATCGTGTTCCGCGATGGTGTCGAGCAGCTTCTGCGTGACTTTGTTGGGGTAGGCGTAGAGGAATCGTACCCATTTCGGCAATTCGGTAGGAATCTGCGCCAGCCTCGCCAGCAGTTCGGCAAGCCCGTTCTTCAGGCCCAGATCCTCCCCGTAGCAGGTTGTGTCCTGCCCGATGAGGTTGATCTCGCGCACGCCCATGGCGAACATGCGAGTGGCTTCGTTGATCACGCTCTCGAAACGCCGGCTGCGGAACTTTCCGCGGAACTGCGGAATAACGCAGAACGAACAGGGATGATCGCAGCCTTCGGCAATCTTGATGTATGCCGAATGACGTGGAGTCGTGAACACCCGCGCCGTCAGGTCGTGATAGAGGTACGGCTCGGGCGCGATCTGCTTCGCTTCCAGGCCTTCACACAGCGTGGTAATCTGCGCCAGTTCGTTGGTGCCGAGCACCGCATCCACCTCAGGAATGTTTTTTTGGATGTCGTTGCGGTAGCGCTCGACCAGACAGCCGGCAACCACCAGCCGCTGGGCCTTGCCGGTCTTCTTGTATTCGGCCATTTCGAGAATCGTATCGACCGATTCCTGCTTGGCCGGATCGATGAAGGAGCAGGTATTGACGACGATGACATCGGCCTCCGCCGGTTGCGGCGTTAGCTCATGACCGTCGGCGACTAGCTGGCCCATCATCACCTCGGTGTCGACAAGGTTCTTCGGGCAGCCGAGACTTACAAATCCGATCTTCAAATGGGTACTGGTCCCGTGGTGAGGAATGCGCGGCCAGGGCCGCACATTCCTTAGGATACCAACCGTTGCCCGGATTTCTCAAACCACCAGGACGATCTTGCCGACGTGACCGCCGCTTTCCAGGCGAGCGTGAGCCTTGGCGGCATCCACCAGCGGAAACGTCGAATCGATGACTGGCCGGATGGGGTTTTTCGCGGGCAGGAGCGGCCAGACCTGCTCACGGAGGCGCCGTGCCACTTCCCCCTTCTGCGCGGCCGTGCGCACCCGCATGGTGGAACTCATGATGCGGCCGCGTTTCTGCATCAGCTTGACAATGTCTAGCTGGGCGGTCCTGCCGCCTTGCACCGCAACGATTGCGATGCGCCCTTCCAGGGCGAGTACGTCGAGATTACGCTCCAAGTACGCACCACCCACCAGGTCGACCACCACATCGACACCATGCTCGTTCGTGATGCGCTTGACCTCCGCGACGAAATCGGATTCTTTATAGTCGATCGCTTCCTGGGCTCCGAGATCAAGGCACGCTTTGCATTTCTCCCGGCTGCCCGCGGTCGCGATTGGGTTCGCATGCCAGGCGCGGCTGAGCATGATGGCTGTACTGCCGATGCCGCTCGTCCCGCCGTGGATCAGCACGGTTTCACCGCGCTGTAAACCGGCGCGAGTGATGAGATTGTCAAAGACGGTGAACAGATTTTCCGGCACCGTCGCGGCTTCGATCGCGCTCCAGCCTTGCGGGATCGGAAGCACCTGAACGGCCGGCGCGGCGCAGAACTCGGCATATCCGCCGCCCGTCAGAATTGCGCAGACGGCGTCGCCGGGCTTGTATTCGCTCACACCAGGACCGACCGAATCGATCGTTCCGGCAACCTCAAGTCCCGGAATATCGGATGCGCCGGGAGGCGGCGGATAGTGCCCCTGGCGCTGCATTACATCGGGGCGGGCGACACCGGCAGCCTGGACGCGAATGACTACTTCGCCCTCCCCAGGCTCGGGCTTGGGGCGCTCTACCGGCTTCAGAACATCGGGTGGACCGAAGGAAGAAATCTCGATGGCAATCATGACTCGCTTTACCCCTCCTCAATAGTTTCTTCAAAGATGCCGGTTTGTCGGTTTTTGCGAACCCGGCCGGCGTCGAAGCAGCGGCCATTCATAACAAGGTAAACGCCCGGAGGCAGAGTCTGGACGAAGGCGAGCGCGCTGCCCAGGTTGAAGAGACCGTCCGAGCTCCCGAACTTATACGGAATCATGGCGCCGGTGAGCACAATCGTTTTGCTTTCGATGCTCGAAGCAAGCACGCGGGCGGTTTCCGCCATGGTATCCGTGCCGTGCGTGATGACGATGCGCGCCTCGGGAATAGCGCGGCACTGCTCGACGATCAGGTTGCGGTCGGCATCCGTCATGTCGAGGCTGTCCACCATCATGAGGGTCCGCAGTTCGACGGGCAGGCGACAGCGGCCGAGCGAAAGCATCTCGGCCAGATGCGAATCCTTGAAAAAGAGCCGGCCGTTGATCTCGTCGTATTCCTTGTCAAAGGTTCCACCAGTGATGAGGACGCGAATGCGCTCGTTCGGAGATAGGCTCACGCCTGTATTGTCGTATTGAGGGACCAGATCATGGCATATGAGACCTTGCAGGTGACGCGAGAGGACAATATTGCGGTGGTAACGCTGAACCGCCCACAGCGGCGAAACGCGCTTTCGCTCTGTCTGATGCGCGAGCTGATCGCCTGTCTGGGCGAGATAGGGCGCGACCGCAGTGTGCAAGCGGCGATTCTGGCGGCCGAGGGAAAGGTGTTTTCCTCCGGCCATGACTTGAGCGAGATGGTGGGCCGGACGGTGGCCGATTACCGGGAAATTTTTGACCTGTGTTCGGAGCTGATGATGAAGCTGCATGCCATTCCGCAGCCGGTGATTGCCCAGGTGCAAGGCATGGCGACGGCGGCCGGATGCCAGTTGGTTGCAGCATGCGACCTGGCGATTGCGGCAGAACAGGCGCAGTTCGCGACACCAGGCGTCAAAATCGGCCTCTTCTGCACCACGCCCATGGTGGAGCTCAGCCGGGCAATCGGCCGCAAGCGCGCGCTCGAGATGCTCCTCACCGGCCAAGCGATCGACGCTCGCACCGCCGCGGAGTGGGGGCTGATTAACTACACGGTTCCCGCGGAGGAACTGCCCTCGGCGACACGCAAGCTGGCGGGAAAGATCGCGGGTGCAAGCCCCCTGACCGTGGAGATCGGCAAGCAGGCGTACTACGCGCAGATTGATCTCGAACATGAGAAAGCCTATGCGTATGCCAAAGAGGTGATGACGGTGAATGCGCTGGCAGGCGACGCGCAAGAAGGAATTTCCGCGTTCTTAGAGAAGCGCGTCGCTTGCTGGGCTGGTAAGTGAGCGGCAACTGGATGGGGAGCCTTTGTGCTCCCGTAATCACACGGCTACACGCTTGCGGAGTAAAACCGAGATAATTCCCACGAAAGCCAGGGCAATGGGAAGCGTTTCAGCAGGTTCAGGCGTCGCCGCAGAGAAGGCTGTGCCGCCGGCGCCAGGATCTGTCCCCGCCCGAAAGTCATACGTGTAATCCACGGTGATATCAATCGGGTCCCGCTTTAACGCTGGGGTGTGCGTCGGCGACCCGGGACCAAAATACAATTCCGCGCCGCCGCTGTGAGTGCCGATTCCGAAGGGCCCGATTGTCCCCAGCCTGGTTTTATCTACTGAGGGCACGACCTCCCAAAAGCTCCCTGCGCCCGCATTTCCACTCAGGGTTCCGGACGCCGTAGTGTCATACCAACCCGTCAGGTATGAAGGATTTACCAAATATCTTTGCGCGAAATCGATGTGCAGCACATCAAGGCGCCTTGTCGGAGTCGTTCCTAAGTATTTCGCAGAAGCATTGAAAATAAAGGTCGGACCATTAGCTGATGAATTATTTACTGTATAGTTACCGTACACATTGTACGGGTCGCCATTTACCTTCACGTCGTAACTGAATATGTTAGTAAAGCTTTGATTCGCTGTAAGTGCTTTTCCACTATTGCAGTTCCCCAGCTCAGCAACATTATTCACGCAGATGCTAGGCCCGCTGACGGGACGTGCCAGTCCAATCGTAGATATGATCAGAAACGATGCTCCGATGATTACACATCGTCCTACAAGAGAAAACATTATTACTCCCCGACTGAGCTAAGAAAGGCTGCCTTGTACCGCGAAGGCTAATTGTAGCAGTGAATTTATATATTAAGTAAATACTTTATTCGACATTTTAAGAAGAAATATCGTGAATTCTCTGCAACAACCACCAATACAACGTATGACACGTGTAGCTTAGCTGGCGCTTCGTGCCGATTTATTTTCGGTAACCGTTATCAGCAATCGTCCGGCGTACCACTACAATTGCATCCATGAGAAAAGAAGCCTTGCGCGGCATTCTCTTTGACCTGGATGGCGTGCTGTATAACGCCGGCCGGCTCATTGATGGCGCGGTAGAGGCAGTGCAGTGGGTTCACGAAAATCGTATCCCCTACTTATTCGTGACCAACACCACCTCCCGCTCGCGCGCCGCGCTCGTCGAGAAACTTAGATCTTTCGGCTTTTCGATTTCGGAATCACAAATTCTCACTCCGGCGGTCGCAGCGGCCGAGTGGCTGCGCACGCACCACGCTGGGCAGATCGCGCTGTTTGTACGCGAATCCACGCGTCTCGAGTTCGCGGACCTGCCATGCCTGCCGGACCAGGAAGAACAGGGTGCCTCTTGCGTGATTGTTGGCGATCTCGGCGAACAGTGGGATTATCAAACGCTCAACCGCGCATTCCGGCTGCTCCACCACAACCCGGAAGCACTGCTGGTTGCCCTGGGGATGACCCGCTACTGGATGGCGGCAGAAGGAATCTCGCTGGATGTGGGCCCGTTCGTAGCCGCGCTTGAATACGCGGCGGGGCGCAAGGCGATCGTCTTCGGCAAGCCCGCGGCGCCGTTCTTTCGCGCAGGCGTCGAAAGGCTGGCGTTCCCGCCCGCGCAGGTCCTCATGATTGGCGATGATCTCGAAACCGACATTGGCGGCGCACAGGCGGCCGGCCTGAAAGGTGCGCTCGTAAAGACCGGGAAATTTCGTCCTGCCGATCTGGAGGGCTCCATCACGCCCGACCTTATCCTCGATTCGGTTGCAGCTCTGCAGGCCTGGTGGCCACGCTGACCAGCCTGTAGCCGGCCCTGGATTGAACGATACAGCGTCAAACTTTGATTGCACCGCATCGGGCGCAGGGGTACAATCCTTCTGCGGTCGACTCAAGTTGGAGGGAAGGCATTACCATGCGGTTTTTGTTCAAAATTTCATTTCCCGTGGAAGCCGGAAATACGGCGGCAAAAAAGGACAGCCTTAAGTCTGTCCAAAGTATTCTCGAACAACAAAAGCCTGAAGCGGTCTATTTCTTGGCTGAAAACGGCAAGCGAACCGCCATCCTGATCATAAACATGCAAGATGCCTCCGAGATTCCGGCAATCGCTGAGCCTTGGTTCCTGGCGTTCAATGCTTCGATCGACGTAAGTCCGGTAATGATCCCTGCCGATCTTCAGAAAGCGGGCCCCGCCATCGCGCAAGCGGTCAAAACATACGGATAGAACCGGATTATTCCGCCGCTATCTCGCCACGGAGCGCTGCCTGCATGCGCGGGTCAGACGCCACTCTATCCGCACCAGCGAAGACCGGCGGCTTCGCGCCTGCCCGCACCAGCACCGCAACCACTTCGTAGTAGCGTTCCCGCTCGGCGGCCTTCGCTCTCGTATTCCAAGCGTACAGGGCCCATCCCAGCGGCGTTCCGTCATAACGTTCGTCTCTCGCGTCGACTCGCACCCCGCGCTCAAGCAGCAGCTTGACGGTGTCCGCGTGTCCGCCTAGCGCGGCCCAGTGCAGGCCGGTCTGTCCGTCATGCGAGAGCTTCGCGCCTATGGCGACACCTCTTCGCAGCAAAAAATCGACGACTCCGTTGCGGCCGAATTCACAGGCCCAAGCGAATCCATCTCTGACTTGTTTCTCGGTTGCCGGTGGCCTCAGGCTTCCATCGTCGTTAAAGAAGCTCTTGACCAAATCGAGCCGCCCGACGCCGGCTGCTCCTTCGAGGTCTAACCGCGCTCCGCGATTTGCGAGAAACTCGGCTGCCTGTCGGCGCCCGTTATGCAGGCACGCATTAACGGTGCTGCCCGCATCAGGACCGTTAATAATGGCCCCGTAATCGATCAACAGTTCCATCAGCGGAAATTGCACGCCGGCGTTTTCCGGATGGCAGCTCGTCGCCGCCAGGCCCAGCGTGGTCGATCGGCCGCCGTACGCGTCCGACTCGGCATTAACATCGGCCCCGGCCGCCAGCAACAGCTTAGTAATTTCGACAATGTTGTGCGGCGTCTTCTGGCGAAAGTCCTCGACGCCGTTCGCCGCGGCATAATGCAGCAGAGTCGAGCGATGTTCACGCATCGAACGTGCCCGCACGAGCGCCGGATTCTCCTTCAGCAGTTTCTCGAGCGTCGCAAACTCGCCGCGAACAATCGCCTCCGCCGCAGCTTCGAATTGCGAGACTGCCGAATGAGCGCGCGCCAGCGCTTGCAGATGTCCGGCGAACTTTGGCCAGCTCGCGAAGCCGTGTTCGCGCGCCACAAAAAGCTGCGCATCGGCCAATGTGCACCGCCCTGCGAGTTCCCTCTTCTCCTTGAGTTTGTTCCAGCGATGCTCGATGCGTTCCGCTTCGACATCGAGCCGCCTTCGCGCATTCGGCGTGATCTCCTCCCCTTGCAGCCGGGCAATCGTTTCCACCCAGTGAACGGCCCAGCCCCGGACAGCGCCGGAATCGCTCGACTTGCAAGCGCGTTGGAAGTCTTTTGCGAGTTTCTTGTATTGTTCGACGTTAGGACGAGGCGGAAGCGGAAGTGCGTCAGACATTCGAATCTCCTTTCACATCTGCCTGGAGTCCGCACGAATCAGGCTGAAAGAAGGTTCGTGACCGATAGTCTCTTGATGGGTGGGCACGGCCCTTTCCGCGGACTGGATGCGCCCCTCGCGCTGGTTTTCTTATACCATCGCCGCAAGCAGAAAGGAACCTGCGGCAAGGCCGTAAGCATTCCGCGCAAGGAGGCTGCTCATGTCGTTCCTTCGCCGCTCTAATGGGGCACGCGCTTCCAGCGAGCCGAGGTTCAATAATGAGGCCGCGCTTCTCAGCGAGCCGAAGATTCAATCAATGAGGCCGCGCTCCTCAGCGAGCCGAAGATTCAATCAATGAGGCCGCGGTCCTCAGCGAGCCGAAGGTTAAATAATGAGGCCGCGCTCCTCGGCGAGCCGAAGATTCAAT